>Ga0079305_1001258_pt1 | contig 36100 bp, 36 predicted proteins | sample LMS_cellobiose_e_FD_79183 | JGI IMG/M metagenome (GOLD analysis project Ga0079305, IMG submission 79183) | Rumen-fistulated moose microbial communities from Alaska, USA - LMS_cellobiose_enrichment | ecosystem: Host-associated > Mammals > Digestive system > Stomach > Rumen fluid ... | reverse complement strand
TCTCGTTCTTTCCCTCGAGATCACACCAGAGCAGACAGAGTTCCGCCTCGGTCGGCAGCTTATCGAAGACCGTTTTCGACACGAGAACGCGCTCAAACGGCGTTTCGATCTCCCCGGAGAGCCTGCGAAGATACGCAACGGCGGCCTCAAGTCCCTGGGCCGTTGCGTAATCCGCAAACGACGCCTTCCGGACCAGTTCGCCCGACACGATCGCCTGGACGGCCTCCCGCGAGAGGTTCTTCCCGTCGAGATACATACAGGAATAGATAAAATTACCGGTCTCCCATTCGCGGAGCTGGCGTTCGGTTTCGTCCTTCCACGGCTTCCGCCGTTCCAGGAGGATCCTGTTCTTCCGGATGTCACGGTAAAGATCGCTCATTTGTTTTATTCTACACGAACAGTACCGGGTTGTGTCAAGTCCGTTTCCGGGATCGTTCCGTCTGTCCGGTCCGGTGCGGCCGGCCAGGCTCCGCGCGGGGCCGGGTCTCTTCGGCAGGCGTCCTTGAAGCGGTGCCGGTTTCGTGGTATACTGCAGCCGGTATCCAATAGACCCCCTCCCCATTCTGCAACAGACCAAAATGACCCTTTCCGAACTATTCCAGGCCAAACGCATGACGGCGGACGAGATCGCAGATCGGATCGAATCGGATTCCGTCATCAGCTCCGCCACCGTTCTGACCTATCCGCACGCCATCGCAGCTGCGATCGGTGCACGCGCGCGAAGAGGCGAGATCGCCAACGTCGTCCACCACACCACGCTTGAGTTGGGGAATGCAGACAACTTTTCCCCGGATTATCCGGACGCCTACCGCGGGATCTCGTGGTACTCCGGCGCAAAGGCCCGCGCCGCCTTCAACGGCGGCTGGGGCGACGTGATGCCCGCGTATTTCCGCGATTTTCCGCGCATCTACGCGGAGTACGTCGACGTGGACTATGCGATCTTCACCGTTTCTCCGATGGACGGGGACGGCTGCTTCTCCGTCGGCTGTACGGGCGGAAGCGTAGAGGCACTGCTGAAAAAAGCGCGCCGCGTCTATCTCGAAGTCAACGCGAATATGCCCTACCTTCCCTTCTCCGTCAAAATTCCCCTCGAACGGATCGACGGCTTCTGTCTGAGCGACGTGCCGCTTCCGACGCTTCCGACGACGGTCATCGACGCGGTAAGCGCGAGAATCGGCGAGCTGATTGCGGAGCGCATCCCGGACGGTGCAACGATCCAGTTCGGGATCGGGAGCATCCCCGACGCGGTCGGTGCGGTGCTCCGGGACAAGCGTCATCTCGGCTTCCATACCGAAATGTTTACGGACAGCATGGTCTCGCTGCTCCAGTGCGGCGCGGCGGACAATTCCCGGAAACCGATTCATACGGGCAAAACCGTCGCCTCGTTCGCTCTCGGTGCGAAGACGATGTACGACTATATGGACCACAATCCGGATATCGAGATGCTTCCGATCGACTATGTGAACGATCCGGCGGTCATCTCGAAGCACGACCATTTCGTTTCCGTCAACGCGGCTCTCGAGGTGGATTTCTTCGGCCAGGTCTCCGCGGAAAGCATCGGAACGCTCCACTATTCCGGCACCGGCGGTCAGGTGGATTATGTCCGCGGCGCGATCGAATCGAAGGGCGGCCAGAGCTTCATCGCGTTTCCATCCACGACAAAGGGCGACACGATCAGCCGCATCAAACCGATCCTGACGCCGGGTGCGATTGTCACCACCTCCAAAAACGACGTGGATATGATCGTGACCGAATACGGCATCGCCAAGCTGCGCGGAAGGACGCTGAAGCAGCGAACGGAAGCGCTGATCGGGATCGCCCATCCGAAGTTCCGCGACGGACTTCTGTTCGAAGCGCGGAAACGGAACCTGCTGCTGTAAGAGCGTATGAAAAACCGACCCCGCATAAAACACGGAATCTTCCCTGCAGAAACGAGCCGGTCCGAAGACCGACTCGTTTTTCGTTTCCGATTCGTTTTTTCAAAGCGTCTTTACACCGGATAGACCATGTTTTCCTGGTCGATCAGGCTTGCGTCGAGGTTGCACTGCTTTTCCATACGGCGCTTGAAGAAGTCCTCTGCCTGTTTGGGGAACATCGCGTAGGTGAGGATGTCCTCGGGCTGCTGTTCGTAGTAGGCGCACTTCTTCTTCGTTTCCTCGAGCTCCGGTTTGATCAGGTCGGCCGGACGGCAGGTGATCCGTTCTGCACCGGCGCCGAGGATCTTTTCGGCGACCTCGTCCTTGATCGGGGCGGGTGTCTTCCCGTACTTTCCGGCAACGAGATCCTTCATTTCCTTCGTGACCATCTTATAGCGTTCGCCCATCAGGACGTTCAGGACGGCCTGGGTCCCGACGATCTGGGAGCTCGGGGTGACGAGCGGCGGGAAGCCGACGTCCTCGCGGACGCGCGGAACCTCGCGGAGCACCTCTTCGAATTTGTTTTCGGCGTGCTGTTCCTTCAGCTGGGAGACGAGGTTCGAGAGCATACCGCCGGGGACCTGGTATTTCAGGGTGTTGATGTCGACGGAGAGGACCTTCGTCGAAAGAAGTCCGGACGCGAGGGCCTGTTCGCGGAGCGGACGGAAGTACTCGGCGACCTTGTTCAGGGCGTCCATATCGAGCTTCGGATCCCATTTCGTTCCCTTCAGGGCGAACGCGAGCGGTTCGGTACACGGCTGGGACGTTCCGTCGCCGAACGCGGAGATCGCCGTATCGACGATGTCGGCGCCCGCTTCGACGGCCTTGAGAAGCGTCATCGCACCGAGGCCGGACGTCGCGTGGGTGTGGATCTCGATCGGAACCTTGATCTGTTCCTTCAGAGCCTTTACGAGCAGGAACGTTCCGTAGGGATTGAGAAGGCCGGCCATATCCTTGATGCAGATCGAGTCGGCACCCATCTGGACCATTTCCTTCGCGAGCTTGACGAACGCCTCGTCGGTATGGACAGGGCTGATCGTATAGGACATCGCGGCCTGGGCGTGGGCTCCGTTTTTCTTGATGGCCTTAAAAGCGGCTTCGAGGTTGCGCGGATCGTTCAGTGCGTCGAAGCAGCGGATGATGTCGATGCCGTTCTCGACGGATTTTCCGACGAACGCCTCAACGACGTCGTCCGCGTAATGCTTATAGCCGAGCAGGTTCTGGCCGCGCAGAAGCATCTGGAGTTTCGTTTTTTTGATGACCTTGCGGAATGCGCGAAGACGGTCCCACGGGTCCTCGTCGAGGAAGCGGACGCAGGAATCAAACGTCGCGCCGCCCCACATTTCGATCGCATGATAGCCGACTTGGTCGACGGTCTCCAGGATCGGGAGCATATCCTTCGTCGGCATGCGGGTCGCGATCAGAGACTGCTGACCGTCGCGCATGCAGGTTTCCGTGATTTTTACTTGTGCCATTTTTGAGTCCTCTTACTGACGCGCACTGGAACGGGCAGTGCTTCCCTTTTGACAATGATTTATTATACAACGGACCGCACCCTGTGACAAGGTACGGTCCACAATAATTTACAGGCAAAATACTTTTTGAAACGCCGTTTCGCATTATGAAACAGTCGTTTCGTTCGCGGCACTCCGCTTTTACAGCGCCTTCTGGAGAACGGTCGCGCCGTAACCGGCAGCCTTGACGGCATCCTCGAGAACGCGGTCGGGAACGGCGTCCAGGAGCTCGACGACAGCCCTGTTCGCTTCGAGATCGGCCTTCGCATCCGCAACGCCCGGAACGGCCTTGAGCGCCTGTTCGACGTGGGCGACGCAGTGCATGCACATCATGCCTTCGACGGCAAGTTCCTTTTTCATAACGGGTTCCTCCTTTTCGGTTTCGGATTGTTTTACCGCGCACGCTTCGGCGGCGCAGGGACACGCGGCGCCTTCGGAAGGCGCGGCTTCGGTTTTCGTGACTTTGAAGAGATTGAGACGGAGTGCGTTCATCACGACGCAGAACGACGAAAGGCTCATCGCGGCCGCGCCCATCATCGGCGTCAGTTTGATGCCGAACGCGGGCCAGAGAACGCCCGCCGCAAGCGGAATGCAGATCGCGTTGTAGCAGAACGCCCAGAAGAGGTTTTCCTTGATCGTCTTCCGCGTCCGGCGGGAAAGACGGACCGTCGTTACGACGTCCGTGAGGTTCGACTTCATCAGGACGATATCGGCCGCGTCGATTGCAACGTCGGTTCCCGCGCCGATCGCGATGCCGACGTCCGCGCGCTTTAAGGCCGGTCCGTCGTTGATGCCGTCGCCGACCATCGCAACGCTTCGTTTTGCCCCGTCCGGAGCCTCCGCCATCACGTTCCGGATCGCCTCCTCCTTCCCGTCCGGAAGGACTTCCGCGATGATGTCGTCCGCGGAAAGACCGACCTCTTCGGCGATCCGGAGCGCCGTTTCCTTCTTATCGCCCGTCAGCATCCTTACGCCGAGTCCGAGCTTTTTCAGCGCTTCGATCGCGGCGCGGCTGTCGGGGCGAACTTTATCCCTCACCTCGAGGAAGGCTCCCTCGGAGAGGTTGTTCTGGTCCTTTACGGTCCCTTCCGTGATCGTGCCCGTCTTGTCGAGCACGACGACGTCGGTCTTCCCCGCGAGTTCGAGCGCGGCGGCCGTCTTGAAGAGGATGCCGTTCCGGGCGCCGACGCCCGAGCCGACCATAATCGCGACCGGCGTCGCGAGTCCGAGCGAACACGGACACGAAATGACGAGGACGGAAATCGCGCGCGTCAGAGCGAATGCGAACGGCGTATCGGTCCCCGCAAGTGCGGGGTTGCCGCGAAGGACGAGCATCCAAACGGCGAACGTCACGAGAGCGATCCCCATCACGACGGGAACGAACACGCCCGCGACCTTATCGGCAAGCTTCTGAACGGGCGCCTTCGACGCGCCGGCATCCTCGACCATACGGATGATGCGGGAGAGCGTCGTATCCGCTCCGACGGCATCCGCGCGGCACGTCAGAACGCCGCGCTGGTTGATGGCCGGCGTCGAGACGCGATCTCCCTCCCGCTTCGGAACGGGAACGGATTCGCCGGTGAGTGCGCTTTCGTCGACGGTCGACTCGCCCGCAACGACGGTCCCGTCGACCGGGATCGCTTCGCCGGGCTTAACGAGAAACGTATCGCCGATCTTCGCCTCCTCCGCCGGGATGAGGACTTCTGTGCCGTCCCGGATCACGCGGACCTCGGCGGGAGCGAGTTTCAGAAGGCTGTCGATCGCGCCCGTCGTCTTTCCCTTCGAGATCGCCTCGAGGAGCTTTCCGACCGTGATGAGAACGAGGATCATCGCGGCAGACTCGAAATAGAGTTCAATGTGGGAATGAGAGTGGTCCGTCATCGCAGCGTGGCCGATGAGGAGGACGACGCTATAGGCGAACGAAACGCCCGATCCGAGCGCGACGAGCGTATCCATATTCGGACCGCCGTGCAGGAGGCCGCGGAAGCCGCTCACGAAGAACCTGCTGTTCACGGCCATGATGATCAGCGAGAGAAGCATCTGGAGGATGCCGTTCCCGACGCCGTTCCGGAGAGCGGCCGGAGCGGGCCATCCCCACATCATCACACCCATCGAAAAGTACATCAGAACGACAAGAAGCGCTCCCGACCATATAAGCCGGCGCGTCAGCGCCCTCGATTCGGCGTCAAATCGGCCGCCAGAGCCGTTTTTTTCTTCTTTTCGGGATTCTGGGCGTCCGTTCGGTTTCGACGCGTCAGAAGCCGGTTTTGCGCCGTATCCGGCCTTTTCGACCGCACGGCAGATTTCCCCGCTCGTCGCGGGGCTCTCAAAGTCGACGGTCATCGAGTTCGTGAGGAGAGACACGGTCACATCCTTCACGCCCGGGACCTGGCGGACTGCTTTCTCCACATGGGAGCTGCAGGCGGCGCAGCTCATTCCAGTCACATCAAATCGTTCCATAGCGATTACTATATACCCTTTCTGCACGAAAAAACACAGGCAGCCCGGAGGCTTCCCGTGTTTTCGTCGGATTCCGTTCCGCCTCACAGCGCGGCCATATCGCAGAGCCGCCAGCCCGTAAAGCCGTTCGCTTCATCCCTGTTGTAGAAGAAATACAGGCGGTTGTGGAAAACGTCGGTCCGTTTCGCGCCGGTCCGAAGCGTCATATTCTTCTCGAAATACACGTCGCAGCTGAAGAGATCGTCGCTGTAGAGAACGTAATTCGAGACGCGCTCTCCCGTCCAGCTGTCGATCGTATGGCCCGAAACGAACGTGATGTCGACCTGGTTGGCCCAGTTCGTCGCCTTCTGGTAGAGGTCCGTATTCTTCATCAGCCGGCATTCGTTCCGCACGGTATAGAGGCCGTGGGCGTCGCCGCCGACGTCGTTCGTCATAAAGCTCGACCAGAGTTCGCCGATCGCAAGCGCATCGACGGCAGACCGTCCGAGGTCCTCCGCTTCCTTCGTCGACGCGAATCTGGCCTCGCACGTCCATACTCCGTTTTTTTCGGTCACGGGGACCGGGTCGCCGGCGTTGTTGAAGACGGTGACCAGAGGTTCGAACGTCAGTCCCTCGATCGTCCGGGTCGTCATCACGGGAACGTCCGTAAACGGCGCGACATAACTGAATTCATCGAGCGCGCTCGTTTCGGCAGGAATCGTTTCCGGGATCTCCCTTCCGTCGAGAAGGACCGTAAAGGAATCGGGCGCCGCGACGGTCAGCGCAAACGTTCCGTTTTCGGACAGCGGAAGGTTCGTCCGTTCCGTTCCCTCCGCGCGGAGCACGCACGAACGGATCTCCCATTCCGAGAGCGTCATGATGCCGAGTTTCGTGACCGTTCCCGTTTCGGCAAGCGCAAGCGTGAGGAACGGCTTTCCGTCCGCAAAGACGTTGAAGACCGGTGCGGAGGCGTCGTAGGTTCCCGCAGCAGGCGCGACCGAGATCGCCGCACCCGAAACGGTCTTCCGGAAGCGTTCCCTGCGCGCTGCGGGATCGCCAAGCACGCCGTTTGCCGTCGAGGTCCCGAAGCAGTTCTTTTCCAGATAATCCGCGAGCTCGGAGCCGTTTTTCGACGCTTCCCGAACGAGCCGTTCGACGGTCCTGTCGGAACCGGAGTTCTCGTAGGCGACCATCGTCGAACGGACGTAGAAGAAGACGCCGAGAAGAAGCGCAAGAAGGACGAGAACGTAGAGGAGATAAAACGTTTTAAACGCGGAACGTTTCGCTTTCATCCTACTCGCCCTCCTTCAGCACGCAGAACGCCGTCGGCAGATTCCACGATTTGTTCGCGTAATAGAGCGTGACCGATGTCCTGTACCAGTCGCCGTTGTAGAACATACACGACGACGAACCGCCGTCGAGGTTCGCGGCATTCACGGCGCCGTATTCGGTCATGATGGCGATGAGGTCGGCCGCGGTCGCCCCGAGATGGCCGGAGGATCCGCGTCCGTCCGTCACGAGAAGAAGGATCGCTCCGTCCGCCCGCTGGCCGATCGCCGTCCGCGGGTTCGCGCCGGAGCCCGCACCCGCAAGCTCGCGCGCCTCGCCGTTGATGACGAGGGGAACGAAGTGGTTGTTGACGTCGGATGATTCCTCCTGGAAGGCGACCGCGTCGCGGATCCCTTCCGTTTCGATGAATTCCTGAAGCTTCGCACGGCTCCAGCCTTCGATCTTCTCGATGCGCAGAAGGTTTTTCGCGTCGAGTCCGATCAGATAGAGTCCCGGCCACCCGTCCGGCGCGTTGAGCTGGATTTCGCCGTTCGAGACGCAGAGGCCGTACGGGCTTCCGCCCTTGTTCTTGTCCGCCGCGTAGAGGCCGCCGTTCACGCCGCCGATCGCACCCATCCGTTCGACGATCACGTCGAGCGTTTCACCGTATTCCTGCCACGGATAGGTCGACCCGACGATCACGTTTTTCGGATCCCGGACGATCATCAGAGACGCGGTGAACGTCCGGCCGCTGATTTCGATGATCTCAACGCCGTTCCGGTCGAAATTTCCGGCGACTTCGGTGTCGGTATGGATCAGCCCCGTATCGATTTCGGTGTCCATTTCCTTCATCGAGACTTTATCGACGATCGCCTGGACTTCCTCGTCCGAAAGAAACACGTTCGCGAGGAACTTGAGGTTGCCCGATTCGAGCACGGTCGAGACGAACATTTCCTTCGCCGATTCGGACGGTCCCTTTACGATCGTCGCAACGGTGATGACGAGCGCGAGAAGGATCGCGAGGAGCGTCGTTCCGAGAACGAGAAGGATCCGTCCGACGATTTTTCCGCCGGAGGGTTTCTTTTTCTTTTTTCTGTGCCTTGCGCTGCGGTTCGCAGTGACGGGCACGGTTTCCGGAATATTCGGGGTAGGCATTCTATTTTCTCCGCGCTTCTCTGCGTTTGGCTTTGCGCTCGTTCAGGATGCGCTTCGCCGTCTTCGGTTTCATGACGGACTCGCCCTGTTTCAAAAGGCGCGTCCGGGCGACCGGGAAATAGACGCCGTGGGTATAGGCGACGAGTCCGGCCCATTCGGGATGGTAGGCGCCCTTTGTGTCGATGAGGTCCTCGCGGACGTGGACGCGCACGATCTCGGCGATGAACAGATCGTGGCTCGGAAGCTCGACGACCTTCGTGACCCTGCATTCGAGATTGACCGGAAATTCGCGGACGAGCGGCGACGGCACGAGATCGGCCGGCTCCTGGGTCAGCTCCATCTCCTTCCACTTATCGACATCGCGGCCGGACTTCACGCCGATCCAGTCGACTTTTCTCACGAGATCGCGCGTCGGCAGATTCACGACGAACGCCTTGTCGCGCATGAGAAGCGCGTGGGAATGGCGTTCCTTCCGGACGGAGATCGAAAGCATCGGCGGTACGGAATTCACCGTTCCGGTCCATGCGATCGTGATCAGATTCGCATCCTCTCCGGTTCTGCCGCATGAAACGACGACGGCCGGTACGGGCGCCAGCATCGTTCCCGCCTTCGCGAGGACTGTTTTCTTCGGTTCACGCGGCGTTTCCGCCGGTTTCTGTCTGTTTTCTTTCCTAGGCATTTCGTACTCCTTCCTCCGAGCGGCTGCGGAGGCGCTGCAGGAGCGCCTCGAACTCCGCCGGAAGCTCCTGCGTGAATTCCAGATATGTTCCCGTCACCGGGTGAACGAAGCCGAGCCGGCAGGCGTGGAGCATCGTCGTTTTCGCGCCCGTCCCGTCCTTCCGTCCGTAGAGCGGATCTCCTGCGAGCGGATGGCCGATCGAGCTCATATGGACACGGATCTGGTGGGTCCTTCCCGTTTCGAGTCTGCACTCGAGATACGTCGCGTTCCGGAAGCGCTCGAGAACGGTCCAGTGCGTTACCGCCTCGCGGCTTCCCGCGGGGAGCGGATAGCCGTCCGTGAGATGCTCCTCCGGGCGGGCCGGCGCCGTACAGGCGTTCCGGAGACGGTTCTTCGGATCGCGCCCGATCGGACGGTTGACGGTTCCCTCGTCCTCCCTGAGGACTCCGGCGGCGATCGCGCGGTAGGCGCGTGTCATGGAATGCGCTGCAAGCTGTTCGGAGAGGCCGCGGTGGGCGGCATCGGTCTTCGCGACGACGAGAAGCCCGGACGTGTCCTTATCGATGCGGTGGACGATCCCCGGGCGGATTACGCCGTTGATCGACGAGAGATTCTCCCGGCAGTGATACAGAAGGCCGTTCACGAGCGTTCCCGACGGCGTTCCGGCCGCCGGATGGACGACAAGGCCCTTCGGTTTGTTCACGACGAGAAGGTCCGCATCCTCGTAGACGATGTCGAGCGGGATGTTCTCCGGCTCGGCGGCAAGTTCCCTCGGCCGCTCGAGGCGCAGCTCCACGTCGTCGCCCGTCTTCATCGTACGTTTCTTCACCGTCACGGGCAGTCCGTTCACGCGGACGTTTCCGTTTTCGACGAGGCGCGCGAGGTACGAGCGGGAGCAGTCCTCGATCAGCTTCGCGAGAAGCGCGTCGAGGCGCATCCCGTCATCCTCTCCGGATACAGAAAATTGGAAGAGGTTCTCTTCTTCCAATCGTTCTTCGCTTCGGTTGTCCGAAATGCGTTCGGTCATCGTTCGTTTTCTCCGGTCGAACCGTCCGGATCGGTCTGCTGCTCCTTTTCCCGTTTCGTGCGGCGGATCTGTTTCGTTTTCCTGCGGTACGCAGGCTCCGAGAAGAAGACCGCGAGGACGAGAAGCACGCAGCCGCACGTCACGCCGACGTCCGCGACGTTGAAGATCGGATTCCAGAGCCGGAAGTCGAGCATATCGACGACGTACCCGTTCACGACGCGGTCGATCAGGTTCCCGATCCCCCCGCCGACGACAAGAGAGAGCGACACCATTACCCAGCCGCCGACTTTTTTACGCTGGGTAAACATATAGACGAGCATCGCGATCATCATCACGGCCGTAAACAGAATCAGAAAGGTCTGTTTGTTCTGGAGGATGCTGAAGGCGGCGCCGTAGTTGTTGCTGTAGGTCAGATGAAAGACGTTCTCGATCAGCGGGATCGTCTGGCCGATCGTCATATTCGTAACGGTCCAGTGCTTCGACCATTGATCGAGCGCGACCCACAAAACGACGATGAAAAAGTATCCCATTATGCCTTCGTCTCCGTCAGCGTTTTCAGTTCCTCGAGATCCTTTTCGGCGAACAGATCCGCTTCGGAGATGGAGTCGAGCCGGAGCATCTCCGCCTCCAGGAACGAACGGAACTTCGAACGGAATTCCTTGTACTGATTCCGGAGTTCCTGGTTCTCGCTCGCCAGCTTTTCCGCCGCCTCCTTTGCCTCTTTCTGAATCAGCTCGGCGTCGAGTTCGGCGTTCTTCAGAAGGATCTTCGCGCGCTTTTCCGACGATGCGGAGATGTCGCTCATCAGCGCCTTTGCGGCCTCGAGCGTTTCGAGCAGCGTTCCTTCCTGGGCGCGGTAGTGTTCGAGGCTCTCCGCGTTCTGGGCGATCTGCTCCTTCAGAAGACGGTTTTCGGACTGGATCTTCTCGAGTTCGACCGTAATCTCGTCCAGAAACGCATCGACCTCTTCTTCTTTATAGCCGCGGACACCGCGGGTGAATTCCTTTGTCTGAATATCCTGAGGGGTGATCATATCCTACCTCCGTTCATCTCCACGGGCTTTTGAGGCTGTCCTGGAAATTCGGTCTTCCTTCGGACGGCGCGGTGATGTCGACGTTCTCCGGAGCGAACAGGAAGATGTTTGCGGAGACCTTCTGGACGTTCCCCGAGAGCGCATACGTTGCGCCGGAGAGGAAATCGAAGATTTTCCGGGCCGTTTCGGATTCCACCTTCTCGAGGTTGATGATGACCGGTTTCTTGCCCTTCAGGCTGTCGACGAGCCGCGGGCATTCGTCGAACGACTTCGGTTCGATGACGATCATATTGAGTTGTTTCGTCAGGCGGCCCACGGCGCCCGTTCCGCGGTTGTCCGCGGCAGGCGATTCGTCGCGCGATTCCTTCCGCGGCGTGAACGTTCTCGCCTCGAACGCGGGACGCTCTTCTTTTTTCGGAGTCTCCTTCACGGGTTCTTCCTCGAGGACGTCGTCCTCTTCCACCTCTTCGATGCCGACCAGATTCTTAACCTTGCTGAAAAAACCTTCACCCATTGTCCGTTCTCCTTCTTTATGTTATCCGATCCGCCCGGTCGGTTTCCGGACGGAAAAAAGACGATTGGAATGACCGCGCCTGTTCTAGACGCGGGGTGCGCCGTAATCGCGGGCGCCGAAGATCGCCGTTCCGACGCGGATCAGATTCGCGCCCTCCTCCACGGCGACGGGGAAATCGTGGGACATTCCCATCGAAAGCCACCGGAAATCAAGATGCGGATCGCGGATCTTTCCGCATGTTTCATACAGGTTCCTGACTTCACGGAACCATTTCCGGACATCCTCCGGATCGTCCGCTTCCGGCGCGACGAGCATCAGCCCGCGCACGCGGACGTTCGGCAGCTTTTCAAGGATTTCCCGAATCAGCGGCTCCGCTTCCGCAGGAGCGACCCCCGATTTCTGTGCTTCGCCCGCCGGATTGACCTGGATGAGGACGTCCATCGTCCTGCCGATCTTTCCGACGCGTCTGTCGATCTCCTCCGCGAGACGGAACGAATCGACGGAGTGGATCAGCGAAACCTTATCCACGATATATTTTACCTTATTTGTCTGGAGATGTCCAATCATATGCCAGCGAACCGGCAGGACGGAATCGTACTTTTCGACGATCTCCTGGACCTTGTTTTCACCGATGTCCGTAATCCCCGCCCGGATCGCGCGATTGATCGCCTCCGGGGAGTGTGTCTTCGTCACGGCGACGAGAAGAACGTCCTCCGGATCGCGGCCCGCCCGGACCGCGGCCTCCTTCATCCGCTCTTCAATTTTCCGAATGTTTTCCGCAATGCACATTCCGATGTCCTTACTCCGTTTTCGGCGGCAGATTCCGGATCTCGTCATACGCGTTGATCGTCGTCTGACGAGCCGTGCCGCCCTCCGTCGTCGTTCGGGTGAACGTGCCCTCCGAAACGACGGAATACGTTCCGTCCGTTGAGAGAACGTTCACGGGAACGAACCGGAAATCGCCCGAGACCTGTTTGACCCAGACGCCTTCCATATTGTTTTCATAGCCGATGCAGGAATTCCGGATGAGGAGCCCCGACCGGTCGCTTGTGACGACCGTGATCGACGTCCGCCGTTCCTTCTGCATCGCGTCGTAGTATCGCGTCGAGCGGAGGATGATCCGCACGTCTGCCTCATCCGCAGTCACGCTCCGAACGGCCATCGGAATCACCGTTCCGTCCGCAAACGTCACGCTGACCGTCCGTCCGGCGATGTAGTTCTTCGCGTCGGCCTCCTCGGTCCAGAAGAGCAGGAACCACTCATCCTCCCGAACGAGTTTAATCGTTCCGTCCGGCGTCCGGTCCTGGACGGTTTCCCCGTCTTCCGCGGGATACCATCCTTCAATCGTCGCCCGCGGGATCGTCTCCATCGTTTCGGGCGTGAGTTCGTCTTCATGGCCGTCGACGTAATAGCTGACGACACCCGTCCATTCCGCGCGTTTCACCGTTCCGCCGATCTGGTAGAGATTGCTTCCCTTCCGGACACGCTCGCCTTCCTCATAGAAGTAGGCTGCATCGGGGCCGGATTCCGGGAACGCGGTTTCCTCGCGGACGAGATACGCTTCCGTCTCCGTTTTCAGGATGATCTCACCGTATTCGACAACCGACGTCTGCGCAAGAAGGCTCTGCGCGCCCGGAATGACGTAGATCACCGTCGCGAGACCGATCAGAGCGAGGAGAAAGAGGATCCCGAGGATCCGCGCCGCTTTTCCCTTCATCGTTCGCTCTCCCGTTCCGCTTCGGCCTCATCGGAAACCCGTTTCAGAAGCGCAAGTTCCTTCCGTGTGAGGCCGTCCGATTCGAGCGGAAGCTTTCGCATTGCAAGAGCGTTTCCGTAGCGTCCGAGGAATGCGCGGAAGAGATCCGGACGCCGCTCCTTCGTCAGCCGGAGCGACTGTTCGAACCGCCAGAGGCGGATCCTTTCGTGATCGCCCGAAAGAAGGACCTCCGGCACCTCCATTCCTTCGTACACGCGCGGCTTCGTGTACTGAGGGTATTCGAGCAGGCCGCTGTAGACCGATTCCTCGTCGTTCGACGCCTCGTTTCCGAGCACGCCCGGAAGGAACCGGGCCACCGCGTCGATGATCGTCATCGCGGGAAGCTCGCCGCCGGTCAGGATGTAATCGCCGGTCGAGATCTCCTCCATCCCGAACGCGCGAAGGATCCGCTCGTCCACGCCCTCGTAATGACCGCAGAGGATCACGATGTGTTCCTCCGCCGCCAGCTCTTCGATGAGCGCCTTATCGAGCATCCTTCCGCGCGGGGACGGATAAAGCAGCCGCGGCGCACCGTCCGGCCGCACGCCGGCCGGTTCCGCACCTGCCGCCCGAAGCGCACGAAAACACGGCTCGGGGGTGAATACCATTCCCGCACCGCCGCCGAAGGGCGTATCGTCCGTCCTTCCGTGCCTATCGAGCGTATAGTCCCGGATGTTCATCAGTTCCACATCCAGAAGCCCCTCCGCGTTCGCCCGGCCGAGGATCGAACCGTCCTTTACCGCCGCGAACAGTTCCGGAAAGAGCGTGAGAACCGTAATGCGCATCGTTTTCTAAAGATTCATAAGACCGCCGACGTTGCGCAGGGCGATCGTTCCCTGTACGGGATCGGCATCGCCGACGTATGCGCTGACAAACGGAACGAGGAACGTCTCCGCCTTCGGGATCGCCGCCTCGAGTTTCTTCCGGCGCGATTTCAGCGCCTTTTCGGGATTCGGGACCGAGCCGGGGTTTTCGCGGATTTTCCGCTCGAACGCGCGAATCGTCCGGTCCGCCTCCGCGAGAGCTTCCGCACGGATCTTTTCAAGTTCCTCAAGTTCCTCCGGCGTTTTCCCGGAGGCGATCTCAAGACACTGCTGTTTCGTCAAAAGAACGCCGACGACCGTTCCGACAAAAGCTCCCGTCTCATCGAAAGCGCGGAGGCCGACAAGGTCGCGCACGTAATACGTCCCTTCCGGCAGCGTTCCGTCCGCTTCGGGTTTTCCGTTCCGTCTTTCGTTCATCTTACTGGACGATCTCCACCGTCACCTTTTTGTTTTCTTTTGTTGCGGCAGCCTTTACCACGGTCCGGATTGCCTTGGCGATGCGCCCCTGCTTTCCGATGACCTTTCCCATATCGTCCGGGTCGACCGTCAGTTCGATCGTCAGACCGGAAGCATCCTCGGTCGTTTTGATCGAAACGCTTTCCGGATGGTCGACGAGCGATCTGGCAATGGCTTCAACCAGTTCAACCATAACAAACCGCCTTATTTCTCGTAGACGCCGGCCTTCTTCAGAAGGGCTTTGACGGTTTCGGTCGGCTGGGCGCCGTTGGCGATCCACTTTTTCGCCGCTTCAACGTCGATCTTGATTTCAGCGGGATCCTTCAGGGTGTCGTACGTACCGATCTGTTCGATGACGCTGCCGGTCGCGGCCGTTCTGGAATCCGCAACGACTACTCTGTAGAAGGGTTTCTTCTTTGCGCCGAGTCTGACGAGTCTGATTTTTACCATTTTTCTGTTCTCCTTTGATTTGAAATCGGTTGTAATGGATCGTTTTTATGTAAAAGGCTTTCGCCGTTCTACCGCAGGGATCAGCGGAACCGCCCGAGGATCCGGTTCAGCTTCTTCGGGGACTGGTTCATCATCTTCATCATCTTCCGCATCTCGTCGTAACGTTTGACGAGGCTGTTGATCTGAGCGACCGACACGCCCGCGCCCTTCGCGATGCGCTGGCGGCGGGATGCGTTCAGGATCGACGGATCGCGCCGCTCCTGGGGCGTCATGGACTGCATGATCGCCTCCATATGGACGAATTCCCGTTCGCTCTTCGAGAGGTCGTCGGCCGAAACCCTGTTTGCGCCGAAGCCGGGCATCATCTCGAGCATCTTTCCGAGGCCGCCCATGTGTTTGATCTGGCCCATCTGGTCGAGGAAATCCTCCAGTGTGAACTGGTTCTTCCGCATCTTCCGCTCGAGTTCGGCCGCCTTCTTCTCGTCGAAGGTTTCCTGGGCCTTCTCGATCAGGGACATCACGTCGCCCATACCGAGGATCCGGCTCGCCATACGGTCGGGATGGAATTCCTCGAGCGCGTCGGACTTTTCGCCGACGCCGATGAACTTGATCGGCTTTCCGGTCACGGATTTGACGGAAAGCGCCGCGCCGCCGCGGGAGTCGCCGTCGAGTTTCGTCATGATCACGCCGTCCACGCCGAGCTTGTCGTGGAAGCCCGAGGCGATGTTGACCGCATCCTGGCCTGCAAGCGCGTCGACGACGAGGAGAATCTCGTGAGGCTTCGTTTCTTTTTTTATGCGGACGAGTTCGTCCATCAGAGCCTCGTCGATCTGGAGACGGCCCGCCGTATCGATGATCGCGACGTTGCATCCCTTCCGCTCCGCTTCGCGGATCCCGTCCTTCGCGATGTTCTCCGGGACCTTCGAGACGCGGTTCGTATAGACCGGAACGTTCACGCCGGCTCCGACGATCTCGAGCTGGTCGATCGCAGCGGGGCGCTGGACGTCGCAGGCGATGAGCATGGGCTTTTTCCCCTGTCGGACGAGCCATGCGGCAAGTTTCCCGGCGGTCGTCGTTTTACCGGTACCCTGGAGGCCGACGAGCATATAGACCGTAAAGCCGGAGGGGCTGTAGGTCAGCTTCGAGGAGGATCCCCCCATCAACTCGACGAGTTCGTCGCTCACGATCTTCACGACCTGCTGGGCCGGCGTCAGGCTTTCCAGGACTTCCCTTCCGAGCGCCTTTTCCTTCACGCGCGCGACGAAGTCGCGGACAACCTTGTAGTTGACATCCGCCTCGAGGAGCGCGAGTTTCACCTCGCGCATCGCGGCGTTGATGTCGGCTTCGGTGAGAACGCCCTTGCCTTTCAGGCCCTTGAACACATTCTGAAGTTTTTCGGATAATCCTTCAAACGCCATCTTCGTTCCTTTCGGTTGGGTACAGTCCAGGTTCTTCCGTGGACGCGGCTACGCTTCGAGTGAGGCGATGTCGCGCGCCATCGACTGGACGAGTGCATCGTTTGGGATGCGCGTCGAGAGTTCGGCGACCGATTCGCGCAGACGGTCCAGGACGGCTTCCTGTTCGGTAAAACGTTTTACGAGGCCGAGCGCGTTTTCGTAACTGCGGAGCTTCTCTTCGGCGCGGCGGACGTTTTCGTGAACGCCCTGACGGGAAATCCCGAACCGCTCCGCAATTTCCGAGAGACTCAAATTCTCTTCGTGGTACAGCCGGAAGATCTCGCGCACCTTTCCGGGCAGGAGATCGCCGTAGAAATCGTATAGAATGCTGAGTTCCGTGATTTCATCCCACATGAAAAAGCCTCCGGAGCGGATTGCTCCGGAAGCATACTATCACAGAGGCGTATGGGTGTCAAGTTTTTTTATTGACATCCTTGTTTTCTGTCAAGCTTTTTCCTTGACAGTCGTTGGTCAGAACACGAGTCCCTGGGCAACGATCGCATCGGCCACCTTGAGGAAGCCCGCGATGTTCGCGCCGGCGACGAGGTTGCCCGGCTTTCCGTACTTCTCGGCGGCCTCGTAGCCGTTGTGGAAGATGTACGTCGTGATGCTCTGGAGCTTTACGTCGACCTCCTCGAACGTGTAGTTCGTCCGCATGGAGTTCTGGCTCATCTCGAGACCGGAGACAGCGACGCCGCCCGCGTTCGCGGCTTTGGCGGGAGCGAAGAGGATACCGGCCTCCTGGAAGACGCCGATCGCCTCGAGCGTCGACGGCATATTCGCGCCCTCCGCGACGGCCATAACGCCGTTTTTAACGAGCGCCTTCGCGTCATCCGCATCGAGCTCGTTCTGGGTCGCACAGGGAAGCGCGATGTCGCACGGGATCGTCCAGATGCCCTTCCGCCCCTCGTGATACTGCGCTCCCGCAACGCGGTCCGCATAAACGGAGATGCGTGCGCGTTCGACCTCTTTGACCTGCTTCATCACGGCAACATCGATGCCGCGCGGATCGTAGACGTAACCGTTCGAGTCGCACATCGCGATGACCTTGCCTCCGAGCTGCGTGGCCTTCTCCGCCGCGTAAAGCGCAACGTTTCCGGCGCCGGAGACGATGATGTTCTTGCCGGCGAAGCTTTCGTTCTTCATGCACCGCAGCATCTCCGAAGCAAAATAGCAGAGGCCGTAGCCGGTCGCCTCGGTGCGGGTGAAGGATCCGCCGAACTGGACGCCCTTTCCGGTGAGAACACCCGTGAACTTGTTGCGCTGTTTGCGGTACTGGCCGAACATATAGCCGATCTCGCGGCCGCCGACGCCGATGTCGCCCGCCGGAACGTCGGTGTCCGGGCCGATGTATTTGCCGAGTTCCATCATGAACGCCTGACAGAAGCGCATGATTTCCATATCGGACTTGCCCTTCGGATCGAAGTTCGAGCCGCCCTTTGCGCCGCCCATCGGAAGGCCGGTGAGACTGTTCTTCAGGATCTGTTCGAAACCGAGGAATTTCATGATCGAAAGGTTGACCGAGGGATGGAAGCGGAGACCGCCTTTGTACGGACCGATCGCGCCGTTGAACTGGACGCGGTAGCCGCGGTTGACGTGAATTTCTCCGGCGTCGTCCATCCAGACGACTTTAAAGATGATCTGGCGGTCGGGTTCGATCATGCGCTCCAGAACGGCATTTTTTTCATAGATCGGATTCGCTTCGAGGACCGGTTCCAGCGAAAGCAGTACTTCGTATAGCGCCTGCAGAAACTCCTTCTGTTCGGTGCTTCTCGATTCGGCCATCGCATAGACCTTTTTCGCGTATTCGTTCGTCAGCATAGTGTACTCCTTTCCCGTGTAATGGATGCCGGACGGCGACGGTTTCGTCTGAAAATTTAAAATATAACGGGATATTATCACTTCCATAATTAAAAGTCAATACTTTTTGTGAACGTTTTCACTTAACTGTTTTAAAATTAACAATCGACGCCGAATTCCTTCTTCCGATGCGGTTTTCCGCACGAAAAAAGCCCGCTCGAAGCGGGCCGTTTCGTTGGAGTTTGGCCGTATTTTATCTTCTTCTCTTCCGGGGGCGGAAGAGCAGGAAGAAGCAGCAGCAGAGCAGCATCACGCAGCCGGCCAGATAGACGAGACCGTTCTCGGTATTCTCGATGTAGTTGACGACCTTGTGAAGATAGGCCTTGCAGTCGTTTACGGACGGAATTTTCAGCATATTCGTTCCCCTTTCACTCGTTCGGCGATATGGCGGTCATCCGAAGGTCCCGCGGCCGCCGATCCTGTATACAGTTTACAACGCGGCACGCAAAACCGCAAGGTCTTCTTCGGTCGTCGACCAGCTCGTTGCGAAGCGGACGACGGTATGCGTTTCGTCGTACGTCTCCCAGAACCCGAATCCGACGCGCTTCGCAAGCTCCGCCATCCGGCCGTTTTCGAGGATGGCGAACTGCTGGTTCGTCGGCGTTTCCAGGAAGAATGGGACGTCTTTTTCGCGGAGGATCCGCTTCAGTTCCTTCGCCGCTTCGATTGCGCGGCGGCCGGTTCTCTCATAAAGGCCGTCCGTAAAGAGCGTATCGAACGCAACGCCGATTGCGCGTCCCTTTGCGAGAAGCGCTCCGCGTTTTTTGATGAAGTTCACGAAATGGGGAGGCGTGTTCCGTTTCGGGAAAACGACCGCCTCGCCGAGAAGGCATCCCGCCTTCGTTCCGCCGATGTAAAAGACGTCCGCAAGGCGTGCGATGTCCCGGAGCGTCACATCCGTTCCCGCCGCTGCAAGGCCGTAGACGAGCCGGGCGCCGTCGAGAAAGAGCCGGAGGCCGTACCGGTCACAAACTTTCCGGAGCGCCTCGAGCTCCGCGCGCGTATAGAGCGTTCCGTATTCGGTCGGATGGGAGATGTAGACGAGACCGGGGAACACCATGTGTTCACGGTTCGCATCCGCATGAAAAGCGGCGCAGAACCGTCCGACGTCCTCCGCGGCGAGTTTCCCCTTCGTCTCCGCCGTCTCTCCGGCCGGGAGCGCAAGGCATTTCACGCCGGCAAATTCAACCGCGCCGGCTTCGTGGGCGTTGATGTGTCCCGTCTGCGGCGTGATTGCGCCTTCCCAGTCCCGCAGCATCGCACCGATCACAACCGCGTTCGTCTGCGTCCCTCCCGCGAGGAAGAAGACATCCGCGTCCGGCGCGCCCGCCGCGAGCCGGATCTTTTCCGCCGCGCTCTTCGAAAACGGGTCTTCCCCGTAACCGGATGCCGGTTCGAGGTTCGTCCGCCGGTAGGCATCCAGGATCTCCGGGAGACATCCCGTCGTATAATCGCTTTCAAACGTCACCATCGTCTCTTCTCCTTATCTCCCGATCAGCAGAGTTCCGCGGAATCCAGAAGGATCGTGAACGGACCGTCGTTCGTGAGTTCGACGGTCATATGGGCCCCGAAGACGCCCGTCTCCACAGTCGGAACGCGCTTCCGCATCTCCCGAATAATGTATTCATAGAGTCCGTTCGCAAGTTCAGGGCCGCCGGCGCCGATGAAATCGGGCCGGTTTCCGCGGCGGCAGTTCGCGTAAAGCGTGAACTGGGATACGAGAAGAACGCTCCCGCCCGCGTCCGCGAGCGAGCGGTTCGTCTTTCCGTTCTCATCCTCGAAAATCCGGAGATTGACCGTCTTCGCGATGAGCTTATCCGCGATTTCCTTCGTATCGTCCTTCGCGATGCCGATCAGGATGAGATATCCTGTTCCGATCTCGCCGGTCACGGCTTCCCCCACGGTCACACGCGCATGCGTAACGCGCTGTATTACAAACTTCATTTGTTTTCTCCCGTATGATCGATCACTTTGAGAAGGTTGTCCGCCCCGTCATAAACGAGCGTCATTTCGATCCCCGTCTCGCCGCGGAGAAGCGCCGGCAGAAACGCCCGGTCGCCCTCCCAGAGGCGGAGCGAAAGGACGTCCTCCTTCGGGATCCACGCGAGGTCGCCCTCGTCACAGTCCTCCCGGAGCGTTCCCGTAAAGCCGTCCGCAAGATACAGGACGGTATCCTCGTCGCCCCATTTCGGAAGGATGAAGTGGATCAGCCCCGCACGGCGGAACGACGTAAGCGTAAGGCCCGTTTCCTCGAACGTCTCGCGAAGGACGCACGCGTCCGGCGTTTCGCCCGGCTCAAGTTTTCCGCCGACGCCGATCCATTTTCCGCCGTTCAGGTCGTTCTTTTTTTTCGTCCGGTGAAGCATCAGCCACTTCCCGTCCCGTTCGATGTGGCAAAGCGTCGTCTGTTTCAATGAAAAAGCCCCCGTTTCCTCGTATGACTGTATCATACACCACAGGGGCTGTTTCTGTCATTCCGTTTTTTATTCGATCGAAGCACCCGAGCCCCAGGCGTCGCCGACCTTCTCGCCGATGACGTGATAGGCGTTGTTGAACGGATCGAAGCAGATCGGCCGTACCTTCGCAACGTCGACGTTTCCATCGGTCAGCGCGGCTTCGTCGACGCTGACGTTGACGATCTCGCCCTTCAGGATCAGCGTCTCGGTGTTGTATTCCTTGACGCGGCATTCAAGGCAGACGGCGAGTTCGTTGATGACGGGCGCGTTGACGAATTCGCTCTTCGTCGCCGTAAAGCCGGCCTTCGCAAATTTATCGGCCGTATCGTTCCCGGACGCGATCCCGACGTAATCGCAGCCCGCAACGTGGGGTGCATCGGCCATCGAGATCGTAAAGGCGCCGGTCTTCATGAAGTTTTTGCAGGTCTTGTGTTCGAGAGAGAGGCAGACGGAGACCTCCTTCTCCTCGCTGATGCCGCCCCAGGCGGCGTTCATCGCGTTCGGCTTTCCGTCCTCATCGTACGTCGCGATGATCCAGACGGGCTGGGGATAGCTGAGCGGCTTCGCGCCGAAGTTCTTTCTTGCCATTTTACGTTCCTCCGTTTGATTGTTGTTTTATGTATTGTTTTTTATAATCCCCGTTTTTCCGCGGCTCAAAAGAGTCTTTTCCGTTCCGGGCGTTTTCAGAGCGTTTCGCTTGTTCGCAGCGCTGTACCGTCTCAGTCCCGCGAGACATTGCAGGAAGAACGTCCATTCTTCGCCGGACACGTCCTCCTCGCCGCCGGCGTAATGCATCAGCGTGAAATACAGATCCGTTATGAGCCGGTCCTCCGACGCGTACACCTGTTCGGGATCGATGCTCCGGACCACGGCCTCCGATAGTTCGCTGCCGCGAAGCCCGTTCTCCGTGACCGCACGGAGGATCCGTATGAATTCCTCCGCATAGAGATGCGTTTCGCCCCGGAGCCTCTCGATCGTTCGGATGTCGTGAAGATCCTTCGGCCGCATCAGTTCGCGTTTCAGCGCGAGAATGCTCTCCAGCGTTTCGCACCGGTAACCGTCAATGACGTCGAACGGGTATTTCCCGAGCGTCGGCTTCATCTGGACGCCTTCAAACGGCACATAGCTTCCGGTTTCGTCCGTTGCGCAGTCCGCCAGAGCAAGCTGCTCTGCCAGCTTCTCCGACACACAGAGGTCGAAGTCGGCCGTTTTCTTCCGGAGCCCGCGAAGCAGCAGCGACCCGCCGGAACGGATCATATATTCGCTTTTCGGCAGTCCGAACGACTCCAGCCGTTCGAGGAACTCCTGCCGGTTCATACCCTCCCTGGACGATTCATGAATCGTCCCGCAGGGCTCCTGATCCCATACCGTTCGCTCCGGAAGGGCTTTGCGCCGTCTGCGCCGTTCACGGCTGATGTGGCGCTCGAAGTCGCCGTTTCGGAGAAGCTCCGCGAGAACATACTGCTCAAAGAGGGGGACGGTGCAGGAATAGAAGCCGAGCCGTTCGTTGAACGGACCGAGAAGCGTCTCCGGGAGGAGCATATACCCGATCCGGACCGACGGCGCGATCGTCTTCGAAAACGTGTTGACGTAGATCACGTCCGCGCGTTCCGTCATGGAAAAGAGCGTATCCTCCGCCTTCCGCGAAACGGTGAGTTCGGAATCGTAATTGTCTTCGATGAGAAAGCCGCTGCGTTCCTCCGCCCAGCGGAGATATTCGTTCTTCTTCGAGACGCCGACGGTGACTCCGCTCGGAAAGCTGTTGAACGGCGTAACATGGAGCACGGTCGCCTCCGTCTTTGCGAGCGCCTCCGATACGATCCCGTCCGCGCCGAGCTCCAGAAGCTCGCACCGGCAGCCAAGCGCCTCATACACCTTCCGGATCTTGTCGTATGAGGGCTTTTCGAGCGCGTAGACGCGGTCCCGGCCGAGAAGCTGGGCGATGAGGCCGTAGAGATACTCCGCGCCGGACCCGATGATGATCCTGGCAGGGGGAACGGCGATCCCGCGGCTCCTTGCAAGATACGACGCGATCTCGCTCCGGAGCTCCGGCGCGCCGTGGTTCGGCGATTTCACAAGGATCCGGTCTCCGTAATCGGCAAGCACCTTCCGCATTGCCTTCGCAAGGACCGTGAACGGGAAATCGCCGGCATCGTGGTGACGGGAAGGCGCGCCGTACGCACGGAAGCGCGCGTACGGCGGCGGAACGGAAACCGTTCCGCCGTCCGGGGCGTCCGTCCCGGACGCCCCGCAGCGCGCCGCATCTCCCTCCGCTCCGCGAACAGCGTCCGTTCTCCCCTCGCGGTATGCAGCGTAAACGCCGCTCCGCTCCCGCGTCGCGACGTATCCCTCGTCCGCAAGAAGCGAAAATGCGTGTTCAACGGTGACCGCGCTGAGACCCGTTTCCGCTATGACCGTACGCTTCGACGGAAGCTTCGTTCCGTACGGATATACGCCGCTCGCGATATCGGAGGCAAGGCGGCGGTAGAGCTGCAGATAAGCCGGAAGCGGACTGTTTGAATCGATCGTGATGTTCATCTGGTCTTATGAAAAAATATTATTCTGACACTTTTCGTATGGTCAGTTGTATTGTATCGTCTTTTTCATCGAAAGTAAAGGAGCTTCCGTTATGGAAAAGAATTCGAAAACCCGCGTAACAACGATCCGTCTGACCGTTACCGCCCTCTTTATGGCGATCAACATCGTCCTGAGTTCGTTCGGCGTTCCCGTTCCGGGCGGTCATCTCTATCTCAACGACATCATCATCTGCCTCGCCGCGATCCTTCTGAATCCGTTTGAGGCGTTCGCGGTCGGCGGGATCGGCGCCTTTCTCGGTGATCTGATCTTCTATCCCGCGCCGATGTTCGTCTCGCTCGTCGTCCACGGACTCCAGGCCGTCGTCATCTCGCTCTTCTCCCATAAGGTGATGAAATCGAAGCCCGAGCTCGCCTCCGGGATCGGCGTCGCGATCGGCGCCGTTATTATGGTCGTCGGATATTCGCTCGGCCGCGCCTACATCTATTCGACGCCCGAATATGCGGTCCTCAAGCTCCCCTACCAGATCGCCCAGGCCGTAGTCGGTGCGGTCCTCGGCATGATCCTCTGCTGGCGCTTCGGCGTGCGGAAGCTCTTCAAGCGCACGGTCGGAGAAGAAAGCTGACGCCTGTCCGGGACAATAAAACAGCCCTGCGCATCGGGGCATCGGTACGGGCAGGTCACCCGCCGGGTCCATCACCCATCCGTACCGATGCCCCGATGCGCAGGGCTCGTTTTTTTTAATCGAGAAGCGTCAGCTCCATCACGACCGGGTTGTGGTCCGAACAGACGAAACCGAGGTCGACCGTTTCGAGCGAATCGACGCGGATGTTCCCGGAGACGATGAGACCGTCGATCACGTAATACTGAAACGTCGCATGATCCGCACCGGCGTACGGCTGGTCGAGGCTGCGGCAGGTCGGAACGGAATCGTCCATCAGGAACTGCCAGTCACCCGCGATCTGGGTGACGTCGATCTCACCGGCCGCCCATTTTCCCTCCTGAGCCGGATACTTCGTCGTATCCGCCGTGGAGAAGATCTGATTGCAGTCGCCGCCCGCGATCACGTAGTTTCCCTTCGCCTGTTCGGCGTTCAGAAGATCCGCGAGCATCTTCGTCTGGGCGATCTTTCCCTCGCCGCTGTCGTACGCCTCGAGATGGAAGTTCACGAGGACGAGTTCCTTATCGCTGTTTGCGACCGGAACGCGGGAGATCAGAGCACAGCGCTTCAGATTCGCCATCCGGACCGGCCAACTGAAGGAGATCGGAAGCTGGACGCGCTCCGACGATTCGATCGGATAGGCCGAGAACGTCGCGACGCCGGAATCGATCTTCCCGAGCGGCGGGATCGGATACGGAACGAAGGCAACCCTGTAGTTCGTTCCGAACGAGGACGCGTAGGCGGACAGGCTCCTTCGGAACGAGGCGAGCTCGTCGATCCGGTGGGAGCGGGTCGAATCGACGTCGATCTCCTGAACGAAGAGGATCTCGGGCGTCACGGAGGCGATCTCGTTCATGATCCCTTCGAGATTCTCCGTTACGCGCTGAACGTCGGCCGTATGAACGCCCTTTCCGCCGTCCATGAAGAAGTCCGCGTTGTCGCCGAGCGCGCCGTAGCCGATGTTCCACGTCATCATCGTGACGGGGACGCCGGTGTAGAGCGTCCGCGAGGGAGTTCCCTCCACCGCGGCCGCTTCGCGGTCCGCCGGCTTCCACTCCGTCACGGTGAGATAGACGAACAGCGCCGCCACGAACAGCAAAGCGATCAGAAGCAGCGTTCCGATCGCGCGCAGAAGGCCGCGGAAAAAACCGCCCTTCTTTTTTGGTTTCGATTGTCTTGCCATGAGATGTTCCTCCTGGGGTTAATGGGGTCAAAACGCGGAAACGGCTCCGCGGAACGATCAGAAGTTTGCGCCGTAGATCGCCTCGGCCAGCGCCGGCGAGCCGAAATCGACGATGATCCAGCCGCAAAGCGGAACGGAATCCTCACCGGTCCGGAGAGTCGTCGCGTCGGAAGCGGCCTTCTTCGCGCTGAGGAACCGTGCGTTCAGATCCTTTGCGTACGTGTACGGATGGCCGTACGACGTATTACCGTTCGTGGAGAGAAAGTGGATCCCGAGAAGATTCGGATCGGATTGGGACGAGGACACACCGAAGAAGGAGTGCGAACGGAGCCCTCCCAGAAACGCCGCCCATTTATCGTCCGCGTCGTATTTGTAGCGGTCCTGGACGAGAAAGCGGAAGAAACGTCCGTACGATTCATTGGATTCGAGAACAGCGGCAAGTCCGGTGTCCTCACGGTTTCCCTGATCCTTCCAGATGAGCTGAACACCGCTCGCTTTTCCGAAGCCCTGGTCGACGTAACGGTGCATCAGAAGGATCTTCCCCCGCGCGTCTCCGAGCGACGCGGGCCACGCATCGAGGAGCCACCGGTCCGGGGCCTTCGCGATCTCCGCCGCAAGAAGCGTCTGGAACTCCGCGACGCTTTCATCGCCGTGTTCCTGTTTCACGACGAAGACGAGCTCCTCGGTCGGATGGGCGTCGAGGAACGCGTAGACGTCTCCGAGAACGGTGTCGAGATGAAGCGGTTTCGCCCACGGCCAGCCGCTCTCCGTGCAAGCCGTAAAGCCGTGCATGAACTTCAGCCGGTCACCGTCCGCCGCGAGTCGGATATCGAAATAACGGAAGCCGGCCTCGAGCTGTTCGGCGATTGAGAGAGACTGACATTTCGAGAAGAACGCGAGCTGAACGTTCCGCGTCGCGCTGTCGTGGGTTCCGGGGAGTGCAATCAGGCCGATCGGCCGGTTGTCCGGAAGACGTCCCATCCAGTCGGCGGAGCCCGGTACCGGCGTCCGGTCCGCACGCTCGAATGCGGGGATGGCGTACATCATCGCAAGGAAGACGAGCACGAGCGCGAGCAGAAGGCATCCGGCGACGCGAAGAATGATCGCGAGGGCGGAGCGCTTTTTTCGGGAAGGGTTTGTACTCATTTCAGTTTCATACAAAGCGGCTGCGGTGGACACGGTTTCCGCACCGCAGGGGTCATACAGTAACGGTACCCGTATTATAGCAGATGTGGTTTCGTTTGTCTCTACCCCGTTTCATTTGTCAGAAAATTGTATACATCTCCAGTTCTGCTTGACAGACCCCGTGTGTCTGTGGTAGATTCGATTCAAATTTCAAATCGGCAAAAGCGATGACGAAGACGGTCGGAGATGCGCGCAGCGAGAGATACGGCGGGTGGTGTGAGCCGGAAGCGCAAACCTCCAGTGACCCATCCCTTCCGAGCTGACAGCCCGAACGCGGGATCTCCGCAAGTAGACGCTGTCCGTGAGCCTGCGTCAACGGATAGGACTTGATGGAGTCTGAAGCGGCGGCGATCCTTTCGCCGCAATGTGAGTGGTACCACGGGTATTGTATAACTGTACTCGCCTCATAATCCGAGGCGGGTTTTTGTTTTTGGCTCGTATGTCTGCGAAAACCGCCTGGAACGCTTCTCTTCCGAAAACGAAAGGAGAACACTGTGACAAGACAGGCAGAAAACCGGCTGACCGAGATCGCCGGGCGGATCCGCGAAATGCGCGAGATCGTCGGCTATTCGGCCGCGAAGATGGCGGAACTCACCGAGCTCAGCGAGGCCGCATACCGCGACTACGAGGCGGGACGGGAGGATCTCCCGTTTACGTTCCTTCACAAATGCGCACTGGCGTTCGGCGTCGACATTTCCGACCTTCTGAGCGGCGAAACGGGCGCGCGCCTCTCCGGTTATACGGTCTCCCGCAGGGGTGACGGCGCCGTCACCGCGAGCGAACCCGGCATCACGATCCGCAATATGGCGGCCGCCTTCCGGAACCGCCTCGCAACGCCCTACTACTGCGTCTACGATTACGCGGGCGACCTCGCGGACGCGGAGCCCCATCTGACGACCCACGACGGCCAGGAGTTCGATCTCGTTCTTGAGGGGACGCTCAAGGTCTGGATCGGCGACCACGTCGAGGTTCTCGAGGCGGGTGACAGCATCTTCTACAAGAGCTCCGTTCCCCACGGGATGGCCGCCCTCTCGAAGAGCGGCTGCCGGTTCCTCGCGATGATCATGGCGGCGGACGAGAAGGAGCAGCGCCCCGGTCTCAGCCAGCGCGCTTCCATGCCCGAAAGCGTCCCTGCGGAAAAGCCGCACGCCTTCCGGACGTCCGACCTTCTCATCGGCGAATTCGTGAAGCCGGTCGAGGATGAAGAAGGACGTCTTCTCGAAATGCGCTACGAGAACGCGGACCGCTACAACTTCGCGTTCGACACGGTCGACCGGATCGCCGAAACGTACCCGAACAAGCTCGCGATGATCCACGTCGCGGACGATATGACCGAGCGCCGTTTTACGTTCGCGGAGATCCGCGAGGCAAGTTCGCGCACGGCGAACTACTTCACCTCTCTCGGCATCAGACGCGGCGACCGCGTGATGCTCGTTCTCAAGCGCCATTACCAGTTCTGGTTCTCGATGCTCGCGCTCCACAAGATCGGCGCAATCGCGATCCCCGCGACGAACCAGCTCGTCCGGCACGACTTCGAATACCGCTTCCGTTCCGCCGGCGTTTCCGCGATCGTCTGCACGGCTGACGGAAACGTTGCGCACGAGGTCGAGCTCGCCGAAGAGGCGCTCGGTCTCCGTCTCACGAAGATCGTCGTGAACGGCGACCGCGACGGGTGGCATTCCTTCGACCGCGAGTATTCGCTCTTCCGTTCCAGCTTCCGCCGGACGGCCGATTCTCCCGCGGGCGACGACTGTATGGTCATGTTCTTCACCTCCGGAACGACCGGCTACCCGAAGATCGCGATGCACAGCTATAAATACGCGCTCGGCCACTTCGTCACCGCAAAGTACTGGCATCTCCTCGAGCCGGACGGGCTCCATCTCACGATTTCCGAGACCGGCTGGGGGAAGGCGCTCTGGGGCAAGCTCTACGGCCAGTGGGAATGCGAGGGCGCCGTTTTCGTCTACGATTTCGACCGCTTCGACGCCGCGAAGATCCTGCCGATGTTCGCGAAATACAACATCACGACGTTCTGCGCGCCGCCGACGATGTACCGGATGCTCATCAAACAGGACATCTCGATGTACGACCTCTCGTCGATCAGGCACGCGACGACGGCCGGCGAGGCGCTCAACCCCGAGGTGTTCATCCAATTCAAAAAAGCGACCGGCCTCGAAATCGCCGAAGGCTTCGGCCAGACGGAGATGACGCTCGGCATCGGCAACCTCAAGGGCGGCCGGATCAAGCCCGGCTCGATGGGCCTTCCCGTCCCCGGCTACGGCATCGACCTCGTCGACGCGGACGGCAATACCGTTCCGGACGGTGAAAACGGCGAAATCGTCATCCGCGCGGACGAGAACGGCGAACGGCGGCCCGGTCTCTTCCTCGGTTACTACCGTGACCCCGAAAAGACGGCATCCGTCTGGCACGACGGACTCTTCCACACCGGCGACGTTGCCTGGCGCGACGAGGACGGCTATTACTGGTACGTCGGGCGGACGGATGACGTCATCAAATCCTCCGGCTACCGGATCGGGCCGTTCGAGATCGAAAACGTCATCATGGAGCTTCCGTACGTCCTCGAATGCGGCGTTTCGGCAGCGCCCGACGAGGTCCGCGGCCAGGTCGTCAAGGCCTCTGTTGTCCTCGTTCCGGGAACGGAGCCGTCGGACGACCTTGCGAAGGCGATCCAGTCCTACGTCAAAGCCCATACCGCGCCCTACAAATACCCGCGCATCGTCGTCTTCCGGGACGAGCTGCCGAAGACGATCAGCGGTAAGATCATGCGAAACAAACTGTAACCCCGATGCGAACGAAAAAAGCGCCTGCCGGTTTGCCGGCAGGCGCTGCTTTTATTGGACTTTTTTGAGGGATGATTTGCATGCTCCCATGCAGTCTCACACTTCGAGGTCATCCGTGCCCTTCTCCACCGAGAAGAAGCGGCGCGGGATGTGGCAGTACCCGGTCGGGTTCTTGTCGAGGTATTTCTGATGGTATTCCTCGGCGGAGAAGAAGTTCCGGAGAGGTTCGACCTCGACGGCGAGCGGCTCACCCGCCTTCCGTTCCTCCGCCTCGAACACGGCCCGGATCCCGGGGAGATCGGCCTCGTCCGTGTAGTAGATCCCGGTGCGGTACTGAACGCCGACATCCATTCCCTGGCGGTTGACCGACAGCGGATCGATGACCATAAAGTACATCTCGAGAAGCTTCGTCAGCGTGACCTTCGCAGGGTCGTATTCAATCTTCACCGTCTCCGCATGGCCGCTGTTCCGGCAGACCTCCTCGTACGACGGCGCCTCGTCCGGCCCGTTCGCGTATCCGACCTCCGTCGATACGACACCCGTGAACTGATCGATGAATTTCTGCATTCCCCAGAAGCAGCCGCCCGCAAGATAAATCGTTTTCATACCCAATCCTCCCAGAATCGAACTGTGGTTCATCGACGACAGGATCCGCGACGTCAGACCCCAGATCCCGTGTTCTCCGTACTCCCAGTAATACGTCGTCCCGCGCCGGTGGAAATCCGGATAGTTCGCGAGCTGAACCGCGAGAAGCGGCGGGATTTCCTCCCGCGGAACCGTCGCGAGTTCGAAGTAACGCGGCTCGTTTTCCGTGAACCAGCGGATCGGGATCAGAAACGTCTCGGCCACCTCGTAGTCGGAGACGCTCCTCTCGCGCAGGGCTCCCTTCCGGATCCTCGCGACGACCGGCGTGATCACGCGGCCGTCGGACATGCCTTGGGGCCTGAGCCGGCCGATCACCTCGATGTCCTCCCGGCGGATTCCGATCTCCTCCTCCGTCTCGCGGACGGCCGTTTCTTCGGGTTCCTCTCCTTCCTCCATCCGCCCGCCGGGGAAACAGACCTCGCCCGGCTGGCGGATGTTCGCGGATCGCACCTCGAAGAGATACGCAGGTCCGTCCTTCGTCTCCGCGATCGGAACGAGGACCGCAAATTCGTTTCGTTTTATCCGTTCACTCATTCGTTCTCCTTCATCTTCCCGCAAAGCGCGGAATCGTTTCTGTCTTATTCTTCGCCGCGAAGGCTCCTCTCCATCCGTTCGGATATCTCTTCGGCCGTGTAATCCTTGCTCAGAAGATAATACAGCTTCGCAACGGCCGCCTCGGTCGTCATATTTCGGCCGCTGACGGCTCCGACGCGTTTCAGTGCACTCGACGTCTCGTATGCGCCGAGCTGGACCGTCCCCTGGGGACACTGCGTACAGACCGTGACGACCGTTCCGTTCCGGAATGCCCGCTCGATGATCGGGAGGAGCGCCGTCGCACTTCCCGGGATGTTGCCCGAACCGAACGTCTCGATCACGACGCCTCTCAGGCTCTCGGTCATGATGTTTGCAAAGAGTTCGAACTGGATCCCCGGGAAAACCTTGATGACACCGATCGGGTTTTTCCTGAGCGTCTGGAGGCGGAACGGTCCGTCCGTCCCGTGGAGGAGCACGGTGTCGTTGTACTCGATCGTGATCCCCGCCTCCGCGAGCGGCGGAAAGTTCGGGCTCTGGAAGGCGATGAAGCCGTCGGCGGAATACTTGATCGCGCGGTTCCCGCGGAGAAGTGCCTCGCCGAAATAGATCGCGACCTCGCTTACACGTCCGTCTCCGGCGATCAAAAGCGACGCGATGAGATTGTCCTTTCCGTCGCTCCGAAGCTCCGAAAGCGGGATCTGGGATCCCGTGAGAATGACCGGTTTCCCGAGGTTTTCGAACATAAACGACAGCGCCGACGCCGTATAGGCCATCGTGTCCGTTCCGTGGAGGATGACGAAGCCGTCGTACGCATCGTAGTGTTCCGCAACGATCCCGCCGAGCCGGTTCCAGTCGTCGACCGTCATATTCGACGAGTCGAGAAGCGGCTCGGTATGGACCATCTCCCATTCCGGCATCTCCGGATTCCGAAGCTCCGGCATCTCGGAGAGCGCCTCGCGGAAGCGTCCGAGGTCGGGCTTATAGCCGGCTTCGGTCTTCGTCATCGAGATCGTGCCGCCGGTGTTGATGATCAGAACTTTGCTCATGGTGGTTCCGCCTTTCGGATCGACGGTCCGCGTCAGCGGATGAAATGCGTCGGCTGCCACGGCTCGGTCTCGGGGAGGCCGTACGCTTCCTTTCCGAGCGCGATGCTCTTCATCAGGAACGTCATGTTCCGCGCGAGAACGCGCATCGTCTGGAGACCCTCCGCGTCTTCCCGCGCCTCGCCCTTTTCACGCCCGTGAACGCTGTTCCAGTACTGGCTCGATGCGACCGGCATCCCCGAGATCGTGAAGTACTTGTTGAGTTCGTCGAACGTGGCTGAGAGACCGCCGCGCCGCGCGACGCAGACGGCTGCGCCGACCTTCATCGTCTTGTCGAAGGCGGTGCTGTAGAAGAGACGGTCGAGCGCCGCGATGAGCGTCGCGTTCGCGGACGCGTAATAAACGGGCGTCGCCGCGACAAGTCCGTCAGCCGCTTCGAATTTCGGCGCGAGTTCGTTCACGACATCGTTAAAAACGCATTTGCCGGTCTTCGCGCACGTATTGCAGGCAATGCAGCCGCGGACGTCCCGGTTTCCGATCTGGACGACCTCGGTCTCCACTCCCTCCGCCTCAAAGACATTCACCATCGCGCCGATCGCAACGGACGTATTGCCGTCCTTTCGCGGGCTCCCGTTGAGAATCAGTACCTTCATTTTGTTGCTCCTTTTCTGTTTATCGGTTTTCCGTTATGGACTGCCTGGAAGGCTGTCGTTTCGCTTTGACCGGCCTCATTTCAAGACATCGCGCCGGATCGCTCCGATCGGGACCGTAACGAGAAGCGTACCCGTTTCGACGCGGATTTCCGCTTCGGCACCGGTGAATTCGTTGCTGACGCCGAGCGGGACATCCGGGAAAAGCGTTGCGCTCCGAAGTTCGTATTTCAGCCCCCTGAGCGTTACGCCCTCCGCCGGTCCGCCGAATGCAAAGACAGAGACGTAACCGCCCGGCCCGGCCGGAATCGCGATCGCTCCGTCCGCTACTGCCGTGATCGCCGTGTCCCGTCCGAAGAGGACAGCGCGCTTTCCCTCCCGCGCGAGATGCGCGATCAGCTGAAGGTTCGCGATCGTATGGTCGATCCGGCCGCCGGTCGCACAGTACACGTGAAACATATCGTATCCCGCGCGGATTCCTTCCTCCGCAGCGGCCCACGCATCGGTCACGTCCTTCTCCGCCGGAAGCTTCACGACGTTCGGTCCGTCCGGCGTATAGCGAAGCGTGTCGAAATCGCCGACCGCAAGGTCACAGCGGATCCCTGCTTCCGCAAGATACCGGAAGCCCGCGTCCGCCGCGATGACGAGATCGTCCGGACCGGGCCGAAACGCAAGTCCGAAGTGTTCGCCTGCTCCGACGATATAACAGATACCCTTTTTCATTCGTTTTTCATCCGCCTTCCGCATGCTTCGACGAACGCGCGGAAGATCCGCCGGCTCGCTTCGTCATTTTTCCAAAGAAGCTCCGGGTGCCACTGGACGAGCGAAAGAAACGGGTATCCCGGTTTCTCCGCACCCTCGATCACACCGTCGGTCGCACGCGCTGTCACTGCAAGACCCGGGGCAAGATCTCTGACGGCCTGATGGTGGAAGCTGTTTACGGAGATGCGTTCCTTTCCGATCGCACGGAACAGGCCGCTCGGCCGTTCAATCGCCACGTCGTGTGTCACAGCGTCGTTCGGCTCGGTCTGACGGTGGCGGAGATCCGAAGGGCGCTGGGACGGAAGGTCCTGCCAGAGCGTTCCGCCGAGCATCACGTTCACAAACTGCATTCCGCGGCAGATCCCGAGGATCGGAAGTTCACGGTCAAACGCCTTCGCGAACAGTTCCGTTTCCGCGTCATCGCGCTCCTTCTGGGGTTCGACTGTCCCGTTCAGAACGGCTTCACCGTAGAGTTCCGGCGCAACATCGGGTCCGCCCGCGAAAAGGATCCCGTCGAACGTCCGGACGATCTGATCGATCTCCGTCCCGTCGTCGGAAAGCGGGAGCATCACCGGGAGGCCGCCCGCCTCGCGGATCGCGTCGAGATAACCCGGCCGGAGCCAGTAGCGCTGTTTTTCAAAGTTGACGATCGGCGTCACGCCGATCAGAGGTCGTTTTTTCATTTTTTCGGTTCGTACTGTTTCAGATATTCCGCCACGGAGCGTGTGAGCTCACGGGCAAAATCGGAGTTGTATTTCCAGGCGCAGAAGGCCTTCATCCACCGGTCGTAATCGCCGTCCAGGGGCTTGTCTTTGAAGAGCTCGCGGAGCTCGGCTTCGCTGTACGCGTGATAGCGGTTCTCCTGAACGAGAAAGTCCATACCGATCCGCGCCGGCTTTGCACGCTGTTTCTGCTGTTCGGTCGGATAGCCGAACACGACGAGCGCTGCCGGAAAGATGTAATCGGGAAGACCGAGGAGTTCGCGATGGGTCTCGGCGTTTTCCATGATATCGCCGATATAACAGGAACCGATGCCGTACGATTCCGCTGCGACGACGGCGTTCTCAGCCGCGATCAGCGCGTCGCTTACCGCAAGCATCAGATCACCGACGCCCGGCTTCCGCGGCTTCGCATCCGCATACCGGAACGCATCGTTCCACTTCAGGCAGTCCGCGAGAAACACGAGGACGAGTTTTCCCTCCGCGATGAACGGCTGGTGGTCGCAGGAATCGGCAAGCGCCGCAAGGAGTGCGGGATCGGTGATGCGGAGGATCGTATAGAGCTGCTGGTTTCCGGCCGTCGGCGCCATCGCGGCGGCGGTCAGGATCTCCTGTACGATCGTTTCGTCGATCGGCCGGTCTTCATAGGCGCGGACCGATTTCCGCTCATAGAGCTGTCGGATCGTTTCATTCATCGTTTCATCCCCTTTCCGAATGTTCGGATTCCTTTCGGTTTACTGTGCAAACGCGCTTCCGCTGAGCCGCATCACGCTTCGGATCGAAAACGGCAGAAGTCCGCCGCCGAATTTGCGCGTACCGGCCTCAAAGGCGACGAGAAGGTCGCCGTTTCCGTCGAACTCCAGATCCTCGCTCATATGGGGCGCCCGGACCGTCCGGATCGCGCGGGCGGAATCGAGAACGACGAGCGGAAGGCTCCGGCCGTTGTGATCGACAGCGCCGTCCGTTCCGCCGCTTTCCCGATAGACGCAGAGCTCCGAAGGCGAAAGACCCGCGGAGCAGGAAAGGACGACCGCTCCGTCCTTCCGCGCAAAGCCCTGGACTTTATCCGGGACCGAATAGACGAGGGCTGGTTCGGGATCAACGCCGAACGGAGCGTCCGCGTTCAGAAGATATGCGTACACGAACGCGCTGTGCGTTCCGTCAGCCGTCTCCAGAACGTGGCTCGCATCCGTTTCGTATCCGTCCGCGTGGTATTCTCCCACATAGAGAACGTCTCCGTCCGACGAACAGAACGACGCGCGGCAGGGAACGTCGAAATGGCCGGTAAACGTTGCGGTCCCGCCGTTTTCCGCGTTGAGAACGTCCTCCGTCCGAAGCACGAAAATCTTCGAGGCGTTCGAAATATAGATCCATTCGCCGTTTACGGTCATCCCGCCCGCATGGCCGCCGTAGACCGTTCCGTCCTCACGGTTCAGATTTACCTTTTTCGACGCGCCGTTTTCCAGAACATAGATACACGACGGCGTATCACCGGAGAAGTATCCGCAGATGAACGTCCTGTCCGCGTCCGTCGAAACGCCCTGTGGTACGAATCCGCCGAGAAGTCCCGGGATCGTTTGGACCTTTGTCGCGTCCGCGTAGAAATCCGGGTAGAAGAATCTCCCGCAGGTGAGGCAGAAGACCGCGTAGAGCGCGATCAAAACCGCAAGCACAGTGAGAACGGTCCGAAAGCCTTTTCCGTGTTTTCTCCGATTCATCGGTCACTCTCCTTTTCCCCGGCGCTTCGCCGCCGGAACGCATTGAACAGTGCAAGGACGAGGCATTCCGCCGCAAAGAATACTGCGGTGTTCAGGAAGGGCATGAGATAGGGCGAAACGGCCGGATCGACCGCGCCGAACGGATCGCGGACGACGAAAAACCAGTTGTAGAAACGGGTCCCTTCCGCCGCCGTACCGTTGTAGAGCGTGTTCCCGAGAAGCGCCCAGAGCGTCATCCCGCCGATCGCGGCAAGGTTCCGCGGCCAATTTCGCCACGATAGTTCACTATCCGCCCAAGCGAGCGCAAACGCGCCGTAGGCCGCCATCACACCGTGAAACAGAAGCGTCTGGATCACGCGATACGTCAGCGGACGGACCGCGTACCACATCACGCCCGCCGGATAGAGGAGGTAGACGAGGTTCGACAGGAACCCGAGAAGCGCGAAGGGGATCCGCCATTCCCGAAGCGCGCGCGTGCGGACGCTGAGAAAGCACATTACACACGTTGCGGTGCAGACGTGGAACGGCAGTTTTTCGATGTCGATTTCGCCGTACGCGAACGGCATCAGAAAAAAGTCGAGCACGTACAGGCCGAACGCAAGATCGATGCACACCCGCGCCGCCTTTTCATACGCGCGCCTCCGCCCGTCCCTCATCCCGGAATCCGATCCGCCTCCCGTCCTCTTCCGACCGATGCGGAAAAAGACTGCCGCCACGGAAACGAAAACCGCGACGATAAAGCAAAGGTGAAACGCGCCGAAGCATGTAAACGGCGCGCCGCCGGTATGATCCCGCAGGAGTTCCCGAAGCGCGCTATACATCGCCCGTTTCCCTGCTCTTTCCGAAGTATGCACCCAGC
>Ga0079305_1001255_pt1 | contig 36268 bp, 37 predicted proteins | sample LMS_cellobiose_e_FD_79183 | JGI IMG/M metagenome (GOLD analysis project Ga0079305, IMG submission 79183) | Rumen-fistulated moose microbial communities from Alaska, USA - LMS_cellobiose_enrichment | ecosystem: Host-associated > Mammals > Digestive system > Stomach > Rumen fluid ... | reverse complement strand
GTGCTGGAGCGGGTGCGGCAGCTGTCGGACTGCGGATACACCGTCCTGCTTTCCACGCATAACCCGCAGCATGCGCTCACGTTTTCCGACCGCGTTCTCGCGCTTTGCGCCGGAGAGGTCGCCGCGCTCGGCCCCGCGCAGGACGTTTTGACGCCCGTGCTGATGAAACAGCTCTACGGCGTGGGCGTAGAGGTGATTTCGACCGAGCGCGGGTTGTTCCTCCTTCCGGAGAGAGAGGGGGTGAGCACATGATGTTCTTATGGAAGCCCGATATGATCCGCTTTATGCGCGACGCCTCAGACCGGTCGCGGTATTACGAACGGCTGGCGGCGGAGATCACGCCGTATCTGCAGGAGAGCGACCGGATCTGCGACGCGGGCTGCGGCCTCGGTTACCTGTCGCTTGCGCTGGCGCCTTTTGTGCGGGAGGTGACGTCGGTCGATATCAATGCCGACGCTTTGGCCGTCCTGCGGGAAAACTGCGGCGAAAGGCGGCTGCACAACATCAGAGCACAGTGCGGGGATCTGCTCTCCCTGCCGTTTTCGCAGCCGTTTGACGCAATGGTGTTCTGCCTGTTCGGGAATGAGGATGAGATTTTGCCGTTGGCGAAGTCGCTCTGCCGCGGCAGGGTTTTCCTCATCCGGCGGAATTACAGCGTGCACCGCTTTTCCGAGCAGACGCGCCTTTGCAGCGGCGAAAACCATATCGATCTTTGCAATCGTCTCGCGGAGATGCAAATCCCGTTTGAACGCAAAGAGCTGTCCCTCGAGTTCGGCCAGCCGCTGCGCAGCATGGAGGAAGCAAAGCTTTTTTACCGCCTCTACACCCGCGACGACGATCCCGATACGATGGAGGAAGCGTTCCTGAGCAGGCTGGTGCCGACGGGGGAAAAGGAATTTCCCTACTATCTGCCGCACCGGCGGGAGATCGGCTGGTGCACCTTTGAGACGAAAGACCTCCCCTGACCGGGTTGAAGGGAAAGGGCGGCGGGGCGTCGCCTTGCCTGTCTTCCCTTTGCAATGCAGTTTGCGTACGGTTTTTGACGGGGTGAAAAATAAAAAACAAAAATGTAAAACAAGGAAAGGATTGAAACAAGATGAAAAAAATTCTGTCTGTTCTTCTGGCGGCCGCGATGATGCTCTCGGTCGCCGCCTGCGGCTCGACGACGGCCGCATCGTCCGCGGCGCCCTCCGAGGCGCCCGCCTCCTCCGGAGCGCCGGCCTCCTCGGGGCAACAGGAGGAGCCGTCCGTTCGGATCTTTACCGATTCCGTCGGCCGTCAGGTCGAGCTGCCGGAAAAGATCGACAAGGTGGCTCTGTCGGGGCCGCTGGCGCAGATCGTCCTGTTTGCGCTCTGCCCCGACCAGCTGGTCGGCGTTTCCAACGCATGGAGCGCCGATGCGGAGCAGTATCTGGATGCGGAGTATTTCAACATGCCGCAGATCGGCCAGCTGTACGGCGGCAAGGGCGAGCTGAACCTTGAAACGCTGCTTGCCTCCGGCGCGCAGGTCGTCGTGGATGTCGGCGAGCCGAAGGGCAGCATCGTGGAGGATCTGGACGCCCTGCAGGAGCAGATCGGGATCCCCTTTGTGCACGTCAGCGCCCGCCTTGACGCCATGGGCGACGCGTACCGCAAGCTCGGCGAGCTGCTGGGGATGGAGAGCGAAGCGGAGGAGCTCGCGGCCTACTGCGATTCCATTTATAACCGCGTCACCGAAATTGCCGACCGCGCGGAAAAGCGCAATCTCCTCTACATCACGGGACAGGAGGGCCTCAATGTGATCGCTGCGGGCTCCTACCACGCCGAGGTGATCGACCTGCTCGGCAACAACCTGGCCGTGGTGGACGACCCGTCTTCAAAGGGGACCGGCAACGAGGTGGACCTGGAGCAGATCCTCAACTGGAGCCCGGACGTTATTCTGTTCTCTCCGGACAGCATCTACGCCGCCGTGGGCGATAACCCCGATTGGCAGTCGATCCCCGCGATTCAAAACGGCGCGTATTATGAGGTCCCCGAGGGCCCCTACAACTGGATGGGCTTCCCACCCTCCGTTCAGCGTCTGCTCGGCATGCTCTGGATGGCGAAGATCCTGTACCCGGAGCAGGCGGACTATGATATGTATGAAGAAACCGCGCGTTATTACCGGCTCTTCTACCACTGCGACCTCACGCAGGAGCAGTATGAGGCGCTGGTTGCCAATTCGCTTTTGAAAAACTGAAAGAAATGAGGGAAGGAAAGAATGGATTCGATTTTCACCCGGCTGCTGTATGAAGCGCAGGAGCGTCGGGACGCGGTTTTGGTGACGATTGTCGCCGGGCGCGGCTCCGCTCCCCGCGGCACCGGCAGCCAAATGCTCGTGGGCGAGCGAGGCCGCCTGCTCGGCACGATCGGCGGCGGCGCCGTGGAAAAAAGATCGGAGGAGCTTGCGCTGGAAATGCTCCGAAGGAAAGAAAGCGGCCTGCACGATTTTCGCCTGCATGAGAACAAGATCGAGGATATCGGTATGGTCTGCGGCGGCGACGTGACGGTCCTGTTCCAGTATATTTCCTGCGGGGACGAGGCATGGATGGAGATCGCACGCCGGGCGGTCGGCCTGATCCATACGCATGAGGGCGGCTGGTTCGTCCAGAGGACAGACGGCGGAACCCCGACGCTTCTCGATCGGAACAAAGCGGTTTGCGCGGGCGCGCCGATCGCGGACCCCGCGCCGCTGGCCGGCGGCACGGAAGTGCTGCGGGAACCGTATTTCTCTAAGCCGCTTCCGGTCGGCGAACGGGCGATCGTATTCGGCGGCGGGCATTGCGCAAAGGCGCTGGTACCGCTGCTGAAAACGGTCGGTTTCCGCGTGACGCTGATGGATAGCCGCCCCGAATTTTCTTCTCGGGAGGCCCATCCGGACGCGGAGGAGCTCATCTGCGGCGATTTTCTCCGGATCGAGGATTATCTCACGATCAAACCAGAGGATTACGCCGTTGTGATGACCAACGGCCACAGCTTTGATTTTGAGGTACAGGACCAGCTCCTGCGCAGGGAGCTCGCCTATATCGGCGTGATCGGCTCCCGCAGCAAGACGGCGGCCGTCAACAAGCGGCTGGCCGAGAGGGGCATCCCGCAGGAGGCGATCGATCGCGTGCATACGCCGATCGGCACAAAAATCAAAGCCGTTACGCCGGAGGAAATCGCCGTGAGCATCGCGGGAGAGATGATCTACGAGCGCGCCCTGCGCCGGGAGGCGGCGGGCATCAAGGTGAAGGGATGTCCGATGCACTGATGCGGCGGCACATCTTTCTGACCGGCGAAAAGCAGGCGGGGAAATCCACGCTGCTCCGAAAACTGATTCCGAGTGAAGTACGGACGCTCGGCGGCTTTTTCACCGTGCGCACGGGGGAGGTCTTCCCCGATGCGTTCTCCGTCCATTTGCTGCATGCGGATGGGCGGGACAGGCCCGCAAAGGAAAACCTGCTGTTTTTGTGCGACGATCTTGCCGCCGGACGGGGCGGATTTGCGAAACGGTTTGATCTTCTCGGCTGCGCGGTCCTGGAACAAAGCAAAGGGTCCGCGCTCATTCTGATGGATGAGCTCGGACCTGCCGAAGCGGATGCATTTTTGTTTCAGCGCGCCGTGCGGGCGGCGCTGGACGGGGAGACGCCGGTCCTCGGCGTTTTGCAGCGGGCGCAGACCGATTTTCTGGAGTCGATCGGCCGCCATCCCGATGTGGCGCTGATCGAGGTGACGCGGGAGAACCGGGACCGGCTTGCGGAGCGGTTGGCCGGCGAGATCCGCAGGCGGATCACCTGACGGTTTGATCTGCGGCCTTTTCGGCAACGATCAGGCAATAGCGAAGCTCCTTTTTGTTCCGGATCGCGTCGCAGCCGATCACAGTGCCGCCGATCGCTTCCCGGGCGCGCTGAAAATACGCCTCCAGGCTGCCGAATTCAAAAATCGCGTCGATGGCCAGCTGCGCGAGCGCATCGGAGCGGTCTTCCAGCAGGATCCTCTCGAAGCCGAGCCCTTCCAGAAGCGGGAGGAGGCGGTCGAGGCTGATGAGGCCGTCGCATACCAGGGACGGCCCGCGCTCCCGGCATAACGTGCCGATTGCGAGCCTGCCGCCCTGCCTGAGTACGCGCCGCGCTTCTTCCAGCGCCTTTTGCGGATCGGCAAACAGCGAGAGCGAGCATTCCATCAGCACGGCGTCGAAGGAACCGGCGGGGAAAGGAAGCGACTGTGCGTCCGCCTGCAAAATCTGCACATGCGGAAGAAGCGCTCTGGCCGTGGCCACCGCTTTTTCGGCGCAGTCGATGCCCGCCGCGGCACAGCCGTAGCGTTCGCACAGAAAGGCGAGCGACGCGCCTGCGCCGCATCCTACGTCGAGCACGCTGCTGCGTTCGCAGAGCCCGAGGTGTTCCGCGATTTTTTCCGTCAGCTCCAACCCGCCCGGGCGAAAGACGTTGCCGGTCATAAAATGCCTCCGCAAAGCCGTTTTCAGCGGCTGCCATGTCGATCCTGTATCTTACGGTCGTTTTTTATCCCGCCCTGCGGGCGGAATGGCAAAGCATGCGGGAGATACCGCTTCACTCGCGCTCTGTCAGTATAATTATACGACTATTACAAAATTATTGCAATATTATGAAAAAATCTGTTGACATAGAAAGAAAGGGTGCCTATAATGAGAGTAGCGATAGCAGTAGATAAGAACGATTTGAGTGCCGTGATCCCGGGCAAGTACGAACAGGCATCCGCTCTGTTGATTGTGGAAACCGATACAATGCAGATTGTCGATTTTACCCGCGATCTTTCTGCGGAAAAAATGGAGGAGCTTGGCTGCGAGGTACTGCTTTGCGGCGATATGTACGACCCCGATCGGTTTGAAGCTGTCGCCGCATGCGGAATTACCAGGCAGAAGGCCGGCGGTATGACAGCCAAGCAGGCTGTAAAAGAGTTGCTGCGGTATCATCTGCCGTATATTACGGATTTTGTCGGCGGTACCGGCTGCGGCGCACATGAGGGGGAGTGCACGGGCGACTGCGCATCCTGTGAGCTTTCGGACTGCCACGACAGAGAGTGCACGGGCGATTGCGCAACCTGCTCGGTCGAAAACTGCGAGGCGCATCACGATTAAACCGGCAAGGAGGATAAGTTAAGATATGAGTACAACATTGGACCGTGAGGAAATTGTCAGACGGTTTCAGGGCTGCATCCATTGTTCACAGGTTGTGATCGAGCAATGGGCGGATGAGCTGGATCTCGATATGGAAACGGCGATGCGCATGGCGGCGCCTCTCGGCGGCGGCTGCTTTAAAGGCGACGTCTGCGGCTGCGTGACCGGCGCCCTGCTGGCGATCGGCGCACGCTATGGTCACTGCGAAATCGGCGATACCGACGGCAATGCGCGGATGGTCGCGAAGACAAACGAGTTCTGCCGCAAATTTGCCGAAAGAACCGGCTCCACGATTTGCCGCGAGCTGACCGGATACGATTTTTCAAAGCCGGGGCAGATGGAAGAAGCGGCGCTTTCGGGCACGCTGATCAAAAAATGCCCGGAATACGTCAATACGGCGCTGGAGATTCTTGACGAAATTATGTGACCGGCTTGCAAAACCGTCGGAGCGGCGGGCGGCGCCGGAAAAGAAACGAAGGGGGCAATATCGATTCATATTGTACTGATTCGATATGTCGTATAGTTTTCCGAGCGGCGTTTATTTTCTTCAATCGATTCAAAATATCGAACAAAGTTTTGCGACAGATTGAAAAAATTGTGTGTTGAAATTTTCTAAAATGTCACGATTTTTCCCGATCCCTGTTGGCACAGAATTTGCAATTTATATAAGCATAGCGTTGCATTTCGTTGCCACGCAAAGCACACCTTTCGAAAGAGGGGCGAATTTGCACAGGGCGACGCGCAGCGCTTCCCGCAGATCTTAAACAACGTGCTCCGCGTAAGATTCTTACCACGGCGCGTATGTTTTATGATTGAGCTGAAACAAAAAGGGGGATACATCTCAGTTTTTGTCGAAAGCAAAAAGTTTCTCTACTAACATTTTTAAGGAGGAAAAACACCTATGAAAGCAATGGCTCTTGTTACCCGTGAAGCTGGCAAGCTTGGACAGATCGAGGAAGTTAACGTTCCCGAGCCCAGCGAGCATGACGTATTGGTCAGAACGGTATCCTGCGGTATCTGCCACACGGATATGAGCGCGATCAACCAGGATATCCCCGTTCCGCTGCCCTTCGTCGTCGGCCATGAAGGCGCCGGCATCGTTGAGAAGGTCGGCTCCGCCGTTACTTATGTCAAGCCCGGCGATAAGGTCGCGATGGGCGTTCCTTACTGCATGGAGTGTAAATTCTGCCAGGCCGGCCATCCGATGTGCTGCGTCCGCGCCGATGAGCTGAACTTCGGCGGCTTCCACAACGACGGCAAGACCCGTCTGACCGACAAGGACGGCAAGCCCCTGCACTGCATGTTTGTTCAGTCCTCCTACTGCACCCTTTCTCTGACCAACGAGATCAACTGCATCAAGCTTCCGGAAGAGACCACCATGGAAGATCTTCCTTACGTCGGTTCTCTCGCCTGCGGTCTTGAGACCGGCAGCGGCATCGTCCTGAACTACTTCAAGGCCGAGCCCGGCAGCGCTTTCGTCGTCTTCGGCTGCGGCGCCGTCGGCTGCGCTGCGATCATGGCCGCCAAGATCGCCAACTGCCGCTACATCATCGGTGTCGATGTTGTTGATTCCAGACTGGATCTGGCTCTCGAGCTGGGCGCCACCCATGTCATCAACGGCGCCAAGCAGGATGCCGTTGCCGAGATCAAGAAGATCACCGAGTACGGCGCTGACTACGCTCTCGATAACACCGCCAACCCGCAGTGCATCCTGCAGGCTCTGGATTGCCTCGCTCCTCTCGGCATCGCCGTCAGCTGCGGCACCACCGGCATGAAGACCGTTCCCGTCCTCCCGCAGTTCCAGCTGATGTCCGGCCGTAACGCCCTCGCCGGCGTTATCCAGGGCGACGTCCGTCCGAAGGATTGGGTTCCGAAGCTCGTCAAGTGGTACAAGGAAGGCAAGTTCCCGTTCGATCGCCTGATCAAGTTCTATGACTTCACCACGGAGTCCATCGAGCAGGCGTATGCGGATTCTCACGCCGGCACCACGATCAAGCCCGTTGTTAAGTTCTGAGTTTTAACCGATCCGGAAGCGCTCTGATGGATTGACTGCATGGGCAATGGGCTGCTTTGGCAACTCATTGCCCCATGCTTATCAGCAGAGTGGATGCTTCAAAAAACGAGCAGTGATTGCTTTTTAGTTCCCAAGGTTCCTATATCAATAACCATGTTTCCTGCTCTGTTTGATTAGAATAAGGAGGAACTATAATGGAAAACAACAACGTCAAGTACCAATCTTCCACGTTTATCGGTTTTGTCATGCTGCTGGCCGGCGCGACCGTTACGATCAACTTCTTTAAGTGCGTGGCGGTTATGGGCCAGGTGGCCGGCGATCTCGGTATCGGAAACCCCGGTATGCTGATGACCATCTTCACGATCGTCGGCGTTATCCTCGCGTTCCCGACCGCAATGTTCATTGACAAGATCGGCCCGCTGAAGATGTTCGCCGTGGCTCTGATCTGCGTCGCAGTCGGTTCCGTGATCGGCAGCTTCGCCTCCAACGGCAGCATCATGCTGGTCAGCCGCGCGATTGAAGGTATCGGCTACATCTTCGCTTCCATCGCCGGCCCCGGCACCCTCGGCGTTTATGTCAACCCGAAGGATATGGGTCTTGCGAACGGCATTTGGTGCACCTGGATGCCGGTCGGCCAGATCATCGCCGTCAACCTGACGACCGCCCTCAACGGCGGCGGCATGGGCTGGAAGAAGATCTGGATCATCTATGCGATTCTGCCCGTGATCTTCATCTTCATCGTCAATGCGCTGCTCAAGAAGCCGCAGGGTCTGCCCGCTGCTGATGCGGCTGCCCCGACGAAGGGCCAGAACTTCATTTCCAAGCTCTGCAGCAACAAGACCTACATCTTCGGCATCATCGCGATGATGGTCTTCAACTACCTGGTTATCCAGATCGGCACCTACCTGCAGCCCCTCGGCCTGTCCATCGGTATGAGCGACACTGAGGCTGCGTTCGCCAACACCTGGCCGATGGTCGTCGCGCTGGTCGGCTGCACCGTCGGCGGTAAGCTCTGCGATATCCTGGGCCCGAAGAAGACCCTGATTGTTTGCTACATCGGCGCAGCGGCCGGCTTCCTCATCGCCTTCAGCGGCTCTCGCATGGCGATCTATGTCGGCGGCTTCATCTTCGGCCTGATCGGCATGGGCTGCCCCGGCGCCTTCCTCGGCTCCGTCGCCAAGTTTGTCGGACCGGAGTACGCGATCTACGGCACGGCTGGTTTCTTCTTCCTTGGTTACATCGGCCAGTCTGCCGCTACGATGATCTGGGAGTGGCTGTTCAAGATGGGCGGCGGCAACTATTTCAAGGCCGTTTCGATCGTCGTGATCCCCGCCAGCATCATCACGCTTATCCTGCTGTTCCTCGGCGATTTCGACTCGAAGAAGAGCCAGGCCTGATCTGAGATCTAAGCTTAAGATTGTATCCCCTTTTATTTGGTGACCGAAGGGCGCCCCGCTTGCCGGATTTTTCGGTAAGCGGGGCGCCTTTTTGCCGAGGCGCCCGTGGTCGGGCTGAAACGCTCACAGCCGAGAAAAAACAATTGAACGCTTCGTTCCTTTTTCTCAAACGGGAACTGAAAATTTTAAGACGACCCGCCATTGGGTTTGGCGTGATATCATGGCGGCCCGCAATTATGACGTCGGATCGAAACGCGCCGTTTCAGGTCCTCTGAAGCAGGCGATGAAAAGCGAAAAAAAGAAGCCGCATGGCTATGCGGCTTCTTTTTTTGGTTGCCGAAGAAGGATTCGAACCCTCACAAACAGAGTCAGAGTCTGTCGTGCTACCTTTACACAATTCGGCAATGTGCTGACAGCAACAATAATTATAGCCGTTTTTGCCGAAATGTCAAGGACTTTTTGCGCGGCGGCGTGATTTTTGCACGTTTTCGGCCAACGCGGCAAAATCCCCGAAGATCGCGCGGCGCATCGGCGCCTCCATTCGTTCGGGGTGCCACTGTACGGCAATCAGATTTTCGCCTTCGAGCGCCTCAACCACGCCGTCAGGCGCGGCGGCTGCGATCCGCAGCCCCTGCCCGAGCCGCCGCACGGCCTGGTGATGTGCGGAATTGACCTCCTGGATCCCTGCGCCGATCAGGCCGGCCAGGCGGCTGCCGGCTGCGACCGAAACGGCATGAAAACCCCGCCCATGGTGCAGCGCGCGCGGAATCTGTGTCGCTATATCCTGCCACAGCGTTCCGCCGCAAAAGACATTGAGGCTTTGCATGCCGCGGCAGATGCCGAGCACCGGAAGGCCGCGCGCAAGGGCGTCGCGCAGCAGGGAGAATTCTCCCGCATCGTTGGGGGAGAAGGCGGGCGCGGTTGCTGCAAGCGGCATCTCGCCGTAGAGATCGGGCGCGAGGTCGCCCCCGCCCGGCAACAGCAGCGCATCGGCGGCGCTGGGCAGGCGAACGCCTGCAGAGAGCAAAACGGGAAGCGGGACGCCGCCGCTTTCCCGCACGGCGTCGGCATAAGCGGGCGGGCAGCGCCACACGTTTTCGGCAGGCAGATACGAGGCGGCGATCGCAATGACCGGCATGTGCTCCCCTCCTTTTTACAGCGCCGTGTCGAGCGCCATCATCACGAGAAAGCCGAAGGTAACGCCCACGACGGTCAGGCGCTTACTGGAGGCGGCGGCGTCCGGCAGCAGCTCGCCCGTGACGACGGCGATCATCGTGCCTGCCGCGAACGAGAGTAAAAACGGCAGCGCCGAACCCACGCGCGAGACAAGCAGCGCGCCGAGTACGCCTGCCGGAATTTCCGGAAGGCCCGAGAGCTGCCCATACCAAAAGCACCGCCCGAGTCCCATGCCCGCGCGGCGCAGCGGCAGCGAGACGGAGGCCCCTTCAGGGAAATTCTGCAGGGCGATGCCGATCGCGAGGGCAACGGCGCCCGAGAGTGTGGTGCCGTGCAGCCCGAGCGCCGCGGAGCCCGCCGCAACGCCGACCGCCATCCCCTCGGGGATATTATGGATTGTCACTGCGAGGATCAGCAGCAGGCTGCGCCGCCACGACGCGGTTTGGCGGCCGAAGCGCCGCTCGAATCCGACAAGATCAAAAAAGCGGTCCGCCGCCAGAATGAACGCGCCGCCCGCCGCAAAACCTGCGCATACCACGGCGAGCGCCATCGGCGCGCCGCTCTCGAGCGCGGGCTGCAGCAGCGACCAGAAGCTCGAAGCAATCATCACGCCCGCGCCGAAGCCCGTCAGCAGATCGAGCAGCCCCGCGCTGACCTGCCGAAAGAAAAAGACGCACGCAGCCCCGAGCGCCGTCACCGCCCATGTGCCGCATGTCATCCAAAAGGCCTGCCGCGCAGGCCCCGCCGTAGAAAACAGCTCCGCCAAGTCTTACACCCCATTTTCGTGAAAGTCGCTTACCTTTATGATACGCGGCGGCAATACAGGGGGTGCGGGAGTGAAATCTGCCGGAAGGAGCCGGCCGCGCCCTCCCTTTTGGTCTGCGGGAAAGAGATTTGCGCATTGCGCATGCGCCTTTGATCTGTAAAAGGGCGGAAACTTTTTGCAAAAACGGGTTGACTTCTTTCCCCACGTGTGGTAACATAGTAAAGCTTTCAGAAGCAACGCGCTGATAGCTCAGTTGGATAGAGTAACTGGCTACGAACCAGTAGGTCGGGGGTTCGAGTCCCTTTCAGCGCACCACGTCGTCGCAAGCTGCAGATCGCTTGCGACGATTTTTTATACTTTGCATAAAAAGTTATCTTGCGCTCATTTCGCCGCGGCTCCTTTCCAAACCGAACCCGCTCCGCCGGGCTTCGGTTTGGGCTTTGGAGGCGGCATCTCAAGTGTCGGGGGAGACCAAAAAAGAGCCGTTTCGCGGCCCTTTTCTTTGTTCTGTATCGCATAGGCGGTTGTTTTTTTCGATTGCCGGAGTATAATTGGGATGTAACAGGAAAATTTGAAGTAAAGGAGGCGCCCGTATGAGAAAAAAATCCGAGCTTGAGCCGCAATGCCCTGTCGCAACGACGGTTCAGCTGATTGGAAATAAATGGAAGCTGCTGATTATCCGCAACCTGCTGGAGCGCCCGTGGCGATTTAACGAGCTGCAAAGGAGCCTGGACGGGGTCAGCCAGAAGGTGCTGACCGATAACCTGCGGCAGATGCAGGCGGACGGGCTTGTCATACGCACGGTTTATCCGGAGGTCCCCCCGCGGGTCGAGTACGCGTTATCCGAGATCGGAGAGAGCATGCGCCCGATTCTTCGCGCCATGCAGGAGTGGGGGACCGATTACCGGGCGCGGAAAAACGCGGCTGAATGACGCGCAGGCGATCTGATCGGGCGGCTTCGCAGTGCGAGGCCGAGCTGCTCCCGTTTGGAAAATAAAAAGGGCAGGCAGGGCCTGCCCTTTTTCATCGGGTTTGATTACCTTTCCGCGGTGAGCTGCGCCGCGCGGCGGATCAATTCGATCGTCCCCTCGATCCCGAAGCTGGAGGTATTGAGCACGAGATCGTAGTTCACGGCGGAGCCCCAGTCTTCACCCGTATAATGCGAGTAGTAGACGCTGCGCTTCTTATCGGTTTTTGCAAGCTTGTCGGCGGCGGTCTTGAGATCGTCGCCGTATTCGTCCACGGCGCGGCGGACACGATCGGACTGCGGCGCATGGAGAAAGACTGCAAGGCGGTTTTTCTCATGGCGCAAAATATGATCCGCGCAGCGCCCGACGATAACGCACGGACCTTCAGCCGCGAGCTTCCGGATAATGTCGGATTGGACCAGATAGACGCGATCGGGCAAAGGCATCGAAAACATCCCGCCGCTGCCGCCGCCATACATTGAGAGCGAAAACAGCAGGCTGGAATAAGCCGCCTTGTCCGCATCCTCAAACATTTTCTTGTCGAAACCGCTTTCCTGCGCGGCGAGCGCAATCAGCTCATTGTCGTAATAGGGGATGCCCAAAGCATCCGCAAGTTCCTGGCCGATACGGCGACCGCCGCTGCCGTACTGCCTGCTGAGCGTGATGACAGGTAGTGACGCCATAAAAAATACCTCCTTTACTCTCTGAAAGGGCTGTGTTTGCGGCAGAATAAACAAATTTTTGCTTCCGGAAGAAGGAATGGCGTTCTTCCATTTACAGAATACCTGTTTTGTGCTAAAATGTCAAATAATTTGAAGCGGCAATGTGGAAAATGTTGAAGTTCTTTGCTCGGCTGCAAAAGGAGCAAAGCGGCCGCAGGTTTTGGAGGGGCTCTATGGAAGAACGTATACAAAATCCGCTCGGGATCGTACCGATCTCGAGACTTTTGCCGTCGATGTCTGCGCCGATCATGCTCTCGATGCTTGTGCAGGCGCTGTACAATGTGGTAGACAGTATCTTTGTGCTGCGCGTCAGCGAGCAGGCGCTTACCGCCGTATCGCTGGCGTTTCCGATCCAAAACCTGATGATTTCCGTGGGCGTCGGCACGGCCATCGGCGCGGGCGCGCTCATCTCCCGCCGCCTCGGCGAGAAGAATTACACGGACGCCAACCTCGCTGCCAACAATGCGATGTTTCTGGTTCTGCTGTCGTCGATCGCGTTTATGCTGTTCGGTATCTTCGGCTCCGGCGCCTTTTACCGCGCCTTTACCTCCGATCCGGAGCTGATCCGCAAGGGCGTCGGCTATCTGCGGATCGTCAGCGGCGTCCCGTTTGGCATTTTCTACACGGTGCTGGGCGAGCGTTTTGTCCAGATGACGGGGAAGAGCACCTACTCGATGGCAGCCCAGCTCTGCGGCGCGATCACCAATATCATTCTCGATCCGATCCTGATCTTCGGTCTGTTCGGCCTTCCGCGGCTTGAGACCGTCGGCGCCGCGCTCGCGACCGTGATCGGCCAGTTTGTCAATTTGATCGTTGTCTTCTGGTTCAACCACCGCTATAATCATGAGCTTACGCTGCGCCTTTCGGAATGGAAGCTTGTGCCGCGCATCGTCCGCGATATCTACAGCGTCGGCCTGCCGTCGATCCTGATGCAGGCGATCGGGTCGGTCATGACGTTCGGCATGAATAAGATCCTCATCTTCTTCAGCGAGACGGCGGTCAACGTTTTCGGCATCTATTTTAAGCTGCAGAGCTTCGTCTTTATGCCTCTGTTCGGCCTCAACAGCGGCATGGTGCCGATCGTGGGCTACAATTTCGGCGCGCGCAAGAAGCAGCGCATCTTCGATACGCTCCGTCTCGCGCTGTTGATCGGGCTCGGCATCATGCTGGCCGGCCTGCTGATCTTCCAGCTTCTGCCGCGCCTTATCCTCACAGTGATCTTCAAGTCGCCGCCCGATCTGCTTGAGATGGGAATCCCGGCGCTGCGGATCATCAGCACATGCTTTTTGCCCGCGGCGGTATCGGTCGTCTTCTCAGGCGCGTTTCAGGCGCTGGGTGCCGGCATCTACAGTATGATCATGTCCTTCTGCCGCCAGCTTGTCGTGCTGCTGCCGGCGGCGTGGCTGCTGGGGCGCCTTTTCGGCGTAACGGCCGTGTGGTGGGCGTTCCCGATTGCGGAGATCTTTGCGCTTGCGCTTTCGATCTTTTTTTATCTGCGCATCTACAACCGCACGCTCAAGGATCTTTGAGGCCTTAAAAAAAGGCGGGGAGGGCTTCCTCTTTCCTCCAACTGCCTTCGGAACGGTGCGGAGCCCGCGTGATGCGGCAGTCTGTAACGGTAAAGGGGTGAGATCTGGTGCAGATTTCGGAATTGCTGGAAATCATTATGGTGCTTTCCTTCGGGCTGTCGTGGCCGCTCAACGTGCGCAAGGCCTACCGCGCCCGCACGACAAAGGGGAGCAGCCTCGGCTTTTTGATGCTGATCGAGTTCGGCTATGTCTGCGGCATCGTCGGCAAGCTGGTGGGCGGAACGTGGAAATGGTACGTTTTGTTCTTCTACTGCCTCAATTTTCTTGTGGTCGGTTCCGCGGTGGCGGTATACTTCCGCAACCGCAAGCTCGACAAAGCGGCCGAGCTCGGCAAACAATAAGACGGCGGAAACGTCAAAACGGGAGCGCTTTGCCTGCAGCCGGCAGAGCGCTTTTTTGCTTCGCGCCTTTCGGGAGGCGGCCGGCTTTGTTTCTCCGCTTTCACGCAAATGGCGGAGGGAATCTGGAGGGACGGAGAAAGGCAAAAAAGATTTTTGGGAAAAATCACAAGATAAGGCGGAGATTTTTAATCATCATGACGTTGCCGCCAAAATTACAGCCAAATAATCAGCAGAAATTGAGCATAATTTCGGGCTTGACGAAGCACATTATATTGATTAGTATTGATATACGGACACAATATCTTGTGATCGGGAGAGAAATTGCTCCCGAATAGGGAAACGGCATCCGGAGGGCGGCGCGGCCGCATCGATGAAAGGGGATTGACCCATGATTACGCAGATCAAAAAGCGCGACGGCCGCGTGGTTGATTTCGACCTCGATAAGATCACCGAGGCGATCTTCCAGGCGGCAAAGGCGCTTGGCGGCAGCGACCGCTCCACGGCAAAACGGCTGGCGGAGCAGGCTGTCGATTATTTGGAGGAGCAAGGCGTGCGCACGCCCGGCGTCGAGCAGATTCAGGACGCGGTGGAGCATACCTTGATTGAAAACGGACATGCCCGCACCGCCAAGGAGTTCATCCTCTACCGCGCCCGCCGCACCCGCGTGCGCGAGATGAACACCAAGCTGATGCATATTTATGAGGAGCTCACCTTCCGGGACGCGAAGGATAACGACGTCAAGCGCGAAAACGCCAATATCGACGGCGATACCGCGATGGGCACGATGCTCAAGTACGGCTCCGAGGGCGCCAAGCAGTTCTGCGAAATGTTTGTCCTCAAGCCCGAGCACTCCCACGCACATCAGGACGGCGATATCCATATCCATGATCTGGATTTCTTTACGCTGACGACCACCTGCTGCCAGATCGACCTGACGAAGCTCTTCAGCGGCGGCTTTTCCACCGGACACGGTTTTCTGCGCGAGCCCAACTCCATCCAGAGCTACTCGGCGCTCGCCTGTATCGCGATCCAGTCCAACCAGAACGACCAGCACGGCGGCCAGAGCGTGCCGGCCTTCGACCACGATATGGCGCGCGGCGTCGCCAAGAGCTACCGTACGATCTACCGCAACAATATGGCGAAGGCGCTTGACTTTGCGGGCGTAGAAAACGCCGAGGCGCTTTCCCGCGGCACGCTCGAGCGGATCGAGGCCGAAAACGGCCTGTGGCCGGCGCTCGATGAGAACAACGGCTACCACGAGCGGGAGGCGGAAATTCTGGCGCCCGCCGTCGGCGAGGAGGTCTATGAAAAGGCGAAGCGGTTTGCCCGCGCCTACACAGACCGCGAGGTCGATCGCGCGACATATCAGGCCATGGAGGCCATGGTGCATAATCTCAATACGATGCATTCCCGCGCCGGCGCACAGGTGCCGTTTTCCTCGCTCAATTACGGAACGGACACCACGCCCGAGGGCCGCATGGTCACCCGCAACATGCTGCTCGCGACCGAGGCCGGCCTCGGAAACGGCGAGACGGCGATCTTCCCGATCCATATCTTTAAGGTTAAGGAAGGCGTGAACTACAATCCCGGCGATCCGAACTATGATCTCTTCAAGCTTGCGATGAAGGTTTCCGCGGAGCGCCTTTTCCCGAATTTTTCCTTCCTCGATGCGCCTTATAACCTCAAGTACTACAAGCCCGGCCGCTTCGAGACCGAGGCGACCTATATGGGCTGCCGCACGCGCGTGATCGGCAACGTCTACGACCCCTCGCGCGAGATCGTCACCGGCCGCGGCAATCTGAGCTTTACCTCGATCAATCTGCCGCGCCTCGCGATCAAGGCAAACCGCAACATCGACTTTTTCTTTGAGCAGCTCGATCACGAGATGGATCTCGTCATCGACCAGCTCAACGACCGCTTCCGCGTACAGGCGGGGAAAAAAGTTAAGAACTACCCCTTCCTGATGGGGCAGGGCGTCTGGATCGATTCGGATAAGCTCGGCCCCGAGGACACGGTCGGCGAGGTGCTCAAGCACGGTACGCTGACAATGGGCTTTATCGGGCTGGCGGAGTGCCTGACGGCCCTGACCGGCAAGCACCACGGCGAAAGCGAGGCAGCGCAGAACCTCGGCCTTGAGATCGTCGGCACCATGCGCAAGCGCGTCGATGACGAGAGCCGCAAGACCGGCATGAACTACACGCTGATCGCGACGCCCGCCGAGGGCCTTTCGGGCCGCTTTGTGCGGCTGGACCGCAAAAAGTTTGGCGAAATTCCCGGCGTGACCGATAAGGAATATTACACCAACTCCTTCCATATCCCGGTGCGCTACGAGATCTCCGCATTTGATAAGATCCGGCTCGAGGCGCCCTATCACGCGCTGACGAACGCCGGACATATCTCCTATATCGAGCTCGACGGCGACCCCGTCAAGAACCTTGACGCCTTTGAGGCCGTCGTGCGCTATATGAAGGAATGCGGCATCGGCTACGGCTCGATCAACCACCCCGTCGACCGCGACCCCGTATGCGGCTACACCGGTATCATCAACGATGTGTGCCCGCGCTGCGGCCGCCGCGAGGGAGAGGGCGTGCCGAAGGAAAAGCTTGAGAAGCTCGGCCTTTACCGGCATCTCAACAGCCAGAGCTGCGGCTACTGCGGCAATCCCGCCGAGGAGGCGGACCGCAATCGCCTGCCGAATACGGTGAAAATGATCTCCGCCGATAAGTAAAAAACAAAAAGCTGCTCATATACAAAAAGAAAACGGGAGGTATTGTCATGGAGAGAAACGAAAATGAGATTTTGATCGGTGAGGGCGTCGGCTTTGAGCGCATCCGCCGCATTACGGGTTACCTGGTCGGCACGCTTGACCGCTTCAACAATGCCAAGCGCGCCGAAGTGGAAGACCGCGTTAAGCACAGCCTGTCCATGGGCGTCGAGGATCTGAAAAAAGGCGCCTGAGTGCAACAGAGGAACAAAGCCGCCATCCGAAAACGGAGGGCGGCCTTTGCTTTGGGAGGGAGAACGCGATGAATGAGAAGCCGATCCGCCTGGCCGGCATCGTACGGGAATCGATCGTAGACGGCCCCGGCTTTCGCTTTACGGTTTTTGTGCAGGGGTGCCCGCATCACTGTCCGGGCTGCCACAACCCGCAGACGCACGATCCTGCCGGCGGCGAGGATTGCGACGTGCAGATACTGCTGCGCGAGATCGAAAAGGATCCGCTCCTGCAGGGCGTGACGCTTTCGGGCGGCGAGCCGATGGAGCAGGCCGAGGCGCTGCTGCCGCTGGCGCGCGGCGTGCGCGCGATGGGCAAGAATGTGATGGTTTACAGCGGATATACCTTTGAAGAGCTTCTGGAGAAGGGCGTGCGCGAGCCTGCCGTGCTTGATTTGCTCAGGGAATGCTTTTTGCTTGTGGACGGCCGCTTTGTGCTCGCCGAGCGTGATCTTGAGCTGTTGTTCCGCGGCAGCCGCAATCAAAGGCTGATCGACGTGCAAACGTCGCTCGACGAGAGGCGCGCGGTGCTGATGGAGCTGGAATGAGACAGCCTCTTCGCAGTTGACAGGCGGGGCAAGAGCTGATACAATCGGACACACAGTCGCCCGGCGCTTTTAAATGCCGGACGGCCGCAGAACAACCGACGGAGAGGAACAGAAGAAATGAAAAAAGGATTTACCGTTCTGGCGCTGGCATTGGCGCTGCTGCTGGCGCTGTCCGCCTGCGGCGGCGCTTCGCTGAGTGTCGTGGGAGACGGCAGCACCGTCACCGTGGAAGCAAAGAGCGCGGAGGACATGGACGGGGAGACGTCCATCACCGTGGGCGAGGAAGAGGCGCTGATCGTGGCGCCGAATCTGACCGAGGGCGCGCTGCATGTGAAGATCGTGCACGCGGGCGCGGCACAGGACGCCATGCCCACGATTGAGTGGGATTATGAAGGCACGGAGCCGACGGAATACGGGATGATCGAGGCGGGCGATTACGACGTGTATATCAGCGCGGAGAAACCCGCCAGCGGTACGCTGAAGATCTACACGGCGCCGCTGGAGCTCCCCGATTTCGGCGGCGAGGGCGAAACCGCCGTCTATGAGAGCCCGGACGGCTGGACGGTCAGATACGATCCCGCCGTGATCGAGGTGAACGAGGGCGACGGCATCGTCGGCTTTGTGTACACCGGCGAATCCGCCGGCACCAATATGCTGACTGTGCAGCACATCGAGGGGCAGATGCCCGAGGAAGCGCTTTACGAGCTGACGAGCGGCTGGGGAGACCAGGATGCGATCGGGCGCATCGAGGGCTTTTTCCCCGGCAAGGAGGACCGCTGGGGCTTCTGGCGCATTTTGGAGCCCGCCGAGGAGGGCTCCGGCCTCTCGCAGACCGCGATCGCCGGCGAATACAACGGCGGCACGCTGCTCTTTGAATTCACCAACCACTACAGCGGCGACGACGAGATGGATATGCCGATGAGCGACGCGCTCTCGGAAATCATCGACTCGATCACCTACGAGAACTTTGAGCCGCAGACGATGTTTGCCTACATCCCCGGCACATATGTGGAGCTGGACAACGACGAGGGCGACTACAGCATCACGCTCAACGAGGACCACACCGGCGTCATGCACCTGCAGGACGATGCGGAGATCGTCTGGGGCTCCGCCTCCCTGCGCGACTGGATGAACGACGCCGAATACGAGTACACCGTCGAGGGCGAACGCCTGTATGTGAACTTTGACGGCACCTGGGTCGAATTCGGAAAGTAAATCCGCCCATAGAAGGAAGGACCTGCGCTTTTGCGGCGCAGGCCCTCTTTTTTTGCCCGCATTCCTTCTGAAAATCCGCTTTCCCGCATAGGATTGGATGAATCAGCATACGGGGAGGCGTCATCAGTGAAAGGTTTGCCGGAGGAGCGCGCGGTCGAGCTGGCGCAGTACATCGTGGAGCATAAGGCGACCGTGCGGCAGGCGGCGGGGGTTTTCGCCGTCTCCAAATCCACCGTCCACAAGGATGTGACGGCGCGTCTGCGCATGATCGCGCCGCAGCTGTATGAGCAATGCCGCGCCGTGCTGGAGCAGAATAAGTCTGAGCGGCATATCCGCGGCGGGCAGGCAACGCGTGAAAAGTACGCTGCCTGCCGCAAGCGGCGCAAGGCGGGCGGATTTTCCGCAAAACGCTGAAAAACAAGTGGAAAACAATGTTGAAACAGTTGAAACATCCGTAAAACAGCCGCGCTCCCGGGAAAAAACGCATTTCCGGGGGCGCGGCTTTGCGCTGCAGGATTGTGGATAACTTTTGCGCAGCCAAGAGCCCGCCAGCCATTGCATCGCAGGGGCATCGAACGGCCGCCGCGGGGAACAATACCGGATTGGCAGCGAAACACGCCTTTTGCAGACAAAATTGTAAAATATCTGTAAATGTGCTTGACATTTGGCGGAGTCGGTGGTAAATTGATAATCGTTAGCACTCGATATGTTTGAGTGCTAAAATTTGCGAAGGAGATGACGGCGGAAATGACCGTGGAAGAACGGCGGCTGCTAACGCTGACAGCGGTTGTGGAACGCTATATCGACACCGGCGAGCCGGTCGGCTCGAAATACGTGGCGGAGCGGATGAACAACGCCGTTTCCTCGGCGACGATTCGCAATGATATGGCGGCGCTCGAGACGCGCGGGCTGCTTGACCACCGGCATACGTCTTCCGGCAGGGTCCCCTCGCATGCGGGCTATCGTACGTATGTCAATCGCGCAATGCGGCTGGTGCCGATCGGCCCGCAGGAACGCAGCCGGATCGACGCGCTCTTTAATGTGCGCGACGCCGATCCCGACCGTCTGCTGGCGGATGCGGCGCAATCCCTCGCGGATCACACCGGCCTTGCGGCCGTCACCGCGACCGTGCTGCGCAAGACCGCAACGGTGCGCTCGCTCGATATCGTGCCGGCGGGACAAAGCGCCGTCGTGATCCTGCTGATCGCGTCGTCGGGCGTTATCCGCAACAAGGTTTGCCGCGTCGATTTTACCGTCAGCGAGCCGATTGTCCGCTTCTTTAAGGAGCTGGCGGCGGCGCAGCTCGTCGGCAAGAGCCTCGACGAGATCACAACATCTTATCTCACATCGCTCACGGTGCCGCTCGGCGGCGAATATACGCGGCTGTTTCTGCCGATCTTTACGGCGATCTACGAGCTGGTGCGCGAGATCAACGGCGGCCAGCTCAACGTGCGCGGCACGACGAACCTGCTCGGCTGCCCCGATCTGACGAAGACCCAGAATGATCTGCTGCGGTTTTTTGAAGACCGCGCGCAGATGCAGCGCATCATGGCGCTTGACGAGGTGCCCATGCGGGTGACGATCGGCCGCGAAAATGCCGCCGCGCCGCTCGAGGAGGCCTCGCTGCTGCTCTCCCGCTGCCCGATCGGGAGCAACGCATGGAGCCTGATCGGCCTGATCGGCCCCGTCCGCATGGACTACGCGCGGCTGCTGCCGCGGGTCGAGTACTTCGGCCGCACGCTCGGCAAGCTGCTCGGCGAAATATATACCGAAGAAGGAAAGGAGCCCTGATGATGGCGGATGAGACGAATGAGATCCTGACGCCGCAGGAAGAGCCGGCCCCCGAAACGCAGGAGACCGAAGGGGCGGGCGCAGCGGAGCCCGAAAAGGCAAAGAAGGAGAAAAAAGCCAAAAAGCCGTCTGAGCTCGAAAAGCTGCGCGGCGATTATGAGGATCTCAGCGACCGGTATCTGCGTCTCGCGGCGGAGTACGACAACTACCGCAAGCGCAGCGCCCGCGAACGGGACGGCCTCTGGCAGGACGCCACGGCAAAGGCCGTCGGCAGCTTCCTCGCCGTCGCGGATAACTTTGAGCGCGCGCTCGGCGCCCCCTGTGCGGACGCCGAATTCAAAAAAGGCATGGAGCTCATCTATCGCTCCCTGCACGACGTGCTGACGGGGCTCGGCGCGGAGCCTTTCGGCGAAGAGGGCGAGCAATTTGATCCCGCGATGCACAACGCCGTAATGCACGTGGATGACGAAGCATACGGCGCGCAGGTCGTCGCGCAGGTGCTGCAAAGGGGCTACCGCATCGGCGACCGGGTTTTACGGCATGCAATGGTCAAGGTCGCAAACTGATGCGGCCGGGATCATTTCCACATACACGGTATAAAAACATCTTGTTTGATATAGGAGGAAATTATCATGGGAAAGATTATCGGTATTGATCTCGGTACGACCAATTCCTGCGTCGCCGTCATGGAGGGCGGCGAGCCTGTTGTCATCGCGAACGCCGAAGGCTCCCGCACCACCCCGTCTGTCGTTGCGTTTTCCAAGACCGGCGAGCGCATGGTCGGTCAGGTCGCCAAGCGCCAGGCCATCACGAACCCCGAGCGCACGGTCAGCTCGATCAAACGCAGAATGGGCTCCGACTACACCGTTACCATCGACGACAAGAAGCTTACGCCGCAGGAGATCTCCGCAATGATCCTGCAAAAGCTCAAGACCGACGCCGAGGCGTACCTGGGCGGCGCCGTCACCGAAGCGGTCATCACCGTTCCGGCATATTTCACCGACGCGCAGCGCCAGGCGACCAAGGACGCCGGCCGTATCGCGGGTCTCGACGTCAAGCGCATCATCAACGAGCCGACGGCCGCCGCGCTGGCCTACGGCGTCGATAAGGAAAAAGAGCAGAAGGTCATGGTTTACGACCTGGGCGGCGGCACGTTCGACGTCTCCATCATCGAGATGGGCGACGGCGTGCAGGAGGTCCTCGCGACCGCCGGCAACAACCGGCTCGGCGGCGACGACTTTGACGACCGCATCATCCAGTACCTGATCGCCGAATTCAAGAAGGACAACGGCGTCGATCTTTCGAACGACAAGATGGCGATGCAGCGTCTCAAGGAGGCTGCGGAAAAGGCGAAGATCGACCTTTCCGGCATGACGACCGCCTCGATCAACCTGCCGTTTATCACGGCGGACGCCAACGGCCCGAAGCATCTCGATATGACGATCACCCGCGCCAAGTTCAACGAGCTCACCGCCGACCTTGTCGCCGCTACGATGGGCCCCGTCAAGCAGGCGCTCTCCGATTCCGGCCTCACGCCGGCGCAGATCGACAAGGTGCTGATGGTCGGCGGCTCCTCCCGCATCCCCGCCGTCAACGACGCGATCAAGGGCTTTATGGGCAAGGATCCCTTTAAGGGGATCAACCCCGATGAGTGCGTGGCGGTCGGCGCGGCCATCCAGGGCGGCGTGCTCGGCGGCGACGTCAAGGGCCTGCTGCTGCTCGACGTCACCCCGCTGTCCCTCGGCATTGAGACGCTCGGCGGCGTCTGCACCAAGATCATCGAGCGCAATACCACCATCCCGACGAAGAAGAGCCAGATCTTCTCTACCGCCGCGGATAACCAGACCACCGTTGAGATCCACGTCCTGCAGGGCGAGCGCGAGATGGCCGCGGGCAACAAGACGCTCGGCGTCTTCCACCTCGACGGCATCCTGCCTGCGCGCCGCGGCGTGCCGCAGATCGAGGTCACGTTTGATATCGACGCCAACGGCATCGTCCATGTCTCCGCAAAGGATAAGGGCACCGGCAAGGAGCAGGATATCACGATCACCTCCTCGACCAATATGTCCAAGGAGGATATCGAGAAGGCCGTCAAGGAGGCCGAGCAGTTCGCCGAGGAGGATAAGAAGGCCCGCGAGCAGGCCGATACCCGCAACGCGGCCGACCAGCTCGTCATCCAGACCGAGCAGGCGCTCACCGAGCTGGGAGATAAGCTCGACGCCGGCGAAAAGGCCGAGCTGCAGCAGAAGGTCGATGCGCTCAAGGAGGCGCTCAAGGGCACCGACAACGAGCTCATCAAGACCGGCATGGATCAGCTGCAGAAGAAGTTCATGGAGCTTTCCGAGAAGCTGTATCAGGCGGCGGGCGCGCAGGGCGCCGGCCCCGATATGGGCGGCGCGGCAGGCGCCGCAGGCGGCAATGCAGGCGGCAACGACTTTGTCGATGCCGACTTCAAGGACGCCGATTGATCTGCGCTTTTTTGTTTCGCATCTGCGCCTCATCGGCGCAGGCTGCACATCCGTCGAAGCGGGCTGCCTGTGGCGGCCCGCCTCGGCATGTCGAAGCGGATACCCGCGGGGCGGCGCCCTCTCAAACCGTCCGCCTGCGGCGGCAAAAGCGTTTGTTCTGCGAAAAACAGCCTTTCAGTAAGGCATAAGGAGATGCGATATGGCCGAGAAACGAGATTACTATGAAGTGCTCGGCGTTGCCAAATCGGCGACGGAGGACGAGATCAAAAAGGCCTACCGCCGGCTTGCAAAGAAATACCACCCCGACCTCAATCCCGGGGACAAAGAGGCGGAGACGAAGTTCAAGGAGGTCGGCGAGGCCTACGAGATTCTCTCCGATCAAGAGAAACGCTCCCGCTATGACCAATTTGGATTCGCGGGGGTCGATCCGAGCTACGGCGCGGGCGCGGGCGGCGGCTTCAGCGGCTTCGGCGGCTTTGAAGAGATGGATCTCGGCGACCTCTTCGGAAGCTTTTTCGGCGGCGGCTTCGGCGGCGGTTTCGGCGGCTCGACGCGCACCCGCAATCCGAACGGACCGATCCGCGGCAACGATGTGGAGATGCAGCTCGGGCTGACCTTTATCGAGGCGGCCCTCGGCTGTAAAAAGGACGTGACCGTACAGCATCTGGAAACCTGCGCGGAGTGCAGCGGCTCCGGCGCCGCAAAGGGCACGGCCGCCGAGACCTGCGCGCGCTGCGGCGGCACGGGGCAGATTCGCACCACAGAGCGCACGATGCTCGGCGTGATGCAGGTGCAGAAGACCTGCCCCGATTGCGGCGGCAGGGGAAAAGTGATCAAAACGCCGTGCACGCACTGCAACGGCAAGGGCCGCGTGCGCAAAAAGAAAAAGCTGACCGTAACGGTGCCGACGGGCATTGACCACGGGCAGACCTTTACACTGCGCGGGCAGGGCGACGCGGGCGTGAACGGCGGCCCCGCGGGCGACGTGCTCGTTACGGTCTCCGTGGCAAAGGACCCCGTCTTTGAGCGCGACGGCTACGATGTTTGGTGCGATATTCCCATTACCTATTCACAGGCGGCGCTCGGCGACGAGATCACCGTGCCCACGATCGAGGGAAAGGTCAAATACAACATTCCCGAGGGGACGCAGCCGGGTACGGTTTTCCGTCTCAAGGGCCGCGGCGTACCGCACATATCGGGCCGCGGAAAGGGCGACCAGTTTGTGCGGATCAGCGTCGAAGTGCCGTGCGGCCTGAACCAAAAGCAGAAAGAGGCGCTCAAAAACTTCGATTCAATGCTTGCGGATCGCAACTATGAGAAGCGCAGGAGTTTCTTTGACCGCCTGCGCGGCATCAAATAAGCTTCCCGCTTTGCGCTCTTCCGCTGCGCGGGGGAGCGTAATTTGTGTCGGGAAACGGAGAAAATTCTTCCGAAACCGCCGCATTATGGCGAAAAGATACTTGTACACCGGGATCAATTGGCGTATAATATGACAAACTGTATGCGGCAACGGTCGCAATGCGGCCGGCGCCCTCGGGCATTCACCGCCGTGTCGGTGAAGCGCGGAATCAATCGAATCGCCGCCGTGCTCTCCGGCGAGACGCATGGCGAGAAACGGAGTGTCCTGTATCATGCGGCGAATCTCAGCTCTTCTTTTGTGCTTTTGTTTTCTGCTGACTGCATGCAGCGGAAAGACGGCGCAGAATACCGTTACCCCCGCGGCCAATATTAAGCTCCCGATGGATTTTTCCGTTGTGGAGCAGCATGATGTCGAGTTTTCCTTCGCAAAGCAGGAGGATACCTATATCACGATGGTTTACAGCCCCGTCGAGGACGCCGTGCTGCAGCTCGATATCGGGATGCGCCTCTTTGACGACTTTGATTCCGACGAATCCGCCGCGCTGAGCGACGAGCAGATCAGCGGCTACACCGTTTATTACCTTGAGGGCGGCGATACGGTTGCGACCGTCACCGTCCGCACCGCTCCGGCGAACCCGTATGAATACTACGGTGTTACGACAGAGGAAGAAGTCGCCCGCGCGATGCAGTCCTCGTTTTTCACCTCGGAAAACTACTACAGCGGTCTGCGCAGCAATATAACGGAGGATTTCGGCTATGAGCTGACCGCAGACTGGACGGGCACCGCCTACGACATACCGGCTTTCTACCTTGAGTATATTGATACGGATAAGAATACGCGCTCCATGCGAATGTATCTTTGCGACGACCAGCTCAATGAGCTGTTTTACGCGATAGAGCTCAAGGCGGACGTTCCCGCCGATAATAAAGCGCTTCTCGAAAAAATGCGCGCGATGTTCTTCTCCCTCTATCCGATGGGAATCGGACGCGCCGTCAAGGACGGGGCCGTTTTCGAGATCGGACTCAGCTGACAATATCTCTGCTAATTCGCTGCCGCCCGCGTTTCGCGCGCGGCAGTTTTTTGAACCGCAAAAGAAAATAACAGAAGGAGCTTTCTCCCATGAAACGAGCCGGAATGGTCAAGCGTCTGCTGGCGCTGTTGCTGGTGCTCGCCGTGTTAACCGTCGTCAACCAGCTGGCGCACAATCTGAGCCCCGAAGCGCCGCAGGCGCCCGCCGGCAGCACGATCGAGCTTTTGTCGGTCCCTGCGGCGCAGAGCGGCGCGTCCGCAGCGTCACTTCCGTCGCCCGCAAGCGCGCCCGAGAGTGGCGAACCGCCGTCAACGGCGCCGGAGAGCCCGATCTCCGTACCGCCCTCCGCCGATCCTGCGGCGGCGCCACGGCTCGCCGAGGACGGCGTCTATACCTCGCGGGACGACGTTGCCCTCTATCTTGTAACGTACGGCCGCCTGCCGGATAACTTCATTACCAAGGCCGAGGCGCGAAGGCTCGGGTGGTTGGACGGACCGCTCGAGAAATATGCGCCGGGCTGCAGCATCGGCGGCGACCTCTTCGGCAATCGCGAGGGCCGGCTGCCTACGGCGCCGGGCCGCGTCTATATGGAATGCGATATCGGCACGATGGGTAAAAAAAGCCGCGGCGCCAAGCGGATCGTCTTTTCAAACGACGGGCTCATTTATTATACCGACGACCATTATGAATCGTTTACGCTTTTATACGGGGAGGAGTAAGCCATGCGTTATCTGGTGCTCGACGGCGAGCGGCTGGGAGACCGCGCGCAGGCGCACGCCTATCTGCGGGAGAAGCTGGAGCTGCCCGGCTGGTACGGCGCGAACCTGGATGCGCTTGCCGACTGCCTGGGCGAGCTGGATGAGGGAACGACGGTGATTCTCACCGGCGCCGACCGGCTGACGCAATACGCAAAGCGTGTGCGCGCCGTCTTTGAGGAAACGGCGGCGGCGCCGCACGCCTTCTCGTTTTTTGCCGTGTGATGTGCGGCGCCGTTTCCATCCCTTTTCCGATCGGTTCCCGCTTTTTGCATGAGAAGAAACAGAGGCCGCTGCAAAATTTTCGGTTTGCGGCGGCTTCTTTCCGATTGACTTCGGAAATTTCGTTTACCCGCCGCCGCGCCGGAAAAGGAGCGCGCGGGGATGGGCGGCCTGCGCGGCGCTTGGCGGCTTCGCATCTTCATGGGAAACGTCAGGAAAATTTTTTCGCAAAATTTGCCGACCGGACATTTTTCCGGCCTCTTTTTCTTGTCCTGCGCGGCGCGGCGTGCTATAATAAATCATTATCTTGGAAACGTATGCGATTGTGACCGTGGGAGGGGAACGGCATGGTGATTCTGGGCGTCGATCCCGGCTATGCGATCGTCGGCTGCGGCGTGCTGGAATACCGCGCGAACCGGTTTTCCGTGATCGACAGCCGCGCGGTGACAACGCCGGCCAAAATGCCTTTTGAAGAAAGACTGCTGTCGATCCACCGCGATCTTTCGGCGCTGATCGATGAATTCCACCCCGATGCGATGTCGATCGAGGAGCTGTTTTTCTACCGAAACGTCACCACGGCGATCGACGTGGCGCAGGCGCGGGGCGTGATCCTGCTTGCCGCCGCGCAAAAGGGCGTGGAGCCGTTTGAGTATACGCCTATGCAGGTCAAGCAGGCCGTCGTCGGTTACGGCAACGCGGAAAAGCGGCAGGTGATGGAGATGACCCGCCGCATCCTGAATCTGCGGGAGCTCCCGCGGCCGGACGACGTGGCGGATGCGCTCGCGCTGGCGATCTGCCACGCGCATTCCGCGGGCGCCGCCGCTTATCGCAGCGCGGTTTTGCGCGAAAACAGCAGGAGGAACCGATGATCTATTCACTCAAAGGGACGCTTGTCCTCGCGCAGCCCGGCGTCGCCGTCGTCGAATGCGGCGGCGTGGGCTACCAGTGCAGTATTTCCCTTACAACGCTCTCGACGCTGCCGCCCGTCGGCAGCGAGGTGCGCCTCTATACGTATCTCGCCGTGCGCGAGGACGCCGTTGAGCTGTTCGGCTTTTACGGCCGCGAGGAGCTGGAATGCTTCCGGCTGCTGACCTCGGTCAACGGCGTGGGCAATAAGCTGGCGATGGCGGTGCTCTCCGATTTTACGGCGGACCGCCTTTCGCTGATGATCGCGAGCGGCGACGCCAAGGGCCTGACGGCGGCCGCGGGCGTCGGCAACAAGCTGGCGCAGCGCATCGTGCTGGAACTGCGGGATAAGGTTGCCGCGGTCGGCGCGGGAGGCGAGGACGTGCAGGCGGCCGCCGCCGTATCGAAGAACGGCGGAAACCTCGCGGAGGCGGCCGCGGCGCTGGCGGCGCTCGGCTACAGCCAGACGGACGCCACCGTCGCCCTACGCGGCCTGAGCGAGGAAACCGGCGTGGAGGAGCTGATCAAGACAGGGCTCAGGCGGCTTTCCTCCCATGCGGGCCATTAAGGAGGGCGACGGATGCTTCGCAGCGAACAAAGCGATTTTGAAAACCGGATCGTCGCGCCGGATTACAGCGCGGGGGACGCGGGAGTGGAATTCTCGCTGCGCCCGCATACCCTGCATGAATACATCGGGCAGGAAAAAGTCCGCGAGAATCTCGCCGTCTTCCTTGAGGCGGCGCGCCGCCGCGGAGAGCCGCTCGACCATCTGCTGCTTTACGGCCCGCCCGGCCTCGGCAAAACGACGCTGGCACAGATCGTCGCCAACGAGATGGGCGTCAACATCCGTGTGACCAGCGGCCCCGCGATCGAAAAGCAGGGCGATCTCGCCGCGCTGCTGACCAATCTGGCGGAAAACGACATCCTTTTTATCGACGAGGTTCACCGCCTCAACCGCTCGGTGGAGGAGGTGCTCTACCCCGCAATGGAAGACTACGCGCTCGATATCATCATCGGCAAGGGCCCCTCGGCGCGCTCCATCCGCCTCGATCTGCCGCATTTTACGCTCATCGGCGCGACGACGCGCGCGGGGCAGCTTTCCGCGCCGCTGCGCGACCGCTTCGGCGTGCAGTTTCGCCTGGAGCTGTACACGCCCGAGGAGCTTTCGGAGATCATCGCGCGCTCGGCCGCGATCCTCGGCATTGCCTGCGAGCCGGACGGCGCGCTGGAGCTCGCCCGCCGTGCCCGCGGCACGCCCCGCATCGCAAACCGCCTGTTGAAGCGCGTGCGCGATTTCGCGGAGATCGTGGGCAACGGCGTCATCACCCGCGAGATCGCGGATGTGGCGCTGGCGCGGCTCGAGATCGACGCGCTCGGCCTCGATGCGCTCGACCGGCGCATGCTCGCCGTGATCGCCGAGACCTACGGCGGCGGGCCGGTCGGCCTCGATACGCTGGCCGCCGCGCTCGGCGAGGAAGCTGTCACGATCGAGGATGTTTACGAGCCCTATCTGATGCAGCTCGGTTTTTTGCAGCGCACGCTGCGCGGCCGCTGCATTACCGCGGCGGGCATGCGCCACATCGGCATGGCGCCCGCACAGGACGGCGAACAGACATCGCTGCTTTGATTTGATCTGATTGTAAGGACGGTGAATCGCTTGCGCGTCGCATCCGATTGGCAGGACTATGAGCTGCTGGACGCCTCCGGCGGCGAAAAGCTGGAGCGCTGGGGCAATACGGTTCTGATCCGCCCCGATCCGCAGGTGATCTGGGATACGCCTCGCTCGGCGCAGTGGGAGACGGCGCATGCGCGCTACGTGCGCGCGCGCTCCGGCGGCGGGCGATGGGAAATCCGCTCGATGCCGCGCGAGGAATGGACGGTTACCTATCGGGAGCTGCGTTTTCGCGTGCGGCCGACCGGCTTTAAGCATACGGGCCTTTTTCCCGAGCAGGCGGTCAACTGGGACTGGATGGCGGCGCGTATCCGCGCGGCGCGGCGGCCGGTAAAAGTGCTCAACCTCTTTGCCTACACGGGCGGCGCCACGCTCGCCTGCGCGGCGGCGGGCGCCTCGGTTGCGCATGTGGATGCGGCCAAGGGCATGGTGCAGTGGGCGCGTGAGAACGCCCGGCTTTCCTCTTTGGAAGATCGGCCCGTCCGCTGGCTTGTCGACGACTGCAAAAAGTTCATCGAGCGGGAGCTCCGCCGCGGCAGCCTTTACGACGGCATTGTGATGGACCCGCCCTCCTACGGGCGCGGCCCGGGCGGCGAGATCTGGAAGCTCGAGGACAGCGTCTATGAGCTGTGCGCGCTGGCGTCGAGGCTGCTGTCGGAGAACGCGGTCTTTTTTGTCCTGAATTCCTACACGACGGGGCTTTCCCCGTCGGTGATGCAATATCTGCTGTCCGTGACGGCGGGGCGGCGCGGCGGCTCGGTCACCTCTTCGGAGATCGGCCTGCCCGTTACCCGTACCGGACTGATCCTTCCCCAGGGCGCCACCTCCATCTGGGAAGGCTGAAAAGGAAGCGAAAACATGGACTATATCATTGAAGCGCGGGATCTGGTCTTTCAGTACCCCGAAAACGAGGCGCCGTCGCTCGACGGGATGAGTCTCACGGTGCGCCCGGGCGAGCTGGTCGCGGTGCTGGGGCACAACGGCAGCGGGAAATCCACCTTCGCCAAGCATCTCAATGCGATCTTGCTGCCCTCGGGCGGCGTCTGCTATGTGGCCGGCATCGATACGAAGGAAGAGAGCAGCCTGCTGGAGCTGCGCCGCACGGCCGGCATGGTGTTCCAGAATCCCGATAACCAGATTGTTGCGACCGTCGTCGAGGAGGATGTGGCCTTCGGCCTTGAGAACCTCGGCATAGAGCCGAAGGAGATCCGGGAAAGGGTCGATCAGGCGCTGCGCGACGTCGGGATGTATGAATACCGCCGCCATGCGCCGCACCGCCTCTCCGGCGGGCAGAAGCAGCGCGTCGCCATCGCGGGCATCATCGCGATGCGCCCCAAGCTGATCGTGCTCGATGAGCCGACGGCGATGCTCGATCCGCGGGGGCGCCGCGAGGTGCTTGACACCGTTAAGCGCATGAACCGCGAATCCGGCGTGACGGTGCTGCTGATCACCCACTACATGGAGGAGGCCGCGGAGTTTGACCGCGTCGTCATCCTCGATCGGGGCAGGGTCCTGCTCGATTCCACGCCCAAGGATGTATTCTCCCATGTTGCGATGCTGCAGGAAATCGGCCTCGATGCGCCGCAGGCGACGTTGCTTGTCGATGCGCTGCGCCGCAGCGGGATCGACCTGCCCGCGGACATTATTTCGGTCGAAGAGTGTGTGGACGCGCTCGCCGGCCTGCTCGAAAAGGGGGTGCGCGCATGAACGCCATCGATGTGGAGCACCTGACGCATATCTATTCGGCCGGTACGCCCTTTGAGCGCGTCGCGATCGAGGATATCAGCGTTTCCATCGGGCAAGGCGAGATGGTCGGCGTGATCGGCCATACCGGCAGCGGAAAATCGACGTTTATCCAGCATCTCAACGGGCTGCTCAAGCCCACCTCCGGAACCGTGCGCATCGGCGGCACGGATATCTGGGCGGAGCCGAAAAAAATCCGCGAATTCCGCTTTCGCGTGGGGCTTGTCTTTCAATACCCCGAGTATCAGCTGTTTGAGGAGACGGTCGCGCGCGATATCGCGTTCGGCCCGACCAATATGGGCCTGAGCGAGCAGGAGGTCGCAGACCGCGTGCGGACTGCCGCCGAGGCCGTCGAGATCCCGCAGGAGCTGATGGAGCGCTCTCCGTTTGAGCTTTCGGGCAGGCAGAAACGCCGCGTTGCGATTGCGGGCGTGCTGGCCATGCGGCCGGAGGTGCTCATCCTCGACGAGCCGACGGCAGGGCTCGATCCCGGCGGGCGTACCAATATCCTGCGCCAGATCGGAAATTACCACAGAAAAACCGGCAATACGACGCTTCTGATCTCCCACAGCATGGAGGACATTGCGCAATATACCGAGCGCGTGATGGTCATCAACGATGCGAGGCTGTTTGACTGCGGCACCGTCGGCGAGGTGTATGCCCGTACCGACGAGCTGGTGGAGATGGGCCTTGCCGTGCCGCAGGTCTCCCGTATTTTCGCCGAGCTGCGCCGCCGCGGCTATGATGTCGATCCGCATGTTTACACCGTCGGGGCGGCCCGCGACGAGCTGCTGCGTCTGCTTGCGAAGGGAGGTGCGCGCTGATGCTCCGCGAGATTACGATCGGCCAGTACTTCCCGGGCGAATCCTGTATTCATAAGCTGGATGCGCGCACCAAGATCCTGCTCACGATCGGCTTTATCATCGCGCTCTTTATCACCAAGAATCCCATCGGTATGGCGGTCGGCGTGGCGTTTACCGTCGCGGGGTACCTGCTCTCCGGCGTGCCGATCCGGATGGCGATGAAAAGCCTGAAGCCCGTTGTGCCGATCATTATTTTTACCGCGATCCTCAATGTGCTGTTCACGCGCGGCGACGTCGTGCTGTTTGAGATCGGGCCCGTGAGCGTCACGCGGCAGGGCCTGCGGCTGGCGGCGATGATGATTGTAAGAATCTTTTGCCTGATCGTCGGCTCCTCGCTGCTTACCTATACCACGTCGCCCATCGAGCTGACGGACGCTATCGAGAGCCTGCTCGGGCCGCTCAAGCGCCTGCATATGCCGGTGCATGAGCTCGCCATGATGATGACGATCGCGCTGCGGTTTATCCCGCTGCTGATCGAGGAAACCGATAAGATCATGTCCGCGCAGAAGGCGCGCGGCGCCGATATGGAATCCGGCGGCCTGCTGCAGCGCGCTAAGGCGCTGATTCCTGTGCTGGTGCCGCTGTTTGTGTCGTCCTTCCGCCGCGCGGATGAGCTGGCGCTCGCGATGGAGTGCCGCTGCTACCACGGCGACGAGGGCCGCACCCGTATGAAACAGCTGCGGTATGAAACGCGCGATTTCATCGCCTTTGCGGTGCTGGCGGCGCTCATTGTGCTTGTGGCGCTGCTCAATCGGATTTTCCCCGCAATATATTGACGAAAAACCGACACCTTTCCGAAGGAGGGCTGCTGCCGTGCCGATCCGCAATCTGCTCGTGTTCCTGCGGTACGACGGCCGCGCGTTCCACGGCTGGCAGGTGCAGCAAAACGCCGCTACGGCGATGGAGACCTTTCAGCGTGCGCTCGAAGGGATTTTGCGCGAGCATGTGGAGCTCAAGGGCTGCTCCCGTACCGACGCGGGCGTGCATGCCCGCCGTTACGGCGTGTCGTTTCGCACGGCCTGCGCGATTCCCTGCGAGGGGCTTGTGCGGGCGCTCAATGCCGCCCTGCCGAACGCGATGGCGGCGCTTTCCTGCCGCGAGGTGCCCGCGGATTTTCACGCGCGCTACTCGGCGCGCGGCAAGCGCTACGTTTACCGCATCCTCAATTCCGAGATACGGGATCCGTTTCTCGAGGGATTTGTGTATCGCCTGGCGGCGCCGCTCGACGCGGCTGCGATGGATGCCGCGGCGCAGGCGTATGTCGGTACGCACGATTTTTCCTCTTTCTGCAATGCCGGCGGCGGCGTGCGCGATCCCGTGCGCACGATGTTTTCCGCCGCGGTGACGCGCTCCGGCGCGCTGGTCACCTTTGCCGTCGAGGGGAACGGCTTCCTCTATCATATGGTCCGCATCATGGCCGGCACGCTGATCGATCTTGAGCGCGGCGTTCTCCCGCGGGGGTCTCTGCCGGAGATCATTGCGGCGCGCGACCGTTCGCGCGCGGGCTTTACCGCGCCGGCCGCCGGTCTTTTGCTCGACGATGTCTTTTACGATCTCCCGAAAGGGGGCGATGCGCTCTGAAAAGACGAGCGACCGACGATTTTACTCAAAAAAGAAAAGGCCGTGCCCGTCTGCGCGCGCTGCGGCAGTTTTTGCTGCTGGCGCTGGCGGCGGCGCTCGTATTTATCGCCTATACATATCGCTACGAAATTGCGTCGCAGGGACTCGGCGTTTTGGTGGCGGATCAGTTTGCGCTGCTCACCAAGACGAGCGCTTATCCCGTTCTGCTGCCTGACGAGCCGACCGAGCTGATCGCCGTAGGCCGGCGTCCTGCGGTTGTCGCGGGCGGCACCCTATATATGTATAACCCCGTCGGCGAAAAAAAAGCCGAGGACCGCATCGGCGGGCAGAGCACGCTGGCGGCCGCGGCCGGCAATTATTTGATTCTTTATACGCGCGGCGGTTATGACGTTCATGTGCTCAGCGGCGATACGGAGCTCTACCGCCTGCATCTGGATAACGCCGTTCAGGCGGCGTGCATTTCGCGCAGCGGCTATGCCGCCGTTGCCACGGCGGAGGGGTCCGCCTCGGCGGTGACGGTTTATGACCGCAGCGGGCGGGAGGAATTTCGCTGGAGCTCGCCCGGGTGTGTTGTGATATCGCTTGCGCTCGACCAGAAGGGCGCGCGCGTCGCGGTCGGGGGCGTCTCCACCGAGGACGGCACGCTCTGCTCGGAAATCCATGCCTTTTCGCTTTCGGCGAGCCGCGAGACGATCTCCGAAACGCTGACCGATGAGCTGTTGCTCGAGGTTCGGTGGCGTTCGGACGGGGACCTCGCCGCCGTGACGGACAGAGCCGGCTACGCGCTGAACGGGAAAAAGACGCTGCGCGCGGAATTTGACGCTCAGCCCACCGCCTACGCCATCTTTGAGGACGGGGCGATCGCGGCCGCCGCCGGCGACTATCTCTCGGCGCATGAGGTGCGCCTGCTGCGCTACTCTCCGGCGATGAAGGAGACGGAAACCTTCCTGTTTGATCAGAACGTGCTGCGGCTGCTGCCGTTTGGCAGCGACCTGCTGATTTTTACCGGCGAGCGCGTGCTGCGTGTGACCGAAACCTTTGATCGCAGCGCTCTTTACGAAACGACGGGCGCCCTGCAGATTGTGCCCGCCGGAAAAACATTGTATTATACCACCGTCAGCCGTCTGGAAGGCATTTTGATGCACTGACGGGTGGAAAGGAGTAATTTCAATATGCTTGTTTGGATTTGGGATGTAGCAGCAATTGTATTGATTGCATACAGTGCTTTCGATGCCTACCGCTGCGGTTTCTTTCGCTCCCTGGTGAATTTTGTCGGAACGATGGCGTCATTTCTCGTCGGATGGTTTTATGCAGGGCCGATCGCGCGCTGGTGCTACGGTTCTTTTTTGGCGGAGAGGATCGCCGAGGGTGTACAGGAAGGGCTCGTTGCCTACGGCGCGGAGAGCTTTGAAACGGCGCTGTCGCGCCTTGATGAGGTGCTCCGGCATCTGCCGTCGCTTGTCACGGAGGCGGTGCGCAGCCAGATCGAAGCGGATTCCTTCGAGGTCTGGTATCAGAATATGATCCGCGCCAACAGCGGCGATATCGCCGCGGCGCTGACGGACGGGGTCGTTGCCCCGATCGTGACGACCGTTCTGCAGATTCTGGTCTTCTGCCTGCTCTTTATGATTTGTTCGGCCGTGGTGCAGTTTGCGGCGGGCCTGATCGGCGGTGTGCGCAAGGTGCCGCTGCTCGGACAGGCGGACGGCCTCGTTGGAGCTGTTTTCGGTGCGCTGCGCGGCATCCTGTATGTGTTTGTGCTCGCCGCGGTGCTGTGGCTGATTATCCGCCTGACGGGCGATGCGCTGCCGTTTTTAAAGCAAAAGGAGCTGGAGCAGACAGTTCTGTTCGGCCGCTTTTTCCGGGCTGTCTCGCGCTTCGGCATATCCACGTGAGGGCGGCGGCCTGATTTGTGAGCCGCCCGGCCTGCGGGCGGCGGGGAGGTCTTATTATTGAAAAACGAGAGCATGATGTGCTGCCGGTGCCACGAGCGTATGGCAATCATCTATATCACCCGCATGGAGGGCAGCGAGGCGAAAAACGAGGGCTACTGTCTCAAGTGCGCGCGGGAAATCAACATTCCACAGGTGCGTGAGATGCTCGATCGCTTCGGCGTGACGGATGAGGATATCGACGCCATGTCGAGCCAGATGAGTGAAATGTTCGATCCCGACGAAAACTTTGATCCCGGCGGCGCGATGCCGTTCCCGTCGTTCCTGCAGAACTTTATGCAGCGGCATGAGGGGGAGAACGCCCTGCCCGTTGAGCGGCAGGATCCGGAGGACTTCGACGAGACGTCCGGCGAGGAGGAGAAGCCGCACCGCAAAAAGAAAAAGCTCAAATTTCTCTCAAACTACTGCGACAACCTGACGCAAAAGGCGCGCGAGGGCCGCATCGACAACGTGGTCGGGCGCGAGAGGGAGAGCGAGCGCGTGCTGCAGATCCTCAACCGCCGCCAAAAGAACAACCCCTGCCTGATCGGCGAGCCGGGCGTCGGCAAAACGGCGGTTGCTGAGGGAATCGCGCAGCGTCTTGCGCAAAATCAGGTGCCCCCGCGCCTTGTGGGCAAGGAGCTTTATCTGCTTGATCTGACGGCGCTCGTCGCGGGGACCCAGTTCCGCGGGCAGTTTGAAAGCCGTGTCAAAGGGCTCGTCGAGGAGGTGCGCCGCGAGGGCAACGTCATCCTTTTTATTGACGAGGTGCATAATTTGATCGGCACCGGCGAGGCCGAGGGCTCGATGAACGCCGCCAATATCCTCAAGCCGGCTCTCTCCCGCGGGGAGATTCAGGTCATCGGCGCAACGACGTTTAACGAATACCGCAAGTATATCGAAAAGGACGCGGCGCTTGAGCGGCGCTTTCAGCCCGTGACGGTCGAGGAGCCCTCGATTGAGCAGGCGACGGAGGTGCTGCTGGGGATCCGGAAGTATTATGAGGACTTCCACCGTGTGCATGTGCCCGACGAGGTGGCGCGCCGGTGCGTCACGAT
>Ga0079305_1001254_pt1 | contig 36368 bp, 32 predicted proteins | sample LMS_cellobiose_e_FD_79183 | JGI IMG/M metagenome (GOLD analysis project Ga0079305, IMG submission 79183) | Rumen-fistulated moose microbial communities from Alaska, USA - LMS_cellobiose_enrichment | ecosystem: Host-associated > Mammals > Digestive system > Stomach > Rumen fluid ... | reverse complement strand
TCCTCGAGCGCATGGCTCAGTTTGAACTCACCCTGCTTGACTGGGCGGAGCAGCACAAGGGCGCCCGCAAGTACGTCGCCTTTACCGACAAGTGCTGGCCGGCCTTCCCGGAGCAGTTCGGGTTCGAGCCCTGCTATGTCAACTCCCGTCTGGCCTCCCGCGGCATCCCCGTGAGCTGCGAGGTGGACATCTACGGCGCGCTCTCGGAGTACATCGGCTCCTGCGTCACCCAGGACGCGGTGACCCTGCTCGACATCAACAACTCCGTGCCCGAGAGCATGTGGGCCGAGCAGATCCAGGGCAAGTTCGACTACAGCCTGACCGACACCTTCATGGGCTTCCACTGCGGCAACACCCCCAGCTGCAAGATGTGCAGTGATCGCGCCATCAAGTACCAGCTCATCCAGCACCGCCTGCTCGAGCCGGAAGGAAGCGAGCCCGACTTCACCCGCGGCACCCTCGAGGGCGACATCGCGCCGGGTGAGATCACCTTCTACCGCCTCCAGTGCGACAGCGAGGGCAATCTCCGCTCCTACATCGCCGAGGGCGAGGTCCTGCCCGTGGCCACCACGAGCTTCGGCGGCATCGGCGTCTTCGCCATCCATGAGATGGGCCGCTTCTACCGCCACGTGCTCATCCAGAAGCGTTACCCGCACCACGGCGCGGTGGCCTTCGGCCATCACGGCAAGACCCTCTTCGAGGTCTTCAAGTTCCTGGGTGTGCAGGACATCGCCTACAACCAGCCCAAGAGCCTGCCCTATCCCACGGAGAACCCCTGGGCCTGATCTGAGAAAAACGCACCAATAAAAAAAGAGAGATGCGGCGCATCTCTCTTTTTTTATTTCGGGATCATGCTCTCGAGCTTTTTCAGCTCGCTGCGCCCCAGCGGAATGGCCATCAGCACCGCCAGCACGTCCGCCGCGGATTGGGCAAGCTCCAGCCCGAGTAGGGGTTCGGCGCCCAGCGCGCGCATCAGCAGCGGCAGGAGGAGCACCATGGGGATGAAGGTCAGGCCCTGGCGCGAGAGGGCCAGAAGCGTGGCCTTGCCCGTGATTCCGATGTTCTGCAGCATCATGTTGTACAGGATGACCCAGGCGGACAGGGGCAGCGTTACCAGCTGGGCCCGGAAGGTAAAGACGGCGATGCGGGAGGCCTCCGCGCTGGTGCCCGCCACCAGATCCGTGATGGGCCCGGCGAAGACGAAGCCGAACACGGCCAACATCAGCAGCACGACCAGCGCCACCCGGAGGCAGAAGCGGAAGGCCCTGACGACGCGGTCATAGCGCCCGGCCCCGTAATTGAAGCCGCAGACGGGCTGAAAGCCCTGCCCGAAGCCGATCAGCGCCGAGGCCAGGACCATCAGGATCCGGCTCACGCCGGTCATGGCTGCCTGCGCGGCGTCGATCATCAGGGGCGTGGCCAGATAAAGCCCTACGGCGTGGTTGAGCGCGGCGGTGGCGATGCTGCTCATGCTCTGCCGGACCAGGGAGGGCAGGCCGCCCTGCCAGATCCCTTTGATATAGTGCGGCTGGAAGCGGACATTTCTGAGGCGAATCTTTACGTTGTCGCTGCGGGAGAGACCGATGACGAGGACGATGAAGCTGAACACCTGGCTCAGCCCGGTCGCCAGCGCCGCCCCGGCCACGCCCATCCCGGCGCCCGCCGGCATGACGATGCCCAGCGCGGCGATCCGCCTGCCGCTTTCATAGATCAGGAACGGGTCCAGGAACAGGTTCAGCACAGCGCCGGAGGTGAGGCCGATCATGGAGAAAAAAGCGTTGCCCTGCAGGCGCAGCTGGTTGTTCATGACGATGGACCCGGTCATGAAGGGCGTCGCCATGAGGATGAAGCTCATGTAGCTGACGGTGTGCTTGAGCGTGGCCTCCGTCTTGGCGCCCAGCAGGCCCGCCAGCGGCACGCGAAAGCACAGGCCCAGCACGGTGATCGCAAGGCCGAAAAAGAGCGCCCCGTAAAAGCCGGTCGCGGCCATGTTCGCCGCATCCTCCAGGTCCTGCCTGCCGTAGGCCCGGGAGATATAGTTGCCGGAGCCGTGGCCGTGATAAAAGCCCACCGCCTGAATGACCGCCATCAGCGGCAGTACGACACCCACCGCCGCCACCATGCTGTCGCTCTCAAGCTGGCGAATGAAAAAGGTGTCCGCCAGATTCTAAAAGGATGTGACCATCATGCTGATCATGGTGGGCACGGCCAGCCTCGCGATCAGCTTTTCCACCGGCGCGGTGGTCATCCGGATCCGTTTTGCCTCCGTCGCCTGGGCGGAGCTCAGCTTTGCCATGGCAATTCTCCGCGCCCCGCGGGCGCGCCCGCAGAGCTGTCCTCGCAATCATACTTTTGTACCCCGGCAGTATACCACACTTCTCCGCGCTTTTCCAGCCACGCCGGCCGCTTTTCCGTCCCTGTCCGTTTTTTGCCGCCTCGGTTCGTGAAGCGGCGCGCCGATGATTCCCAGTGGAAAAAAGTGCAGATATGCGGTATAATAAATCAATTTAAAACTGCGTGACGGGAGGATCCCGGAAATTTGAATTTGTGAGGTGGACGGCAGTGGTTTTCAAGGAAACTGAATTTCAATTAAAAGACGGACGGGCCGCACTGCTTCGGAGCCCCCGCGAGGATGACGCGGAGGAAATGCTCCAATTCATCATGAAAGCCTCCGGCGAGACGGATTTCCTGATGAAGTATCCGGAGGAATATGCCGATTTCACTCTTGAACAGGAAAAGTCTTTCATCAACGAAAGCGTTTGCAGTCAAAACGCCGTGATGATTGCCTGCGTCGTAGACGGGAAAATCGCCGGAAACTGTCAGATCTCTTTTCGCACCGGAATGAAGGACCGGCACAGAGCTTCCGTTGCAATCGCGCTTCTTCAGGAGTTCTGGAACCTCGGAATCGGGACAAAAATGTTCGAGGAGATGTTTCGAATCGCCAGAGAACGCGAAGAGGTCCGTCAGATCGAGCTTGATTTCATCGAAGGAAACAGCCGGGCAAGAAGTCTGTATGAAAAAATGGGCTTTCGTATTGCGGGGATAAAACCGGATGCAATACGAACGAGAGACGGCGCGTTCTTGAATGAGTACATGATGCTGAAAATGTTGTAATCTTCAAATTCCGGTTTCTCGCCCTGTTTTTCCCCGGAGAAAGGATGCAGAGTTCGTACGGCGATGTGCTATATATGCAAAAAAAGAGAGCGGGGATTTGGGAGGAAACAAGGGTAATCTGATCGAAATTGGCTCGTGGAATAAGCCATACGAGATCCCTATCTGATTGCACTCCTGCTGGCGTTAATTACAATGGCCTTGTTGCCTGCTTCTGAATAAGTAAAAAATAACGGTTATCACTGTTTTATATCAGCAACCAGCATCTTTACTACAACCGTTTCATACCGGCATGCGCATTTCTGAGTTCTGCGGGCTGACAATCAGCGATATCGACTTCGAGCACCACCTGATCAACATCGACCATCAGCTTCAGCGCAATTCGGATGTGACGCTTGTGATTCAGGAGACCAAGACCCGCGCCGGAACCCGCAAGCTCCCGATGACGGCGGACGTTGAGCAATGCTTCCGCGCCATCATCGAGGACCGGCCCACCCCCCAGGTTCGAACGCATGGTCGATGGGCGCAGCGGCTTTCTTTTTCTGGATAAGGATTGCCTGCCGGAAGTAGCTCTGCACTGGGAGCACCAGTTCAACCATATGGTTAAACGCTACAACGACATCTACCGGGTCCAAATGCCCAACATCACCCCGCACGTCTGTCGCCATACCTACTGCAGCAACCAGGCGAAGGCGGGCATGAACCCGAAGACGCTGCAGTACCTCATGGGGCATTCCGACATCGGCGTCACGCTCAATACCTACACCCACCTGGGACTAGAGGATGCCGCAGAGGAGCTTCACCGTATAGAAGAGGCTGAAGCCGCCCGCAAGGAGCAGGAAAAGCTCGCGGGCGATATTCTCAGGCGGTCTGAGTCGGCATAGAACAGCAAGGCACTCTGCGAACTGCAGAGTGTCGATTCTTTATGGAAGGAAAATCTGTGGGGTTGAGGTATAATTAATTTATTGTGGTCAGTCCACTCGTTGAGAATGCTGTGGGGAGCGGAAGCATAACGAATGAAGATGTTGACCCTGCACAAAGAGGCAACACGGTTTTCACTACGACAGAGGATCGTGATCGAATTTTTGAATTACTTGAAAAGAAAAAATGCTTATGATAGAATAAAGCAAATATCATTATGTAAGCAATCATTATGTGAGCATACATTTCATTTTGGGGAGTGTCTTTAATAATGGCAAGGGAGCTATTCAGTACTGTTCAAGATCAGCGGGACAACGTTCTCTCAAATAGGGTTGCGGATCAAATCAATCAACTCATCCTGGATCGTGATCTTAAAGCAGGGGATCGCTTGCCAAATGAATATGAACTCTGCGAAGAACTGAATGTCGGCCGGGGAACGCTGCGGGAAGCGGTAAAGCTGCTTGTTGCGAGAAATTGCCTGGAAATCCGGCGTGGGATTGGTACGTTTGTTGCAGAAAAAACGGGACAGATCGAAGATCCTTTAGGTTTTAACTATGTGGAAGACAAGGTACAACTAGCAAAAAACCTTATGGAGATTCGGCTCAGACTGGAGCCCTGGGTTGCGGCCCTGGCGGCTGAGCGAATTCAGGAAGAAGAAAAGGCAGAATTGATTAATCTATGTAACGAACTGGAAAACGAGATTCGCAATGGCCGCGATCATGGACCACTGGATAAAAAATACCATACATATATTGCTAAATGCTCTCACAATTCGGTGATGCCTGAACTCATTCCGATCATCACATATAGCGTAGATATGTTTACAAAGCTTCGTGATCCGAAGCTTCTGGCGACAACAATACAGACTCACCGGGCAATTGCGGACGCCATCTGCAGGAACGACACAGTTTCAGCAGAAAAATGCATGCGCGAACATATTCTTGCGAATGAAGACGGGCTCAGTCAAATGGATACTCTTATTGCGCCGATAAGAAGGACGGATTTGCAATAACTTTGGCCGGTGTTTATTTTTTGTTTGTTTATTATGTATAATGTCCTGAAGGCTTTTTTATGAAAAACATAAAACTTATTACAACACTATTGACAAGCTCTGTCAGTAGTGTTAAAAAAAAGCCAAGACATCATACGTCCGACGACATATCGGCGGCTTGCAGCAGTAACGTCATTTCTGCAGAAATGTTTATGGATCGTTGGTTCAAAGTGGTATTGTGAAGCGGGGGTTCAAATGGATCTTTTTGACATCAGAGGAAAAAAAGCAATTGTCACCGGAGGAACAAGAGGCCTTGGCTATGGCATGGCGGAAGGGCTGATGGAAGCAGGGTGCGAAACTGTAGTTGTGGGAACCACGGAAAAGGTGTTCGAGATTGCAGAATCGTTTAACAAGCGCGGCTTTTGCTGCCATGGTGTGGTTGCCGATTTTAGCAAAAGAGAAGGTGTTTATCGTGGCTTTGACGCATGTATGGAAAAACTGGGAGGTGATTTGGACATACTGGTAAATGCGCACGGGATACAGCGCAGACACAGTTCAGAGGTTTTCCCGGTAGAAGAATGGGATGAGGTCATCGCGGTAAATCTCAGTGCGCTTTTTGTGCTCTGCCAGGAGGCTGGAAAGATAATGCTGAAAAAAGGGTATGGAAAGATAATCAATATTGCTTCCATGAATTCCTTTTTCGGCGGACAAACCATTCCGGCATACGCAGCTGCAAAGGGCGGCGTAGCGCAGATGACGAAAACGCTGAGTAACGACTGGATGGCGCATGGAATAAACGTAAACGCGTTGGCGCCAGGCTATATGGCAACGAAAATGAATGAGGCCTTGCTGGATCCGAACAATCCGCGGTATCAGCAAATCACGGATCGTATACCGGCAAATCGCTGGGGTACCGGAGATGATATGAAAGGGCCCTGCATTTTCCTGGCATCGCATGCCAGCGACTATCTTGGCGGTGCGGTAATCCCGGTTGACGGAGGATATCTTGTTAAGTAACATGTCATGAGTCTCGGCAGGTATAATCCATGCGCTTGAGTGGATTATTCAACAAATACAATACGAAAAGAGGGAAAAGAAATGAAAAAAATCCTTGCACTGGTCCTTGCATTGGTAATGATCGTCTGTGCAACTGCATGTGGTTCGAGCAGCGCTTCCACGACAGCCGCACCCGCAGACGGCGCCTCTGCGAACAATGCCGCGTCCCCAGAGAAGCCTTCCGAAGCAACGGCAGAAGCACCGTCCGGATCGAAAGAACTGGTTGTCGCCTGCAGTGAAAGCATGGTTACGCTGGATCCTCAAAACCAGACGATGATTAACGGTATGGCAGCACTGCTGATGTCCAATGATCCGCTTGTGAACAACGATCACGCCGGAAACTATACGCCGGGCTTGGCTACGGAATGGACATTGGCTGATGACGGGCTGACATGGTCCTTCAAGCTCAGAGAAGGGGTTACATTCCATAACGGAGAGCCTTTTGATGCGGATGACGTTGTCTGCACCTTCCAGCGTATTCTGGATGAAGGCGCGTCTCTGGGCGTCTACAGCAGCTGGTTCCAGCCGCTGGAAAGTGTCACAAAAGTGGATGATTTCACGGTCGAACTCAAGACAAGCGAACCGTATCCGCTGTTCCTCGACGCTCTCGGCTATGCCTTTATTATCCCGAATGAAGCGTTTGCGGAATATGGCGACGACCTTTGGAACCAGCAAATGTGCTACGGCACCGGTCCCTGGGTGTTTGATGAGTGGGTTGCCGACAGCTACATCCGCTGGACGCGCAACGACAATTACTGGGGAGGCAACGACTCCGTTTATGATGCGGTTACCATGCGCTTTGTGAAGGAAGCTTCCTCTGCAATCGCGGCACAGCTTTCAGGAGATATCGACGCTTACCTGCCCGCAAGTGGTATCCCGGTTGAGATGCTCTCTCTTTATGCGGGCTACGAAGACACCATCAATATTGTTCAGTTTGAGTCTACCTTCTTCAAATATATGGGCCTGCAGTGCGGCGAAGGGAAACCTTTTGCAGACAAGAAGGTCCGTGAAGCGTTCAGCCTTGCCATTGACAGACAGCTACTGATCGACCAGTTCATTCAGGGTGGCTCCATCCCGAGCAGCATCGTAAACAGCCTGTGCAAAGGCTATGATGAGGCTCTGCCGCTCTATGAGTACAATCCTGAAAAAGCGGCAGAGGTTCTTGCAGAGTCCTCCTATAATGGAGAGGAGATTGTGCTGCTGGGGCAGACCAACCTGTATCTCCCCGAGGAAACCCTGCTGGCCATGTCCGAAATGCTGAACGCCGTCGGCTTTAACACCACAGTTGAAGTAGTGGAATTTGCGGTATTCAAAGATATGCGTGCTGCCGGCAACTATGATTGCTTCATGTCTGACGCAGTGCAGACCGGCGGCGACCCGCATGCGTTTATTAACCTGAGAATTTACACAGATGCTCACCGTTCCGATTATGTGAATCCGGAACTTCAGGAGGCAATTGCCAAAGCAAACGTTGAGATGGATCCGGAAGTGAGAAATGAGTATCTCAAGGATGTTGCCAGAATCGTCCGCGAAGAGTACGCCCCTCATTTGAATATTGCCAATATGGCGGTTATTTTCGCGATCAACAAGGATGTTACGGGGCTTCTGTACTTCCCGGATGCCTATATCGACTTGAGGTATGTCGGAGCCTGATAAGCCAACACCTGCAAAAACGCAGCATACGACAAATCAATAATACTCTCTGACAAATAGGGTTGCTTTCACAGCAACTCTATTTGCTAGAGGTAAGCATGTACATGCAGAGTACAGGCACTTCTGCGGAAGACAGCCTGTCAAAGCGGAATCTCTCCATTTATCTCCATTTCAGCTCTCCCGCAATCCAAAAGCTGTGCAAGAGGGAGGTTGATCCTTGCTGTGTCTTCCCACAGTAGAAAGGTCTGGTCAAAAAGATGTTGTTGCTTCGGTATATTTTGAGAAGAACCGGGCAGATGGTGATAGTCCTGTTTTTTGTAGCGCTGCTAGCATTTGTACTGATGCGCCTTTCCCCCGGCGATCCGGTGCGGATGTATTTACCTGAGGATGCTCCGGAAGCAGCGGTTGAAGAAATGAGGGAAAAGCTTGGTCTCAACGAACCATACGTTACTCAGTTTTTCAGGTATATCAACGACCTTCTGCACGGAGATCTCGGAACTTCCATTACTTATAGAAAAGCCATATGGCCGATGATTTTGGAGCGCTTGCCCACAACCGCCAAGATTACATTGGGAACGGTGGTGGTCGGATTGCTGATCAGTATCCCGCTTGGGATTATCGCCGGTGTGAATCAGGGCGGGCCAATAGACCTCTTTGCGATGTTTTTTGCACTGTTGGGGCAATCCATGTCTATCGTTTGGCTCGGGATACTGCTCGTTTTTGTGTTTTCAGTAATACTGGGATGGCTGCCTGCCATGGGTGACAAAGGTTTCGTTTTTTATATCCTTCCATCGCTTACGCTGGGCTATCCAATGGCGGCGCAGATTACACGACTTGGCAGATCCGGAATGGTGGATGTGCTGCATGAAGATTTTATTGCGGCAACACGCGCAAAAGGAATCCCGGATTATCTTGTTTATTCCAAGTACGCATTCAAAAACGCACTGATCCCCATTATCACACAGATGGGGTTAACGATAGGAACATATCTTTCCGGGTCGGTGGTCGTCGAACAGATTTTCGGAATGGCTGGCATTGGACAGCTTCTCTTTACTGCCGTGGGCAATCGAGATTATCCGCTTGTCCAGTCCCTGCTGGTGTTCAGCGCGGCGGTTTTTGTCATTGTCAATCTCATTGTTGATATCATCAATTCGATCGTCGATCCGAGAATCAAGCTGGAATAAGGAGGCACTGTGAAAAAACTGTTATTAAAGCGAATGCTTAAGAGTGCCTTTTTTGTTGTAGGCTTGCTCACAACACTCTTTATTTTGGTGATGGTCCTATTTGCACCTGCCATTACCCCCTATGAGCCGAATCAAAACAGTCTTACAGAACGGCTTCAGCCCCCGGACTGGAGCCAGGGCTTTGACGGGCATCTTTTCGGGACGGACAATATGGGGCGGGACTTGTTTTCCCGCGTACTTTATGGAGGAAGAAGCTCTTTCTTTATTGCGTTTACCTCGACCCTCCTTTCTGCTGCTCTTGGCATTCTGCTCGGGTTAATTGCGGGATATTATGGGGGGATTGCGGATGTTATTATCAGCCGGCTATGTGATATTTTCATTGCCATTCCCTCGCTTGTTATGGGCATCGTGGTTTCGGCACTCTTCGGTGTAAGCAAGATAAATCTGATCGGAGTCATGATCGCGACAAGCTGGATCAAATATACCAAGATCGGACGGAACAATGTCGTGGTTGCCAGAAGCATGGAGTATGTCCATGCATCCAAAGTGCTTGGGGCTTCCAGCTGGAGAATCATGATTCGCGAAATCTTTCCCAATGTGACGACACCGCTTTTGATCCAGGTCAGCCAGGGCATTGGCTCTATCATTATACTGGAATCGACTTTGAGCTTTCTGAATTTGGGCATTCAGCCTCCTGATCCGTCCTGGGGCAATATGATTACAAACGGCAGAAACTTCATGGCGACGCATCCCTGGATGGTTTTGGCTCCCGGCTGTGCACTGATGTTGACCGTGATGGCGTTTAATTTCCTCGGAGACGGTCTGCGAGATGTGATGGACCCGAAGAGAAATTGACAGCACGCGAAGAGAAGGTGGTGTTTTATGGAAAAACTGTTGGAAGTTACCGATTTGCGCGTGCAGTTTAAAACAGAGCGATCGATCGTAAACGCTGTGAACGGCGTCAATTTAACCATTCACAAAAGCGAATCCCTGGGACTTGTGGGAGAAGCGGGCGCTGGCAAAACAACCACGGCCATGGCGATCCTCAACCAGCTGGCAAACAATGGAAAGGTGCTGTCGGGGGACATCAGGTTCAAAGGCGAGTCGGTTTTCAAAATGCCGAAGAGACAGCTGCAAAAAATACGCGGAGACAAAATCTCCATGATTTTTCAAAATCCGCTGACGTCTCTTAACCCGGTTTTTACGGTGGGAGAGCAGATTGCAATGGTTCTCCGTCATCATAAGAAAATGTCGGCGAAGGAGGCCAGAGAGGCGACCAAGGAGCTCTTGAAAGCGGTCAGCATTCCGGAGTATCGAATCAATGATTATCCGATCCAGTTTAGCGGAGGTATGCGGCAGCGCGTCGGTATTGCCGCTGGTGTTGCATGCAATCCGGAACTGATTATCGCAGATGAGCCGACAACGGCACTGGATGTCACCATTCAGGCCCAGATCCTGGAATTGCTCAAGAAGATGCAGCAGGATTATAATACCTCTCTTCTGATGATCACGCATAACCTTGGCATTATTTCTGAACTGTGTGAACGCGTTGCGGTGATGTATGCGGGAAGAATCATCGAATATGGCACGGCAAAAGAGGTCTTCCGAAGCCCCCTTCACCCATACACCCAGGGGCTTCTCGGGGCGTTGCCCACACTGGATGATCAGAAGGAACGTCTCACGGCAATCCCCGGGCGCGTAGCAAATCCGCAAAATCTGCCTGACGGATGCAGATTCCATCCAAGATGTCAGCACTGTATGGAACAGTGTACCCATTTAGCTCCCATAATGCGGAAGATCAACGAAGACCATTATGTGGAATGCTTTTATGCAGAGGAGAGTGAAAAATGAGCATAGAAACAGCGAAACACGAGACTCCGCTGATAGAAGCAAGGAATCTGAAAAAATATTTTAAAATCCCGCACAAGGGAATGCTCCATGCGGTCGATGATGTGAGTTTTTCGGTCTACAAGGGAGAGACCCTGGGCCTGGTAGGAGAATCCGGATGCGGAAAGAGCACGGTGGGAAATGTGGTGATGGGCCTGCACAGCGCTACATCCGGCGAACTCCTGTTCAAAGGAGAAGACGTTTTTAAGGCCCGGCGCAACCGGAACCATGAGTTATACCGGAAAATGCAGATCGTATTCCAGGATCCGTATTCTTCTTTAAACCCCAAAAAAACGATTAAAAAGATCCTGAGCGAGCCCTTCCTCATTCAAAAGATCTGCCCCAAAGGCCCGGAATTGGACGATAAAATCTCTGAGCTTTGCAATCTGGTCGAAATACCGGCAGAATTGCTTTCTTGTTATCCTCATGAACTGGATGGGGGCATGCGGCAGGTTGTGGGGATTGCCCGGGCACTATCATTGAGGCCGGAGTTTATTGTGTGTGATGAGCCCGTTTCAAGCCTGGATGTTTCCGTGCAGGCAAAGATCATCAATCTGTTGATGGACTTGCAGAAGAAGCTGGATCTGTCATACTTGTTTGTTTCGCATGATCTGAGCGTGGTAAAACACATCTCAAACCGGATCGCGGTGATGTATCTCGGGCAGATAGTCGAAATTGCGGACAAAGAAAATATTTTCCGCCAGACCATGCATCCATACAGCATTGCGTTGCTCAGTGCGATCCCCAAGGTCATCAAGGACGATAACGAAAGAGGGGCGCGCATCGTGCTAAAGGGCGATGTGCCCAGTCCGCTTGATCCGCCGGGGACCTGCAGATTTGCGCCGCGCTGTTGGATGGCGCGGGAAGATTGCTATACGCGTCCGGCTCCGGAGCTGAAGGAAGTCAGTCCCGGACATTGCGTCGCATGCCACTACTATCAGATTTCCAGAGAAATGATGAAGAAGGCAGAGACGGCAAATACGATACAGATATAAAGGGATCCGATTGTTTTCTTCCATTCGGGGAATGGCATAAAAGAAAGGAGTTTACGACGATGACCAAGATGAAGACAATGTTTGAGCAGGCAAAAGAGTATATGGTGGGCGGATGCTGCGCCAGCGGCAGATTCCATTATCAGTACGGGCAGCCTGTTCTTATGGAACGTGCAGACGGAGCAAGACTGTGGGATGTGGACGGTAAGGAGTATATTGAGTTTCATTCTTCTGCAGGCCCGATTCTTTACGGTTATAACAATCCCCGCCTGAACCATGCGGTTGAAGAAGCCCTGAAGCTGGGCAATTTCTGCAACTTTGAGACAAAGTATACGACGGAACTTGCAAAAGCGATCTGCGAGATCATTCCCTGCGCGGAAAAAGTGCGTTTAGCGAACACGGGAACAGAAGCCACGCTGTCTGCAATCCGTCTGGCGCGCGGGTATACGGGGCGCGATATCGTGATCCGAATGGAAGGACACTTCCACGGAATGCATGAACTGATCTGGTATAATCATACCCAGATCGGCGCGATGAATAAGTACGGCGAAATCGAGAACATTCCGGATTCCGGGGGATTTTGTGACATCTATGGGAATGTCGTAAAAACGATTCCCTTCAACAACATCGACATCCTCCGCGAGACGGTGGAAAGATATAAAGATCAGGTCGCCGCGATTATCATGGAACCGATCAGCTTCAACTGCGGATGCTATCCTGCCCGCAAGGAATATCTGCAGCAGGTGAGAGAACTGTGCGATAAAGAAAACATCGTTCTGATCTTTGATGAAGTTATCAGCGGTTTCCGTATGAGACCCGGCAGTGCACAGGCATATTACGGAGTTACCCCGGACGTCACGACCCTGGCAAAGGCACTCGGCGGCGGCGCACCGATTGCAGCAATTTGCGGAAAGAAAAAAGTGATGGATGCGTATAAGCCTATCGGCACGATCGGAAGCAGCGGGACTACTACCGGCGCGCTTATGCCAGTGATGATGGCATGCGAGTGCATGAAGATGGTCAAAGAGCCCGGCTTCTATGATCATTTGGAGAGCATTGGCAACCAACTCTATGACGGCATAAACGACCTGTTTAAAAAGCATCAGATCCCGGGTCATGTCCGCGGCATGGGCGCCAGATTTGCTGTTTATTTCGGCGTGGAAGATCCGGAAGATGATTACGATTACAGAACGGTATGGAATAAATTTGACAACGAGATGGACGCCCGCTTTGTACGCGAATGCATAGAGGCAGGCCTGTATATGCATGATTACGGAATGGGCCCGGCGCCTGCCCATCGCGGTTTTGGTACTGCGCACACCGCAAAGGATATCAACATTGCCCTGGAGAAGATGGATACCATCTTCGCAAGGCTCAAGACCAAGTAAACAGAAAGAAAAACAAGGGAGGGAGGAATGAGATGAGAATCTTTCTTGGTGGATTGGAAATGGAATCCGATTCTTTTACTCCGATTCTCGCGACGACCCAAGTTTTTCAGGACGGAGTATGGTTGGAGAAACCGGAAGATTATCGTCTGATACAACACACCTCCAGCCAGATCTGCGGAGCATATGAAGCGCTTGAAGAAGCGCGTGCGGATATCGTGGCGGGTTTTTTCGCGAGGACAGCAAGCTCTTTCGGGCCCTTGGCAGATAAAGACTTTTTCGAACTGACACGACGGATCATGGCGTCTCTGAAAGAGGCAGGACCTGTGGACGGGGCTGTATTCGTCTTCCATGGAGCGCTTGTCAGCGAGAGCGTTCGGGATTGCGAGGGCTATATTTTGGAGTCTGCACGCAGCATTCTTGGCGACGATGTCCCTATTACGGCATCGTTTGATCTCCACGGTCAGGTGACGAGAAAAAAAGTAAAGAACCTGAGCGGCCTCGCAGGGTATTATACATTCCCGCATGTTGATCATTTCCAGACCGGGTACCGAGCATCGAAGTATTTGCTTTATCTGATTCTCAATCATATTCGCCCGAAGAAGATATGGAAGAGGATCCCCGCAATCATTGCCCTGGATAATGCCGATACGATTTCCGGCCCGATGGCCCCGGTCTATCAGAAGGCAAAAGCGCATATGGAATCCGGCGAATGGCTGTCCGGCGGTGTCTTCATGATACAGCCGTGGCTGGATACTGAAGAAAACGGATTTGCCGTCTGTGCGTTTTTTGAAGATGAACAGGACCGTGCAAAAATCAATGATCAGCTCGACGAGCTCCTGGATTATGTTTGGGAGAACAGAACGGTCTTTTATCCGCCCCTCCCCCGGACAAAAGAAGCGGTGGAACGCGCGAAAGCAATGGAAAAGCCGGTCATGTTAATTGATTACGGCGATGTCCCCGGCTCCGGAAGCACAGGAGATGGAACAGACGTGCTGAAACATGTACTGGAGGCAGATCTGGATTTCATGTCCTGCATTACGCTGTACGATCCGGAGTCGGTCCGTCAGGCTGTCGAAATTGGCGTTGGGCAGAGCGGGACTTTCCATGTGGGCGGCTTTGGGAAACCGGGCGAGTTCAACGAAAGAATCGAGGTAAACGCAAAAGTTCTCAGATTGAATGATGAACCGTTCTATCACAAGGGACCCGCACAGAAGGGGGTTCTGAACAATCCCGGGACCCGTGCGCTTTTGCAGGTCGGGAATGTGTTTATCATCCTCTGTGAGAAGCTGACAGTTCCCTTTGATCCCAACATGCTGACGACCATGGGCGTAGAGCCGCTGGAAATGGGCTTGATCGGCATGAAGACAACACATTCCTGTCTGGAGAATTATCGCGGTATCATCCGTTCGGTAATCTATGCGGATACACCCGGCTATGCCAGACGAAGCGTTTGGGAACTTCCGTTTCAGCACTGTATTCGCCCCATCTACCCGCTCGACGAAATGGCGGATGTCACACGAAGGGCTGTTACCGAAGTATATGAAGAGCAATAAAGCCGTTCACCATTTAAAATGAGAACTCATTTTTGCAATGGGCGAAATTGAAAGTTTTTCAAAACGGGGAGGATTAAGCATGTTTCGTTATTCCGTTTGCGTTTCCAAGGGCGCTGCACTGCACGAACCCGTTCTGTTTCGAGGAGACTATTCGGATGCGTTCACGTTTGCAAGAGATCTTGGCGTGGGAGGCATTGAGATTCATTTACGCGACGCGAAAACGGACGTGGATCGCGCAAAGCTGTTGGAATGCAGCCAAAAAACCGGCATTGCGATTGCCGGCATCGCCACGGGCCTTGCCAAACGCATTGACGGACTGTCTTTGATTTCAGACGATCAGGAGGTACGCAAGGCGGCGGTGGAGCGCATCAAGGGGCATCTGGAGCTGGCTTCGGACTATGGCTGTGCTGTTATCATCGGCAGTATGCGGGACAATATTCCCGGCGCCGACAAAAAACCTCTGTGCATGAGCAGGCTGCGGGATGCGATGCTGGCGTGCGCAGACTTCATCGAAGACAAGAACTGCTTTATCGTTTTTGAGGCCATCAATCGCTATGAGAACAATTATTTCAACACAGCCGCAGAGACGATGGACTTCGTTGACACCCTCGGTTCAGACAAAGTTAAGGTGCTGCTGGATACCTTCCATATGAATATCGAGGAGAGCAGCATGGAAGATGCGATCACACTGCTGGGAGACAAACTGGGCCATATTCACTTTGCCGACAATACGAGACGCTATCCCGGAAGCGGCGCGCTGAACTTCCAGCGTATTATGAACGCTTTGAACAGCATCCATTATCAGAATTGGGTGAGCATGGAATACCTGCCGATACCGGATGAACTCTCCAGCGCGCAAAAAGGCTTTTCGTATCTCAGGGAAGCAGAAAACGCCGTTCTGAACAAAACATAATAAGGACGCCCGACAGAGCACACACAGTCGGCGCTTGCCGGGCGGCAGAATAACAAGGCCGAATTCAGCGGATTGTACTGTAAGCTTTAAATGGCCGGCGGAGGAGATCAACCATGCATTTCAAAGTAAAAAGCAATGTAAAATATGCTCTTGCATGTGTGACGAGCATGGGCGTGCGAATTACACCTGCCAACCGGATGGCTGTACACAACAGCAACCAATATCTCCTGACGTCCACCAGCGCGGAAACCAATGTCCTGAATGTTGCGTCCAGTCTGGGAAAGCCCTGCCTTGCTATGACGAAATTTGTAGAAGGCAGCCCCATCGCAGCTTTCATCAAGGCTCAGCTGCGTGCCAGGAATATTTCCGTCGAAGGGCCGGATGTCCCCCAGGGCGGACCCTGGGGCTATCGGCACCAGTTTAATATTGCGGATTCCGGGTTCGGGCTGCGGGCTCCCCGGGTGTGGAATGACCGTGCCGGTGAGGTCGGGAGAACCATCCGCCCGGACGACTTTGATCTGGAACGCATCTTTGCACGGGAGGGTGTCGCGATCCTCCATATGAGCGGCCTGATCGCGGCAATGAGTGATGAGACAACGGAAACCTGCCTGAGGGTGGCGGAAGCCGCAAAGAAAAACGGAACGCTGGTGAGCTTCGATCTCAACTATCGTGCAAGCTTCTGGAAGGGGCGCGAGGGAGAACTGCGAAAGGCCTTCCATCGTATCGCCTCCCTTTCCGATATCCTGATTGGCAATGAGGAAGATTTCCAGCTGTGTCTTGGGTTTACTGGCCCCGAAGCAGGGGGAAGAGAGTTGTCAGATAAGATAGAGAGCTTTAAAACAATGATCGCCCAAGTGCGCAGAGAGTATCCAAATGTTATTGCCTGTGCCACCACGCTGCGCCAGGTCCTTTCAGCCAACGAACATCTCTGGGGAGCCATTCTCTGTGCAAATGACATGTGGTTTGTGGAGGAGCCGAGAAAGATTCAGGTGATGGATCGCATCGGTGGAGGCGACGGCTTCTCTGGCGGGCTGCTCTATGGCGTTCTCAACGGATGGACAGCAGAAAAATGGCTGCAGTTTGGCTGGGCCACCGGCGTTCTTGCTGTTTCCAGCCTGAATGACTATGCCGAACCGGTGGATGAAAAACAGGTGTGGGACATCTACAAGGGAAATGCGAGGGTACAGCGGTGAAAACAGCAGACATTGGATTAATCGGGCTCGCCGTTATGGGTGAGAATCTGGCGATGAACATGGAGTCTAAGGGGTATACGGTAGCTGTCTGTAACCGAAGTACCGAGAAAGTGGACCGCTTTATTGAAGGCCGTGGTGCAGGGAGAAAAATCCTCGGCTGCCGCACGCTGGAAGAACTGGTAGCTTCCCTCACCGTCCCGCGAAAGATTTTTATGATGGTGAAAGCTGGTACGGCTGTGGATTCCCTGATTGAACAGCTGATTCCTTTGCTGGAAGCGGGGGATATCCTCGTCGATGGAGGAAACAGCCATTACCCTGATACCGTTCGACGTACAGCGTATGTCGAAAGCAAAGGGCTGCTGTATGTGGGATGCGGCGTATCCGGCGGTGAGGAAGGCGCGCTGAAAGGCCCGGCTATGATGCCCGGCGGCTCTCCGGCTGCGTGGCCCCATCTCAAGCCGATTTTCCAAAGCATATGCGCACATGTCGAGGACGGTTCTCCCTGCTGTGATTGGGTTGGCGAGAACGGAGCCGGACATTTCGTCAAAATGGTACACAATGGCATCGAGTACGGTGACATGCAGTTAATATGTGAAGCATATCAACTGATGCGAGACGGACTTGGCATGACGAGCGAGGAAATGGGAGATGTTTTTGCCGCATGGAATGAAACCGAGCTCAACAGCTATCTCATAGAGATCACGGCGGATATCCTTCATCATCGGGAGAACGGCGAGGTTACGGTAGAGAAGATCTTAGACCGGGCTGGACAGAAGGGCACAGGAAAATGGACCAGTATCACGGCCCTCGATGAGGGGATCCCCTTAACGCTGATCAGCGAAGCGGTTTTTGCCAGATGCCTTTCGGCACAGAAGGATGAGCGCGTACGCGCTGCCGCACGCTATGCTCGACAGATCCCCGCCTTCAGGGGAGACCGCGCTGCTTTTCTCGAGTGTGTTCGCAGGGCTCTCTACGCCAGCAAGATCGTTTCCTATGCTCAGGGCTTTGCCTTGATGCGTGCTGCAGCGATGAGTAATCATTGGAATCTCAACTACGGAGGAATCGCGCTGATGTGGCGTGGCGGATGCATTATCCGCAGCGCCTTTCTTGGAAAGATCCGGGAAGCCTATAAAAAGGATCCTTCACTTGAAAATCTGATTTTAGATGATTTCTTTTGCCGGACAATAACAGATTTACTTCCCGCTTGGCGTGAAGTCGTTGCATTTGCGGCAAGTACAGGGATCAGCCTACCTGCTTTTTCTTCCGCATTGAGCTGGTTTGACGGTTATACCTGTGCAAACTTGCCCGCGAATCTCCTGCAAGCGCAGCGGGATTATTTCGGCGCCCATACCTATGAACGCACAGATGCGCAGCGGGGTCAGTTTTTCCACACGAACTGGACGGGGCACGGCGGAGATACGGTATCGAGCAGCTATAACGCATGAAGGTACTGGATCTCATAGCAGATGAAACAGCAGATATTCTGGTTTGGTCCTCCTGAAGTCAATGTCATCAGGCTAAACCTATAAAGCCCAGGCGCCAAACCTGAACAGCCCCCACTTGCTAGCAGTATACCATGCTGCTTAACAAGTGGGGGCTGTTCAGATATCATGTGCTTTTACAGATTTAGATTTTTTTAAAGACTAACTCCGCAGCAGACTCTTTTGCTCTCAGGCACATCTTTGCGCTGAGCAGGCCATCAGAAAGATTCGCTTGGGATTTTTGTGTGCCTTCGACGACGCCGATGAAATTCAGGGCAAGCTTTTCATCGCCGCCCCAATGGAAGACCTCCTTCATTCCGATCTGATATGTAGTGTTGATGTCATTGATATGGTCGAAAACCTTCAGCTCGTCGGTATACCAGTCGAATTCCAGAGTCGCTTTGTAGCCGATAACTCTTGCGCCTCGGGAAGCGGCTTTCTTTCTGGCGACAAAATTTTGGGTGTAGGCTGCGTGGATACCAGAAGAATATCTGACGATAACGCTGCCGGAATCCATGTTGCCGGTGTCCCGGGCAAAGGAGCACTGTTCACCCATAGGGTTGTCATGGCGGATCTGATCCATATAGAATGGGCCTTCGAGACAGGTGTTTCTTGTTGGGCAATCCTTGCAGTACAGGCCAGCGGGCTTTTCACCCTTGAATACTGCCTTGGACTCCATTGCACATAGTTCAACAGGACTTTCTCCTATGAGGAAGCTGACGTAGTCCAGATCATGAGATGCCTTCTGAAGGAAAAGTCCGCCGGTCTCGTTTTCATCACGGTACCAGCCGTGGTAGTAAACTCCGCCGTAAGGGACGTTGTTGAAGGCCTGCACCTGGGTAATCGTGCCGAGGCTGCCGTTGTCGATGATTTCTTTTGCCAGTTGGACGACCGGAGACAGTCGAAGGGGGAAAGAGACAACAACCTTATCGTTCATGTGTAAGCCTTCTCTTTCCAGCATGCGCAGGTCTTTCTCGGTCGTTACGACAGGCTTCTCAAGGAAGAGCGCGATATTTCTGCTCAAAGTCATCTGGGCATATTTTGCATGACTGGAGCACCTGGTTCCAATGAGCACGCCATCAAGCTTTTCGCCATCGAGCATTTCCTCGGCATCAGAATAGTATTTTACACCGGAGGTATCGATGCCTCTGTCTTCAAGCCGTTTAAATGCTGTATCTCTGTTAGGATTTGCAACAGCAACAAGGGTCATCTTATTATCGTAATCCATGCGCTTCAGAGTCTTCCAGAATGCGGTTATTCTATTGCCGCAGCCAATAATTCCTATATTCAAAACCGTCAAATCTCCTTACCAACGTAGCAATAGCAATGGTCACAATACTCGTCGCCCTGCATCAGAGTATGAGTGCGCTCAAATTTGATGTCCGGATTGATTCCGCGGATCACTGCGGGATCTGTCATGCAGTATACATGGTAACCGATATCGGTCAGCCCCGCCTTTTTGCAGGCTTCACAAACCGTACAGTACGTCACCTTGAACCGGACCTTGTCGTTCCCGTCCCATTCCTCTTCGTACTTCAGAGATTTCTTGAGCGGACCCCAGAACATTTTTACAAAGCCCTGCAGAGAGGTGTCGTCGACACATAGCCTCGTCGTCTCTCTCCAGCCTTTTTCAGTCCGGTTGGATATAAAATCCGCAAAGACTTTGCTTCCCTGCTCTTCGCCCAGGCTAAGGATAAGATGCTCTCTGATCTCCTTAAACAGTCTGAGTTCTCTTTCCATATCGGAAGCGCTCAGGCTGTCTCCGAATAGTGTTTTCTCAATGCGTTCCTGCTTTTCTTCCTGTGTCATTGCTCAGTCGACCACCTTTCTTTTTTTCCTGAATCCGAATGACTGTTTATTCTTGGCATATTCACCTGCAAAAACAGCGATCAGCAGAACCAGGCACTTCATTATCATTTGGTAGTATTCGTAGATATTCAGCAAGGTCATACCATTGGCAAGAATCCCCATGATAAGAACGCCAGTAATCGCACCTGAGAGTTTTCCTTCGCCGCCGCTGACACTGATCCCGCCCAAAACTACCGCTGTGACAACATCGAACTCAAAGCCGTTGCCTGCGGAGGGCTGAGCAGAACTAATACGTGACAGCAGCACAACGCCGGCCAAGCCGAAAAGGACACCCGCAATGCCATAGACCTGGACGAGTCTCTTTTCCACATTTACGCCAGACAGTCTCAGCGCCTCGCGGTTGCCGCCAATTGCGTAGATATGTCTGCCCATACTGGTCTTCTCAAGCAGGAGCGCAATGGCCACAAAGACCACGGCAAGTATAATTATCGGGACAGGAATGAAGCCAATGTATGCTTTACCAAGCACGCCGAATGACGAAGGGAAACCGAATATGGGCATACCCGAAGTAAGAATATAGCAAAGGCCTCTGATACCATGCATGACTGCAAGAGTGCAAATCAGCGGCGGCATCTTTGCGTAGGCGACCAACACGCCGTTGAGAAGACCGATCAGCAGTCCCGCAAGGATGCCTACAATGACCACGAGCCATACAGGCATTCCGATCTTTGTCATAAGGAGTGCACAGATAACACCCACAAAACCCACAGTTGAACCGGGAGTCAGGTCAATGCCACCGGTAAGCATGATCATCGTCATTCCGGCAGCGGCAATCCCTGTAACTGCAACCTGCCGGATAACATTCGTGATGTTATTTACAGTAAAAAACACATCAGACACAAGGCTGAAAAAAACAACACACACGATTAAAACAAGGATCGTTATATTCTTTGAAAAGAATCTTAATATTTTCTTCACGTCTAATCCTCTTCTTTACGAATTCGTTGCCAGCTTGAAAATGACTTCTGAATCGAACTCATCTTTCTTGAGTTCTCCGGACACCCTTCCCTCGTGCATCACGATTATTCTATCTGCAACTCCGAGCAGTTCAGGGAGATCTGAAGACACCATTACAACGGCTCTGCCCTCATTGCATGACTTTTTCATCAGCTCATATATTTCATTCTTCGCTCCGACATCAATGCCTCGGGTCGGTTCATCAACCAGAAGTATATCACTGTTACAGCAAAGCCACTTGGCAATGACAAGTTTTTGTTGATTGCCGCCGCTCAAGGTCGACGCTTTGAAATCTGTGTTGCTGCACTTTATCTTAATCGCTTTGACTTTATCGTCGACTACTTCTTTTTCCAGACGTCGGCGGATAAAGCCAAGGCGGCAAATCTTCCTCAATGATGCCAGCGTAATGTTGGTTTTACAGCTCAAACTCAGAACCAGCCCCTGAGATTTTCTTTCTTCCGGGACAAGAGCAATCCCCTCCTTAATGGCAGACTGCGGATCAACGATATTTACTTCTCTTCCTTTGACAAATATTCTTCCAGAATCCAACGCATCCGCGCCGAAGATCGCCCTGAGGATCTCCGTTCTCCCGGAGCCCACAAGCCCTGCAAAGCCCAGGATCTCTCCGGCTCTAACCGCGAATGTCACGTCAGAAATCTTTGAATTTGTCAGATGCTCCACTCTGAGCATTTCATCTCCGATATTTGTTTGAATATCAGGATACTGCTGAGACAGTTCTCTGCCGACAATGTATTTAATCAGCTGATTATTGGTAAGCTGTGCAGGAGTACTGGTGCAGATGTAGCTGCCATCTCTCAAGACGGTAATTCTGTCAGCAATCATATATATCTCTTCCAGGCGATGAGAAATATAAATGATCGATACTCCCTGTTTTTTCAGCGCTTTGATCACTTCGAACAGTCTTTGTATCTCTTCGCTGGTAAGAGCCGCAGTAGGCTCATCAAGCACAAGAATTTTTGCCTCAAGCAGCAAACCCTTTGCGATCTCCACCATTTGCTGCTGAGCAGTTGATAATTCGCTTACCCGCTTCCCGGGGTCAATAGAAATACCAAGTCTGTTTAGAAGCTCTTCAACCCTGCTCCTCATTGTGGCATCGTCGCAAAACAGGCCATTTTTTATTTCTGCCCCAAGAAAAATGTTCTGCATTATACTCATCTCAGGGACAAGGTTTATTTCCTGATATACGACACAAATCCCGGCTGCCTGAGACTTAACGGGTGTAAGAGGATCTATTCTTTCACCGTCAAGGAGTATTTCGCCCTCATCGTTCGTGGTAGCGCCGGACAGGATTTTAATAAGTGTGGACTTTCCGGCTCCATTTTCGCCTACAAGGGCATGCACTTCGCCAGGCTCAAGGTCAAAATCAACACTTTTTAATGCCTGGACGCCGGGATACCATTTCCCGATGCCACGCATAGTTAAAATTGAACCCATAGTGCCTCCTTTCAAGAAGCATGGAACAGCAATGATATGCTGTTCCATGCACATTAAGTATAGCTGATCTGATTATTTGATATAATCGGCAATGTTGGTGCGGTCAACAAGCACCAGGGGAACTGCAATGACGCGATCAACGTTCTCACCGGCGCACAGACTCATGCAGAGGTCGATAAGCATCTCGCCGTTCTGGTAAGGAGCATTGTCAACCGACGCGTTGTAAAAGTTGTTGTTGTTGATCTTTTCAAGAGCTTCCGCGGTAGCATCGATACCTCCGACAAAAATGGACTCAACATCGCGGCCGGAGGCCTCAACGGCAGCGCTTGCACCGAGAGCGCCAGAATCGTTATAGCCGATGATGGCGTCGATATCAGGATACTTCTGGAGAATGGTCTCGCCCGCATTCAGGCCTTCTTCAGGAGTGCTTGCACGAACCTGCATGACAACCTCCGCGCCGGGGCAGGTTGCCTTGAGGGAATCGAGCATTGCCTGCTCACGGATCAGAGTCTGGGTCAGTTCGGGGTAGTCAAGGACAGCAACCTTGCCGGCACCGTTCTTGTTCTCGTTGAGCCATACGCCGCAGGCAGTGCCAATGGTATTGCCCATGTCCTCCTCCTTTGCGGAGACGTAAACGTCATAAACAGAGGTCTCGATTGCGGATGCAATAACAAAAATACCGGCCTCCTGTGCGCGCTTGAGAGGTTCCTCAACGGCGGCGACGTCAACAGCAACCAACATGATAACATCATAGCCCATGGTAATGTAGTTCTCGATCACTTCAACCTGCTTTGCGGCGTCCGCGCTGCAGTAATCAATGGAAACTTCCAGGCCGTACTTCTCGCCTGCGGCCTTAACGCCCTCGGCAAGCTCGGTGCACCAGGTGTTGCCGACGTCATAGTTAGCAAAGCCGATTTTCAGAGGCTCCTTTTCTGCAGGGGCGGGAGTTGCGTCATCCGCTGCTGGAGCTGCTGCAGGGGCAGCCTCCTGCGCGGCTCCACAGGCACAGAGAGACAGGACCATCGCGATAACCATAAACAGCGTGAGAACTTTTTTGGTGATTTTCATCTTTTTTCTCCTTTTCTGATTTTGCTCCTGGCAGAGCTTTTAGTCCGTAGTGTCATCGTCTTCAAGCCTTTTCCTTAGAAAATATAACATGAGCAGCTCCCCACTACATGCAGGCTTTCTGTGAAAAAGCTCCGAGCATCGGTGACTCTTTATTGGTATTTTATTATATTTGGCAGTGCAGAGATAGGATAAAACTTTCATCTATTAGCACAATCGTTCATTTCTCGAACAAAATCATTTATTTCTTGACTGTTTGTTGTTCTGCAACTATACTGATTACATGAATATTGTATATGATTTTAACCAATTAGCCAACTTGTTGGGCGTTATATACAGGTTCACGGGTGTGTGGTGCAATATCGTGGCGCCTGACGGAAACCCGACCTACTTTTCCGGGCCACAAAGTGATTTCTGTGAACTGATCAAAACCTACCCGGAATGGCATGAAAAGTGTTCAAGGTGTGACGCGGATGCCGTATGTAAGGTGGGGGAAAAGAAAAGCAGATATACATACCGTTGCTATGCAGGTATTTTTGAGACGATTGTTCCCATCATCGAAAACGGCGAAGCTGTCGCCCACCTCTTCTTTGGACAGCTGCTGGACGATTCTCCCCTGGAACAGCAATGGGCACATACCGAAAAAGCCGTACATGACTTCCCCAAAATTAATGAGCTGAAAGATGCCTTTTTCCGGCTGAAGCAGCTCTCAATGGAAGACATCAATTCTCTTAGCAACCTTCTGGAGGCCTGCACCTCGTACATTCTTCTGCAGGAGATGGTCAAAACCGTGTCCTTTTCAGATGTGCAGAAGTTGGATCTGTATATAAGCACAAATTATATGCGGAATATTACTCTTGATACCATGTCCAGAGAGTTGGGCACCTGCAAGACCAAGCTGTGTCAACTGGCCTCCAGTATAAGTCCCGGAGAAACGATCCATCATCTCATTACCCAAAAGAGACTGCAGCAAGCCAAAATTCTTCTGCATAATTCAGAGAAGTCCATTTCCGAAATAGCAGAAGAAGTGGGGTTCGGCAACTATAATTATTTTTCTCGCATCTTCAAGAAGTATTATAATATTTCCCCCAGAGAGTACCGCAAACTCAAGCCTTGAACACTTAGACAGCAAAGCGCCTCAGACTGTGTGATTGATTCGCAGTCTGAGGCGTTTTTTATTTCATAGTTTTGATAAACTGGGAAGGGGACATATTGCAGTTATTGCGGAACTGTTTTGAAAAATGCTGGATACTTGAGAAACCCATCTTCTGCGCTATCTCACCGATCGTCATTTTCCCTTCACGCAAAAGCATCTTACTTTCTTCTATTTTTATTTTCATTATATACTTCCCGGGGGGCATGTGAAGATGCGAGCTGAATAATTTATACAGATACGGAACGCTTATGTGAAGTTGGTCTGCAATATCTTTCAAAACAATCTTTTCGCCGATTTTTCCTGATATATATTTCAGCGCACTGTCTACAAGGAGCTTTTCCGAGCTGAAAGTTGCCGGATATTTTAAAGGGTCATATCCAGTCTCCGGATTTCTTATCAGTTCTATCAGGATAATTTTGAAAAGAGCCTCAATGTATTCCGTTGAAAACAGTCTCTCTGTTTTCTCCTGTAGCATTTTTTCCACATCAAGCCTTAACTTCTCTGACATTTGCAGTTTTTTCCCACAGATCATTTCCATGTTCCGCTCATCTGCGAAGAAAGAAACTGTAATAAACCTGACCGATGAATCTGAATACTGGATATGCCACTCGTTTTGGCCCACAATAAAACTTTCCTGTTTTTTCAGAATGTAATCATGCCCGTTGACTATTGTATGCAACGCTCCCCTGTCAACGTACACAAATTCATACGGAGCATGGGACTCGCCGCGAAAATAGAATCCTCCGTCTGCCTTCTGGCAGAAAAAAGTCAGGATGTTTCCAAAGCCAAGTCTGGGATGCTGGACTTTTATATCGTCAACCGAAAACATCCCGACCGTTTTCAGGATCGTGCCGGCCTTATAAATTAAGGTTGCCCTGCTGCTCTGCTCTAACGGAACCAGTGAAAAAACAACACCGGGCCGGAGCATAACAACGCGATCAAGATAAAAGATGTGATCATTTCCATCTTCAAAAATGACCAGCAGAGTCATCCCTGTATCATAGTCGATTATAACGGGAACACTTGCCTCCACTTTCTCCATCCGCTGTCCCGATTCCAGGGCTTTGTGTTCTTCATGATACTGTCCGGGCGCAGGATGCTCATCCAGTACAGATCCAAATCTGTTAAATTCCCCACTGCTGAGATTGTTTATCTCCATGCCCCTTCACCACCTTCTGTTTTTTTATCTTATTATTATCATATCGTATGGAATTACGCAATAATTTTCCTGTTATTATATCGTTTTTATCAATTCTTATACTTTGGCCATCCTATGACTTGCGTTACCTGCATGGGTGTGCTTTATTAAAATTGAAAACGGAAAAACATATTTCGGAGAAAGCACCATGAACAAAGAACCTACTCTTGTCATAATGGCAGCAGGGACGGGAAGCCGTTTCGGTGGGCTGAAACAGATTGAACCCGTGGATGAACAGGGCCATATTATCATCGACTTTTCGCTCTATGACGCATTTCGGGCAGGATTTCGCAAGGTTGTCTTTGTAATCAAAAAAGAGATTGAAAGCGATTTTATCCAATGCATCGGAAAGCGGATGGAAAAGTGGTTCGAGGTCAGCTACGAATATCAGGATCTGGCCATGCTCCCCGATGGATACACGATTCCCACCGGACGCAGCAAACCCTGGGGGACGGGTCATGCAGTCGCTAGCGCCCGCGAAGCGGTCAAGGGCCCCTTTGCGGTCATTAATGCTGATGATTTCTATGGCCCGACTGCGTTCAAGTCTATCTATGATTTTCTCGCGTCCAACAAGGACGAAAACCTGTATGCTATGGTCGGTTATCGTTTATGCAACACGGTCACCGAGAACGGCAGCGTAGCTCGTGGTATATGTGAGGTCAAAGACGGCATTCTGCTAAATATTACAGAGCACACGAAAATATTCAAGGACGGCAGCGATGCCAAATTCACCGAGGACAACGAAACGTTCACCCACATCTCCGGCTCAACCATCGTGTCAATGAATCTTTGGGGATTTACCGCCAGGATGATGGACGAGCTGTGGAACAGGTTCCCGGCCTTTCTGGATAAAAACCTTCCGGTCAATCCGCTGAAATGCGAGTATTTTCTCCCCTACGTGGTAAACGAGCAGATTGAGGAAAAATGCGCATCCGTTCGTGTGCTTCCCTGTGAGGAGGCATGGTACGGCGTGACATATAAAGAAGATCTTGCTTCTATCAAGAATGCAATCCAGGCGATGAAGAACCAGGGAATATATACAGAGGAGCTGTGGAAATGAACGAGATCCTGAGCCGCATACTGAATGCCTTTGAATTGGATTCCACTCCGGTCACCTGTGAGAAATACGGTAAGGGGCACATCAACGTGACATACCTTGCCGAGACAGAATCCGGCAGGCACTACATACTCCAGAAGATCAACGAGAACGTTTTCCGTGATATTGACGGACTTATGGACAACATCACCCGGGTTACTGAGCATCAGCACATGTGCTCTTCCGATCCTCGTTCAGCCCTTACTCTGATCCCTGCCCATGACGGAAGAAACTATATAAAGGACGAAACCGGTTCATGGCGCGTGTATGATTTCATTGAGGATTCCCTTTGCCTTCAGCTTCCCGAGGTGGACGAGGATTTTTACCAGAGTGCCGTGGGCTTCGGAAACTTCCAGCAGCAGATGAAGGACTTCCCCGCCGAGACACTGCATGAAATCATTCCAAACTTTCACAACACTCCCCACCGCTACCGCATTTTCAAAGAAACCCTGTCTCGCGATGTGACAGGGAGAGCCGCCGAGGTTTCGGCCGAGATAGATTTTTTTCTTGAACGAGAGGCAGAGATGGCCACTCTGCAGACTCTCCGCGGCAGCGGAGAATTGCCCACAAGAGTGACCCACAACGACACGAAACTCAACAATGTGCTTCTTGACAGCGCTACCAGAAAGGCGCTCTGCGTCATTGATCTGGACACGGTCATGTCCGGACTGAGTCTGTATGACTTTGGAGATTCTATACGCTTTGGTGCGGCCACTGCCTGGGAGGACGAGAAAGACCTTGAGAAAATGACAATAAGTCTTGAGCGTTACCGTGTTTTTACAGATGGGTTTGTCCGCTCCTGCCCGGGACTTACCGGGGCAGAGCTTGAGTACCTTCCTATGGGCGCCAAAACAATGACTTTGGAGTGCGGTCTGCGTTTCCTCACAGACTATCTGGACGGCGACCGCTATTTTGCTATTCAAAAGCCTGAGCATAATCTTGACCGTGCCCGCACCCAGATAAAGCTGGTGAAGGACATGGAAGCAAACTGGGATGCCATGCGCAGAATTATAGAAGAGCTGAAATGATGAAGGTGTTGGTCACAGGCGGTGCCGGATATATTGGCAGCCATACTTGCGTGGAGCTTCTTGAAAGAGGAATGGACGTAATCATCGTGGACAATCTGGTGAACTCCAGAGCCAGGTCCATCGACCGCATTGGGCAGATCACCGGCAGACGTCCAGAGTTTCATAAGATCGATGTTCGCGACCGAAAAGCCCTAAATAAGGTTTTTGACGATAATCCTGACATCCGTTGCGCTATTCATTTCGCGGGCCTCAAGGCCGTGGGCCAAAGTGTACAAATGCCTTTGGAATACTATGACAACAACCTGTACTCAACAATAGTCCTGTGCGAGACGATGCGAGAGCACGGGGTGAAAAACATAGTTTTTTCTTCCTCTGCCACTGTGTACACCGGCGGCAACGAGATGCCGCTCCGGGAAACTGCCCGTACCGGTATGTGCACCAATCCATACGGCTGGACAAAATATATGTCAGAGCAGATCTTACGAGACACCGCATTCGCGGACAAGGATTGGAGCATGGTACTTCTGCGTTACTTCAATCCGATCGGCGCACATCCCAGCGGTCTGATCGGAGAAGACCCGCAGGGCATCCCCAGCAATCTGATGCCATTTATCTCGCAGGTTGCCGTAGGCAGGCGTGAAAAATTGATGGTATTTGGAGGCGACTATCCCACTCATGACGGAACCGGAATTCGCGACTATATCCATGTTGTCGATCTGGCACGGGGCCATGTAGCTGCCATAGAGTATATGCGGAACCACAAGGGGGAAGCCGTGTTCAACTTGGGTACCGGCATCGGATACAGCGTTCTGGATATGGTTCATGCATTTGAGAAGGTCAACGGTGTCAAAGTGCCGTATGAGATTACATCTCGCCGCCCCGGAGATCTTGCTGCGGTGTATGCCTCCCCGGATAAGAGCGCCGAACAGTTGGGCTGGCAAGCACAGTATGGGCTGGAAGAGATGTGCCGTGATGCGTGGAACTGGCAGAAGAACAATCCAAACGGATTTGCAGAGTAAGGAGATAAAAATGCAGTACTTAGGGATAAACTTTGATACCGCGAATGTGCCGGAGCTGGACAAGAACTTTATACCCTTCGGCGTATGGAGCGACGCGTATCTGGAGGAGGCAGACCGCCCTGTCGCGGTAGCCATCGAGAGAGAAGACAACAAGATCTCCGTATTCCGTACCTGGATCCGCAGTGAGGAATACGCTGAGGCAAACTATCGCTACCTGGAACGCTTTGTAAAGTTCCTGCTTTGGAGCGTTGGCGGATGGAAGATATACCTCTGCGGCTGTGATGAAGAGGCTCAGCGGCTTGCTCAGGCCTACACACCGGGCGGGGAGCGCCATTTTGACGCAGAGTTTATGAAGAATGTCTATGAAAAGGACTTTGCTGTCGTTGTCTGCGATGAGAAACACCTGCCCTGTGCCAACGAGAGCACGGTTTCCATCGGGGGGCATCTGGAGGGCTGCCGCATCGGCTTTGATGCGGGGGGCTCAGACCGAAAGGTCTCCGCCGTTATTGACGGGAAGACCGTATACTCTGAAGAAGTGATATGGTTCCCCAAGGAATCCGAGGACCCAGGCTATCAGTATGAGGGGATTCTTGCCGCTTTCAGGACCGCAGCGTCCAAGATGCCCCGGGTGGACGCCATCGGCGTATCCTCTGCAGGCGTTACCATCGGCAATGCGCCCATGGTCTCCTCCCTGTTTATCAAGGTTCCCCGCGCCCGCTGGGATGAGGTAAAGACCATATATGACAGAGCCGCCAGGGAGATCGGCGATGTGCCGATCACTGTCGCCAACGACGGCGATGTGACCGCTCTGGCCGGTGCAATGAGTCTCAACTCCGGTTCCATTATGGGCATAGCAATGGGCACCAGCGAGGCTGCAGGCTATGTGGCCGCGGATGGTAATGTACTGGGTTGGATTAACGAGCTGGCATTTGCTCCTGTCGACCTGAACGAGAACGCCATAAGAGACGAGTGGTCCGGCGACATTGGCATTGGATGCAAGTATTTCTCCCAGGATGCGGTCATCAAGCTGGCCCCCGCCGCAGGCATCACGCTGGACGAGAAGCTCTCTCCGGCTGAAAAGCTCAAGGTGGTGCAGGCGCTGGCTACAGATGGGCACGAGGGTGCGAGAGGGATTTTCCGTTCCATCGGCACATACCTTGCGCATACGCTGGTGCTGTACAGCCGTTTCTACGATATAAAATATCTGCTTGTGCTGGGACGTGTGACCTCCGGTGTTGGTGGAGATGAGCTTATTGCCCAATGCAATCGTGTGCTGAAGGAGGAATACCCTGCTCTGTTTGAAAAGATGACAGTCATGCTCCCGGACGAAAAGACCCGGCGCGTGGGCCAGAGCGTCGCTGCGGCGAGTCTTGCCGAGACAGCGAAATGAGGGTGGGCCGTCCGAGGGTCTCGCTCTCTGCGTTGCAGGAAAAGAATATACCGATGAACAGAGAATCAATTGCCAAATACGCATAAGACTCCGCAAGGAGAACTGCCATGCCGTGCAGCGGGCACATGCCGACTGCCAGTGCACCTCAACAGGGGAAATTATCATGCTCTTTACCAACGTACATATTTTTCGTTCCGGCCGTGGATTTGTTCCCGGATCGCTGCGCGTCGAGGACGGCGTCTATACGGCGCTGCTGCCGCCCGATGCGGTCGAGGCGGGCAGCGTTGATCTCGGCGGCGCGTACGTCATCCCCGGTCTTATTGACATTCACACACATGGCAACTCCGGGGCCGACTTTTCCGACGGCGATTACGAGGGCCTGAAAACCATGGCCGCCTTTCTCGCACGCCGTGGCGTGACCGGGTTTGCCCCGGCTTCCATGACGCTTCCGTACGACGCGCTCAGCCGTGCGTATGCGGCGGCGCGCCGCCTGGCCGATGAGGCGCCGGCAGGCTACGCGAGGCTGCTCGGCATCAATATGGAAGGGCCGTTTTTCTCGGAGAAGAAGAAAGGCGCGCAAAACGCGGCCTATCTACGCGCACCCGATTTTGACGCCTTTGAAAAGCTCTTTAAGGAATGCGGGGGCTTGATCCGTATCGTCGATCTCGCACCGGAGCTTCCGGGCGCCGTGGAGTTTGCCGCTCGGGCCGCGAAGCTCTGCACCGTGTCGGTGGCGCATACCGATGCTACCTACGGTGAGGCGCGCGCTGTATACGAGGCCGGCGCAACGCACCTGACGCACCTGTTCAACGCCATGCCGTCCATCCATCACCGCAGGCCGGGAGTGATCGGGGCCGCCTCGGAGAACGACCGAGTCTATGCCGAGCTGATCTGTGACGGGCAGCACGTACACGAGAGCGCGGTGCGCATGGCCTTCAAGCTCTTTCCCGGAAGGATCTGCCTGATCTCCGACGCGCTGCGCTGCTGCGGTATGCCGGACGGGCAATATGAGCTGGGCGGACAGGACGTGTTCCTCAGCGGCGGCATCGCGCGGCTGGCCGACGGCACGATCGCAGGCTCGGCCGCAACGCTTTATGAATGCCTGCTCAAGGCGATCTCGTTCGGAATCGACCGGGACGAGGCCATCCGCGCCGCGACGCTGAACCCGGCCAGGCAGCTTGGCTGCGAGGATCGCTTCGGCTCCATCGAAGTCGGTAAGCAGGCGGACTTTCTGGTCTGTGACGCGGATCTGCGGCTCTGGGCCGTGTACCTCGGAGGTGTCATCCTCTGATGAAAGGATGGGCCACGCCGCATGGAAGACCCGCCTTCGCAGGAAATGTTCAAGGCGGTCTGGAACGGCATAGAACAGCACGGCACTCTGCGATCTGCAGAGTGCCGATTCTTTATAGTGGAAAAATCCGCGGGGATGAGGTATAATTAATTAACGAAATAATGTGTGACGGGATTTCCAGGCAAGGCGGGATTTGTGGGGATAGTGTAGTGGATAAAACAATTCGTGAGCTATTAGACACCTACACAAAAGAAAAATACGGCATTGAACCGGAAATCCTGCCCTTTTCCCATGAAAATTACGAAATCTATCGCCATACTGAAACCGGGAAATGGTTTGCTGTTTTTATCGTCAAAGAACGGGAAGTGTTTGGGCTGAGCGGTGAGGGAAAAGCAGAGATTCTCTGCGTCAAAATCAAGGATTCGTTGCTTGCCGATTTTTTGATGGGTCAGCCCGGTTATCTGCGTGGATACCCAAGCTGTAAATGGAACTGGGTTTCTGTTGTGCTTGACGGTACAGTTCCTTTCAAGGACATTTGCAAATGGCTTGATGAAAGCTACCAAGCTACGAAATCCAAAGCGAGAAATCTGAAGGTTCCGCTTGGCAAAAAAGACACCTTGCGATAATTCCAGTTCATCTCCCCTGTACTTTCCTTCATCCGACGGTAGTAAACTTCCCCGATTTTTACTACCATTTGACTACCATTGACGGCTTTGACTTGCCGCATTTTGCCGTATTTTACTTTTTCCGTGACAGAGTCACATTTTATTCACAACTTTTTTCGCCCGGTAAATCGCGGCAAAACGGGGCATAACCGGCCTTTCAGGAGGTGGAAAGCATTTGACAAAGATACTGTTCGTGTGCCACGGCAGGACGTCTGATAAGTGAGCCAGTCGCGATTAGGTGCGCCAAATCGCGGCAAACCGCGGCAATAGTTGGTATCGGCTACTACCGTTTTACTACCGCCCGGGAGACTGATATATGGTGTTACATCTAATGTGCTACCCGAAGCGCTGCAGCATCGGAGAAAAGTCTCCGATGCTGCTTTGCTTTCCTCTTTTGACTATAGGTCCTCATTTCCTCCTTAGGCCGGCATCAGCACTTCCGATGACAATTGCTTGTGAAGATCCGTTTTCCCTACCTATGCCAGCCTGACCCTGCCCAGTGATGTGCCAACATATCTGAGAAAGGTGGCAACTTAAAAGTCTATGGATATAATTCATAAACAAAAGAAGGATTTTTTATGGATTTGTCCGAAAATGCGATTTCCTGTTGACAGCAAAAATGGAGGGCGCTATAATGCAAAAAGAGAACGTTCTCAATTTGGAGGCGCAGCAAAGTACGTTGAAAAACACAAACATTACCATAGCGGATGTAGCCAAACGGGCCGGCGTATCCACAGCCACAGTAGGGCGTGTTGTCGGCGGATATGGCACGGTAAGCGGAAAAACAAAAGACAGGGTCCAACGTGCCATTGAGGAATTGGGCTATTCCCCCAATATCGTCGCGCAGGGTCTGAGGTCCAAGAGGACAAAAACGATCGCTGTAATTATCGGTTCGGTATCCAACAGCTTTTTTGCCAGCATGGTCAGCGCCATAGAAAGTGAGGCGACAGAGTTCGGATATAACGTACTGATCTGTAACAGCAATGAGGATCCGGAGGTCGAGCGGAAGCATATCAAAAACCTTCAGAGCCGCATGATCGATGGAATCATTCTTTCCTCTGCCTGCCCCGCCGGCTCGTCAACCAAGATAAAAGAAAAAGAGATCTATTCCGGCAGTGTTCCGATCGTCATGGTGGACAGACGCGTGGAGGGCTTGGATCTGGATGTGATCGAGAGCGATAATTTCTCCGCCGGTTACAAGACCACCAATTATCTGTTGGCTCTGGGACATCGGAAGATCGGGATCCTTGGGACCGGAAACTATTCTACCATTAACGATCGAATCGCCGGCTACCGAAAAGCATTGACGGACCGACGTATAGAAGTGATTCCCGAGCGGATTATGACCACAAGGCGGGAAAAGAATCGTTATAACGAGAAGGAGATTGACAACTATTTCCTGTCCAACCGGGATCTCACAGCCATCATGATCCTCAACAGCAGTTTGGCAGAGGTCGTTCTCCTGCGTTTGAACCAGTTGACGCTCTATGATGAAAAAACATTTTCTATCGTTTGCTGGGATGACTCCAGTATGAACAAGCTCATGGGTCTAACTACCGTATTGCAGTTCCCGGAAAAGATCGGAACAGAAGCCGCGCGGCGGCTGATCGGGAAGATCGAAGGCCGGGAGATGCCCGGCGAAAAAGTCAATTTGGTCAGTACAGAATTAAAAATCCGCAGTTCATGCAAGCCTCTTTGATCAAGAGGCCGCATGAAACTGCGTGATATTTAAGAAAAAATGAGAACGTTCTCATTCCAAGGGGCGTTCCACACCAGAAAGGAAGGGAAAACTATGGATCTGATCATGGGAATGAACAGCGGTTCATCGTTTGATGGGATTGACGTTGTTCTCGCAGAAACCGAGATCTCGGAAGACGGCTTCCCGAAACCGCCCAGATTTCTTTGCGGCGGATCTTATGAATGGCCTGAAGAGGTTCGGAAAATCGTGACAGACTCTTTCGAAAACAAAGTGGACATGGTTGGCCTCAACCGGCTCAATTATATCTGCGGTGCTGTGTTCGCGGAAAAGGCGGCTCAGTTTATGAAAGAGAACGATATCAATCCGCTTGACGTAAAAGTCCTCGGACTGGACACACAGACCATTTATCAGGAACAGCCAGACCACAAGGCGATTTCGGAAATGTCTGATGAAGAAAAGTCCGACTGGCCGGGACGGTGGCTGTCGAAAAAGTATCCCGCAGGGACGCAGATGGGCGATACTTCTGTGATCGCAAACCTGACGAACATCGATACGGTCACGCATTTCCGCCCGGCAGATCACACCTTCGGCGGATCGGCGGCACCCTTGATGCCCTATCTGGATTATGTGCTTTTCCGTGATCTGGATCATCCCACCATGACACTGAATATCGGCGGCATTGCAAACCTGCATGTGGCCTGCTCCGACCGCAGCAAGATGCTGGGCTTTGACACAGGCCCGGGCAATGTGGTGTCCAACTATATGTGCCGTGCGCTCTTCGGAGTGGAGTACGACAAGGACGGTATGATCGCTGCCAAGGGCAAGGTCAACGAAAAGATGCTGGACTACTTTATGCATCACCCCTTCTTTGAGCGGCCGGTTCCCCGTTCCGGTTGGATCGCAGACTACAGTCCGGAGTACATCAACAGCACCATTGAAAAGTTCAACTATCTCCACAAAGAGGATATCCTTGCAACGGCCTGTGCGTTCACGGCGTCTGCGATCGTGCGCAGCATGTATGACAATGTTCCCGCTTCCGTTATTGAGGCGACAAAAAAGCTCTACTGCTCCGGCGGCGGTGTGAAAAATCCCCAGATCATGAAGGAACTAAAGGCACGCATGCCGGCAAACATTGATGTGACCACTTCCGCAGAGATCGGGATCCCGCCGGAATTCAAGGAAGCGATCAAATTTGCGACCATTGCGTACTCCACCATTCACTGCATCCCCGGCAACATCCCTGCGGCGGGACATGCTTCTCAGTATGCCATTTTGGGAAAGATCGCTCTGGCACCGCGGAATATTGCAGGTGGGGCGGATTTTATTCGCTGATGCGGACCCTCCTGAAGGGAAAAGGAGTACCAAATGAATGACAACGAAGAAAAAATCCTGGAAATGCATAGCATCGTCAAGGAGTTCAGCGGCGTACGGGTTCTTGACGGTGTGGACTTCGATTTAAAACGAGGCTCTGTACATGCGCTCATGGGTGAAAATGGCGCCGGGAAATCGACACTCATGAAAATCCTCTGCGGCATCTACTCCAAAACCTCAGGCGAGATCAAAATCAACGGGAATTCGGTGGAGATCCATTCACCGACCGACGCCAAGCGGTATGGGATCGCCATGATTCATCAGGAGCTCTCCGCCTTCCATGCGCTGACTGTTTCCGCCAATATGTTCATGAACCGGGAATTTATGAAGGGCTTTGTGATCGACGAGACCAAGATGAACGCGGAAACGGAAAAGGCACTCAGCGATCTGAACATCAAAATCGATCCCAAGACCCGAATGGAGGACCTGAGCGTTGCGGAGATGCAGCTGGTTGAGATCGCCAAAGCCGTGTCCACGGATGCGGATATCATTATTATGGACGAACCCACATCGGCACTTACAGAAGCTGAGGTTGCAAACCTTTATACAACCGTCAGAGACCTGAAAAGCAGAGGAAAGTCTATCATCTATATCTCTCACAAGATCGAAGAGATCTTCGTCATCGCCGACGAGATCACGGTGCTGCGCGATGGCTGCTTTGTCGGACATGACAGGATTGAAGCATTTGACAAGGACCGGCTGATCTCCATGATGGTCGGGCGCACATTATCCCAGCAGTTCCACAAAACGAGGCACGGGTTTGGTGATGTAGTGCTGAAGGTGGAC
>Ga0079305_1001250_pt1 | contig 36466 bp, 29 predicted proteins | sample LMS_cellobiose_e_FD_79183 | JGI IMG/M metagenome (GOLD analysis project Ga0079305, IMG submission 79183) | Rumen-fistulated moose microbial communities from Alaska, USA - LMS_cellobiose_enrichment | ecosystem: Host-associated > Mammals > Digestive system > Stomach > Rumen fluid ... | reverse complement strand
CCTTCTGGCTTTTCTCCCCGTATATTCCGGCGATATGCTTCTCGCGTCGCTTTTCGGCGGCGTTCTCTGCGGCATCGGCGCGGGGCTGATGTTCATGCGCGGCGCCTCTTCCGGCGGGATCGAGATAATTTCAAAATTCCTCAACCGCAAGATCTCCGTATCGGTCGGCAATATCGGCCTTATCGTTAACGCGATCATCATCGCCGTCACCGCGTTTGTTTTCAAAAGCATCGAAAGCGCGCTTTATGCGATCGTCGTCCAGTATATATACAGCAGCGTTCTAGACAAGATCCTTTTCGGCATCGACAGGTCGAATACCGCCTTTATCGTCACCTCAAAGCCGGAAGAGCTTTCGCAGGCCATAATAACGGGGCTTCATCGCGGCGTGACCTGCATGCCGGCGACCGGCATGTACACCGGCAACAGCAGAAACGTGCTTTTATGCACAGTTCGCCCCCAGCAGACGATCGCTTTAAAAAGGCTGATCCTCGAAACAGATCCCGAGGCGTTCATGTCTCTCAACAGCGCTCAGGAGGTATACGGTCAGGGATTCAAGGGTCTGTCGCAATAGCGCGTCTTGAAAAAACGCCGGGAATATGTTAGAATTTTTCAGATTTTTTATTATTATACATCCGCCGTCTTCGGCGCAAAATTTAAAAACAGGGGTTTTGCATATGTCAGGTCATTCCAAGTGGAGCACGATCAAACGCAAGAAGGAAGCTTCCGATTCCAAGCGCGCGAAAATATTTACCAAGATAAGCCGTGAAATGGCGGTCGCCGTCCGTGAAAGCGGCGCCGACCCGTCGACCAACGCCAAACTTCGCGACGTCATCGCGAAGGCGAAGGCGAACAACGTCCCAAATGACAACATCACAAGGCTTCTGCAAAAGCTTTCGGGAAGCTCCGACGGAGCGAACTATGAAACGATAACATACGAAGGATACGGCCCCTCCGGCATCGCCGTCATCGTCGAAACGATGACCGACAACAGGAACCGCACCGCGTCTGAGATGCGTCACGCGTTCGACAAAAACGGAGGCAATCTGGGCGCGTCCGGGTGCGTTTCGTGGCAGTTCGACAAAAAGGGCGTCATCATCATAGAAAATGACGGGTCGATGAATGAAGACGATGTTATGATGGCCGCACTCGAGGCCGGCGCATCCGATTTCGAGGCTGAGGACGGCCTGTTCGAGATATATACCGAGCCCGACTCTCTCGGCGTCGTCCGCGACGCTCTTGAAAAGGCCGGTTATTCGTTTGCCGACGCCGAGGTGCAGATGGTCCCGCAGACTTACAGTACCCTCTCCAGCGAAGAGGATATAAAAAACATGCTTCGCCTCATCGATATGCTCGAGGACAACGACGACGTTCAAAACATCTGGCACAACTGGGAAAACGACGAGGAATGATAGCTTTAAAGAACGAGAAAACGCACGGCTTAAGCCGTGCGTTTTTTTGCTTTTGGCGATAAATTATTTGATTTTCACCGCCGTGCCGTATGCGATACACTCGGCAGCGCCCTGCATGATGGCCGACGACGCATATCTCACGTTTACGACCGCGTCCGCCCCAAGCTTTTCCGCCTCTTCGACCATGCGCTTTGCCGCGATCGCGCGCGCTTCGTTCAGCATTTCGGTATATCCTTTTATCTCTCCTCCGACAAGGGTCTTCATCCCCGCCATAAAGTCTTTTCCGAAATGCTTCGACTGCACGACGCTACCCTTTACTATGCCGAGCGCCTCAAGCTCTTTCCCGGGTATGTGGTCAATATTTACCAACAGCATCTTCCTCTTCTCCTTTCTCTATTTCCATTATGCGTTTTACAAGCGAAATAAAAATGCCGATTATAACCGCGAGCGGTATCAGCACTATCGATAAAAGGAATATCGGAGCCCCGATCTCCTCCGTTGAGAACACCCATATTATCAAGGCGGCGTATCCTGACATCAGCGCGATCATGACCGCCGCGCATATTATTGCCGCGGCTTTCTTTTTTCTTTTCTTCACCCTGTTTTCGTCCACAGTATCCTCCGCCTTTTGCTTAAATACCGGCATGTCAGGTTATAAATTTCCCGAAACAGTCCCGTATTGTGCGCCTGTTTCTTCCCCGTGCCCTTTTTATTTTTTTCTCGCGCTGGCGCCAAGTGAAAGCCCTATCGCCGTGCCGATCGCAAGCCCCAGCGGCATCCAAAGCCCGATGTTTTTCGTCGCCGCGCCGACCGCCGTGCCTATCGCCAGTCCTATTCCCATCCCGATCGGAAGAAAATTTTGTCCCCCGTCTTCATCCTGGTCCTCTTCGCGCTTTATTTTATCCTCATCTTTCATTGCGGTTTCTCCCCATATCCGGGCTGCCGCCCTGCAAATAAAACTCCGTTTTGCCTAAAATGCGATATTGAATGTATCGCGGCCGCCGCTTTTTATTTATAATATATCAACTTTTCATAATCTTCAATATTTTTAACAAAGCCCTTGACAATTGAATGTTTGTTCAACTATAATATACCCAGACAGTTGAATGTTTGTTCAACTAACCAAAGCAAGGGGGCTGATTTTTTTTGAGACTTTCTGAATTGAGCTGCGACTGCGACGTGATACATGCCGAGACCGTCGATATGGTAAAGGGGCGCATACCGGATGAAGATATCCTGATCGATCTTTCGGATTTTTTCAAGGTGCTCAGCGACTCCACCCGCATGCGCATCGTTTGCGCGCTCGACATATCCGAAATGTGCGTATGCGACCTTGCGGTCCTTCTGTCTATGAGCAAATCCGCCATATCCCACCAGCTTCGCGCTCTGCGCGAGGCAAATCTTGTGCGCACCCGCCGCGACGGGAAGATCGTCTTCTACTCCCTCGCGGATGATCATGTTAAGGAGATATTTGAAAAAGGTCTCGACCACGTTCGCGACTGCGATTGCGACGAATAATACGGGGGTGACTTTATGAAAAGATCATTTGTGATAGAAAACCTCGGCTGCGCGCACTGCGCCGCCAAAATGGAAAGATCCGTATCGGCCCTTCCCGGTGTCAACTCGTGCAGCGTGAATTTCCTCACTTCAAAAATGACGATCGACGCCGATGATGACAAAATGGATGACATATTTGCGTCCGCCGCAAAGATCGTCAAAAAATTCGAGCCGAATGCCGCACTTAAAGCCTAATCGAAAATGTCAGGGGAATTTTTATGAAAAAGCAGATCATCCGCATTGCCGCCGCGCTTATTCTTTTCATCCCGGCGATTTTGATGCGAAGCGATCCCGATCTATACATATTCTCGCTCGTTCTGTTTATTGCTTCTTATATGATAGCCGGATTTGATGTTCTGGCCGGCGCCGTGCGCTCGGCTGCCGGCGGCGATATATTTGGTGAAAACCTTCTCATGAGCATCGCGACCGTCGGCGCGTTTCTCATCGGCGAATTCCCGGAAGGCGTCGCCGTCATGCTGTTTTTCCGCGTCGGCGAGATGTTCGAGGATCTCGCCGTCTCAAGGTCGCGCCGCTCCATATCCGCGCTTATGGATATCCGCCCCGACAAAGCGAATCTTCTTCTCTCCGGCGAGATATCAGAGGTTCCCGCCGAAGACGTCTCCCCCGGCGACGTCATCGTCATACGCCCCGGTGAAAAAGTCCCCCTCGACGCCGTCGTCATTCGCGGCGCGTCTTCTGTCGACACGTCCGCATTGACCGGCGAATCCATCCCCAGAGACGTATCTTCCGGAAGCGAGGTGCTGTCCGGATTTATAAACATGACCGGCGTGATTGAGGCGCGCGTCACCAAACCCTTCGGCGAGACGACCGCCTCCAGGATACTCGACCTCGTCGAAAACTCCGCCTCGAAAAAATCCAAAGCCGAATCGTTCATAACCAGATTTTCCCGGTACTACACGCCTTCTGTTGTCGCCGCGGCGATTCTCATCGCGTTTGTCCCGCCTGTACTTTTCGGTTTTTCCGGTTTTTCCGTATGGGCTTACCGCGCCCTGTCGTTTCTCGTCGTGTCGTGTCCGTGCGCGCTCGTCATCTCCGTACCGCTCGCATTTTTCGGCGGCATCGGCGCCGGGGCAAGGCTCGGCATCCTGTTTAAAGGCGGCGTCTATATCGAGTCTCTCTCCCATACCGAGACCGCCGTATTCGACAAGACCGGCACTCTCACCTCCGGTGAGTTTTCCGTGCGCGACATCCTCCCTCAAGGCGGCATCGATAAAGATGAACTTCTTCGCCTCGTCGCCCTTTGTGAAAGCTGTTCTTCCCATCCTATATCGCTCTCTATCCGCGCGCACGCCGGCAGCATTTCCGGCAGCGTTTCCGATATAGAGGAGATCCCCGGTTTCGGCGTTTGCGCGACGATCGACGGCGTGCGCGTTTTCGCGGGCAATTTAAAACTCATGCAGCGCCTGTCCGTCCACGTCCCTGAACGCTCTTTCCCGGGCACTGTCGTTCACGCCTGCGCGGACGGCAGATATCTCGGTTGCATCGTCGTGACTGATAATATAAAACCCGGCGCTAGGGCCGCATTGGAAGATCTCCGCTCTCTCGGGGTAAAAAGGACCGTCATGCTAACAGGAGATGTCGCCTCATCCGCGAGAGACGTCTCTCAAGATATAGGCATCAGCGAAGTGTTCTCATCCCTTCTCCCCGATGAAAAGACCGAAATGCTCGACACTCTCCTCGCCTCTCCCGGAAGAAAAGGCTCTCTCGTCTATATCGGCGACGGAATAAACGACGCGCCTTCTCTCGCGATATCCGATGTCGGCGTCGCGATCGGCGCGGTGTCATCCGCCGCCGCGATCGAGGCTTCCGATGTCGTCATCATGTCCGACGACATTTCAAAAGTCCCCTCTGCGTTAAGGCTTTCTAAAAGAACGGTCCGCATCGCGCGCGAGAACATTGTTTTCGCACTTTTCGTCAAGATATCCATTCTTATCCTGTGCGCTTTTGGGTTCGCGTCGATGTGGGCGGCGGTTTTTGCCGACGTCGGCGTCGCGGTTATCGCGATTTTGAACTCCCTTCGCGCTCTCGATCATAAAAAATACTGATATTTATCCGTTATTGACCTTAAGCGCAAAAACCTTTATCATAGATCTATAACCAAGCTTTTGAAAGGTGTTGTTTTTTATGGTGGATCCGGCTGCCTCTGTAATTTTGCTTATATACGGCGTCATAATGCTGTTTTCCAGTCTTATCGGTATCGGCATGTATGTATTGTCTTCGATCGGTATTTTCTCGATCGCGCGCCGCCGCGGGATAGACCATTATTCTCTTGCATGGGTCCCGATCGCGCGCAACTGGGTCCTCGGCTGTATCGCCGACCAGTTTGATTACGTGACCAAAGGCGTCAGGAAAAAGCAGCGCCTTCTCCTTTTGTGGTTTTCGATCGCTTTTTGTGTTATCGCATTGATCTTTTTCGTCGTTTGGGTCGCTACCGTAGTATCTGCCTTTTTAAGCGGCGGCGAGATATATTTTGAATATGATTTCAACGGCGGGCTTGCCGCCCTGTTCGGTATATTTTTTATATTCGTATATGTCCTGTTTTTTGCGTTAAGTATCGCGAACTCCGTTTTCCTTTACATTGCATTTTATAAGCTTTTCAAATCATGCGATCCAGACAATGCCGTGTTGTATCTGGTGCTGTCTATCGTCATAAACGTGACCCTTCCGTTTTTCCTGTTCTTCTGCAGGAACAAGGATTTCGGCATGCCCCCGCCCCCGCCTTTAACGCGCGAACAGGTGCCCGCATCCTCTCATGCGGGGTTTGGCGGCGCCGCGGCGCAGGGCTCCTCTTCGGGGTTTGCCCCTTCCGCCGGGTCTGAGCCTTCCTCAGGATTCACCCCTCCCTCTGGGTCTGCTCCCTCTTCGTCAGAGAAGGCGGCTTTCCCCGTATTTTCTGAATCTCCCGCATCCTCTGAAGCTCCGGTATCTCCCGAAGCTCCCGCATCATCAGGTGCCGCGGATCCTTCTTCATATGGCGAACATGCTCCGTCTTTCGACGAAGCTTCTCCGTCCGGCGATTTTCCCGGCGCCGACGCCTGAGTTTTAAATAAAAAAGCAGCAAAAAGCCGCAACTTTGTTGCGGCTTTTCTTTTTTATATGTCGTTGTCATTCGCCGTGTTATACGGGCATCTTTTCCCGATGCACTGCCCGTTTAACTTTGAAAACTCGCATTTTATCCTCGATCCTGACCCCATCTCTATCCCGAGATGTTCCTTAACCGCCCTGACCGCAGCTTCTACTGCCAGGAAAGAATCCCTTTTGCAGCATCTCGGCCCGCCTTTTTCCGCGATCGCGGAAAGCGCGTCTGCCGTCACAAAGTTTGCAAGCTTCCATTCATCTTTCGCAAGCGGCGTCGCACCCGTTACGATGCTTATGAATATCCCCGCGCTTATCGCAGCGCCGCAGCACCCCCAAAATCCGCACGTGCCCCCCGGGATCTTTTCCCCTCGGCGTTTCATTTCCTCGAGTGCTTCAAAAAGGTCGACCTCGCCCCCGCTGTTTTTAAACGCCGTTAAAAGCGCCGCTCCGGCAAGGACATGGTGCTCCGGTCCGTGCATATGGATAAACGGTTTTCTCATAAGCTCCCGCATTATCTCTGCAGGGTCTCCGCTTTTTAAATGTCTGCATTCTTCGATGATAAGTTCTGCGCCGCTTTTGGCGTGACATTCATCGCAGACAAAGTGCCCTTTTCTGCACACCGCATTGCTTTCAAACGTTCTATGGCAAACGGCGCACTCCATCTGCGCAGCGCTGTCTCTGTATACAAGCTCTTCACCGCAAATCATGCACCCGTTTTTCAAGTTCACCGGCCGCATACCCCTTAAAAAGTTTTTATATCCTTATCTTGCTTCTGTCGATATCCGCGATCTTCGTGCAGCCTGTCATCATCATCGTCTCGCGAAGCTCGCCCATTATCTTCTGCGTATATACATACGCACCCTCTTCGCCCGCTCCGTAGACCGCCGTCACGTACGGTCTTCCGATGAGCACCGCATCCGCGCCAAGCGCCAAAAGCTTGAACACGTCGTTTCCGGACCTTACCGCGCCGTCGGTAAATATTTTCATCTTATCTCCGACCGCCTTGACGATATCCGGCAGCACTTCGCACGCCGCCGGCATCTGATCGAGAACGCGCCCTCCGTGGTTCGACACGACTATTCCGTATGCCCCTGCTTCCAGCGCCTTTTTCGCCGACTCGACCGTCATGATCCCTTTTATTACAAAGGGTATCTTGACCGACGAGATTATCTCTCTCATCTCTTCTACCGACTTCGGTCCCGCCGGCGTCGGCCCGTTTTTAAGCATGATAAGCCCCGCCGCGTCTATATCGCTTGCGACGGCCATCGCGCCCGCGTTCTCCGCAAGCTTGGCTTTTCTTATCATTTCCGATACCGGCCACGGTTTTACCGTCGGAACTCCGCACCCTCCTGCCGCCGTCACCGTCGCAAGAGGGCCCACGAAATACTCTTCTTTCTTCCCATCGCCCGTAAACGCCGCTATCCCCGCTTTTTCGCACGCCGGGACAAGCGCCTTTGCAAAGCTTTCATCCGAGTGCATGTTCCCGTAATGCTGATCGACTCCGCCGATCGGCGCCGCAAAGAAAGGCGCCTTGAACGTTCTTCCGAACATTTCTATAGACATGTCGATCTCTTCTTCTTTGTAAAGCATATCCATATTGATCTTGATCTCGCGAAGCTTTTCAAAGCTTCTCGTAAAGCTGTCGCCCATGCCCTTTCCGCCGGGGCCCGGCACCTTTCCCCTGCAGGCTGTGCCATTGCACACCGGGCAGACCGCACAATACCCTTTAAGATTTTTTCTCGCGCTTTCAACGACTTCCGCATACGTCATTTTACTGTTCCTCCTAAAAGCTCTTTAATGCAAAAACCACATACGCTTTTTCAATTATAAGGGCTTTCCGTCAAGTTTGCAAGGCGCATAAAAACGTATTATAATATTTTTACAAACCGTTTTCCGAAGGAAGTGCCTTATCATGAAAAATCCCGCTGTTTCCCGTATTTTCATATCCACCCCCTGTATATCTCTCGGCGATGTCGGCAGCACCGTTCTCTCCATAATAGACGCCGCCAGAAACGCCGACAGGGGCGGTGCCGATATTGTGCTGACGCCTGAGCTTTCTATCACCGGCGCTTCCCTCGGCGATATGTTTTTGCAGTCATCCATGCAAAGCGCCGCTCTTCGCGCGCTTTCTCTCATAATATCAAGCTCTTCCGATATGCACTGCGCCATCGTGTGCTCGCTTCCCGTGCCTTCTTTCGGGGGGAAGATATATAAGTGCGCGGTCGCCGTCCATCGCGGGCGCATCGTCGCGCTGTGCGCCGAGGGGGTCCTTTCCCCAGACGAGGCGCGCGTATTTTCCGCGCCCCTTCCCGATGCGTCCATTTCCCTTTTCGGCTCCGAATTCAAGGCTTCGCCTTTCGCCGAATTTTCCGTAAATTCCATGAAATACGTCCTTACCTTTGACGTCGAGCTTTTGTGTTCAAAGCGTTTCCATTTAGACGCCGTCCTCGTCCCCGGGTCTGTCGCGGCCGTCCCCCTTGGAGAGTTCAGCATTGCCCACAAGCTCGCCGATATATCAAAGAACCTCGATGCGCCCGTCATATTCTGTTCCAGCCCCCCGTCAGAGTCGACGACCGACTGTGTCTTCGCCGGGTACAGGGTGGTCTCCTCCGGCGGGAAGACCGTATTGTCGGAAAGCGCTCTCTTTTCAGGCGGAGACTTTTCCATCGTCGACCTTCCCGTCGATGAAAGTTTAGGGAAACCCCCGATCTTGCCGGAACACGATATAAAAAATCCGTTTCTCCCCGCAAGCAGCAATCTTTTATCTCGTTTTTGCGGGGATATACTCGATATACAATCGGCCGCCCTCTCGAGGAGGATGGGGCATATCGGCGCTTCCCGCGCGATCGTTGCGGTTTCCGGCGGGCTCGACTCTGCCCTCGCTCTCATCGCATCAAGGCGCGCCCTCGACAAGCTGTCCCTACCTTCCGATGCGCTCATCGCCGTTACTATGCCGGGCTTCGGCACGACCGGCAGGACGTATAAAAACGCCCTCGCCCTTATGAAAAGTATCGGCGCGACCGTTATGGAAATGCCCATCTCCGACGCTGTGCGCGCGCATTTTGCCATGATCGGTCACGACGAAAGCGACCACAGCGCCGTATACGAGAACGCCCAGGCGAGGGAGAGGACGCAGATCGCCCTCAGCCTTTCCAACAAGCTCGGCGGCATCTTTGTCGGGAGCGGAGACATGTCCGAGATGGCCCTCGGCTGGACGACCTTCGCCGGCGATCACATCGCCCTCTACGGCGTAAACGGCGGTATACCGAAGACCGTCATCCGCGAAGTCGTCAGATACTGCGCCGGCCTTCCGGAATACAAAGCATCAAGCGAATATCTTATCGATATCCTCGACACCCCTGTCAGCCCCGAACTTCTCCCTTCAAACGGTGAGAAAAGCGGTCACGAGACCGAGGACCTCGTCGGCCCGTATGCCCTTCACGATTTCTTTCTTTTCCACTTCGTGCGCGGGCATATGCACCCTAAAAAGATCTTTCGCGCCGCCTGCAGCGTGTTTGACGGCGTCTTTCCTCCCGATGTCATCGACAAATGGCTTCGCGTTTTTCTGCGCCGCTTCTCCTCTCAGCAGTTCAAGCGTTCCTGCATGATCGACGGGCCCGCAGTATTCGATTTCTCGCTTTCTCCGCGAAACGGGCTTTCCATGCCGTCCGACATGTCGGCGCGCACCCTTCTTTCCAGTCTTGACGAAAGCGGAGACGATATATGAAGATGAAAACCTCGGCTGTGATATTCGATCTCGACGGCACTCTTCTCGACACGCTCGACGATCTGACCGACGCTTTGAATTCCGCGCTTTTAAAAATGGGACGCGAAAAAATGCGCACCCGCGACGAGGTGCGATCTTTTGTCGGCAACGGCGCGAGGATGCTCGCATCGCGTGCCCTCTCATCTGAAGACCCCGACTTGATCGATCGCTGCTATTCTCTTTTTCAAGAGTTTTACCGCGCCCGCCTTATTTGCAAAACCGCCCCGTATCCCGGCATAATGCAAGCGCTCTGCGCGCTTTGCGCAAAAGGGGTCAAGCTCGGCGTACTTTCAAACAAGCCGGATCCTGCGACAAGGTCTCTCTGCGCCCACTTTTTCGGCCCTTTGCTGACTTGCTGCTCCGGCGAGATACCGGGCGTTCCCCGAAAGCCCGCGCCTGACGGCGTGCTTCGCCTTGTTTCAAGTATGAACGTCTCTCCCGATGAGACGATATATGTCGGCGACTCGGATGTGGACATAAAGACCGCCCTTTCCTGCGGCATCGTTTCCGTCGGCGTCAGCTGGGGCTTTCGCCCGCGTGAAACTCTCGTCTCGGCTATGGCACACCATGTCATCGACCACCCTTATCAGCTTTTGGATATCGTCAAATGACGAAAGGAGAATCCTTTTGAAAACCCTTATATTCAACGGTTCGCCGAGGGAAAACGGCGATACCGCCTTTCTCATAGAAAAGCTTGTCTCAAGCCTCTCGGGAGAAACCAAAACTGTATGCTCATACTTCTCGTCCGTTTCCCCTTGCATCGACTGCCGCCGCTGTTTTAAAACCGGCCTTTGCTGCATAGACGACGATATGCAGGGCATCTACCGCGATATAACAGACGCCGACGCCATCGTCATCGCGTCGCCCGTGTATTTCGGAGAACTGACGGGTTCTCTTTTGAATCTTTTAAGCCGCATTCAGGTGTTTTTCGCGTCGCAGCGCCTTTTCGGCGAGCCTTTCATAAAAAAGCCCAAAGCCGGCCTTTTGATCCTGTGCGGCGGCGGCAGCGGGGCCCCGACCGCGGCGGAAGAGACGGCCCGCATGCTGTTTAAATCCATGAACGTTCGTGACTTTCGCGTGGTGCGCTCCCTCAAAACCGATGATATTCCGAGCTCGCGGGATGATGCCGCGCTCTTCGCCATCTCATCGGCTGCGAAATTTTTGAATGAAAGTTTTTCAAAATAACGTGTTCCGGCGCGGCGCTGTATTTTTCAAAACAAAAAAATTCAAGCGAGAACGTTCAGAACGTTCCCGCTTTTTCTTTATTCCGTCGTTATATCTCGACCTGTCCCAATATCTCTCCGATGCTTCCGCATATAACAAGGTCCGCTCGAAGGTCCGCCGGCGTCCTGTCCCTGTTTATAACGACAAGATTATCCCCTTTGTACACATCTATCAGCCCCGCCGCCGGATACACCGCAAGCGACGTCCCCCCGATTATCAGCACATCGGCTCTTGCGATCGCGTCTATCGCCCCGTACATAACGTCCGCGTCAAGTCCCTCTTCATAAAGCACCACATCCGGCTTTACCGTTCCGCCGCACTCGCATTTCGGAACGCCTTGCGCGTTCATCACAAAATCCGCGGTAAAAAACTTTCCGCAGTTCATACAGTGGTTCCTGTGCACCGACCCGTGCAGTTCGAACACCCTCCTGCTTCCAGCCGCCTGATGAAGCCCGTCTATATTCTGTGTCACGACCGCCGACAGCCTGCCCTTTTCTTCAAGCTCGGCAAGCTTTAAATGCGCCTTGTTCGGCTTTGCCTGATATTTCAGGATCTTATCCCTGTAAAATTCAAAAAACTCCTCCGTATGCGACATGAAAAAACCGTGGCTCAGGATGGTTTCCGGCGGATATTTGTATTTTTGATTATAAAGCCCATCCCTGCTGCGAAAGTCCGGGATGCCGCTTTCCGTCGACACTCCCGCCCCGCCGAAGAATACAATATTCGAAGCCTTTTCTATGATCTGCGACAATGTTTTTTCATTTGTCATTGCAATCACTTCCGTAACGATATTTATGTTTTTATTATACCTTTTTTAAAAAGAGATCGCAACTTTCCTCATTATTGTCCCGTCCTGCGTGTTTCATTAAAAAGTATGCTTTTTCATTTGTGTGACCACTCCGTTTGCAGGGCGCGTTAAAAGGCAAAAATAATTGCATTTATCCTTAAATAGATATATTATACTTATATATGTCTCTATATATAAGATAACTCTTTTTTGGGATGCAATATCATATCGGGACATTATTGCTTTTTCCCTTAATTGCTTCTTTGCATATCATTATTTTTTTTGGGGGGAATCATCGATGAAAAGGCGTCTTTTTGCTTCTATTTTGATCTTGTGTTTTATCCTTGCCTTTATTCCGCTCATGGCGGCGGCGGAAAATGACAATGCCCGGTATCTTATGGATGCCGAGACCCTGTCCGACGGCAAGATCGCCGTTCTCACCGTGCACGGCGGCACAAGCAGTGCGGGCGTTGTAAGCGGCGGCACCCTTTGGTACGGGGTATACGACCCGAGCGACAACGGCTTTGCTGAGGAACCCGTCCTTCTAATCGACGTTTACGCGAAGGAGGCTTCGCTCGCGATAAAGGACGATGTGCCGCATGTGGCATACATAACCTCTGATGACAAGATCGGATATACCAACAAAACGGGCGGCGTCTGGGCCGATCTAACTGTTATAGAATCGAATAACGACAATGTCGCCGGCGCGCTCTCCTCTCCAGACATCGCCGTCGACTCTTCCGGGTTCGCGCACATAACATATATGGATACGCGCGGCCTTTACAGCGCAAAATATGACGTTTCCGACGGCATGTACGCGACGAACACGACGGGCTCTTTCGTAAAGACCGTCATAGCGCCAGGCTCCGGCTGGTACGACAGCCCCGACGGGGAATACAACGCCCCGGACGCCCCGCCTAAGATCGCACTTTCCGAAAGTGGCTACTGCGTCGTCATAAGCAACCATTTCGCCGGCAAATACTACATGGGCTCATGGGAGCATTATTACAGGGTCCTTTTCAAAACCGCTCCGGACAGCGCCGTTGAATACGCCGCCAGCGCGAGAGTCTATGATGCGTGCGGCAGCGGGTCAAATGTTTATGCGCTCATCCATGCCGGCGGTAATTATAAGGTGGTCAACTCCTCCGGAAGCGATGTCGCGAACACTGCAAACGGCTTTGCGTCGTTTGCCGCGGGCATGACGCTTGACGGGTCCGATATCTACTACGCGGCAATAAGCGGCTCTGACCTTCTGTTTTACCAGAACGGAACGTTTGTCGAAGGCAAAAGCGCGACGACTGCGGTCCTTTCCGAGCACAGCAGGCTTTCGACGGTCGTCTCAGGCGGCTTGCAGTATATCCTCTACACCGGGACTGACGATGCCAAATCGCTTGTCATATCAAAACTCGACGGAGATACTGTGACAGAACACCTCGTTCCGTGCGCTCCCGCGGCGCCGAATTACGCGGATCCCGTCGACGTTTCTACCGCCGCAGCGCTCGCCTCTGCCCTTCCCGGAACGCCCAATCCTGATCCGATCCCCGTCGCAAGGCTGGCTGCGGACATAACCGTCGACAGCTCAAACAGCATCGCGACGATGGGCAAGATCATCGTGCCGTCGGGCTTCACCCTGACGATCGACGACGGCGCCGTGGTCGAATCTGAAGTCGAGATCCAATCCGGCGGCGCAGTGCACGTGCTCCCGGGTGGCCTTTTGGCGACGACCATGGGCGGCAACATCGACAACAGCGGATCTTTGACGGTCGACGAAGGCGCGTCTTTGAGAAGTCAGATGGGCGGCAGCGTCGTGAATCAGAACGGCGCAGCCCTGACCTTAAACGGCATTTTTGAATGCGGCTGCATAACCGACGGCAGCAGCCAGGATATAATATGGTTTGAAAACAACGGCACCGTAACCGGCGCCGGCAATGCTATAATGTACAGCGCCGATGACGGTGTAATGGCGGCCGATCTTGACGCTTCCATCGCGGAAATGATGGACGCTCTCGGCCAGGTGACAAGGTTCGACGATTTTAACGACATAAATATATCAAGATTTGACCGTATCTCCGACTACGCCGGATTTTCTGCGATCTTCAACGCCGACCGCACGATCAAATCCGAGCACGTCGAGGGGAATATGGACGTTATCGTCGAGCTTTCCGGGAACATAACCGTCACCGGAACCCTTCGAGGCATGATACACGTCATCGTCCCCCAGGGAAGAAGCCTTACGATAGACGACGGCGCGTCCCTGACAGCCAGCGTCTTGAACGAAGGCTCAGTTTCTGTTTCATCCGGCGGCTTTCTTAACAGCACGATGGGCGGCGACATAGAAAACTTCGGCATACTGACCGTCGCCGGCAACGGCATTATAAGAAGTCAGATGGGTGGCAGCGTCAAAAATCAGAGTGGCGCGACCTTTACCCTCAACGGTCTTTTTGAATGCGGCTGCATAACGGACAACGGTCACGATGTCATATGGTTCACAAACGACGGAACTACCAACGGATCTGGTGACGCGTTCATGTACGACGCCGATCCCGGCGGATCCCTGTCCGCGGATCTCGACGCGTCTATCCAGGTCATGATGGACGCCCTCGGCCAGGCGACAAGGTTTGATGATTTCGGCGATATAAACATATTCAAAAAACTCGAGATCGACAATTTCAGCGACCTTTCAAGCGCGCTGACCGCCGACCGCACGATCAAATCCGAGCATGTCGACGGCAATATGGACATCGTCGTCGACCTCACAGGGAACATCACCGTCACAAGCGAAATCGCAACGATGGCACAGATAAACGTGCCCTTGGGCGTCTCTCTTGAGATCGCGAGCGACGCGATCCTTTCTTCGAGCATAACGAATGACGGCGACATCACCGTCCTTTCCGGAGGGAAGCTCGCCACCACCCAGGGCGGCGATATCAACAATTTCGGCTCGCTTACCGTTGAACCGGATGCGGAACTTTTAAGCCAAATGGGCGGCAAGATCATAAACGCCGACACCGGCACCCTCACTATCGACGGCTTTTTATTCTGCGGCTCTTACTACGACGGCAATCTAACTTACATATGGTTCGAAAACGACGGTACGGTCGCAGGCGACGGGCACTTCGTTGTAATGCCTGTCGCGAACGGTTCCCTTAATGATCGTATCGACGCGACTTTCCTCTGCATATCTGAACTCGGAAATCCCTCTCCTGTTCCGGTATATACCTCGGCAGTGGGATTCCAGGAACTTAACGATCTCAACGCAGACTCGACCACCGTTCAGGGCATCTACCTTATTCGTGAGGACGGCGGCGAACCCCTTGTCCACGTATCTGGCAATATAAACATGGCTGGCAAAAAACTATGCATTGAAGATTCCGATCTCGTTATAGATTACGGCTACACCCTGACGCTCGACAGTTCTTCGTCCCTTACGTTTGCAAAGCGTTTCGGCAAGATCGTCGTCGAGGCGCCCGGCACCGGCGGCGTCAATGACGCGAACGGCGGCGGCACCCTGGTCATCGACGGTACAAAGCTTATGAGCGGCAGCGACTCTGAGGCTATATTCCTTGTTACAAACGACATCATGTTCGTCGGCGGCGCGGAATACAACAGTCACCCCGCACCCGCCGCCTGGATCTATATCATGGACGGCGGCGCTGCCTCCGCGCACGGCGCGGTCCCCGCGGCGCTCACTAACAACGGCATGCTGGATCTTATCGTCGCCGAAAGAAGCTCGCTTCTCGTGACAGACGATTTCTCCACCCGATATATGGAGCTTCGCGGCGCCCTTGACCGTGTGGGTACCTCTTCGATCACGCTTGACGAGGTATATTATTTCAACGACAGTACGATCGGCGATTCCGTCGGCTCTGTCATAACAGGTACAAGCGCTACCTCATTCCAGACGCTTTTCGATCTCGGCTCGGGCGATCCTCAGGATGTCTTCCCCTTCGCGACTGACGTCGGCGGAAAATATTACTTTGAATCAAACGGCGTGCCCTATAACCCCACCCGCGACGGCTATGATTTCGACGGATGGGAGATCCATTCCGGATGGGAGGGACGCTCTATCTTCACAAGCGCCATGGAAACGACGCTTCAAGGCCTTACCGTTCTGACAGATGATGATGCGATGAGCCCCTACTTCGGCATGCATTACGTCCTGTCTCCGACGAACTTCCCGATCGCCGTCACCGCGAAATGGAGCGGCGGCCCCCCGCCGACATACACGATAAGCGGCACGGCAGCCGCGTGGGATGACAGCGACAACGCGGTATATCTTCTCTACTCATCCGCTGTAAGCGACAGCGACATAAGGGCCGATGTAAGTCTTGTAACGCCTCTCCTTAATTCGTACACGGCCGGCAGATCCTCGATCTCTCTCAATGGCGACGGGAAGAGGCACGATCAGGTCTTTACCTTCACCGGGGTCTCCGACGGGACATACAAGCTCGCGATATTCAAGCCCGGAAAACACGTTACAAAGATAATTTCCGTCGGCGTCGGAGGAGGAGACCTTCCGCTTGGCGAAATAAAGCTTTGGCTTTACGGCGACGTCACATATGACGGCATCGTAAACGCGGGCGACGTGATGCAGGTAAAACGTCATGTGGCAAGCCTCGATTCGATATTCGACGCGGGAAGCGATCAGGATAAAGCGGACCGCGAGATGGCGGCGAACGTCACGGCGATCGTATCCGGAGACGTCCTGGTCAACGCGGCGGACATCATGCAGATAAGCCGATACGGCGCAGGTCTCAATTCTGTATTCGACGCCATGCCGTAATCAGAAGCATAAAAAATCAAGGCATCTGGTTTTCGGGCGAAACGAATATTTTAAACTGTCTTTTCCTGCTTATTACGGAACCTCGGCGCGCTGATAATGCAAAAAGCGGCGACCCGTTCCCTTATAAAACCCGCATTTTTGCACATGGTTGTTCAATATAGGGCGTTTTGCCGATACGCCGGTTTTCCCTTTCCGCCCTGCTTGACAAGATACAATATCAGCCATCCATTTCGAATATTAAGGAGTGATCTAAAATGCGCATGAAAAAAAGGGTCCTGTCAATCCTGCTTGCGTTTTGCCTGTTCGTCGGACTTCTTCCGATGACCGCAACCGCGGTCCCCGCGGGCAATTCGTTTCAGGTAAGCACGACCGAAGCACAGGTCGGCGATACCTTGACCGTCAGCTTTACACAGCCAATATCACAAACAGTGTCAACATTATCCCTAAAAATATCTTTTGACAAAACGTGTTTTGAGGTGCAGTCGATCGCAAACGCACCGTATGCCGATCTTCAGCCCAGTATCGACGGCGCGAACAACAACGGGTATGTCCAGATCGGCTACACCGACAACTCGCTGGAGGCCAACACCGACATCGCCGCCGACACCGTTCTTCTCTCTATAACTTTTCTTGTCAAGAACACGGCGACGCTCGGCGATAAAACCTTCACCGTATCAAACTATGAGGTCGGAGGCGCGTATAACCCGAGCACCTATGCAATGGATGACATCACGCCGTCAGATCTTGATATCGGCGATAAGACCAAGACCGTCACGATCTACGAGCAGCTTGATGCCTTAACGGTCGGCATAACCGCCCCTGTCAAAGGGGATGCGCCTGTAACCGCCCTCGACGAGACCGAGTATGCGGGCTCAATCGGCTGGAGCGGCGCTCCCGCGACGTTCGCGCCGAACACCGTATACACGGCGAATGTCACTCTTAACGCAAAAGCGGGCTACACCTTCGGGCCCAGCATCGCTGTAACGGTCCCCGGATCGACGAATGTCGATATCCAGCCGTCAAGCTCTACCGTTCTGGTATTTGAGGCCGCCTTCCCCGCGACCGCCGCGGCGACGCTGACCGAACTTACCATAACGACCCCGCCGAGCAGCACCACCTATTCGCACGGCGATGCGTTCGACAATTCCGGGATGGTCGTTCGCGCAACATACGATGACTCCAGCACAGACGATGACTTTACCGGATATACCGTCGAATACGCTGCGCCCGGGCAGACATTCCTGAAATACGGCGACACTTCCGTTACGGTCAAATGCGGCGCTGTTTCGACGACGCAGGCTGTCACCGTAAACAAAAAGAATTTGACCGTCACAGGTCTTTCTGCGACGCCGCGCGAATACGACGGGACGACGGCGGTCACGCTTTCCGGAGGCGCTTTATCCGGAGTTGCCCCTGGCGACACCGTCACCGCGACGATGCCGACCTCCGGCACGATCGGCGACGCGAACGCGGAAAACAACAAAGCTGTCACCTTCTCCTCGATCGCGCTGTCCGGCACCGATTCTGGAAACTACACGATCTCTCAGCCGACCGTAACCGTAAATATCGGCAAAGCCGACCCCACGGCGGCGCATTTCGATATCTCAGCACCTGTCAACAAGACTTATGACGGCGCGGCGGCGACCGTTGCTTCTCCCGCGCTGAAAGCCGCCTACGAGTCGACGGGTCTTGACCTTACGATATTCTACAACGGCGTTTCCCAGGGCACCCCGCCTTCCAAAGTCGGCACCTACACCGTGACGTTCGATATCCCGAACGGCGGCACGAACTTCAACAGCTCTGCCACCGCCATGGATATCGGCACGCTTGTGATCTCTCCGAAGGATGTCACGATAACCGGCGTCACAGCGGTCGGCAAAACATTTGACGACTCGGCGGATGCGACCCCCGGCGGAACTCCCGTTGTCAGCGGAGCTCTTGGCGGCGACACCGTCACAATAAATGCCGGCACAGCAGTGTTTGACGATAAGTATGCCGGAACCGGCAAGACCGTCACCTTCTCCGGATACAGCCTCTCCGGTGCGGATGCCGGAAACTACAATCTCGCTTCTCAGCCGGCAAACGTCACCGCCGATATCACAGCGGCAGATCAGGCGCCCACCATCACGGCGGCTGCAAACCTCGCCAAGGGCGGGAATGACCTTGATCTTTCGACGCTCGTCTCCGGTGCTCAGGGCGCTGTCAGCTTCTCAATAAGCAGCAACGCGACCGATGCGACGCTCTTAGGCTCGACGCTGACCTCCGGCACGACCCAGGGCGACGTCGTCATCAATGTGAATGCCGCGGCGGTCGATCTCAACAGCGACAGCATGAACGAATATAACTCCTTTACCGCGAACGACGCCATCACCGTTACGATCGTGAATAAAGCCGATGCATCCGTCACCATCGACGGCGCGGCGACGATCGCCAAGACTTACGGCGACAGCGGCTTTACGCTCACTGCATCAGCTGCAAATGAAGGAACAAACGGAGCATGGAGCTGGGCATCCGGCGACGACACGGTCGCAACAGTCGACGCTTTAGGCAACGTCACGATAACCGGCCAGGGTTCGACGACCATAACCGCGACCTATGAATCGGATACCACATTAGGCAATGCGTCTGTCACCCTGAACGTCAGCAGGAAAGACGTTACGATAACCGGCGTCACAGCGTCCGGCAAAACGTATGACGGAACAACGACGGCGACCGCCGACAACTCCTCTGCGGTCGTAAACGGCAAAGTCGGAAGCGACGATGTGACCGTCTCTGCCGGTACGGCGGATTTTTCCGACAAAAATGTCGGCACAGGAAAGACCGTCACCTTCTCCGGCTACACCTTAACTGGCGCCAAAGCCGGAAACTACAACCTCACCTCTCAGCCGGCAAACGTCACCGCTGACATAACACCGAAGGATGTCACCGCAACCGTCACTGCGACAGACCGCGACTATGCGGCCGGCAACACGGCGGTTGCCCTTGTCGCGGGCTCTGTCACCGGCGCTGAGGCACTCGACGATGTATCCGTTGACGTTTCCTCCGCACAAGGCACGATCGCTGATGAAAATGCGGGCGCAGATAAGGCTGTTACCGTAACCGGTGTTTCACTCTCCGGTACGGATGCCTCAAACTACAACCTCGCTTCTCAGCCGACCGGCGTCACCGTTACGATCAATAAGATCGCATATACGGGCAGCACCTCTGCGGCCGGCTCCGCAAAATACGGATCTTCCGGCACGGTCGATCTCAGCGCATATGTCGTCGCGGGCGGTACTGCCGCGATAGATTCTTTCAGCGACACGAACAACGTTCTCAATGGACTTGCCTCAATTACAGGCACAACGATGAACTTTACGTTTGTCAATGATGCTTTGAAGGTCGGCTGCACCGCATCTTTCACCGTTCAGGTGACATCGACGAACTACAATAACTACAATGTCACAGTAACGCTGACGGTTCTTGACAAGCTGCCTCAGACAAACTTCCAGTTTGCCTCGGCGACAATTCCCAAAACCTATGGCGATGCGCCCTTTACGATCGCCGCGACCGGCGCCGAAGCGGGCAGTACTGTGACCTATGAAAGCAGCGCGCCTGCCGTCGCAACAGTCGACAACAACGGCGCTGTGACGATCCTCAAAGCAGGCGACACGACCATAACGGCAACCGCATCTGAAACTGCGGATTACACTGGAGCATCGGCAAATTACACCCTGAACGTCTCCAAAGCGACCATAACCGTCACCGCAATGAACCAGAGCGTCTATGTCAACGGCGTTGCCCCGGACCTCAGCACTCCTGTTTTGAATACGCACTACACGGTCACGGGTCTCGCAGGCAGTGATGCTCTCTCTGGTACAATTGCCCTCGAATACCAGCAGGGCGGAGTTGCGGCGGTCCCCGATACCTCGGCTACGGGAACATATGACATTGTCGCAAGCGGTGTGACCGCAGATTCCGAAAAATACAACGACGTTGTATTTGCAGACGGACTTTTGACGATATCTACAGCGCCCTCAGGCTCCGGAACTGTCTTAGTGCCGTTCCCGGTAAAGGTCGATCCCACACAGAACGGCGCCGTCACTGTAAACCCCACATCCGCAAATGTTGGAGAGACAGTCACGATAACCGTGACCCCTGATGAAGGATACGTCCTTAAGAGCCTCACCGCAGGAAATGCGGCACTTACCAAGGTAAGCGACACCGTATACACCTTCAGCATGCCGGCGTCGGCCGTCTCCATCGCCGCTGAATTTGAAGAAGAGCCTGCCGCTCCTCCTGTTGAGGTCCTCTTCGAAGACGTCGATGAAAGCGACTATTATTACGACGCTGTAAAATGGGCGGTGGAAAACGAAATCACGACCGGCACAAGCGAGACGACATTCTCACCTGAATCCAGCTGCAGCAGGGCCCAGATGGTGACCTTCCTGTGGAGGGCGGCCGGAAGCCCCGAACCGACGACATCGTCCAATCCGTTCGGCGATATAGACGAATCGGAGTACTATTACAAAGCTGTTCTGTGGGCTGCCGAGAACGGCATAACCCAGGGCACATCAGCCGGATCGTTCAGCCCGGACGACACGGTAAGCCGCGACCAGAGCGTTACCTTCCTGTACCGCCTGGCAGGCAACAAGAGCGATACGTCCAATCCATTCACCGATGTTGACGAAGACAGCTTCTGTTATGACGCGGTCGTATGGGCGCTTGAAAACGGCATCACGACCGGCACCTCAGCCACAACATTCGATCCTTCGGCGGATTGCCTGCGCGGACAGATCGTAACGTTCCTCTACAGGACCTATGGCCAAGGCAAATAAATACCCGGTATAAAACTTAAGCTGCGGGAGAAAATCTCCCGCAGCTTTTTTTATCTTTATCCAACTTTTTGTCCCGCGCGTCATGCGTGTCAACGGCGATCTTTTTCAAGACCCCATCCTCATTATTTCGACGCCCTAAGGACATACACCGGCGTATAGATCGGCCCTTTTTCGCTTAGAACAGAACGCATCAGCGTTATCGACTCTGCGCTGAAAGACAGCGCATCTTTCCTTTTCCGCAAGATATCCCACGCGTCCTCATTTTTCAAAACGGCGTTTCGCGCGATCGTCATATGCGGCCGAAACGGCCTTGTCTCAAGTGAAAATCCCCGCATGCGAAGTCCGTCAGATAATTTTTTTTGAAGCTCATACAAAGTTTTCGGCGCTTTTACCTCGCGCCACAAAATGTCGCCTTCCTGCCTGCGAAATCTGCCCAAATCTCCTATCGTGATCGGAAATTTCTGAAATTCGCATTGATCCATAGCTTCCTGAACGTCTTTTACGCGCTGATACGGCACCTCTCCCAAAAACTCCAGCGTCAGATGATACGCGTTCCTTTTGACAAACCTGCCCGAAACAAGTTCCTCGCGCAAAAGCGCTGCATCCTTTTCAAGCGCCTCTTTGATATTTTCCGGAAAGGTGACCGCGATAAACAGCCTCATTGTCATCGTCCCCCCAAATCATCCGAAGCGATATTTTAAGCCCTTTTATTATATTGACCGCCGATCGCGCTTGTCAAGCGCGGCAGACGGCCTTAAAAGGGGTTCCTCATCCCTTGACTTTTACACATATCTGATATATACTTTTATTTGCACTTATATTTCATATATCGCGGGGTAGAGCAGTTCGGTAGCTCGTCGGGCTCATAACCCGGAGGTCGTAGGTTCAAATCCTATCCCCGCAACCACCGGAGTCTTTCCGGGACGACGAGGAACTCCGTATAAGAGGTCCTCGTTTTTTATCTTACAAACAGAAAGGAACGAGATAACAAATGGGAAAGTTCATAATTAAGGAAACTGCAACAGGCTTTAAATTTGACCTCAAGGCTAACAACGGCGAAACGATCGCCACATCCGAAGTTTACACAACAAAAACAGCATGTCTTAACGGAGTTAACAGTGTAAAGATAAACTGTACAGGCGACGTTGAAGACCAAACGGCTGACCCCATTGTTACGGCCAAACACCCCAAATTTGAAATGTATAAAGACAAAGCCGGCGAATTTCGTTTCCGCCTGAAAGCCAAAAACGGTGAGATCATCGCGGTATCCGAGGGATATACGACAAAGGCCAGCTGTGAAAACGGCATAGCCAGCGTTAAGAAAAACGCTCCGGATGCCGAAATAACAGAGGCTTGATCGCATATAAGGGTCGCAAAAAAAACGAATTGTTTATATTAAGGCGTTTTTCCTTAGGTCAACAAAAAAGCACGGTTTATCGCAAACCGTGCTTTTTTATTTTTGTATGTGTGATCTTCACTGTGTCAAAATTTCCCCGTCATTCATCTTTTCAATATATGCCAGAAAATCCTCTTCATTAAGCGGGCGGCTGAAATAATAACCTTGTATAAGATTTGCGCCTGCATCCATCACCCGTTTCAGCTGTTCCTTTGTCTCCACGCCCTCCTGAACGACGTTTTTGTCAATACTTCTTATGACCCTGATCAGATTATCAAGCAGTTTTGCCGTCTCCGGATTCTTCTCCCCTCCCCAGAGGATCGCCTTATCGATCTTGACGTTCGTATATTCTTTTTCTATCAGGCGGACCAGATTTGCATACCCCGTCCCGTAATCATCCAGCGAGAATGAATACCCCGCCTTTCTCATCTGGGCGATGGTCTCTTTCACAGCCGGAGCCTCGTCATAAGAGATACCTTCCGTGATCTCTAAATTGATCTGCCCTGCATTCACGCCCCATTCTCTGCGCAGCTTATCAAATGTTGACATAAGGTCCTCTCGCAGAAACTGATAGACCGATACATTCACATCTATATAATTGATTCCCCGCTCATTAAGCCTGTTTTGTCCGATAAACCGGCACACCTTTCCGAATACGCAGCTCCCCAGCTCGTGGATCATCCCCGTCTTTTCTGCGATCGGGATAAATTCATCCGGCAAAATACTTCCCAAATCCTCGTCAAAGATCCTCGACAGCGCCTCCGCCGCGACGATCTTCCCTGTCTTTACGGACCAGATCGGCTGATACCATACCTGTACATCGTTCTCTTTAATGGCTTTTCTGACGGCATTCTCCACTTCAAGCGTGCGTTTGACGCCCGTCATATCGTCCCTTGTCAAAAGCAAAGATCTCGGTTTTATATGCTGGAACCCGCTTATCATGATATCCTGCAGTTTTGAAAGCGTCTTCACGTCTTCCGGCACGCGGATTATTCCCACGATAGCCTCGATTCGGGCCGCCATTTCATCTGTTTTCCATGTGTTTTCAAATCGTTCCAGAACCCGCTTTGCTATATTTCCCACTTTTTCTTCGTTTGTATCATTTATTATTATGGCAAACCCCTCTTGCCAGAACCGGAAGATATACTCTCTGTCGGCAACGGTCTCAAGCCACGCGGCGATATCCGCCATAAGCCGGCCTACATTCCGGCTGTCGAAAAGTCTCGAAAAAATATCGAGGTTCAAAAGCCTTATCATCATAATATTGTATCTCTGATCGCTTCCCATAAGGCGCCTGTTCGTATCGACGAATGCCCTGCGGTTGAATACCTGCGTCTCCTGGTCTATAAACCTCGTGCGATCTTCCAGTATTATCATCAGCGTCAGTATCGCCAGTGCTTCAAGGAACAGCTCGACCAGCATATCCGGTCTTAACCCCTGCAGGCACACCCCGATAATCGCGAGAGCCACAACGCAGCATATGACGATGCTGTTCGCCTTTGAGATCGCCCTTTTATACCGGAAGAAGAAATAAAACCCCGTCGCGACATAAAGCACAGCCATAATATAAAGCAGCGGCATCAGCGGGCCCCTGTGATAGATAAAATTCTCATCAAGGTAAAACGCCAGCTTCGTCAATGGATTTGTGATTATGATTATTTCTCCGCAAATATACGGCGCCACAAATATCCAGTAAAAGCTCGGTCTTCTTCCCAGCGCAGAACCGTTGACGTTCATAAAATACAGCGTCAGGCATATCGCCAGCGTCGAATGGGTAACAAAAAAAAGCTCATGCATAAAAAAGAGCAGGGCGTAAACCCCCTCATGTGCATGCTCTGTCAAATATACTCCCCCGACAGACGCCGCGGCAGAAAGGATGCTTATCTGCAAAATCAGCATAAATACGAAATGCTGATTAAAAATTTTTGCCCTGATCCCCTTTGGCGGCACGTATTGACGTCCTCTCGCGCTCAAGCTGTAAATCAGGCAAAAGAAATATATGATCAACGCAGCCAAATCATAATTCAATGTATACATTTACATCCTCCGTCATGCTAATTTGCTGCATAAAATGTAACCTTAGCCCAATAAATAACACCCCATTGTTTTAATGATAAATAAATTTTGCGTTGTTTACAACCAGATTTCGTTATTTTTTCCCAACATTTTTAAATAACAGACCGTGCGATCTGCGAATGTCCACTTTATCTGTGTATTTTTTATTTTATCACTATAAAATCATATCTGCAATCAAAGCTTCCCAAAATTGTGAAAATTATATTTTACTCATTTTTGCCGTTGATATTGGCTTATTATCGTGGTATCCTTAATTTGTCAACTGTGTTGGAAACCATATTAGCATATTTTTCTTAGGGGGAGTAAGAAATATGAAAAGATCTATCGCAATTTTATTGTCCGTAATCATACTTTTGTCTCTTGCCGGCTGCGGCGGCGGGAACAGCACGGTCCAAAGCCCATCCAACGTCTCTTCCAGTTCACAGCAGGGATCATCCGCCCAGCAAACCAGCAATGGCGCCGAAACCATTGAAGAAGCTGTTCTTCTCGATGAATCCGGCATCAAGATTACTGCAAAAGATCTTGACAAAGACGGTTTCTTTGGAGCGGATCTGAACCTTTTGATAGAAAACGATTCCGGCAAGGATATAACTGTTCAGGCCACCAATTCTTCAATTAACGGCTATATGATAGATGCTCTCATTTCAGCAGACGTCGTCAACGGCAAAAAGGCCAACGATTCGATCACCTTTATGGATTCAGATCTGGAGATCGCCGGGATAACGACGATCGCCGATATCGAATTTTGTTTCCAGATATATGAGACGTCTTCTTATGACGATATCTTGGTCTCTGATCCCGTCATAATCAAGACGTCCGCTGCCAACGGTTACAATTATACATACGATGACAGCGGCGAAGTCGCCTATGAAGACAGTGATATGAAAATAGTTATCAAAGGCCTTGTCGAGGATGATTTCTTCGGGCCGAGCATCCGCGTCTACGTTGAGAACAAAAGCGACAGGGAATTCACCGTTCAGGTTCGGAACATGTCGCTTAACGGCTTTATGGTCGATGCCATGTGCTCGATCGACGTCTGCCCCGGCAAGCATTGTGTCGATACGATATCCTTTATGGAATCCGATCTTACGTCAAACGGGATCGAGACGATCGAAGACGTCGAATTCTCGTTCCATGTAATTGACTACGATTCATGGGAAGACATCGTCAACACCGACACGATATCCCTCAGCTTCTGATCTGCATGATATACAAAAAATCGCGGCTCCGCATCTTCGGGGCCGCGATTTTTGCGTCTTTTCCCCGGTATAATGTCTGCCGAGTTGAAAATACCGGCTAACTATGATAGTATAAACGTATATTTCTAATATATTTTCGTCTTTTTCAAAAGGAGGAAACAATGGAAAACTATCAAGATATGCGTCCGGCAGGCGGAAACAAAGCTCCCAATAAGACAAAATCCGTTGTCATACTCGTCATCGCTATCGTTATCTTTTTGGCGCTTTTGTCCGCGTCTTTCTCGATCGTCGACGAGGGATACATCGGCGTCAAATACCAATTCGGCAAGATCGTTGCAGACAACCTGTCCGCCGGCCTTAATTTTAAGGTTCCGTTCATTCAGACAATAACGACCGTCGATATCAGAGAGCAGATATATGAGATGAATACCACCGCCTACACGAAAGATACCCAGACGGTCGAGAACATCCAAATAAAGCTGAACTATCTCTATGACCGCAGCGCACTTTCCGATATTATCCGCAACGTCGGCATCAAAAACGTCGAAAGCAAGCTCATCATCCCACAGATCCAGTCGATCATGAAGAATGAGATCGGCCAGTTCCGCGCGGAAGAGCTTGTCCAGAACCGTGCGACCGTCCAGGAGAATATTGAGGACAAGATGCGCCAGTCGCTGTCGACAAGCGGTATAACTGTCGTGTCGTTTGCGATCGAGAACATCGATTTTGAAGACGGATTTGAAGAGGCGATCCGCGCGAAGGTCGTCGCCGAGCAGGAAGCTCTCAAAATGCAGAACAAGACGGTAGAAAAAGAAGAAGAGGCCCGTCAGCAGGTCATAGCCGCCGAAGCCGCCACAAAGAGCCGCAAGATCCAGGCCGAGGCCGAAGCTTTTGCCATCGAGACCATCCAGAAACAACTTCAGGCAAGCCCTGAATACATCGAACTTCAGAAAATCCAAAAGTGGGACGGCAAATTCCCTCAGGTCATGAGCGACGGGGTGAACCCCTTTATCGCCATCACCGGAGAGGGCGAATGATCGATCCCGCCTGCCTTAATTTATACGAAAAGCGCCCTAAGGGCGCTTTTTATTTTTCATTATCCGGCTTTTTCCGTTCCTTGATCCGGAGTTATTTTGTTTTCGTTTGAGGATGCCTAATAAAAAAGGGCCCCATGGATGCTTGCATCCATGGGGATGGTGCCGGAGACCGGGCTCGAACCGGTACGAGGTTGCCCTCACGGGATTTTAAGTCCCGGGCGTCTGCCAGTTTCGCCACTCCGGCGCTGGGCAGTATTATATCATGCGTGTTTTTCACTGTCAACGCGACGCTCGATCCGCGTTTTATCCTATTTTCCCGTCTGCGCGCGCCTGAAATTTTTCAAGGTTAACGATGACTCTCTCATGCTTTCCCTCGGATATGACTTCCTTCTCGTCTCTCGCCGATACGTTGAATATGATGCGCCGCCCGTCGACCGCGCAAAGCTCGCATTCATATGTCACTTCCATTGAAAGCGGCGTTGCCGCGATATGCGACACCTCTATCCTTGTGCCGACCGTCGTATTCCCCTCGCCAATATGGTCTTTAACGCACTCTTTGCATACGTTCTCTATCCCCGCTATCATCGCCGGCGTCGCCAGTACGCGCACATCGCCGCTTCCGATATTGGATGCAAGCATATCCTCCGTCACTTTCACCTTTTTCGTCATCGAAAGTCCCGTTTCCATAAAAACCCCCCTCACATTTTTTATCAGTATGCTTTAAAACACATTTAATGTCAATAAGCATAAAACGCGGGCGGCATTTAGCCGCCCTTTTTATTTTATCCTTCCGATTTCTTCAAGCCACTCCACCGTATCCCTGAGCGTTTCTCTCATCGGTCTTGTTTTGAAATAAAGTTCCTCATCCGCTTTTTTATGCGTGAACATCCCGTTCGAATTGAGCGTGTAAAGCGAATACGCCGTATAAAGCGGCGGCTGCCGCAAAAGCTTATAATACATTTCAGAAAGCGGCGCCGTCATTTTTGCAAACCACATCGGCAGAACCGTCTTCACTTTATTTTTCCCCGTTATCTCATGCAAATATGAAAGGATCTCTTTTACCGAAAAATACCGGTTCGTCAAAAGATAACATTCCCCTGAGCGCCCGTTCTCGCAGCAGGATATTATCCCGTCCGCGACGTCTCTTACATCGACAAAATCATATCCTCCTTCGACGCACGCCGTCAGCGCGCCCCTGCAATAATCTATGACGAGCTGCGTTACATGCCCGCGGCCGCGGTCGCCCGGTCCGACTATCCCCGACGGATGCACAACGCATGTGAAAAGCCCCTCTTTCTCCGCCGCAAGCACTTCTCTCGTCGCTTCCGCCTTGGTCTTTGCATAAAGCCCGACCACCCTGTCCGGATCAAAGGCTTTCGTCTCCTCCATCGTCTCGCCCCTGGGTCTTTCCTCTATCGCGTGTGATGTGCTGACATACACAAGCTTTTTTGCGCCGTGTTTCCTGCACATATCTATTATGTTTTTTGTCCCTTCGACATTCACATCGTAGACCTTCTGGTCATATTTTGCCGCTATCGACACTATTCCCGCCGCATGTATCACTATGATCTCGCAATCATCCTTCACATCAAACAGCTTCTCAAGCGATCCTTTCTCGCACACGTCCCCTTCGACGCACACGACGCGCCCGTCGATAAACCGCGCGTTTTTATCCCCCGGAAGGACAAGCGCGCGCACATTTTTGCCCATATCCGCAAGCTTCTGAGCCACCGCACCTCCAAGATGCCCGGCGGCGCCGGTCACCAAATAAACTACATCCTGCATGCGCTCATCCCTTTCTGTTTCGTTATTCGCAATTTTTTAACTAAGACCTTCTTTCAAGGCCATTGTATATTTTATTTATTGTTTGCACAATCGATTTTAAAAAGTTTCACCGATTGTTTACATTTGCACGCTCATATCGTGTTTTTTCGGGTTTTTCTGATTTTTTTGCGCTGATTTTCGCAAATTTTTGCAATTTTTATGGGAAAATCGTCAAAATTCGCGCGGCGCTATTGACACGAAGCCTTTCCCGTGCTATCTTTTGAAGAACAATCTTTTGTTTCGGGCGAAAGGTCCGGACAATGGTAGAGGCGCGGTGACCATAAGTACCCCACCATGTTTAAAAGGCGTTCTGCGGTCAGGGGAAAGGGGTCATTGCCGAAGCGGTAGAGAACTTGCCTTTTGATCTCATCCGCTGGGCTGCCGCATAATATGCGGCAGACTGTCACATGTTTTATTGTGGGGTGCTATCATTGACCTTTTAATGTATATCAACGGTCATGCGTGCATTCTTTCACTGCACATGTGGCCGTTTTACTTTTATTTTTTATCTGTTTTTGAGGGGGAAAATCTTATGCTTTCATCGAAGAGCAGAAAGGCCCTTATGATCGCGCTTGTCGTGCTTCTTGCAATGTCTCTTTGCATATGTACGGCTTTCGCCGAGGGCGAAGGGGAGTACCAGAGCAACTTTTTTGCGACGCCGTGGTCGCTTTTGCCGCCGATCGTCGCGATCGCGCTTGCCCTTATAACGAGAGAGGTGTACCTCTCCCTTTTTGTCGGGATCCTTGCGGGCGGCATACTTTACGCGAATTTCAGCCCGGTCATGACGGTGACGTCCGTATTCGAGATGATGACCGCCAAGATCGGCGACAGCTGGAACGTCGGCATTCTCATATTCCTTGTGATACTCGGTATAATGGTATCTCTCATGACAAAAGCGGGCGGCTCGGCCGCTTACGGGCGCTGGGCAAGTGAGAGGATAAAAAGCAAGCGCGGCGCGCTTCTTGCGACGGCGGGCCTCGGCTTTCTTATATTCATCGACGACTATTTCAACTGTCTCACCGTCGGAAGCGTCATGCTTCCCGTGACGGACAAGTTCAGGATCTCCCGTGCGAAGCTTTCCTATATCATCGACGCCACCGCCGCGCCGATCTGCATAATCGCCCCCATTTCAAGCTGGGCGGCGGCTGTCACTTCGTCGACGAACGGATCCGAGATAGACGGGTTCAACATGTTCCTGCGCGCGATCCCGTATAACTTTTACGCGATTTTGACGATCGTCATGATCCTGTTTATTTCTATCGCTGCGTTCGATTTCGGCCCGATGAAAAAGCACGAGATGAACGCTGAAAAAGGCGACCTTTTCACGACGCCGGACCGTCCGTATCAAAACGCAGCATCAGACGATGTGTCAAGTAAAGGCCGCGTTTTCGACCTTGTCATCCCGATAATCGCGCTCATCGTGTGCTGCATAATCGGCATGGTCTATACCGGCGGCTTTTTCGACGGGGCATCCTTTATCGACGCTTTCGCCGACTGCGACGCGTCCGTCGGCCTTGTGCTCGGTTCGTTTGCGGCGCTTGTGATAACGTTTTTGCTTTACATCCCGCGCCGCGTGATATCCTTCAAACAGTTCGCCGACAGCCTTCCCGAGGGGTTCCGTCTGATGGTCCCGGCAATGCTCATACTCGTCTTTGCCTGGACGCTCAGCGGCTTCTGCCGTGAAGGACTTGGCGCCGGCGACTTCGTTGCCGCTCTCGTTGAGCAGAACGCCGGGGCAAGCATGTTCCTGCCCGCGATTCTGTTCCTCGTGGCGCTCGGTCTTGCGTTTGCGACGGGCACCTCCTGGGGCACGTTCGGCATCCTTATCCCGATCGTTCTCTCCATCTTCCCCGACATGAGCGAGATCCTCATCATAACGATCTCCGCATGTCTCGCGGGCGCCGTATGCGGCGACCACATATCCCCGATCTCGGATACGACGATCATGGCATCGACCGGTGCTCAGTGCAACCACATAAACCATGTGTCGACGCAGATCCCTTACGCGCTGCTTGTCGCGGCGGTCGCCTTTGTAAACTTTATTATCGCCGGCATCATTCAGAACGTGTTCATCGTCCTACCGATAAGCATTATAATGATGCTTGCCGTCCTTTTCATAATGAAGGCCGTTTCGAAGAAGAGCGCTTGAGACGTCTTTTACAGCTCTAATTTCAAAATATAGAAAAAAGCATTTTTATAAACTTTTTGTATGGCAATATACAAAAAATCGACAAGTTTTCCTCTATTTATAATATTATTTATCCCTATATGCCGTTGACACTTCTCTTAAATTGCTATAAAATATTTTTTGCCTAACATTATCAATTTTTATTTAAATTAATTTTTATCTAAAATGATCAGGAGGATATTTTATGGCAAAAACCGCAATAATCACCGGCGGCTCTCGTGGCATCGGCGCCGCTATGACCAAAAGACTGGGAAAAATGGGCTACAACGTGGTGATAAATTACAGGAGCGCTTCCTCAAAAGCCCTGTCCGATGAGATCGCGGCAAGTCTTGAGAAAGAGTTCGGCGTCAAAACGCTCGTTGTAAAGGCCGACGTCAGCAAGTACGAAGATTGCGAAGCTCTCGTCAAGGCCGCCGTCGAAAAATTCGGCGACAAGATCGACGTTCTCGTAAACAACGCAGGCATCACCAACAACTCCAACTGGATCGACATCACGAAAGACGCTTACGAGAGTGTTATCAGCACCAATCTTTTAAGCGCTCTGCATATGACACATCTTGTTCTGCCTTATATGATAAACCACTCAAGCAAGGACGGCCAGTGCAATATTATCAACATCTCCTCTGTCGGCGGCCTTACCGGCGTTATAAACCAAGCCGACTACTGCGCGTCCAAATCCGGTCTTATCGGCCTTACAAGGGCTCTCGCCCTCGAGTTTGCCTCGCGCGGCGTCCGCGTCAATGCGATCGCCCCCGGCATGATCATGACAGACATGCTTCGCGGCGTAAATCAGGACGAGCTTGCGGCTCTCGCGGCGACCATCCCGGAAGGGTTTATCGGCGATGTGGATGATATTGCCGGCGCGATGGAGTATATTCTCACCGCGTCATACCTTACCGGTCAGACGATCTCTCCGAACGGCGGCTTTGTGCTCCAGTAAAAGTTCATATCAATAATTATCCCGCCGGGATATTTGCAGCGTAAAGACACGCGTGCAGATCCCGGCGGGATCTTTCTTTTTTTATATTCTTTTTTACTTTGCCGCGGCTTCGACGTTGGATTTTCTGTTATTGTATACGAACATCCATATCGACGCCGCGCAAATGACCGCATATCCGATAAAGCTGTATCCGTCGGGTGTCTCTCCCAGTATGAAAAACGCGAAGATCGTCGCAAATATTATCTGCGAATAATCGTATATCGATATCTCTCTCGCCGGAGCGAACGAATATGCCGCCGTTATCCCAAACTGTCCTCCCGCGGCGGCAAGCCCCGCCCCGAGGAGAAGCATAAGCTGTGCGGCCGTCATCGGATGATAATCGAATATGATAAACGGCGTCACCGCCAGGCAGGAAAACCCGGAAAAAAACGCGACTATAAGAGGTCCCTTTACCCCTCTCGAGCTCAGAAGCCTGACAAGCGTATACGCCGCGCCCGCCGTTATCCCGCCGAGCGTCCCCACAAGCGCCGGCAGGATCTGCACCCCCGCAAATCCCGGTTTTATGATGAACAGCATCCCGACAAACGCCATTATAACGCACATGATCTGAACGGGCTTTACCTTTTCCTTGAGTATGAAAAAGGAGAAAATTATGACGAAAAACGGCGACAGCTTGTTCAGCATCGACGCATCCGCCACCATCATGTTGTCGACCGCGTAAAAATTGCACCATATCCCGACCGTCCCCAGCGCCGCGCGCAGTATAAGCACTTTCAGGTCCCCCTTTTCGATCTTGAACGGGATGCCCTGTTTCATCATTATTGCCGCGGCGAAAATGAACGCGACGAAATTCCTGAAAAAGCTCTTTTGAAGAGACGGCAGGTCACCCGAAAGCCTGACAAGTATGTTCATAAGCGCAAAGCAGAATGCCGAACAGATTATGCATATGATCCCTTTGTATTTGTTGTCAATCTTTACCGTAAAGACCGCCTCTTTCCAAAAAATGTGCACATCTTCTCACGCCGTATGGAACCGTTTTTTTATCTCCCGGAAGAACCCTCCCCCGAGGATCGCGACGCACGCGACAAGCATCGCGAATGCAAGCGCGCCCATAACGATCACCGTCCACCTTACTTCATCTCTCCACAGTATTATCCAGGCCGCCGATACGACCATCGATACGATTATAAGTGCAAAAAGCGGCATCGCGTTCTGTTTCTGTCTGTCTATATCGGTAAAAAACAGCGCTCCCGCCGCCGAAAGCCCGCCGAAGCACACTATCGGGACGACATCTGCCGCCCACCCCGGCGCGAGCAGCACGTCGATCAAAATCAGCAGTATCGACGCGTTCACTATTAGCTTTATCACCTGGCTTATCCTGTTATACTCGACAAGATCCGGCGATATCCCAAGCGACCATATGATCCATATCGAAAACAGCGCGACTGCGCTCCACGCGGGGCCCCCGACGCATATATTTACGACCGGGCACGCGAACACCGCCGCGGCAATCGGCCACTTTGCCCATTTTATGATCTGATCTCTTTGGATCTTCCGCTTTTTTCTCGCCGGATATACGATCTTAATATCCATAAAGCTCGCTCCCTTCGACATCCGGCGCAAGCCCGTCATTGTAAAGAAGCTCGAAAAGCTTTTCCTCAAAAGACGGATCCGCCGTCATCTTTGATATAGAAAGCGTCGCCGTATCCCCGAACGTCACCATCGCGCAGCTTGCGCGGTGCGTCAGCGCCGTCGCCAGCACAAAATCCATGCTGTCTATATGCTTTGAAAGCCCCTCCGGGAACTCCACGACTCCGAGATTTGACAGCGTGTTCCCGAACACCTTATCTCCGAGAAATCCGTAAATTATTCTCGCGACCGGCGCTTTTATGAAAAGGGGCACGTACCTGACCGACGCGACAAGCTTTTTTGCCCCGTTCATCATCTCGCTCATGTTCTGTCTCGATGTCTTTTCCGAAAGCTGCCTCGATATCTCGCCGACGATCGAATCCGCGTCCGCGATATCCTCCAAATCAAGCTTTATCCCGCAGTACATAGAGAAATTTCTCAATGTGTCCGACGGGTATTCTTTCCTCATATTGACCGGCACCTGGATATTCATATTCCCTTTCATCTCATCCGTCGCGAATTTCCCCGCGACGAACATCAGCGCCAGTATATACCCCGTCACCGTCGTATTTTTCTCTCTCGCGACCATTACAAGGCGCTTTGCGTCCATTTTAAAGTGCAGTATCCTGCACGGCTTTATATCCGACAGTCTCCCTCCAAGCTGCAGTGACGGCCTGTCTATAAACCCCGATGTGTTTTTCGTCTTGTCCGCCATTGAAAAATCGTTCGATGTCTCGCTTATCCTGGGGGCTTCGTTTATGTCGAGTATCCCGTCTCCCTTAAACTCTCCCTCTCCTAAAAGGCGCAGATATTCCGCGACAAGTGTTTTCAAGAACACCGTTCCCCCCGCGCCGTCTGTCAAAACGTGAAAATATTCGACGCTTATCCTGTTTTCATAATAGAGCACCCTAAACGACGGCGACCCGCTTCTCGATATTTTAAGGGGCCTGCATGGAACGTCCCTTTCCTCCTCTACCGCGTATCTTCTCTTCGACGCGTCGAGATAGTGCCAGAAGACGCCCTTTTTCAGCGCCGTCGCAAAGCTTGGAAAGCGCTTTATCGTGAACGTCAGCGCCATCTGCAAAAGCTCGGGTATGACCTTTTTCTTGAGGTGCACCGACAGCCGAAACACCGCCATCGTGCCGTGTTTCATAGAAAGCGGATACACCTTCGCCGCATCGTCAAGCGCATACCATGCGGCAGGCGGCCTTGCATAAAACCCGCCGAGATTCTCAGGCGCCAGTCTCTTTACCGCATCTTCTATATTCACCCCTGCCGAGCTGTAATAGAGCAGCGCGTTTTCAAAGTCCGCGCAGATGCGGCGCCTCTCCCTTTTACTGCGAAGGGCGTTGTGTTCGCCAACTTTTGTAAAAAAATCGGATATCATCTTCTCCTGCGCTTCCAAAAGCGCGCTCTTATACTGTTCAAATGCCGTGGGCTCTCTTTTTTTCATATCGTTTTCTCACAACGCCGGATCTTCCGGCGCGCTTTCTCATATGTCAATGCTTTTTCTCCGGGATCTCGCACCCCCGGCCTTTATCGGCAAAGCGCCTCTTTTTTAAAGGCCCTTCTCCGTTATCTTTTAAGCCTTCTATATTTATCATTTATACTACCTTAATTTCTTCAATAAAACAAGACCTCGGCCGTCCCTTATCCGAGGTCTTGTTTTCACTCATGTTCAATTTTTCGGCATTTAAACTGCTTTTTACAGATATTTTTTCGCGAACTGCTCCGCCTGTTTAAGCTGGGCGTCGTTCGGCCTGCTTTTTACATAGAAAGCGTCGTCCTCTACTTCGATCCCCTTTTCTAAAAGCTCTTTTTTTATAAGGTCTATAGAGTGTTTCGATATCCACGACGTCGAGAATACGACGGCTTTTTTCACAGCCTCCTTCTCAAGCGATCTCAAAAAGCTCTTAAGATGCGCGTCTATCCCGTATGCGTACAGCGCCCCTCCAACGAAGAGCACATCCGCCGTCTCTTTTATCGCGGCGTCCTCATCGTCGACGCTTATCGCTTTAACATCAGCTGCCGCTGCGATCGCCTCGGCGACCGCCTTTGTGTTGCCGGATCTCGAATAATATCTGACTTCGATATTCATGCTCACACTTCCTCTCTTATTACTTGAACGTTGATAAAAATCCTTCCTGTTATAAGGTCACGCTTCTCCTTCCCGCTTTTTCACCTTTATCGTCGCCGCGTACGCGCTGTTGCAAAGTCCGAGTACCGCGGAAAGGATAAACAGCATCTCGATCCCGACCGTCTGCCATATCCATCCTCCGAAAAGCGCGATCAGGATCGTTATCATATGGTTGACCGAAACGCCCGTCGATATCGTCGCGCGCATCTCGTCGATATTGTCCGATATATCCTGAACGTACACGTTCGACGCCATCGACGCAAGCGATATTATCGAATCCAGCACATAGTTCACGCAACACACGATAAACGCGATATCCTTTGGGAATATATGGTGCGAAAACCCGTAGAAAAAGCACACGATCACAAGTATAAGCGTATCCGATATCATGACGACTTTATACCCAAGCCTGTCTATCACCCTGCCTATCAGCGGCGCGAAGAAATACGAACATATCGCCGACACCGCAAAAAGGGTGCTTATAACCATGGCATTCGCCCCGTAAAAAAGTATCAGAACATACGGCCCGAACGTCAGAAAGACCTGTTTTCTCGCCCCGTAGAACACTTCCAGCATATAGTACTTCGTGAATTTCTTT
>Ga0079305_1001247_pt1 | contig 36599 bp, 30 predicted proteins | sample LMS_cellobiose_e_FD_79183 | JGI IMG/M metagenome (GOLD analysis project Ga0079305, IMG submission 79183) | Rumen-fistulated moose microbial communities from Alaska, USA - LMS_cellobiose_enrichment | ecosystem: Host-associated > Mammals > Digestive system > Stomach > Rumen fluid ... | reverse complement strand
TGAGGAGCATATCATGAAAATTCAAAAAGAAATGAAGAATCGAATTTACCAGGGGGCAAAGCATTTCACGCTGATCGAATTGCTGGTCGTCATAGCGATCATTGCCATTCTGGCGGGAATGCTGCTGCCGGCACTGAACCGGGCCAAAGAAGTTTCACAAGCCACCGGCTGCATGAACAATTTGAAGCAAATCGGATTGACCGCCGCCAATTATGCGATGGAAAACAACGATTACATGATGCCGAGAATGGTCTGCAAAGCCAGAAGCGGAACCGGATATGTCAACTGGCTCACAGGAAATTCATTCGTGCCGGTAAATCTTGGTTACAGTGCGGAAAAATGGAATGAAGGAACGGGAATCAACGGATGTCCCAGCCGCCAGAATACCGGAAGACAGGGAATTGATTCCATTTCGTATCGGGCGAACAGTTACGCGATCTGCCAGCAGGTTGCCGGAATCGGCACCGATGGCACGATCGTCGATTACCACAAGCTCGGCTTCCTGAGGCGGCCCTCCCATTATTATAATTTCCATGACAGTGAAACCAATCAGTCGAACCGGTCGCAGTTTTTCTGGGATGTTTCTTACGGAAAGTCCTATAATGTGACTGATTTCCGTCACACCGGGGGGACCCGGGCGAATTTTACCTGCGCGGACGGACATGTGGAAAACAACGTCTTCCAGAAAAAAATGTATAAGGGTCCCAATGAGAGCAGCGTTGCGGCCAACAAAGAGCTTTACAGCAAATTCAATCCGAAGACCAACGATGAACCCGGATACAAGTGATCCGGACACATACGGTTTTATAACGTCATTCAGGAGGAAAAAACATGAAAAAACAACTGATACCCGCAGCGTTATTATTCATCACAGCCACCCTGACGGCAGCCGATCCGAATCTGCTTTTTGAAGCCAAATATGACACTTACAGCCAGCACGCGGATTTTGCCAAAGGCGACCGGAAGGCGTATGGTTTTCCCGAATCCGACCTGCAGCTGAGAATGTATCCCGGCGTGCAGAACAAAGGCAACAGTCTGCAGCTGGCCGACACGGAACGGGTCTATTACCGTCCTTCCGGAAATTTCAACGCCCCGCAGGGGACGGTGTCGTTCTGGTTCCAGATGGTCAATTACGATCTGCGCAATGATTTGCTACAATCCCTTTTCGCCGTGGTGGACAACGGCGTCGGCCGGTGGCCCGACGGGTATTATTTACGCATCCTCAAAAACAAGAATGAATGGAAAGATTTCATCATTGCGCAGATTTATTACAAGGACGGCAAGATGGACAAGGCGCTGAAGCGCCAGGTTCAGGTTTATACCCGTCCGTTCAAATGGAAAAAAGGGGAATGGCACCATATCGCGGTCACCTGGAACCAAAAGATTTTCTGTCTCTACCTTGACGGTGTCCTGCATCCGCGATCCAACACCGGCGGCCCCCGCATGAATGAGGAAAGCAAGGGGATTCCGTATGATCACCCGACCCGCGCCATGGACGGTTTTGAACTGCCGCAAATCACCCGGAAATCCTATATGTTCATCGGCAACTATTTCAAGCCGGGCGGGAAATCCGACAAAACGGCGTTTGACAATCTGCAGATTTTCGACCGTCCGCTGAGCGCTGCGGAGATCAAGAAAATCTATGAGGAAATCATGCCGCCGAAAAAAACACAGTCGGCGCTGAATTTCGTGGGAATTCCCTGCACCGATGATCCGGCCAAAGCGGTCCGCTGTTTCATGCAAATGCCGATGGCAAAACCGTCAATTAAATTCAATGCCAGCGCCGATCTTTACCGGGACAAGGACAATCTGTATGCGATTTTCCGTTCCGACCGTCCATGCCTGGTGAAGAAACACACCGAAAGAGATGGAAACCTGTGGGAAGATGACAGTTTCGAACTGCACCTGAAAGCCCCCGACAGCCAGTATTACCAGTTCATCGTAAACGGAAACGGCGCATTTTTCGACAGCAGGAACAAGGACAAAAGCTGGAATGCGGAGGGTATAACCAGCAAGGTCGAACTCAAGAAGGACGGCTGGACCGCGAAGCTGACCATTCCGCTGAAAAATCTTTCTCCGCTGAAAGGCGACTGGCTTCTGGATGTCTGCACGGCCGCGGTCACGGGCAGAAAGACCAATTATTACCGGTGGAGCAACGTGATTTACGACGGGTCCTTCACCGCGACCGGCGAAATGAGATTCCTGCCGCCCGGCATCTGGTTCACTGCCATTAAGATCGGCGACCTCGGCCGCGGGAATCTTGATCTGCAGGTCAAGGCTTCCGCCAATGTCAAGGTCAAAGCCTCTTATCTGCCCTTGAGCGGCTACCGCAACACCTATCCCGGCGATTTGAAAAAGAATCCGTGGAAAATGACGCTTCCCGCCGGGGAACAGTCGCTGGATATTGAGGCGAAATCCGGCAGCCGTCCGGTTTACAGATACCATGTGGACTACTATGTGGATTTTCCACTGGAGCTGTCATTCAACACCGCACTGAAACGAAAAAAAATCGAACTGTCCGTTGACTTCTCCAATGCCGGCGGGACGAAACTCGCTTCCATCGCGAAAAACGGGATCAAAGGAACGATCGAGCTGAAAGACCAGTCCGGCAAAATCTGGAGCCGGGGCGGATTCAGCACCCAAAATCCGCAATGCAAAACGGAAATCGACTTCCCGGCGGATCTTCCGCCCGGAACCTACCGCCTGACTGCCCAGGCGGATGACCTCTCCCGCACCATTCCCTACCGGATGCCGGACCTGCGGCCTTATCAGCAGAAAATTGCCCATGATTCCACCGTGCCGGAGCCATGGACCGGGGTCGTTCAATCCGGCAAAAATTCATTCAAAGTCTGGAACCGCGAATACTATTTCGATGGCTGCTCGCCGTTCCCGTCCCAGATCACTGCGGCGGGAACCAAACTGCTGATCCGCCCGCCCGTTCTGAGTATGAACGGAAAGAACGCAAAATGGGAAAACTGGCAGATCACCGACAAACGGCAGGACCGCTGGTGTTTTGCCGGGAAAGGAACCGTCGACGGCGTTCCCGCAGCTTATGAATCCGAACTCTGGTTCGACGGCATGTATCTGCTGAAATGGAACCTTGATCCGAAATCCAGGCATCTCATCAAGGACATGAAGATAACTTACGGCATGCCGGAGGACTGTTCGGAATATGCCTACAATCCGGAGCTCGTCCCCTGGAAAAACGGCAAAGTGAGCATTTCCCTGCTTCCGGAAAATGCCTCCAGAAAAAATAATACGATCTGGCTCAGCGGTTTTGACAAAGGTCTGTTTTTCTGGGTGAAATCCAATGCCAACTGGGTAAACCAGCCCGGAGAAAAACCCTTGACCGCGGAACGGAAGGGAGAGTGCACGGAAATTTCCCTGAACATCATCACCCGGCCGGCCGAATTGTCCTCGAAAGCCGGATACACCATGGTCTTTCAGGCGACACCCTCCCGACCGATGCCGCCGAAATTCCGCGAAGTGAATTATCTCAGTTTCGGCAAATGCTCTGAAACCACCCACGAATTCGGCAATACCGGCTGCGGGCATGACCGTCCCAGAATAGACGATGCCTCCGTTTTCAACGGATGTTATCCCCGGGATTTCAAGGAATTTGCCAGGCACAACGCAACGCGGAAAGTGAAGAATCACATGTATACCACGCCGGGACATCTTTCCGATTACGCGCCGGATTTCGATTACTGGGACAAAAAAACACTCAGCAAGCCCGGCGCCATGTTCACAGGGAAAAAACTCGGCATCAGCCAGATGAGTTATCTTTTCTGTTCCAATGCGACCGATGCACCCGCGGATCTCTGGAGCTGGTGGTGCGACGATGCCATGAAACGGCTTAAAAACTACAACGGGTTGTATTTCGATCTTTCGATGGTCCGCTATTGTGAAAACACGGAACACGGCTGCGCCGGAATTGACGCCTTCGGTCAGAAATACATCAGCAACGACGCCCTGGGACTGCGCAATTTCTTCCTGCGCTGTTATAAAACCTGCCACAAAAACGGCGGCGACATGATGATCCACTGCCATGTGGCTTACATGCCCATGACCCATATCACCGATTTCTTCGCACCCGGCGAAAACACCTGCAAGCTGTGCCAGTCCAATTATGAATTCGGCTATTGCGAAGGCATTGCACCGGAAGAATATCAGACCACTTACAATCAGTACAGATGCGGGGTCGCCTTCAAATTCATCCTGCAAAACGGCCGGGCGGTCTCCCTTACTCCATCCATGAAACATCTGGATTTCCGCACGGATGTTCCCATGACTCTCCATGCACTCACGCCGATGGTCGTCCATGACATCAGCGTATGGGGCCATTATGTTTGCCAGCCCATTGTCAACCGGTTGTGGAAAATCTATCGGAATGTTCAGTTGAGCAAGGCCGAGTTCCGTCCTTACTGGCGGAACGATGCCCTTTCCTCCGGCAGTCCGCGGACCTATGCCAGCTGGTATCAATGGAAAGATCCGGCCGCCCCGTACAAAGCGATGATCGCCGCCGGCAACTTTACCCGGAAACGGCAGAAAGCCGGTCTGAAGATCGATTTCCAAAAAATGGGCATCCGGAAATCTTCGGCAAAATTCCACGACCTGTGGAACGACCAACCGCTCACCCGGAAGCAGCTGGATGAATTTGAGCTCGACGGCGGAACTTTCATGCTGATCGGAGTCGCAGATTGATTTGATATTCGATCTGCTCAGAAAACGGGAAATTGCGGTCTATTGGAAAACAGACTCAAACCGGAGCAAAAAACAGGAAATAGAAAGTAAAAAGAAGAAAAAAACGTTTTTTTCTTCTTTTTCGACTTGAAATATCCGAAAACGGGACCATCTTACCCTGTCATAACGGAGAAAATCTTTTTCCTCTGTTGTCCGAACAATAAAAAGGTATCCGTGATGAGTCAATTCAGTATGGGTTCACTGCTGCGGCAGTACCGGGGGATGCTTTTCCTCTCGGCGATCACCTCGATTATGCTTTCCACCCTCGCGCTGGCGATGCCGCTGGTGCTCAAAATCACCATCGACCGGGTGCTTCCGGCGCATGATTGGGGACTGTTCTTCCTGCTCGTCGTGGCTTTGGTCATCATCTACGTGCTCCGGTTCATCGTCCGCATGATCACCGGCTGGCTGGGAACCTACACCGTAACGAGAATGCTGCTGGACGTCCGGCAGCAGATCTTCAAGCATCTGCAAAGCCTTTCGCTCCGATTCTACGAGGAATACCGGACCGGGAAACTGATTTCGAATATCATCAGCGACGTTTCCCTGCTCTCGGCCCTGATCGGACTGTGCATCAGTCTGGGCCAGCAGATCTTCACCACGGTGATCATCACGTTCACCCTGTTCTTCATCAGCTGGAAACTGGCGCTGATCGCGCTGCTGGCGCTGCCGCTGCACTTTCTCAACTTCTTCATCTTCAACCGCTATATCCGCGCCAATGCCAAACTGCGGCAGGAAATGATGTCCGAAATCTCCGCCAATCTGGCGGAAACCATCAACGGCATCCGCGTGGTCAAATCCTTCTCGAAGGAACGCGCCGAATGCCGTCACTTCTTCAGCAGCATGCGGCCGACGGTCGACATCTCGGTAAAGATCAACCAGCAGGGCAACGCATGTCAGGGGATTTACGAATCGCTGCTGATCCTCACCTACATTCTGGTGATCGGCGTTTCCATCATGCTGGTCGGCAACGACTTCTCGGTCGGCGACTTCGTGGCGTTCTACACTTATATCGGCATTCAGGTCGGCCCGATCGCCAATCTGGCCAACCAGATGAACGCCGTTTCGCAGGGTCTCGCCGGAGTCCAGCGCATCATGAAGATTCTCAGCGTCATTCCCGAAATCAAGGACTCGCCCGATGCGATCGTCGCCGAACGTTTCCGCGGCGAGATCGAATTCGACCACGTGGTATTCCAATATGCCGACGCATCGGTCCTGCGGGATTTCTCACTCTCCATCAAACCGGGTGAAAAAGTCGCGCTGGTCGGACCTTCCGGCTGCGGGAAATCCACCATCGGCAACCTGCTGCTCCGGTTCTATGACGTGTGCCAGGGCCAGATCCGCGTGGACGGTCAGGACATCCGGCGTTTCACGCAGGAATCCTACCGCAGCAACATCGGCGTGGTCCTGCAGGAACCGTTCCTCTTCAGCGGCACCATCCACGAAAATATCGCCTACGCCCGGCCGACCGCAACCATGGAAGAGGTCCGCGAAGCCGCCCGGCTCGCCAACATGGATGATTTCGTGGAGAAAATGCCGAAAAGATACGAGACCATCATCGGCGAAAACGGGACCAGTCTCTCCGGCGGACAGAAACAGCGGATCGCCATTGCCCGCGCCGTCCTGAAAAATCCCGCCATCCTGCTGCTGGATGAAGCCACCAGCGCGCTCGACACCGTTTCCGAACGACTCGTTCAACAGGCTCTGGACAAACTCATGGAAGGCCGCACTACGCTCATCATCGCGCACCGGCTCTCCACCATCAGCAATGCCGACAAGATCATCGTGCTCAAAGACGGAAAAATCGACCAGCTCGGAACGCATGATGAACTCATGGCGCAGGAAGGAACCTACCGGACGCTCTACGAAACCCAGCGTCAGGCGGCCAACGAGGGTTCCGCCTCCGGCGACAGCATCTTCTACGCTCAGCACCCGCGGGCGCTGGAATTGGAACGCGCCGCACGCCGGAACTGGTAATAAACCGTCTCGTCAGTTGCCCGGCCCAAGAGCCTGCTGAAGTTTCCGTGCGGGAACGCACTCCGGGTCCCGCCGCAGGATTTCCGCCACGATCTTCCGCGCTTCGGACTCCCGGCCGCTCATGGCCAGCGCCGCCGCCAGATTGACCTGCACACGCACGTTTCCCGGTTCCAGCTTCAAAGCCTGCTCGAACAACGGCAGGGCAAGCTCCGGCCGGCGACGCATCATCTGCAGCGTTCCCAGATTGTTCAGCGCTTTCCGGTGGGACGGCAGCACCTCCAGCGCTTTCCGGTAATATTCCTCCGCCGCGGCAATCTGACGGTTCCGCTGGGAGATTTCTCCCAGATCATACAGAAAATCCGCCAGAACCCGGCCTTTCGGCTGCAGACGCAGACCGGTCTGAAGCACATCCCGCGCTTCGGCAATCCGGCCGGAATCGGCCAGCACCGAGGCGTAATTCAAATATCCTTCCGGCTGACGCGGATAAAGCCGGAGCGACTCCCGATAATATCCCGCCGCCCGGTCAAAGTCACCCAGATCGTGCCACGCCTGACCGAGAATCGTCAGTTTCCGGTCGGGGAAGCATTCCCCTGCCGCGGGCAGTTCATAAATGCGCACCGCTTCCGCCGGACGGCCGGCTTTGAGATACGCCGAAGCCAGCAGACTGCGGGCGTAATCCAGTTCCGGCTGACGCGCAATGGCATAAGGATAACCGGCCAGCAGGAACAGCCCGATCATGCTCCCGATCACCAGCGCCGCCCGATGCGGCGAGCCCAGATAAAATTTCATCCGGCACAGAAAATATCCCGCGAACACCGCCAGCGGCACGACCAGCGGCATCCGGTAACGACCGGCAGTCAGGAAGAAAACCTGTCCGGCGAACACCGCGCCGAACAGCAGCAGTTCCAGACTCATGAACCGACGGAACGGTCGGCGGAATATTCCGGTCAGCAGCGCCGGACCGCCCAGCAGAAGCAGAATCAGAAACCAGTCCTGATACAACCGCCGGTGCCAGAAGATCAGTCCCAGCGCGGTAGCGTCCGACCAGGTGGTGAACTCGCGGGCGCTGAACGTCATCGCCGCTTTTTTCAACAGCATTTGACCGTAATGCAGCGGATGACCGGCGACATACCGGAAAAATTCGTTCCGGTAGAAGGCATCCACGCTGACCCCCTGCTCCGCGGCCCGGCGGTGCGCCCGCTCGAATTCCTCTTCCCAGCGGCGGCCGGGCGGCAGCCGGCAGGTGCCGGTCGAGTCCGGACTGTTGCCCAGCACCAGATTGAACATACTGTTGTCCTGAATCAGCACGGGCCGGCCGGCCAGCAGGGAATTGCGCAGGCAAACCGGTCCCGCGGTCAGCAGGGTGCCCAGCAGCAGCGACCCGGCCCGAAGCAGACGCAGGCGGACCGGAGACCGGAGACGAAACCACGAATAGAGCGCCGCGCCCGGCAGATAGAAAATACAGCCCGGATGCGCCAGCGCGGCCAGTCCGCCGAAAACGCCCGACAGCGCATCGGCCCAGCGGCGGTGAAGCGTGAAACTCCACAGGGAAAACAGCAGCAGGACCAGCATCAGATTTTCGCTGAAAAAGTCGCATTGACAGATCGCCAGCGGCGGGTACAGCCCCAGCAGCAGCGCTGCCGCATACGGCAGCAGCCGCACCGTCCCGGAAAGTCCGGCGGTCCGCTTCCGCAGCATCAGGAAGACCGGCAGGAGCGTCAGCAGCGCGCACAGCAAACCTTGAATCAGCCGGACCGCGAACATGTCTCCGCCGGCGAACGTCAGGATCAGCGCCAGTCCGTAAGGATAAAGCGGCGCGTGAATCATTACTTCCGGCGCCAGCCATTGTCCCGACCGGATTTTCTGCGCCTCGGCGAAATATTCCGAAACATCCGGTCCGCAGACCTGTCCGAACAGCGGCAGCGAAGCGAAATCGCACAAGTAGGCAATCCGCAGCGCCGCCGCAGCCGCAAAGATCAGCAGAAATCCGGCAGCGGCTGTCAGCTTTGTGCGCTTCATAGGATTTTCACCAGAATGGCGGTGATATTGTCCATCGCGCCCCGATGAATCGAAGTATTGAACAAAATCTTCAAAGCCTCGGAAACCTTGGGCTGACCGGTAACGATCCGGAGAATTTCCTCCGGCTTCAGATGCAGCGTCAGTCCGTCGGAGCAAAGCAGGAAGTAATCGCCCGGTTTGACTTCGGAAGTGTAGAATTCCGGCGTCACGTCGTCTTTCGGACCGATATAACGGGTCAGCATCCGGCCGTATTCCACCGAATCGAATTCCCCGGTCGTGATCTGACCGGAACGCAGCAGTTCGTTGGCCAGATTGTGGTCGAAGGTCAGCTGCTTGATCTGCCCGTCATGGATTCGGAACAGCGGACTGTCTCCGGCATTGACCGCCAGCAGCGTGTTATCCATAAATACCGCGGCAGTCAGGGTGGTCCCCAGCGAATCGCGTTCCCCTTCCCGCGCCGAAACCGCATTGATCCGGTAGAGCTGATGATTGATCCGGCAGATGGTCCGGTTCAGAAAATCCCGCATGACTCCAAGTCGGACGGAAGGACGGAGCCGGGAGAAATTCTCCTTCGACCAGGCGTCCGCCAGCATCCGGGCGGTGTAATGACTGGCGATATCGCCGTTGCGCGTGCTGCCGATCCCGTCGGTCACCACGGCCAGCAGACCGCTGCCGCCGGACTCCCGGACGTAGACGAAACTGTCTTCGTTGCGCGAGCGGACCAGTCCGATGAAAGAATCCGCCGCGATCTCGTAACGGGTGCGGGAACGTCTCATTCCTGCGAGCTCGACGAATGAACCGACGGATAATTTGACTGTCTTCTGCTCTTTCACGGCACGGTCTCTTTCCGTTTTTACAGGGTCAGCAGCCGGTCGAAGGCTTTGCACATCCGCGCGATCGAAGCGCCGCCGCCGTGAATCTCATTCTGGAGACTGATCAGACGCGGACATTTCCGGAAACCGTCCATGTATTTTTTCCAGTCGCCGACGCCCTCGAAAATCAGATTGTGATAATCGCGGTGGCCGTCGTTGTCATGCAGATGCGCGGTCACGATATGCGGAGTCAGGGTGCCGAGCGCATCGTGCTGATACTGCAGATGACCATGCCAGCTCACCATCCGGTAGTCTTCCCGGTTTTCGGCAGGATCGCGGGGAATGATGTCCCTATCCATCATGGTGGCATGTCCGGCATCGAAACAGACGCCCAGCGCGGGCGTCGGGAAGCGGCCGAGGTAATACAGCAGTTCGTCCGGCGTATTGCTGGGCTCGAACGCATTTTCGATGGCGATGATGACGCCTTCCTTTTCGGCGGTCGGCAGCAGCGCTTCGAGCGACTGACAGGCCAGATCGCGGAAATGCTGTTCGTTGCCGTCCCAGCGGTTCTGCACGCAGCACTGCGCGCCGATATGCATGGTATAAGTGCGGACGCCCAGCGCGGCCAGCAGTTTGATGCAGAGTTTGTGCTGTTCGAGCATGAACGGACGGCGTTCCATATCGTCCACGTTCAGGTCCCAGGCCATGTCGCCGCCCCAGAGGCCGTGCGCATCGACGAATCCGATATGATATTTTTCTCCCCAGTTCCGGAAATTCTTCCAGATCCGGGGACGTCCCATGACCAGTTCGGCGATGACCGAGGTCACGGTCAGATGGGTCGCGCCGCACTCGGCGAATTCTTCGAAGATGATCTCCCAGCGGTCATCCCGGTAATTGGCATAGTCGAAAAAATGTCCGACGGAAAACGAATTCATGATGCTCTCCTGTTTTTATTTCTCGCAGAAATCCGGATCGGACTTCAGCAGCCGATCGAAATATTCGATGGTTTTGGTCAAACCTTCCCGCAGCGGCGTCACCGGTTCCCAGTGCAGCAGTTCGCGCGCCTTGGAAATATCCGGCTGACGCTGTTTCGGATCGTCCGACGGCAGCGGTCTCCGCACGATCTTCGAGCGGGAGGAGGTCAGTTCGATCACCAGTTCCGCCAGCTGAAGAATGGTAAATTCACCCGGATTGCCGATATTGACCGGACCGGTGACCTCGTCCGGGGTGTTCATCATCCGGATCATCGCATCGATCAGATCGTCGCGGTAACAGAAACTGCGGGTCTGGGAGCCGTCGCCGAAAATCGTGATGTCCTCGTTGCGCAGCGCCTGCAGGATGAAATTGCTCACCACGCGGCCGTCGTTCGGATGCATCCGCGGACCGTAGGTGTTGAAAATGCGGACGATCTTGACCGGCAGGCCGCACTGCATCCGGTAGCAGTTGAACAAAGTCTCCGCACAGCGTTTGCCCTCGTCGTAGCAGGACCGCACGCCGATCGGATTGACGTTGCCCCAGTAGGATTCCACCTGCGGATGAACCGAGGGATCGCCGTAGACTTCCGAGGTGGACGCCTGCAGGATTTTCACCCGGAGCCGTTTGGCCAGTCCGAGCATGTTGATTGCGCCGTGAACACAGGTCTTGACCGTCTGCACCGGATCGCGCTGATAATGCACCGGCGAAGCGGGACAGGCCAGATTGTAAATTTCGTCCACTTCAATATACAGCGGGAAGGTCACATCATGCCGGATCAGTTCGAAATGCGGATCGTCGATCAAATGCAGGATGTTGCGTTTCGCTCCGGTGAAAAAATTGTCCAGACAGATGACGTCGTTTCCCTGCTCCAGCAGTTTTTCGCACAGGTAAGAGCCCAGGAAGCCGCTGCCCCCCGTGACCAGCACCGTTTTATTGCTCATGATTTCCAACTCCCGTTATTTTCCGCTGCGCAGAAAGAAGACGAAATATCTCCGCAGCAGATAATTGCCGAAAAAGCCGACCACCGAGGACAGCGCCTTGGCAAACACCAGACCGCACCCCGCTCCGGCCAGTCCGATCGTGATCCAGTAATCGAACACCCCCATGACCGCCAGCGTGATCGTATAGGTCAGCAGTTCCCCCAACGTGTTCCAGCATGCCTTGTGCCGGAAGAGGAGCAGAATGCAGAGGATATAGTTGACCGCCGCCGAAAACACATAAGAACCGATCACCGCCGGCAGCACCGCCGCATCGTATCGCAGACAGACCGCGAAACAAATCAGGTTGGCCAGCGCCGCCGTGCCGCCGATGAAGAAATAGAGCAGCAGCTGCATCGGCACCGGCGCGTGACACGCCCCGTAATGAAGGATGCAGTAAAGCGCCCGCAGACCGTCCTTCCAGCCGATCTTCTTGCCTTCCTCGTAGCTGCGCGGATTGTAATGGATCGCGCATTCATACACCCGGCAATGCTCCTCGGCCACATACGCGGTCACCTCGGGTTCGAACCCGAAACGGTTTTCTTTCAGACGCGGAGCGATCTTCTGAATCACCTCGCGGCGAAACAGTTTGTAACAGGTTTCCATATCCGTGATGTCCAGATTCGTGAACATATTGGAACAGCGCGTCAGGGTCTTGTTCATCCAGGTATGCCAGAAATAAAGCACGCGCCGGGTGTCCGGCCGCAGATAACGGGAACCGTAGACCACATCCGCCTGCCCGGACATCAGCGGCTCCAGCAAAGTCAGATAATCTTCCGGATTGTATTCCATGTCTGCGTCCTGCACGCCGACATAGTCTCCGGTGGCTTCCAGAAAACCGGTCCGCAGTGCGGCGCCCTTGCCCCGGTTCACTTCGTGACGGGCCAGTTTGATCTCGGGATATTCGTTTTTCAAAGTCTGCGCAACCGTCCAGCTGTCGTCTTTGGAACAGTCGTCCACGATCACCAGTTCCAGTTCCAGCCAGTCCCGACGAATCTTCCGCACCAGTTCAACGATCCGACGCAGAGTCTTTTCCTCATTGTAGCAGGGAATGATCAGGCTCAGTTTGACCTTCTTCGGATTCATGCGTTTTCGTTTCCTTTCCAGTTTGAAAGCTTAATATAATCTCCCGGCCGGATTATTCAAGTCTCATCGCGCGAGATATTCCCGGATCAGATTCGCCCGGACCTCGTCCCGCCGCTCTGCTTCCAGTTCCTGTCCGGAATATTTCTGCAGATGCGCGCTCTGCACCAGCAGGAACAGTTCGTTGACCGTATGGATCGGAAGATTCCGGAACATCTGCATATCGACCCCGAGCCGCAAAGCCGAAAGCGCCTCCAACGCCTCGTCGCTGCTGATGAGATAAGCATGCTGAAGCAATCCGTAAGCCCGGCTGATATGATTCAGCAGGAAACTTCGCCGCGAGGAAAGCAGTTTCGCACGCGCCTGCTTTTCGTGGGCGATGATCTGACCGATCACCGCGCTCAGACGCCGGATGATGTCCTGCTCGCTCTCCCCCAGCGAACTCTGATTGGAAATCTGATAGAGACTGCCCTGATTCTTGCTGCCCTCCCCGAACAGTCCCCGCGCGGTCAGCCCCAGCTTGCCGCAGGCCTTCACACAGGCGTCCATCTGTCCGGTCAGCGCCAGCGCCGGCAGATGCAGCATCACCGAGGCCCGCATCGCAGTGCCCAGATTGGTCGGACACGCGGTCAAATACCCCAGCGTCGGATCGAATGCAAAAGACAGACCTTCCGACAGGCGGTCGTCCAGATCGTTGATGAGGGTCCAGAGTTTGACCAGCTGAAATCCCGGCGCCAGCACTTGAATCCGCAGATGGTCTTCCTCATTGATCATGACAAAAGTTCCCTGCTCCCGGTTGGTCGCCAGCGCGGCGCCGTGACGCGGATTCATGAACTCCCGGCTGATCAGATGCCGTTCCACCAGAAACGCCCGGTCGAGCGGCGTAAGCTCGTCCATCAGGAACTCCCGCATCCGGAACCCGGCATCGGAGGCGATTTTCCGCAGCGAATGCAGCACGTCGTCCCGGATTCCGCACAAGGCGGCATCGTCCGCCTGCACGGGGAAGGATTCCCCCTGAAGATTCCGCGCGAAACGAATCCGGCTGCTGATGGCGATATCATCTTCCGGTCCGTGGTCGGAAAGCCAGCAGACCTTTTGTTTGAACAGATCGTTGATCGCTTCGGACGGCGTCACGGTTCACCTCCGTTTTCCCGTATCTTCCGGCTCAATTCCTGAATCCGGTCCCGCAGCACGGCGGCGTCTTCGTAGGCTTCCTGACGGATTTTTTCTTCCAGTTCCCGGCGCAGACGTTCGATCTCGCGGTTCAGCAGGGCCGAATCGCGGCCCTTGCGCTCCTGTGCGCCGGCGGACAGCGGAACTTTGCCCAGATGCCGTTCGCCGCGGTGCAGATTTTTCAGCATCCCGGAAATCTGCGGAGCAAAAGTCCGGTAACATTCCGGACACCCGAGATAGCCGGTCTTGCGGAACTGCTGCGCGGTCCAGCCGCAGCGGGGACAGGTCGAAACAGGTTCTTCCGCCTCGGCGGATTCGGCCGGACCGTCCGACGGCTGCTTCACGGCATGAGCCACTTTGCCGGCAATGTCGAACAGGACTTCGGCCAGATTGAAATTCCCCAGTTCCGGGACTTCACCGTTCTTTTTCGCCGCGCATTCCTCGCACAGATGGATCGAATGGATATGGCCGTCCACGATCTGCTGCACATGAATCGTCGCTTCCTTCTGGTGGCAGTTCTGGCACAACATCGCGCGGGTCCCTTTCCCGTTCAGTATTTGACGTTCACGTCTCCGGAAACCTGATGCGGAGGCGGCACGATCAGGCATTCACCCGGCTGACTCCAGTCGCGTTCCCATGTATTATACATCAGCGGTTCGGTCGGTTCGCCCCAGGGATTCAGATCGATGATCAGAATCTCTCCGGTCTTGGTGAAATAAATGTCCATCGCCAGATCGGGCTCCGGCAGCTCCGGAGCCACGCGCTCGACCAGTTTCAAAGCGCTGTTCCAGTAGCGTTCCAGACGCGCGGGCAGACGATGGAAATGACGGACCAGCCAGTACTGACTCATGCCGGCCAGTTTGCCGTCCTTGATGAACAGCCGGAACTCGCGCGCAGGCTGCATGCGCCGGAACGGACGAATGCAGACCGTCCGGTCACCGGACGCCAGTGCATCGCGGACCTTCTGACTTTCCGCCAGCACTTTCCAGGCCGAAAGAGCGGAATGAATTGCGCCGCGCTTGGCCTTGAAACGAATCGTATCGGTCGGCGCCGCCGTATCGACGGAAAAGAATTTCGCACCGGAAAAATTGCTCATCACCCGTTTGAGTTCCGGCAGAAACGCCTTCACCGCCTCGCCGGAAGTCTCCCCTTGCTTCAAGGCTTCCAGCGCCGCATCCGGCAGCTCGATGAACACCGTGGGGAAGCAGTCCTTGTACAGTTTGCGATACCACAGGGGCATCCGGAATTTTTCCATATCCATAGTTACAGCTCCTTTCCAGGATTAAAGATCATCATTGCCCGCATCCGGTTCCGGCGGATTCAATTCATATCTGATCCGGCGGAATATCAGGATGTAATACAGAAAATACACTGAAAAATACACGGTCTGCGGCGACAGCTGCGGAATCATCACCAGCGAATAAAGCACGGCGATGCACAATGCGGGAAAAGTCAGATAGATCAGAAGCCGCAGTATCTCCCCGAACGATGGGCGCCGGGGCAATGCGGCAAACCAGAAAAACTGCATCACGCAGAAAAACAGCACACTGCCCGCTGCCAGAAACAGCAGAGCAAACAGGGAAGCGAAAAAGACCATCACGGCAAAACCCGTGCAGATATAGTCCGCCACCATTTTCCCGGAAGCGGTATTCAGCAGAAAACGGATTTTCTGTTCCGGCCTCCGCTCCAGATTCCGTTTCAAAATCCCGTAAAATTCCGCCGCGCTCAGGTTCGTCCGCAAAGTTCCCGTTTTCTCCGGAGCAAGTTCCAGCTGCAGCGGCACCGCCGAAAAAGACCTGCCGTCCGGCTCCCCGCCGCGCGACCAGAACATCATGCCGCGGTCCATGACGATCAGTCCGAACGAAGTGTCCCACTTCCGGACCTCGGCTTCCGTCAGCGTCTCCCCCGGACAATAATCGACGCGCAGATGGTCGTCCAGCAGAAAACTCTGTTTCTGATCGGGATTCCGGGTGGTCCGGATTCCGCGGTCCGGCAGAAATTGAAAATCGCCCGTTTCCTGAAACAGCCGGGCACAACCCGTCCGGATCAGCGGCGACATGCTGCAGGAATATCCCCACGCGCAAAGCAGCGCCAGCAGAAAGATCAGGATCGCCAGCTGAAACAGCACCTTTCCGATACGGCAATCCTTCAGACGCAGGAAAAATCCCGTATCCGTGCAGACCAGAAAAAGCGTTCTCCAGAATCCCATCTTCCTCACACCAGCCGATTGATCTTATAACTCCGCGGACCGTATTTTTTATAGATTTTCTGCAGCTGCGGCAGGATTTCCTGATATGCCGGGTCCTTCACCCGCTGCACATACACCACACCGTCCAGATGATCGAGCTCATGCTGCAATGCGCGCGCCAGAAAACCGCCGCAGTCCAGACGGATTTCCGCACCGGAAATCAGCCGCGCCCGCAGCACCACGGAAACCGGCCGTTCCACCGGCGCATACAGTTTCGGAACACTCAGACAGCCTTCCTCGCGCACCTCGGTCACACTCGAAAACGATTCAATCCGCGGATTCACCAGAACCAGCGGCATCTGCGGCAGCAGTTCCCGTTCGCCGGGGGAAAGCGGAGCATTCTCATCTTCCGGACGGGGCACATCCAGCGTGACCAGCCGGAGCGGGATTCCCACCTGCGGCGCGGCCAGTCCCACGCCTTCATGCTTGTACATCAGCGCCAGCATTGCCTGCCCCAGATTGCGGATGTCGTCGGTGATCTCCTCGATCTCCCGGGCCGGCTGATGCAGACACCCCTCGCCCAGATATTTCATGGAGAGCGTTTTCTTTTTACTGAAACTGAACATGGCCGGCTCTCTTTCACGCAGCATGCGCCAAAGCGCGGGCAATCCGCCGCACACAGGATGCCGCGCCAAGGATTTCCGCCGTTTCATACACGCCGGCGCCGACCGTGATGCCGGTCAAAGCAATCCGCAACGGCTGATTCAATTTCCCCTGCGCAATCCCGAATCCGGTTTCGGTCTCCCGGATCGCCGTCTCGACCGCGGCAGCGGTGAAATCCGTCAATGCCGCCAGACGGTCCGACAACGCCTTCAGGGCATTTTTCACATTGTCGTCCTTCAGGAATTTGGCAAACCCTTTCGGGTCGTATTCGAATTCCTCCGTGAAGAAGTAACGCCAGGCCTGCGCATCCATATAAGTCTTGGTCCGGGTCTGCATCAGTGCGGCGACCTTGCGGAACAGTTCGCGGCCGGCCGAGGCACGCCATTCCCACCGCGCGGCGAAATCCCAGACCGCCGCCTCGAATTTTTCCGGAGCCATTTCGGCGATATACATGCCGTTCATGTTCATCAGTTTGGCAATGTCGAACTGCGCGGGCGAACGCTGCGCATGTTCCATCGAAAACGCTTCGATCAGTTCCTGCCGGGACATCTTTTCCCGGTTGTCGCCCGGCGACCAGCCCAGCAGCGAGAGGTAGTTGAAAAACGCTTCCGGCAGAAAACCTTTTTCCCGGAAATCGCCGACGAAGGCATCGCCGTCGCGTTTGCTGTACGGCTTGCCCGCGGCATTCACCAGCATCGGCAGATGCGCGTATTTCGGAACCTGAAATCCGAGAGTCTGGAACAGAAACAGATGCCGGAACGTGTTTTCCACATGGTCGTCCCCGCGGACGATATGCGTCACGCCCTGCGTCACATCGTCGCATACGTTCGCCAGATGGAATACCGGACTGCCGTCGCTGCGGATGATGATGAGGTCCTTGATGCTGTCCAGCGGCTTGCTGAGTTCTCCCTTGACCAGATCGTCATAAAAGACCTCGCGCCGGGTGAAAGTGAATTTCACCGCACCCGCGATCTTTTCCGGTTCGACCAGCGCGGAGACCCGGGCCAGTGCGGAAGCGTCCAGCGCGAACAGTACCGAGCCGTCGGGCGCAAAGACCTGCAGGTCCTTGAAACCGGCGAGACCGGCGGCATTTTCCACCGTCTTTCCCTTGTGATTGACCGAAGACCAGACGAGACCCGCGCGGGAAATGGCGATTTCCGAGCCGGGAGCGATCTCGACCGCCGCCGGACCGACCGTGCGGACGAACGGGAAAGAATCGCAGTCGAACGGCAGCCGGAACAGGACCGGTGAAGCCTCATCGTCCGGTTTGAGTTTGTAGGCATGACCCGCAGCCATAAGTTTCCGCGCGGCCTCGCGGTGCACTTCGCTCTGCGTGGTCTGATACATCGGTTCGCCGTCGTAATCCAGTCCGAGCCAGTTCATGCAGTCGAACAGCGCGTCGATCGCCTGTTTGGTGGACCGTTCCAGGTCAGTATCCTCGATCCGCAGCAGGAATTCTCCGCCGCAGTGACGGGTGTACAGCCAGTTGAAAATAGCGGTCCGGATATTGCCGATATGGACCTGTCCCGTCGGGGACGGCGCGAACCGGGCTCTGAAACTCATCTTGTGATCTCCTCGCAAAAAATATTACCTTGACAAAATATTGCGCAACGGAGCATTTCCCGACCGGGGAAGAGCCATTGCGCAAGCAGAAATTACCTTGATCGGACTACGGTCAATACGCACCCACCGCAGCTTCGAGCTGCGCCTTGGCATTGTGCATGTTGATGACGTAAGTCGCCAGCGTGGTTTCCGCACTGACGAAATCGCGCTGGGCTTCGTTCAGCCGGGTGAGTTCGGTATTGCCGGCCTGATATTCTTCCGCCACCAGGTCGCGGATCTTACGGTAAAGTTCCAGACTCCGCTGGGAAATCTTAACCTGTTTGAGACAGGTCAGATAGCTGTCATATGCGGTCCGGACCTCGGTGATGACAGTGATCCAGGTATTGGCCAGCGCATAGTCGCTCTGCAGCATGGACGCCTGCTGGGCGCGCATGTTGAAGAAAGTCTTGCCGCCGCTGAAGATTTCCCAGGAAGCCGCGGCGCCATAGGAGAAGGAAAAAGTCTGATACTTGTTGGTGTAGTCGCCGCCGGGACCGATGTAATTCTTGACCCGGGTCTGACCGATATTGTAGCCGATATTGGCATTGAAAGTCACCGTGGGACCAAAAGAACAGATCGAGGACCAGTAATTGTATTTGGAAACTTCCAGCGCTTCGCGATAGGCTTTCAGGTCGGGCCGGTTGGCCAGCGCGGTATCCAGATAGACCGAGAGGGAGGCCAGCACTTCGCCGTCGGGCGAAGGAACACCGGGGAATTTGACCTCGTCGGGAATGGTCCCTTCGGTCAATCCCATCAGCTGCGCCAGAGTGTATTTGGAAGAGGTATAGGAATATTCGGCAGAATACAGATCGGATTCCGCAGTGTTGTAATAGGCCTTGAAGTTCAGCACGTTGCTCAGGGGAACCGCGCCGACCTCGAATTTCAGTTCGTTTTCCTTCAACTGGGAATTCTGGAACTTCATGTTTTCCTTGGCGATCCTGATCTTGGCCATCGCCAGCAGGATGTTGTTGTAGGCATAAGCCACGCTGCGGACCAGCAGCCGGCGGGCATCCAGCTCGAGAGCCTCGGACTCTTTCCAGTTGTGCTTGGCGGCCAGCAGATTCATTTCCCGCACGAAAGTGTCGAAGATCAGCCACGAAGCGGAAGCGGACGGCCCCGTCTCGAAGGTGCGGGAGCCGTTGCGGATATTGTTGGGGTAGACATTATTGGGTTCGCTGAAGCTCTGTCCGATCTGATAGCCCACGGAAACTTTCGGCAGATAAGGCGCAAAGGCTCCGTAATACGCGGCACGGGCGGAAACGATCGCAAAATATTTGGTTTTGAAACTCGGATTGTTCTGCACGGCCAGATTCTGCGCGTCTTCCAGCGTCAGCACCTTGTCTTTCGGCATCGACATGCGCTGCTGATCTTCCGCGGGAATGTCTGTGAAAGAACTGCGGGTCACCGCTTTCGGCGGAGGTTCATAAGACGAGCAGCCGGTAATCGCAGCCAGTCCCAGCGCGGCAAACATTGCAGTCCAGGATATTTTCTGTTTCATTTTCCCAATCCTTCTATTTTTCAGAGAAAACTCTCTTGTCTTTGATAACTGTTCGATTATGGTATTATACACTATTTCTTACCGAAAAGCAAATCAATATGACAGGTAATTTTCTTTTTTTTTAAATTATTTGCTTTCATATATCTCTTTTTCAGCTTTTTCCGGAAAAATGGCTTTCCCGGAACTCCTTTCCGATTGAAAAAATATTTCAGGCGTTTATATTAAATGCTTTCAGCCGGAAACACTGTCATCAGTCAACGGAAAAGGAAACCACATGAATATTCTTCTGGCCGGACACGGCAGCATCGGACGCGCTTTCGAAGCGATCTACCGCGAACGCGGCGAATCGAATCCCCTGACCATCTGCGACCTGCGCAGCGGACAGAATTGTCTGGAACTCATCCGCGACCCCGACCGGTCCTGGGATCTGGTCATCAACCTCACCGGCATGATGACTGAGGATATTCTGCCGCTCTGCCTTGAGCGGGGAGTGGATTATATCGATGCCGCATTCGAGGATGAATCGATCGAAGTCGGCGAACACGAAGACCCCGACGAATACTACCGGCATTATCGGCAGCTGATGTCTCTGAGTCCGGAACGTTCGCGCGTCATGTTCGGATTCGGCATGAATCCGGGGCTGATCGAATACATGTATTTTATGCACAAACCCGCGGGGAAACATATCGCGATCGAACTGGAATACGATTCCGCGGAAAAGGACGATGAAGTCTTCTGCACCTGGTCGCCCGTTTCCTATTACCTCGAATCGGTCCGCGCGGCAAAGATCATCACCACCAGGAACCATCCCTGGCAGAATTTCGCCTCCGTGCTCAAGGATCGCCTGCCGATCCGTCTGACCGCAGACGGCAAGCGGCGCGACTTCTGCGTAATCCCGCACGAGGAAAGTTTCTACGTCATGAAAAATTCGCCCGAATGCGAAGCGTTCGCGTTTCTCTATCAGGCGCCGTTGAATTGTCAGCGGTTCCTGCAGAGCCGGCCCGGCGGATTTTCGCCGGAGGAAGTCAGCGCCCTGCCCGTGCTGCACGATGTCCGCGGCGTCGATTCCGTCGGCATGCTGTTCTACGATTACACCAGCGATCTCCGCTGGGTACGCAATCTCGGCGATCACCAGAAGATTTACCGGAAATTCGGCTGCAATGCCACCTGCTGGCAGACCGCCTGCGGAGTCTTCACCGCCTGTCGTCTGATCGAAAAGCTGAAACCCGGCGAAGTGGTGACCATGTCCGACCTCGCGCTCCGGTTTCAAAAGGAAATTGCAGCGATTCTCGCCGAACTGGATTTCAAGATTCAATGCGACCACTTCGCCATTGACCGCATGGAATTCGAGGACCAGGTGCTTTCCTGGCTGACGCCGCGTCTGGCTGTGCGGCCCGGATGACTCAACAGTTTGAGTTCGGCAGCGCTTAAAATCTTTTCAAATGATTTGCAGTAAACCGGGTTCGCATGAAAAAAATCTCATGTTGCCGGTAATTCCTGCTTTAATTACCGGCAACATGGTAATATAATTCGAAAAAACGGAAAAGTCAAGGACAGAAATGACAGATCGTCAATGATTTGAAAAGATTTGAATTCGCTTCGACTCGCGGAAGCAGGACTTCAGTTCACACCGAAATCCCGGCAGAGAGACGTCCAGCGCGCCAGCGTTTCCGGCCCGAATTTACGCAGAGAACGCTCGATCCGTTCCGGCGTCTTTTCCTGCATGTCGCCGGACTTGGAATAAAACTTATCCGCCAGACAAATCAATTTTTCCTCCGGAGTTTCCGGCAGAAAATCCTGTTCCGGCAACGGCAGATGTTGACGGCGGATATCCTCTTTTGTCAGACCGGTTCCGGTGTGACGTTCGCAAATCCGGGCGTATGGTTCCAGATCGAATCCATGTCCGGCGCCGTATTCACGGAGCATTCGCGCCCCGATAATCCCGTGCGCAATATAGGGTTCGGTCCCCGTGCATAAAATATCCGGGGCATGACACAAACCGATCCCGATATCATGCAGCAGCGCACCCGCGGTCACGAGATCGGGGTCCGGTGCTGAACGAAAATCGATATGGGACAGAATCTCCAGCGCTTTTCCGCAGACCTGGTAACTGTGTCGAAGCAGCAGCTGCCGGAACGGGGTGTCTTCCGGATAGAAAAAACGGATGACCGCCAGCGCGCGCGATTCGGCGCAAGTAGGAAGTTTGCCGCTCATGGAAAGCTCCATCGGAAAAGTTTTGCAGTAAAAAACCGGTTCAGAGACGATGACCGCATCCGAACCGGTTGACAGGCTTTTGCAAAGAATTATTTCTTTTTCGCCTTGGCCGCTTTCTTCGCCGGAGCTTTCTTCGCGGCGGCTTTCGCCGGGGCTTTCTTTTTCGCGAAGGCCGTTTCCGGGTCGAAGTTGTAATAGGAACCGAGCGAAATCAGAGTCTTGGTCAGGTTGATTCCCTTGATCTGATGGCACATCTTGTCGGCCAGGATCATGGACAGCTGCTGGTTGTCCTCTACCCGCGCGATTGCGGCCAGATCGTATTCACCCGCCACGGAATGGACTTCAGAAATGCCGTCCACTTTGAGAATTTCGTCAATCACATCCAGAATGAGATCGCGTTCGACACTGACCAGAATGATTGCTGTAACCATGTTGTATTTTCCGCCTTTCCTTTTGGTTCTTGCAACCGGTTCCACGCGATGGAATCCGGTCTTACGGAAGACAACATAATCATTCTTCCCGGCATGTCAAGTCCAAAATGCGCCAAAAAGACGCTTTTTTTCATTTTTTTCCCTTTTTTCCGGAAACGGGACGGAAAATTTTGCCTCGGTGGTTCAGATTCTGGAATCGAAATTGATCCGGGGATCGGCGATCACATACAGAATGTCCGCCAGCAGGATGCCGAGCAGAGTCAGCACGCCGCCGAACGCGAACAGCGCCATCAGCAGCGGGATGTCACGGCTGCTCAAAGCCAGCATCGAAAGCGAACCCATGCCCGGAATGTTGAACACGTATTCCACCAGAATGCTGCCGCCGGCCAGCGAGGGCAGCAGACCCGCGAACAGCGTAATCATGATGATGAGCGCGTTGCGGAATGCGTGATGCAGGATCACGCTCGATTCGGGCGCGCCTTTCGCCCGCGCCGTGCGGATGTAATCCTGATGGATCACTTCCAGCATTCCCGACCGGGTGAACCGCGTCAGGCCCGCGAAGCCGGCGTAACTCAGGCAGAACACCGGCAGAATGTAATGCAGCATTGTCCGCCCCAGAATCGTCCACGTGCTCATCCCCGGCAGTATGTCCGGAGAAATTCCTTTCAGCGGGAACAGCGGATACCAGCCGCCTTTGCAGAACAGTGCCTGCAGCATCAGCGCGGACCACAGCACCGGCAGCGAATAGAGAAAGAACAGCACGAAAGTGATTGTCTGATCGGTCCGCGTATCCGGCCGGACCGCAGAAAAGATACCCAGCGGAATCGCCAGCAGATAAGTCAGCAGGATGGCAAAGATGTTCAACCGGAGCGTGACCGGCAGTTTTTCGAGAATCAGGGTCAGCACCGGCCGCCCTTTGTCCACCGCCGCCGATTCGCCCAGATCGCCGTGAAAGACTCCCTTCAGCCACATGGCGAATCCGAACGGCAGCGGTTTGTCCAGGAATAATTTCTTCCGCAGCGACTGATTCTGCTGCAGAGCCTCGCGGTCGGCGGCCAGCTGCGTCCCCGCGCCCTCGCCCAGCATACTGCTCCGCGTGGGGTCGCCGGGCGCCAGCCGCATCAGTGCGTAACTGGCAAACAGAATGACCAGCAGCGTCAGCGCCCCCAGCAGCAGCCGTTTCAGCAGGTAGACGGCGAACGAGGATTTCATCCGGGGACGCCTCAATGCATCAGCACGTAGGCCGCCACCGCCGCGGCCAGCGCTATGCGGTACCAGCCGAACAGCTGGAAGGTATGGGTCTGAATGAATTTCATCAGCCAGGACACGGCGAACAGAGACATCAGAAATGCGACCGCGAAGCCGGTCCCGATCGCAAGCCATTCGTTCGAGCTCAAGCCGCTGTGATGTTTGAGCAGCGTATAGGCGGACGCCGCGGTCATGGTCGGCACCACCAGCAGGAAGGAAAATTTCGCCGCCAGCGGACGGGCCAGCCCCAGCGCCAGCGCGCCGATGATGGTCGAGGCCGAACGCGAGGTCCCCGGCACGATGGCCAGACATTGAATCAATCCGATCAGAAACGCGGTCCGGAAAGAAACTTCGTCGAGTTCGGAAACCGTTTTTTCATGCCGGCACCAGCTTTCAATCCGCAGCAGCAGAACGCCGCCGACGAACAGTGCCGCGGCCAGAATCAGCGGACGTTCGTGCATCGCGTCCACCCAGCCGAGTTTGGCGGCGGCCGCGCCGATAAACAGGATCGGAAGCACCCCGACGATCAGCTTGCCCCACAGGTCAAACGTGCGGCGGCGGACCGCTCCGTCATGCAGCATCTCCATCGGAATCAGAGTCCGGCGGAAATAGATCACCACCGCCAGAATCGAGGCCAGCTGAATGACCACGTTGAAGATTTTGACAAACTCGCCGTACCCCATTTCCAGCAGGTTGCCCATGAGCAGCAAATGTGCCGTGCTGCTTACCGGCAAAAATTCCGCGATCCCCTGCACGATTCCCTGGAGAGCGGCCTTCCAAAGCAGTTCCATGAACGATCACTTCCTTCCCGCCGGAAACTTTGCCGCTTCGGCGGCGGCCAGACGAGCGAAACGGTCCGCGGCGCGGCTCATGGCTTCCGAAAACGCTTTCGGGCCTTTGCCGTCAAGTTTTTCCTGCAGCAGCACAGTCTTGGTATAACTCTGATATCCGCGCCGCAGCGTATAGCGGATTCCCAGCTTCGCGATTCCCTGATCGAGTTCGAACGCCAGAACTTCTCCCCGGAGCGTGACCGGCTCTCCGGTTTTCAGCGGATTTTCCACCGGTTCGTTCCGGTAGGCCAGACGCAGATACCGGGTCAGCAGAGCTCCGGGCGCCTGGGCCCATTTGTGGAAATCGCTGCCGTAGATTCGCGTAGCATCCCGGCGCCGGACCATGCGGAGCCGTTCTCCGGCAAAACTGGCGAACGGTTCCACGTTGATCGGCACCGCGGAAAGTTTTTCAGGCAGCAGGAGATCGTAGTATTCGATCGGCGATTGAGAATTGCCCGTCAGCAGAGAGCAGCCGCAGAACAGTGCGGTGCAGCATCCGGCAAACAGCGGTTTCAAGACGGAAGAAAGTTTCATTTTTTCTCCAATCAGTTCAACGTTTCGGTTTCGGCGGAATGGTCAGGACCTGTCCCACGCGAACCTGCAGTTTCGGGCCCAGTTTGCCTTTATTGGCGTCGGCGATCAGCTGGTAATGACGGGACGAGCCGTAAAACTTGCGGGAGATTTTGCTGAGGTTGTCGCCCGGCTGCACCGTGTAAGTCTGCGCCGCACCTGTCCCGGCCGGAGCAGCTGCAGGCGGATTGGCTCCGGCAGTCTTTCCGGAAGCAGCCGGCGGATTCGAAGCCGGAGCGGCGGTCTGATTGCGACGGTTCTGCGCGATGGTCTGCGCATTGATCTTTTCCCGGTCGGACTTGATCTTCAGCAGGGTATCCTTCATCTTCTGGTTCTGTTCCTCGGTCTGTTTCAGACTTTCCTGCGTGCGGATCAGCTGTTCCCGAAGCTGTTTGACTTCGGCCTCGATCTGCGGGTTGCCGTCGAGTTCCTTGTATTCTTCTTTCAGACTCTTGAACAGATTTTTCTGCGCGGTATCCGCCAGCAGCCGGACATCCTCGAAATTGGTTTTGTCGTTCGGATTCATCTCCATCCATTTGCGGTAATGATACACGGCCTTGAGCGGCTCGTTCAGATAATCGCTGTAAATATTGCCCAGCTCCTGATGGGTCACGGAGGATTTCGGACAGATCAGCAGAAATTCCTCGTAGCAGCGCGCAGCCTCACGGTATTCGCCTGAAGCCTTTTCCCGGCTTGCTTTGATAAATAGCGGATGGCTTTTTTCCTTGCCGACGTAATCACTGCATCCGGACAGCATGACCGCCGCCGCTGAGGCGAGCATCAACAGACTTTTTTTCATATGGAAGACCCTTTCGTGAAATGGTTTTCGTTCCTGCGTGATGATAATATAGCGCCTTTTCCCCGGAAAGAAAACCGGAAATCACCCTTTTTGACGTTTTTTTTGGCAAATAATCACCGCATGACGAAAAAAGCCGGCGGCTCCGGGTGTAATATTTTACGTTTTCAGTGTAAATATCGGAAATCCGTCTTGTTTTTCCTGCCCTGCCGGATATATTACCGAAAATTCATTTCAATCGAAAACCGAACGGGAGCTGCTTCATGAAAATCGAAAAATTGTTTTCCGGCGTCATTGCCTTGAACCCGACCTATCACGGCTGGCCCACGGTCGTGCGCATCCGCGGCGAAGAACTGCTCGCCGTCTGCTCCGGCAACCGAGAAAAACACATCTGCCCGTTCGGACGCGTCTTCCTCTACCGTTCCGCCGACGGCGGCCAGACCTGGACCGGACCCGAACAGCTTTCGCACGGTCCGCTGGACGACCGCGACGCAGGAATCTGCGTCGCCGCCAACGGCTGGCTGCTGGTCAACTACTTCACCAGCACGCTGGCGCTTTTCCGGGACGAGCCCGACCAGCCGGCGCACTGGATCGAACAAGCACGATCCCTGTCAAAGGAACAGATCGAAGCCGAACACGGGCTCTGGATGCTCTGGTCCGCCGACGGCGGTCACCGCTGGGCCGAAAAATTCCGCATCCCGGTCAACAGTCCCCACGGACCGACCCTGCTCAAAGACGGACGGCTCTTCTTCATCGGCAAACCCGCTTCCGGTTCCCTCGACGCGCAGCAGCATGGCACACTCCACGCGCCCGGAATCGCCTGCGCGATTTCCGGCGACAGCGGCCGCACCTGGAAAACCGTCGGACCCGTCCGGCTCCCGGACGGACACGATCCGGAAAAATGCCATGAACCCTATGCGATCGAGGCGCCCGACGGACGGATCATCGCTCAGATCCGCGATCACAACGATCCCGATCAGATTCGGACCTGGCAGACCGAATCCGCCGACTGCGGTCTCACCTGGACCGAACCGCATCTGATCGGAGACGGCTATCCGACCCACCTGCTCCGTTTCGGCGGAGACCGCCTGCTGATGACTTACGGCTGGAGAAAAAAGCCTTTCGGCATTCGTGCGTGCGTTTCCGACGACTCCGCCCGCACCTGGGGCGATGAGATCGTCATTTCGGACAGCGGCCTCACCTGGGATATCGGCTATCCCTCCTCCGCCGCCATGCCCGACGGTTCGATTTTCACTCTCTGGTATGAATTTACCGGGAAGGTCGCGCAGCTGAAATACTGCCGCTGGAAACTTTCGGACTGATCGCTCAGTTCTCGGCCTTTTTCCGCGCGGCGAGACCCATCTTGCCGGCGATGGAGGAGTCGATCAGCATCTGCAGGAAATAGAAGATCAGACACGGCACCACAGCGTTGCCGTTGTCCGCTTTCATGATCGCCAGCGTGGCCAGAGCCAGCGTGACGGTTTTCGACGCGCCGGTGAAGATCAGAGCCTTGCAGTCGTATTCATTATACCGCAGCAGACGACCGCCGTACCACATCACGGCCAGCAGGATCAGGTGCATGACCACGCTCCCGAGCGCAATCAGCAGCAGCGCCCGAAGCGGGAAATTTTTCAGTTCGCCGTGCGAACCCGCAAAAAAGGAGAGCAGCAGCAGGAGCACGCAGGTCGACGGCACATAGCCGCCGAGCCAGCCGGGCAGTTTCCAGCCGGTAAATTTCTTGCCGAAGAAGCCCGCGAAAAACGGCAGCACAACCAGCAGCGCCAGATTGCCGAGCATCCGCAGCGGATTGGTGTCCACGCTCCCGCTGGAGGCCAGAATCCACGAAAGCATCACCGGCAGAGTGAACACGCCCAGCAGATTGTAGCCGATCGTGAGCGTCATGGAAAGAAACGTGTTGCCCTCCGCGTTCTCGGTCATCACGATCCCGCTGGAGAGAGTCGGCGGCATCGCGGAGATCACCACCAGCCCGATCACCGAAAGCATCGGCAAAGCCATCAGCGCACCGATTCCGCGGGCAATCCACGGAGCGATCCCCAGACTCGCCGCCGCGCCCGCCACGAAGAGCAGCAGGAATTTGCGGTCGAACCGGACCCCGCTCATATTGGTCTGCCAGCCGCAGACCAGAAAGATCAGAACGATGAAGACGTTGTTGAGATGCAGCGGCTTGATCCAGGTGCCGCAGGGGGGATAAAGCAGTGCGGCCGCCAGCATGACCAGCATGCCGACCGGCAGATAAAGTTTTTTGAACATGGCAAATCGTATCCTTGCTTTTCATGAATTGACAAAATATTCAATAATATACCATGTTTCCGCCGGAAAGCAAGCCGCGAAATCCGGGAAGGTTCAGAAACCCATGCCGCGCAAATCGGCAATCCGGTTCTGCTCCTCGGCTTCGTAGAGTTTCCAGATCACCCGCAGTCCGGCCAGGCTGTCCTCCGGAGTGGTTTCCGGCGTCTTCCCGGTTTCGATGCAGTCGATGAAATGCGCCATTTCGAGCGCGGTGGACTTGGCGTTTTCAGCCGTCATCAGCACCGTTTCCTGCGAAGTGACCGACTTGCCCGGCACGTGTTCGGGGTCCTTGCAGCGGAAAATCAGTTTTCCTTCGTAGAACGGCAGGTCGATCAGTCCCTGTTCGCAGTGCGCCTGAAACGCATACTGCATCCGGGTCCCGCGTGCGCCCCAGGTGCCGAAATGATACCCCAGCGCGCCGTTTTCGAACTGCAGACAGACGTTGCTGGTGCCCTCGCGGTCCATCCACGGAGTGCCGAGTTTCGTCCCGAAATGCGAGCCCATGACCGGCTTGCCCATCATCCACAGCATCAGGTCGATGTAATGGCAGCCGTGACTGAACAGCTGTCCGCCGCCAAGCAGTTCGCGTTTGCCCATCCACGGACTGCGGATCATCGTCAGCTGTTCGGTCCAGATCGACAGCTGGAAGCATTCGCCGAAAGTCCTTTCGCGGATGAGCCGGCGCATTTCGCGGACCAGCGGATGATACCGCATGCAGTAGGCCACCATCAGGATGCGGCCGTTCTTCTTCGCGGCGTCCATCAGGGCCAGACACTCCGGTTCGGTATTGGCCAGCGGTTTTTCCATCAGCACGTGGAGTCCGGCGTTGAGACAGTCGATCCCGCACTGCGTGTGCAAGTGATGCGGCAGCACCACCAGCGCGGCGTCGCCGTACGGCAGGGCGTCGTGATAGTCGGTGAACACCTTCGGATGATTCGGCAGCTGGTCGGCGAACGCCTGTGCCAGTTCGGGTTTGAGATCGACGGCGGCGGTGATTTCGATGCGGTCCAGCACCGATTCGAAACGGACGAGATGCTGCTTGGCCATATTGCCGCAGCCGATCAGGATCACACGGGTCTTTTTCATGAGGAAACTCCTTTTTATCAGGTTTTGATGCAATATAATCCGGAAAACCGCTTGCGACAAATCGTTTCGGTGGTATATTACCGCAAAGGAGTGGTAATTTTCTGCTATGGACACGATCATCTACGACTGGCGGCTCACCGATTCGCATCCGCTGCACGTGCAGTATTCCGAACACAAGCCCGGCCCGGTTTCGCCGGCGGCGGACATACACTCGTCCGTGCACATCGGAATCCTGCTCGAAGGCGATACCACGGGTCTGCGCAACGGCGAAAAACTGACGGTCCGCGCCGGAGAACTCTATCTGACCGCCCCTTGGGAACCGCATCGGACACTCGGTTCCGAACAGGGTAATAAACTGCTGTTGCTGACCGCCGAACCGGACGCGGTCGACCGCGCGCTGCTTTCCGGCGCGGCCAAACTGAATCTGCTCTACCGCACCCGCGCTGCGGAGCGTCAGCGCATTCTGAACGGACTCCGGCTCGCCCCGGAACGGACGCAGTCAATTCTGAAACTGCTGCGTCTCCCGGAAAGTCCGGAGCGGGAACTGCGTTTATGGCATGCCGCGCTGGGAATCTTTCTGGAAATCGCGACGCTGGAATTTTCCGCCGAGCCGAACGCGGATTATTCGCGGCTCCTGCCGTCTTTGCGGAAACTGGGGAACCGACCGCTGAGCGTGCCGGAAGCCGCCGGAGAATGCGGTCTGAGCGAAAGCCGGTTCGCCCATCTCTTCAAACAGGTGTTCGGCATGTCTTTCGCGAAGTACGAGCGTCTCTACCGGCTCCGCTGTGCGGTCGAGGAAATGCAGCGGCTGCACGGCGGACTGAAGGAGACGGCCGAGAACTGGGGGTTTTACGACAAAAGTCACTTTGCCAAAGCCCGCCGGAAATATCTCGGCACGTCCGACCGTTCCGCTCAGCGCAGCTGATGCGGATGATGTCCGGGATCGACCTGATACTGCGAGAATCCCGTCTTCTCGTATTCCGACAGTTTCATATCCCAGCCGATCTGGCGGACATGATATGCCGTGGCGAGCCGGAAAGAGAGCGAAACCTTCAGCGCCGCGGCCGGATTCCAAGCCGCGCAGGCGGAAACGCCGAATACGGCCGCATGATGGTGGTCATGCCAGATGTGCCAGGTGGTTTCGAGCATTCCGAACAGTTTTTCCCGCGCGGCGAGACGGCCGAGACTGATGGTGCCGTCCTCGTTGAGCCAGGGACACACCACCACGGGGAATTTCTCTTTCTTGAAAAACTTAGCGGTGGGCCATTCCGGTTCCGGATCGTCGGGATTGACCTTGTCGGTCCGGTACTGCCAGTCGGCGATGACGATGTCCCGCGGCAGTTCGCGGTAAAGTTCGCTCAGTTTGTGTTCGGGCAGACCGCAGACCGTGTAGCCTTTCCAGCGCGGATCGCCCTTCTGCAGCAGCATGTCGTGCCACATGATGATCCGGGCGCCCTTCTTCCGGAACAGGTCATGGAAATACAGAATATGATCGCGGACGAGGTCCTTGAGCACCTGTTTCCGACATTCGCGGCAGGTGCCGATGTTGTCCGCTTCGTCGCAGCCGATATGGAAGAACGGCGGGCGCTCGTAGAATTCGTAAAGCTCCGTCACCAGATCGGTCAGGATGCGGCGGACGTTCGGATTGCTGATGCACCAGGTCCAGCCTTCCGGCTCGAACAGCGGCTGCAAGGCCGGATTGAAATCGAGAATGGCGTGTTTGCCGGTGATCGCGCGCGAAGCGGCGGCGTGGCCGAGCAGATTGAACTGCGGGATCAGCGTGATGCCGAGCTCCCGGCCCAGACGGATCAGCCGTTTGAGTTCGGCTTTGTCGATCCGGTATTCCTGCCAGCAGAATTCCGGATGCGACTCGAACGGAAACACGCCCCAGGTCTCGATCACCGCGTAATTGAATTTGTGATACGCGGCGAGACGGATTTGTTTTTCGATGTCCCAGAGCGGGGTTTCCGGGAAGATGCACAGATGAATGCCGCGGAACGGCACCGCGGGCGCGTCCTCGATCTCACACTGGACCAGGAAATATCCGGCGACTTTTTCCGTGCCGCGTTCGACTTCCGCCAGCTGGCGGAGAGTCTTCATCGCGTTCAGCAGTCCGGCGTTGTCCCCGGCCGTGATCGCGAGTTCCGAACCGGTCACTTTAAGCCGGTAGGCTTCGGCGGACAGCTTCGCCCCGGCAGTCGTCTTGACCGAGAGGGACGGAGTGACCTGCCAGTATGTCCGGAATAAAGCGGCGGCACTTTTCCGGAATCCGGCGGCGCCGGAGGGAACGTTCAAGGTGACGGCGCAGCGGTTGCGGAGCGAATACACCGCTCCGTCCTTGAATTTGACCCGTTTCGGTACCGGAATCAGGCGTCCGGTCAGGATTTTGATCTCGTCGGCATTCATCTGGTGCGGTCCTTTCAGATTTTGGCGGGAACGCCGGACTGCACGCTGGTGTAGCAGGCGTTCATGCACGCGATGGTCTGGCGGTGCCATTTCAGGTTGATCTTCGGCTGTTTGTGATTGCGGATGCAATCGACGAATTCATCGATCAGGCCGACCCACTCGTCGAAGTAGGTGTACTGCACGGTATAGCGGTCGTTCGGCGCGCCGTTGTGATAGACGTTCGGGCCGAAGCAGTCGCACTGGATCATGCCTTTTTCGCCGGTGATCGTGACGTTGACTTCCATGCGTTTCGGGAAGACTTCCCAGCCGGGCGCGGGCACTTTGAGCCGCTCTTCCAGCCGCGACCAGGAGGGATCGAACAGGAACGCGGTACCGTCCTTGAGCTTACCGGCGGCCATGATCATGTCTTCAACTTCCAGTTCCTTGCGGAGATTCGGCGCGACTTGCGCGAAAACAGTATCGTAATCGGAACCGGTCAGCCAGCGGATCAGGTCGAAGATGTGCGGATGGTCGCAGAGCGCGCCGCCGCGGAACCGCTTGTCGTCGGCGGAAAGCGGAACGCGCTTGCCGTAGCTGGCCTCGGGACTGCCCTGCCACGGGAAGGCCCAGACCGGAGACAGCGTGATGTTGGTCGCCTGGATCGACAGCAGTTTGCCGAGCTTGCCGGAGGCGATCTCCTGCTGGAGCCGCTTCACGACCGGATTGTAGTGCATCTCCAGTTCGATCTGGCAGACGATTCCCGCCTTGTCGACCATTTCGATCATCTTGTCGTATTCGTCCATGTCGAAAGTCGGGATTTTCATGGAGAGGATATGAATGCCGCGTTCGGCGCAGAATTTCATTTCCTCGAAATGCTTTTCGTTGGCGGAAGCGAGCACGATCGCTTCGATGTCGGGATGCTCGGCCAGCATCTTTTCGGGGTCGAGATAGCACGGCACGCCGGTTTTGTAAAGTTCATAGACCTCTTTGGCGCGTTCGTCCGCGGCGCAGGAGGCCACCCAGTCGAGTTTCTGATTTTCCAGCAGGGTCTGATAATATTTGCGGGTATGACCGTGGGTCATGCCCATCATGGCGATTTTCACAGGTTTCATCGAAGTCTCTCCATTCAAAGCGTGACAGGTTTGTTTTCCGCATCGGACTTGACCACCGCGTCCGCGTATTTCTTCATCGCGCCGGCAGCGGCAGTCCATTCGGCGGCAAGCTCCGGCTTCATCAGCACGGCGAAGGCGGCGCGGACCGCCCAGATCTGATCGTTGGGCAGACCGAACAGTTCGGTGTCGACGTCGGTGAAAGTGGCAAGGCCGTCGGCGGTCCATTCGTAAATGGAGCTTTGCGGAACCTGAGTATCGACCGTGCGGTCGGAGGCAACGCCGCGGCGGGCGATGATCTCGTGCCGGTCCATACCCTCGTTTCCGGCGGGCAGTTTGGAGCCGCATTCGATCGACGCGCTCATGCCGTTGGCGAAACGCGCGAGGATGTTGCAGGCGGCGTCGCCGCTGCGAACCGCGAAAATGCGTTTGATCGGACTGGAGGCCAGATACGAGGCCAGGTCGAGTTCACGCGAGGCCGCCGCGACCGGGTCGCCGCCCGCGGCAAACGCGGCGAAACGGAAGGTGGAAACATCTTCCAGCGTCTTGCCGTCGATGATCTTCTTGAGTTCGACGAAGCGGCGTTCGACCCGCCAGGGCAGCAGCGGAATCCGCTTGCCGTCCGGCAGCGCCAGTTCGTAGCCCTTGTTTCCCGACACGATCTCTCCGGCGGGACAGCCGTATTTGTCCCGCAGGAAAGCCAGCGATTCATTCATTTTCTTGCACATGTTACAGACTCTTGACCAAAGGTTTGTATTTTTTGAGATAAGCGGCGTTCTTCTGATCGCCGCCCGGGGTATTCGCACTGTTCCAGACCGGCGGCACGATGCCGCGTTCCAGACAAATCCGGCAGCATTCGATCTCCAGCAGGTGGGCGATGGTGAAGTCCACCACGTTGGACACCGGCGCGATCGGGGTGTCCAGTCCGGGCAGGTTCACGATCGCGTCGCCGACCGGATTGTAGTCGTCAATGCAGACGTCGGCGAAATCGAACAGGTTTTTGCCGGAAGAGTGACGGATGAAATGGTCGCGGGGCATTTCGTTCTGCCAATAGGAACTGGCGACCGCGATGATCTTGCCGCCGCGTTTTTTGATCTCCATCGCCGCGTCGATCGTGGCCGGATTGATGCCGATGTTGTGGAAGATCAGCACCAGATCGTCCTTCTGAATGTCATAATACCGGATGATCGAAGCACCGAAGTTTTCCGTGCGTTCGAGCTCGAGATACTTCAGCGCCTGATTGAAAACGGACAGTGCGGTCTCCATCAGCGGATTGATGTTGGCCAGTCCGCCCGCGCGGAAGAACATCTCGCCCATGGCGAGCGTGGTGTGGCCGCCGCCGGCATAGACGTTGATGAGCCTGTCGTTCTGAATGGCGTCGGCCATCAGCGAAGCGGCGCGGTGAATGTTGTCCGCCTGCTCGTCGACGACTTTGCGGATATTGGCGACGGCTTTGTCGACATACCCGAAATCATTGAGTTTGGTCATTTGGTTATCCTTTATTGAGGGTTGGAATAATTCCGTTCGAACAAATCCGCCAGCTTCTTCAGGTTGGCAGGCAGTTTCTTCATGGCGGCCGCGGCATCCGGAGCGATGTCCTTCAGCGGCGTGGCGTAGAACTTGTCCCTGACCGCTGCCAGACGGGGATCGTCGCCTCGATTGTCCAGCGTGCGCTTGCCGCCGCTCCGGTCGACTTCGCGCCAGATTTCGCGGCAGACGTCCAGTTCGGGGATGTAGATCTGCGTGAACAGTTCGGTGATGAAACTGCGGCAGTAATGGTTTTCGGCGTTGCCCTTGAGCGTATATTCGAACTTCGGATTGGTGCGGTGTTTCGCCTGCAGATTCAGCAGCGAGGCATACAGCGAATATTCGTCCCACGCGCCCAGAACGGCGGCGAACAGCTCCTCGGCTTTCCGGAGCGCCGCGAACCGGTCCTCGACCTCGGCCTGATTGTCCTGTCCGTCCTTCCAGCGATGAATTGCAACGACCAGACGGCAGAACGCATAGCAGAGTCCGCGCGAACCGCAGCAGCGGATCAGGTCGAAGATGTCGCGCCGGACGAATTCGCTTTCTTTGCCGAGTTTGATTTCGGCAAAACTGCGGAGCAGATCGACCAGCGCCGGCTGGACCCCTCCCAGCAGGAGCGAGAAACATTTGGCGCGCTCGTAACTGCAGGTCAGATAACGGTCGGGCATCAGGTGAACCGCCGTCTGAAACACATAGTCGCTGTTCAGGCTCAGGAACGCATGATCGCGCCGGATGCCGGGTCCGTGCCAGTGCCGCGCCTGGATCACCGGCAGAGCCTTTTTCCAGAAACCGAGCATCCGGTCCCGGACGGCCGCATCGTAGCGCTCCGCGCAGAATTTTCCGACGAAGGAATCGATCTCCCGGTTGCTTTCCTCCGGGTTCCAGCTGTTGGCCGCGCAGAATTCGATCATCAGCGTGTCCGCATGGGAATTTTCCGGCCACAGGATGAAACCGCGGCACATGGGATCGTCGGCGGCGATCCGCAGACGGCGGGCGATGACGGCGTAATTGCCGCGCGGTTCGGTCGCCGGCTCGTAGGCCTGAAACACGCCGAAGACCCACGGGAATTTGCCGATCACGCCCCAGTTCTGGAAGTTCCAGCTTTCGTCGTCGGTGTCCGAGGTGTAATCGAAGATCAGCGTATGGTCGGGATCGAGTTCTTTGAGCAGTTCCCGAACTTCCTCCGCTTCCCAATACATGCAGAAATCCCAGCTGGCGATCAGCAGCGGTGCGTTCGGATAATGCTCGCGCAGAATCTTCTGAATCCGCCGGTAGGCGTAGAGCTTCATCTGCTGATTGGATTCCCGGTCGTTGTAGCAGCGGCGCTCGGCCAGACCGATGGTGTGGAAAAGGTCCGGCGAACCGTATTCGCGGATATGCGCCTCGGTCAGTTTCCAGTAGGCCTCCATATTCTTGTCCTGCCGGATGTCCCAGACCAGCCCCGACGGCTGATTGTATCCGGCGGTGGTCTGCGGCACGAAATCGGGCTTCACCTTGTCCAGATATTCTTTCGGAGTCCGGCTGTACCAGTGGGTCATGGTGCCGATGTCCTCCGGATGCAGCAGATCGCGTTCGCGGGCGTAGGCCAGCACTTTCTTCCGCAGTTCCGCGCGGTATTCCAGACGCCAGAACAGCGTATGGTCGTCATACGAGCGCGACGTTGAAAAATCCACCTCGTAGCCTTTCGGATACGACACCACGTCAGGAAACGCTTTCTGGAACAGATCGTCCAGCCCGATCCGGAGCATAAAAAGGTTCATGCGTTTTTTCAAAATCCAGTCGATCTCGCGTTTCCATTCGGGGAAATCCCAGTGTTCCGCCTGAAAACGGTTCAGGCTCCGGTGCGCGAAATACCGCAGTCCGCGGTAACTGAAACGGGGCGATTCGGTCAGGTCCAGGCCCGTGATGTCGATCTTTTTCGCCGCCGGAATGCGGTCGCCGTCCCAGAAGTAATGACAGTCCGCGCGCAGTTCGAAAAAGCGGTAAACGGCGTAGAGCAGCGCCCGCGGCCGCGCTCCCGCCAGAAACAGCAGTTTCCGTCCGCTGCGGTCGACCGCGGACCGCAGAGCGCAGGCATCGGTGCCGGTCGCCATCGAAAACTGACGGATCACTTTCTCCACGATCTTGGCATGGGTGAAGGCGTTGCAGGCGTCGGACCCCAGCACGATGAGGTCGCTGCGGGGATCGTCCTTGACGACGACCGGCAGTTTTTCACCGGTGACTTTGAGCCACAACGCGGCAAATTCGTCCGCGGCGATCTTGCTGATGCCTTTTTTTCCTGAATCAGAATTTTCAGCATGGCAGGTTCCTCCGATTATTTGTTCAGAAGCCGTTTGTAATTTTCGCCGATGGTGTCCCAGAGTTTGAGTGCGTCGGGCGCGCC
>Ga0079305_1001246_pt1 | contig 36660 bp, 36 predicted proteins | sample LMS_cellobiose_e_FD_79183 | JGI IMG/M metagenome (GOLD analysis project Ga0079305, IMG submission 79183) | Rumen-fistulated moose microbial communities from Alaska, USA - LMS_cellobiose_enrichment | ecosystem: Host-associated > Mammals > Digestive system > Stomach > Rumen fluid ... | reverse complement strand
TGGCTGCGGGAGAAGGATTTGAACCCTCACAAACAGAGTCAGAGTCTGCCGTGCTACCATTACACAATCCCGCAACGCGCATTTACTATTATACAAAAACCTTTGATTTTGTCAAGAAAAAAGATAAAGAAGAAGGAAAAACAGACCGAAAAACATATAAATTAGTATAGACTCTCAACAGAATGGAAGTTTTGGCACAAGCAAGCTTGAAAAAAAGCGCGAATTCACGTACAATAGGCAATATAATTCAAAAGATTCAAGGGGGATATTATCATGATATCACAGCAGCGGGTACTTGAAGTGCTTAAGGAAGCCGGGGTGTTGCTTGAGGGACACTTTTTGCTGACGTCAGGGCGTCATTCAAATAAATATTTACAATGCGCAAAAATATTCAGAAATACGAATTATTCGGAAGAGCTGTGCTCCGCTCTTGCAGAACTTTATAAGGACGACGGGATAGAGGTCGTCATAGGTCCGGCGCTCGGCGCGGTACAGATGGCATACGAAGTCAGCCGTCATCTTGGATGCGAGAATTTTTTTGCAGAGCGCGACGCGGAAGGAAAAATGGCGCTTCGCCGCGGGTTTGAAGTGCATCCGGGGCAGAAGGTGCTTATAGTAGAAGATGTCGTTACGACAGGCGGGTCGGTAAAAGAAGTAATGCAGCTTGTTAAAGAAGCCGGGGGAAAGATATGCGGGATCGGATCCATAGTCGACAGGACCGGCGGAGAAATAAATTTCGGCGTGCCGTATAAGGCTGTAATATCGATGAAGGTTGAATCTTGGGACGCCGCAGACTGCCCGCTTTGTAAAATGGAAAATGCGACTCCGGCGATAAAACCGGGAAGCAGAAAAAGATAAGTTTCACGATTAATTCATACACAGTCAAAATGCAAGTTGAGAGTAGCTGATATAATGTCAATCCACGATGGCCATAGAAAAAGACTTAAAAACAGATTCATAAAAGAAGGGCTGGATGGATTCGAAGCGCATAATGTTCTGGAACTTTTACTTTTTTATTCATGCCCGAGAATTGACACAAATCCGTTGGCACATGAGCTTATCAAATATTTCGGCTCGCTTAAAGCGGTGTTTGACGCACCCATAGAGGAGCTTATGAGAGTGCCCGGGATAGGTGAAAATGCGGCGACGCTTATAAAAATGATACCTGCTATATCGCGCAGATATATGGAAGACAAAGGGTATGAGGAATATCTGAACACTACGCAAAAAGCAGGGGATTTCATCCTTCCGCATTTTATCGGCCGCACCGGCGAGATGGCGTATATGGTATGTCTTGACAGCAAATGCAAGATCCTGTCGAGCGCGATCTTATCGCAAGGCGGCATAAACGCGACGCAGATCAACGTAAGAAAAGTTGTTGAGGCGGCTATCAGGTCGAATGCGACGGGCGTCATCGTTGCGCATAATCATCCTGGCGGTGTGGCGCTGCCGTCGAAAGAAGATCTTAAAACGACTCAAAAGATACAGAAAAGCCTTGAAAGTATAAATGTTATACTTGTAGATCATATTATTGTTGCGGATAATGATTTTGTATCGCTTGCAGACAGCGGATTTGTAAATCGGGATAATTTGGTATAAGGAATATCGATATGTCTGAATTTAAGGTTATAAGCGATTATGTTCCATCCGGAGATCAGCCTGAGGCTATAGACACCCTTGCAAAAGGGATAGAGCTTGGTTTTGGAGAGCAGACGCTTATTGGGGTCACCGGATCCGGAAAGACCTTTACAATGGCCAATATAATAGAAAAAGTTCAGCGGCCGACGCTTGTGCTTGCGCACAATAAAACGTTGGCCGCACAGCTGTGCTCAGAATTCAGAGAATTTTTCCCGAACAACGCGGTAGAGTATTTTGTATCTTATTACGATTATTATCAGCCGGAAGCATATATACCGTCGACCGACACGTATATAGAAAAAGACTCGAGTATAAACGATGAGATCGACAGGCTCAGGCATTCGGCGACGTCCGCTCTTTTTGAAAGACGGGATGTCATAATAGTTGCAAGTATCTCGTGCATTTATTCTCTCGGGGATCCGATAGATTATGCGAATCTTGTTATATCGTTGAGGACCGGACAGGAGAGAAACCGGGACGAGCTTTTGCGCCGGCTCGTCGCGATACAGTATGAGAGAAACGACATAAGCTTTGAGAGGAATCAGTTCCGCGTTCGGGGGGATACCGTCGAGATACGGCCGGCCAATTCTGAAGAAAGCGCCATAAGGGTGGAGTTTTTCGGAGACGAAATAGAAAAGATATCTGAGATAAATGCACTGACGGGGACGGTCAAACGCATACTTTCCCATGCCGCTGTTTACCCGGCGTCGCACTATGTGACTCCGAAAGAAAGACTTGAAGAAGCGATCGCCGATATAGAGGAAGAGCTGGAAGAAAGGGTAAAGCTGTTTGAAGCGCAGGGAAAACTCTTAGAGGCGCAGCGCATACGCCAACGCACGATGTACGATATAGAAATGCTAAGAGAGATCGGATTTTGCAGCGGGGTGGAAAACTATTCGAGGATGCTTGCACGAAGAAAGCCAGGAAGCGCCCCGTATACTCTGCTCGATTATTTCCCGAAAGATTTTCTCATGTTTATAGACGAGTCTCACGTGACGCTGCCGCAGGCGCGCGCCATGTACCATGGCGACAAAGCGAGGAAGGATATGCTCGTCGATTACGGATTCCGACTGCCGTCGGCATACGACAACCGCCCTTTGAAATTCGAAGAGTTTATGAACAGGATAAACCAGGTCATATACGTAAGCGCGACCCCGGCAGAGTTCGAGCTGAGCAGGTCGTCCCAAGTCGTAAGACAGGTAATACGCCCGACGGGGCTGCTCGATCCGGAGGTCGTTGTCAGACCGGTCGACGGTCAGATAGACGACCTTATAAACGAGATCGGGATTCGTGTCAAGAAAAAGGAACGCGTGCTTATAACGACGCTTACGAAAAAAATGGCGGAAGATCTGACGGCTTATCTCGACCAGAACGGCATAAAAGTGAGATATATGCATCACGACGTCGAAACGATCGAGAGGATGCAGCTGATAAGAGGCTTGCGCCTCGGAGAATTCGACGTGCTTGTCGGAATAAACCTTTTGAGGGAAGGACTGGATCTTCCTGAGGTGTCGCTTGTCGCAATACTTGATGCAGACAAACAGGGATTTTTGCGCAGCGCGACGTCGCTTATACAGACGATAGGGCGAGCAGCCAGAAACGCCGAAGGCAAGGTCATTATGTATGCGGACGTTATAACGGATTCGATGCGCGCCGCGATAGATGAGACCAACAGCCGCAGGGAGATACAAAAAAAGCACAATCAGAAATACGGAATCGTTCCGAAAACCATTATAAAGGGCGTACATGACGTGATCGAGATATCGTCAGAAGCGGCGTCGGATGATATAGCGCATCTCAAAGAGAGGATCGCGAACAAACGGGAAAAAGAAAAACTGATAGCGGAGCTTACGCGTGAAATGAAAGAAGCGGCAAAACTCTTAGAGTTTGAATATGCGGCCATGATCAGAGACAAGATAAAGAAACTGTCCGAAGAGGACGGGAAAAAATAATTTTCGAGAATAGGCAGTGTAAAAAATGCGCGATAGTATTTTTGTAAAAGGTGCAAGAGAGCACAATTTAAAAAATATAGATGTCGAGATACCGCGGAACAAAATGACGGTCATAACGGGGCTTTCAGGTTCAGGAAAGTCATCCCTTGCATTCGACACCATATATGCGGAAGGGCAGAGAAGATATGTGGAATCGCTGTCCTCGTACGCGCGTATGTTTTTGGGACAGATGGAAAAACCGGATGTTGATTATATAGAGGGGCTTTCACCTGCCGTTTCGATAGATCAGAAGACAACATCAAAGAACCCGCGGTCGACAGTCGGAACGGTCACAGAGATATATGACTATCTGAGACTTTTGTGGGCAAGGATAGGCATTCCGCACTGCCCGAAATGCGGCAAGGAAATAAAGCAGCAGACAGTGGATCAGATAGTCGATCAGATAAAAGCGCTGCCTGAGGGCACGCGTGTGCAGATATTGGCGCCGGTGATCCGCGCGCGCAAAGGCGAAAACGCGAAGGTCTTCGAAGATGCGCGGAAAAGCGGGTATGTAAGAGCGCGCGTAGACGGAAATATATTTGACCTCAGTGAAAAGATAGAGCTTGAGAAAAACAAAAAGCATACTATAGAGATCGTCGTGGACAGACTGGTCATAAAAGATGGGATAGAACAAAGGCTGACGGATTCAGTAGAGACGGCGTCGGCGCTTTCCGGCGGGATAGTGATCGCAGACCTTACAGACGGACGCGAGATAATGTTTTCGCAAAACTATGCGTGCGAGGATTGCGGTATAAGCATAGAAGAGCTTACCCCGAGGATGTTTTCATTCAACAATCCGTATGGCGCGTGCCCGACGTGCACGGGTCTTGGTATGCGTCTGGAACTGGATCCCGACAAGATAATACCGAATCGAAATTTGTCTATAGCGGAGGGCGCGATCAAGGCCTCGGGATGGTCGAATATAGAAGTCGGCACGATCGCAAGGATGTATTACGACGCAATTGCAAAGTTGTATAACTTTACACTTGACACTCCGGTGAAAAACATCCCCAAAGAGGGGATAGACGCCATTCTGTACGGAACAGGCGAAAGAAAACTAAACCTTTATTACAAACGCTCGAATGGGAGGGGAACATTTGAGCAGCCTTTCGAAGGAGTTATCAATAATTTAAACCGTCGCTACAGAGAATCGGCGGGGCCGTATGCCAGAGCCGACATAGAAGAAAGCATGAGCTCGATACCGTGCCCCGACTGCAACGGCAAAAGGCTTCGCAAAGAGTCGCTTGCGGTGACGGTCGGCGGGATAAATATATATGATCTGACAAGCAAATCCGTTGTGGAAGCGGATAATTTCATAGCTGGTCTTGTGCTAACTGAAAAGGAGCACATGATAGCGGACAGGGTAATAAAGGAAATACGCGCGAGACTGGGGTTCTTAAAAAGCGTCGGGCTTGAATATCTGACCCTTGCGAGAAGCGCGGGGACGCTGTCTGGGGGCGAAAGCCAGAGAATACGGCTGGCAACGCAGATAGGGTCATCTCTTATGGGTGTGCTTTATATCCTCGACGAGCCGTCGATAGGCCTTCATCAGAGAGACAACGCGAAACTTATAGAAACGATGCGCCAGCTTCGCGATTTGGGGAATACGCTGATTGTGGTCGAGCATGACGAGGAGACCCTTCTTGCGGCGGACAATATAATCGATATCGGTCCGGGCGCCGGCGTTCACGGAGGGGAACTGATCGCACAGGGAAGCATCGATGATATCAAGAAATGCCCGCGTTCTATAACAGGGCAGTATTTGAGCGGGAAAAAACATATAGACGTTCCTCTTTTAAGAAGAGAGGGGAGCGGACAGTATCTTCAGATACTGGGTGCTTCGGAAAACAATTTGAAGGATATAGACGTCAAGATCCCGTTGGGGACGTTTACATGCGTCACCGGGGTTTCCGGATCGGGGAAATCCTCGCTTATAAACGAGGTGCTAATGAAGCGCCTTTCGGCGGACCTGATGGGCGCGAAGGTGCGTCCGGGCGCCCATAAAGGGATACTCGGTATAGAGAATGTGGATAAAGTTATAAATATAGATCAGTCTCCCATAGGCCGCACCCCGAGATCGAATCCGGCGACATATACGGGCGTATTCGGAGACATACGGGCGCTTTTTGCCGCGACACAGGATGCAAAAACGAGGGGATACGGGCCCGGAAGATTTTCATTCAATGTCAGAGGCGGGCGGTGCGAGGCCTGTCAAGGAGACGGGCTTATAAAGATCGAGATGCATTTTCTGCCGGATATCTATGTTCCATGCGATGTGTGCAAGGGAAAAAGATACAATCGAGAAACTTTGGAAGTGCACTATAAAGGGAAAAATATATACGAAGTGCTTGATATGACAGTAGAAGAGGCGCTGATATTTTTCGAAAACATTCCGAAAATCGCAAAAAAGCTTCAGACTCTGTATGATGTCGGGCTTGGATATATAAAACTCGGGCAGTCGTCGACGACGCTTTCCGGGGGAGAGGCACAGAGGGTAAAGCTTGCAACTGAGCTCTCTCGAAGAGGTACGGGTAAAACCGTGTATATCCTCGACGAGCCGACGACGGGGCTGCATGTCGCAGATGTGCACCGTTTGATCGATGTCCTTGGAGAATTGGTCGAAGCGGGCAATACGGTCATTGTTATAGAACACAATCTCGACGTTGTAAAAATGGCAGATTATATCATAGATCTTGGCCCGGAAGGCGGGGACAGAGGCGGAAGAGTGATCGCAACGGGTACGCCGGAGGCCGTCTGTGAAGTGAAAAAGTCGTATACGGGACAATACCTGAAGAGATATCTCGGCATGAAGTAGAATAAGCAGACGCAAATTTGCACGGCTTATAAAAAAATGATATGCTTTATCAGAAACAGTTATAGGAGTGATAAAATGAATCAATATGAACGCAATGCAGTTTCGCAACTTCCATTTGAATACAGGCCGCTTTCGCCGTGGGCATATTTCGGATATTCGATTTTGTTTTCGATTCCTGTGGTGGGCTTTATACTGTTGATCGTATTTTCATTCAACAACACCAACATAAACAGAAGAAATTTTGCAAGATCGTTTTTCTGCGCTTATGTTCTGATCGCGATAATATTTATTATCCTTACGGTCGCAGGGATATCATTGTCGTTTATAGAAAATTTTGCCGGGATGCGGATGTAATATAAAAAAGCAAGATAACATTGCCGTTTGGAATACAGAAAAAAGGCATTGATGAAATTCATCAATGCCTTTTATATTTTGCGACATCAATCGGATATGCTGTCTATATCGAACGGGGTCTCCTGGTATACATAGTAATTTAGCCAGTTTGAGAACAGAAGGTTCGCGTGGCTCTTCCAGCGCACGACGACATCCCCGAAAGGGTCGTCGTTCACAAAATAGTTCTGGGGAAGCGGGGTCGAAGGGTCTTTTTCAAAATCTCGTTCGTATTCATCCTTAAGCGTATATTTATCATACTCGGCGTGACCGAGGACAAAGATCTGACGTCTGTTTTTGGATGCGGCGACAAACGGCCCGGCTTCTTCTGAATCTGCCATCAGCTCTAAAGACGGTATCTTCTTTATATCCTCTCGGCGGGTCTGCGCGTGACGGGAATGTATGGCGTAAAACTCGTCGTCGAATCCCCGCAAAAGCCGGGCTTTGGAATTATACACCTTGTGTGTGTATACCCCGAACAGCTTTTGAGGAAGGACGTATTTTTGAATGCCGTAATGATGATAAAGCGCAGCCTGCGCCCCCCAGCATATATGAAGAGTGCTGAAGACGTTTGAACGGGAGTAATCCATTACCCTGCAAAGTTCAGGCCAGTAATCTACATCCTCAAAATCCAGATTTTCTACCGGAGCACCCGTTATTATCATCCCATCGAATTTTTGATCCTCTATCTCTGAGAAGGTTTTGTAAAAAGTATTCAAATGCGTATATGATATGTTTTTTGAAATATGCGAGCTCATATATAGAAGAACAAGTTCGACCTGAAGGGGTGTATTGGCGAGCATCCTTATAAGCTGAGTTTCGGTTTCGACCTTTGTCGGCATGAGGTTTAAAAGCGCAATGCGCAAAGGACGGATATCTTGCCTTTGAGCGCGCGTGCGCGTCATAACAAAAACATTTTCAGAGTTCATTATCTTGTGTGCGGGAAGATTTTTTGGAATGATTATCGGCATTTCAAAACAGCCCCTTTAAAAATAATAGACAGTGCGATCAAATAGAGGATAAAGCCTTGTCAAAATCCTCAATGATATCTTCCGTGTCCTCGATTCCGACCGATACGCGTATGGTTTCGGGAAGGATGCCGGCCTTTATCTGGTCCTCTTCAGAAAGTTGACGGTGGGTGGTGCTTGCAGGATGCAGGACCATCGTGCGAACATCTCCCACATGAACGATGAGAGACGCAAGCTTTAAAGAGGATAAAAGTTTCTTGCCGGCGTTCATTCCCTTACAAAGTCCGAATGTCAGCACTCCGCTTGTGCCGTTTGGCATATATTTAAGGGCAAGGTCATAATAAGGGCTTGATTTAAGACCGGGATATTTGACCCAGCTTACTTCCTTGTGCCCTTCGAGAAACTGCGCGAGAGCGAGGGCGTTTTCGCTGTGCTTTTTCATTCTCAGATGCAGCGTTTCAAGACCCAAATTGCTTAAAAAGGCGTTCATCGGACTCATAACTGCGCCGAGATCGCGCAAAAGCTGTCCGCGGCATTTCACGGCGAATGCGGAAGGACCGAAGGTCTCGGCAAATCTCAGACCGTGATAGCTGGGGTCAGGATCTGTAAAGCCTGAGAACTTGCCATTATTCCAGTTAAAATTCCCACCGTCGATTATGACGCCTCCGACGCTTGTGCAGTGGCCGTCGGTATATTTTGTCGTCGAATGTATGACTATGTTAGCGCCGTGCTCTATCGGACGGCAAAGATAAGGGGTCGCAAGGGTGTTGTCGATTATAAGCGGAACGTCAAGAGCTTTCGCTGCTGCGGAAAATTTTTTAAAATCAAGTATCCCCATTTCCGGATTCGCCAGGGTTTCGGCAAATATTGCTTTCGTTGTGGGCCTCGCAAGAGAGATGATATCTTCAAGCTTGGCGGCGGGTTCGACGAAAGAGGATTCTATCCCCAGTTTTTTAAGAGAGACAGCGAGGAGATTATACGTACCTCCGTAAATAGCGGAAGATGAAATTATATGATCTCCGCATTCAGCGAGATTTAAGATTGCTAAAAGCGACGCAGACTGACCTGACGACGTGGCGACGGCGGCAACCCCGCCTTCCAAAAGCGCCATTTTGCCTTCAAACACGGAAACAGTAGGATTGCTTATGCGAGTGTACATATGGTCGGCCCTTTTCAGGTCGAACAGATCCGCAACATGGTCGCAGTCGTTATATTTGTAAGCTGTGCTTTGCACGATAGGTATTACAAACGGGTCGGTGTTGGCAGGGTCGTATGCGCCGTGTACGCAAAGAGTTCCGATATTGTTTTTTTTCATTTTTGCCACCTCCACATGGTATAAAATCAAAACGGACCAAACTCTAAAATGAGAGTTGGTCCGCAAATCTTCTCTCATCTTTCAGGCGTTTTTGCCTGCTGGAATTGGCACATTGCTTAAAAAGCTGTTGCCGGGCTTCATTGGGCCAGTCCCTCCGCCGCTCTTGATAAGAAATATATAAAATTTTAAGAAATTATATATAAATTGAAATAAAAAGTCAAGAAAGAAATATGATAGAATTTGTTGATCGAAAATTTTTGAAAAACGCAAATATTGATTGCACATTAAAAAAAAGATGGTATTATATAAACTATAAAATATCTTTTTGGAGGTATATGACATGGATAAATACGTTTGCACGATATGCGGATATGTTTACAGCGAAGAAGAAGGGTATGAAGACGGAAGCATTGCCCCCGGCACATCATGGGATGATGTCCCCGATGATTTTGTGTGTCCGGTCTGCGGCGTGGGCAAAGAACTTTTTGATAAAGAATAAAACTGATTGATTTATATAAAAGGGCGGGCGCAAGCTCGCCCTTTTTTGTTGTAGCGTTAAATCTTTTATGATATAATAACTCCAATAAAAATATAAACTGGTGGAGTGATATGAAAAAGAAAAAATGGAATATTGCCGGCTACGACAGTAAGTCGGCATCTGATCTTGCAGCCGAGATCGGGGTGTCACCCCTCGCGGCGGCGGTTTTGTGTTCGAGAGGGATAGATACAAAAGAGAAGGCGGACGCTTTCTTTGATACGAGCATATATAATCTTCACGATCCTTTTCTTATAGACGGGATGGAGAAAGCCAAAGATCGAATTTTATCCGCAGTAAAAAAGGAAGAGAAGGTCGCCGTATACGGGGATTATGATGTCGACGGGGTGACGGCTACCTGTGTCATTGTCAAATACCTCAGAAAAATGGGCGTGGAGACGACCTTTTACATACCTGACAGACTGAATGAAGGATATGGGCTGAACTGCGCGGCGCTTAAGACGATAAGAGAGTCTGGTGTATCGCTTTTAATAACCGTGGATTCAGGCATAACGGCCATAGAAGAGGCAAGATTTGCGAAAAGCATCGGACTTGATATGATAATAACCGATCACCACGAATGCAGAGAGCAGCTTCCGGAAGCGGTGGCGGTTATAAATCCGAAACGTCAGGAAAACAGGTATCCTTTTCCAAATCTGGCGGGCGTCGGTGTCGCATTCAAGCTTGTATGTGCGCTTGCGGGTGAAGATTCAGCGGAGAAAATACTGAAGGAATACGGGGACCTTGTCGCGGTCGGCACGGTCGCGGACATTATGCCGCTTGTCGAAGAAAACAGGGTGATCGTAACACACGGGATAAACGCGATAAACAATGAATGCGGGGTCGGCCTGCAGGCGTTGATGGCGCAGTCGGGACTTTCCGGGAAAAGGATAACGACAAGCGCGATAAGCTTTGTTTTGGCGCCGCGTATAAATGCTGCTGGAAGACTTGGAGAAGCGGCGCGCGCTGCGGACCTCTTTCTCACGGATGATTCCGACATGGCAATGTCGCTTGCGGAAGAGCTTTGCGCGCAAAACAGGCAGCGCCAGGCGGAAGAAAACGCGATATTTCTGCAGGTGCTGGAAAGAATGAAATGTGAATACGACAAGGACAGGGATAAGATCGTAGTCATGTGGGGCGACGGGTGGCATAACGGAGTCATAGGGATAGTCGCCTCAAAGATCGCAGATATGTACGGAGTACCGGTCATTTTGATATCTATAGACGGAGACGAGGGGAAGGGATCCGGCAGAAGTATCCCCGGGGTAAATCTTTTTGAGATACTGGAAAAAGCATCTGGGAGCCTGACAAAATACGGAGGGCATGCGCTAGCCGTCGGGCTTTCGATAGAAAAGAAAAACCTGGAAGCGTTCAAAAACGATATAAACAAGATCGCATCTGAAAAAATATATGACGAGAGCGCGGAAGAGGTCGCGGCAACTATCGACTGCGAAGTCGATGCGGATATGCTTACACTTGATGCGGTCAAGAGCCTTTCGATAATCGAACCGTACGGCCTGTCAAATCCGCAGCCGGTGTTTCTTCTTAAAGACGCGGTGGTTGACGATATAACCCCGATAAGAAGCGATAAACATTTAAAACTTCGCATAACAAGCGGGAAAGATGCATTTATATGCCTTCTGTTCGACGCAAACATAGATTCATGCAATTTTGTGCAGGGCGACAAGGTCGATATCGTTTTTTGCGCCGAGATAAACGATTTTCAAAACAGGCAGAACGTGCAGCTGATAATAAAACAAATAGAGCGGACGCAGGCGGAATGTATCAAAGATGAGGAAAGCCTTGAACTGTATGAAAAATTTGTATCTCGGGAGACATTGAGCACAGAAGAGATAAGCAAGATCGCACCGACAAAAGAGGAAATAGTCTCTGTTTGGAGGCACGTGAAAACAAATATGAACGACAAGGAAGCGACATGTGATCTTTTCACGCTGTGCAGGAAAATAAGCAGAGAGATGAGCATCAAGGAAAAGCACCGCATGAATCCGGCGACGATGCTCGTATGCCTTGATGTGTTTGCAGAATGCAATTTATTCGAATACAGCAGGCAGGAAAAACAGGTCAGGTTAAAAGCCAAGAAACACGAAGGGAAAGCGGACATAAGCAGATCGGAGATTTTGGCGCGCATTCGAAGGATGAAGAGGGCATAAACAAATGGCAAAGGGCATAGAAGAACTGCTCCCAAAACTGAAAAAGAACACATCGCAGGCCGATCTCGATAGGATACGCGATGCGTACGAGTGCGCCCAAAAAGCACACGAAGGGCAAAAACGACGCGACGGAGCGCCGTTTATAAGCCATCCGTGCGCGACAGCGTCAATAATAGCTGAGATGGGGCTTGACACAGATTCGATCGTCGCAGGGCTTTTGCACGACTGCATAGAGGATACGGAGCTCACTTATGAAAATATAAAAGAGCGGTTCGGAGAAGGGGTCGCGCTTCTCGTCGACGGGGTGACAAAGCTTGGGAAAATACCGTACTCAAGCAAAGAAGAGGAGCAGATGGAAGACCTGAGGAAAATGTTCCTCGCAATGGCGAAGGATATCAGGGTCATACTGATAAAACTTGCCGACAGGCTTCACAATATGAGGACGATATCGTATCTTCCAATAGAAAAACAGCGTGAAAAAGCGCTGGAAACGATGGAAATATATGCTCCGATAGCGCACAGACTTGGTATGCAGAAGATAAAATGGGAACTTGAGGACCTGTCTCTGCAATGCCTTGATCCGATAGGATACCGTGAAATCGTCGAAGGTTTGGAAGCGAAGAGATCCGAGCACGAGATGTTCTTGGAGCACATCAAGGATAAAATAAGTCAGCGCCTTGAGGAAGTGGGTATAAAGGCGAAAATAGACGGGCGCGTAAAGCATATATACAGCATATACCGCAAAATGTACGCTCAGAATAAAAACATGGATGAAATATACGATGTGTGCGCCGTGCGGGTCATCGTGGATACGATCGCCGACTGCTATAATGTGCTTGGGTTTGTGCACGATCTATACAAGCCGATCCCGGGGCGGTTTAAGGATTATATAAGCACGCCGAAGCCGAATATGTACAGATCTTTGCATACGACCGTCATCGGGCGCGAGGGGATTCCGTTTGAGGTGCAGATACGCACATTTGAGATGCACCACATGGCCGAATACGGTATAGCGGCGCACTGGAAATATAAAGCGGGCGTCACAAAACAGGACGGCAGCGAAAATGAGTTCGCGTGGATAAGGCAGCTTCTTGAAGGCCAGCAAGATACAGACGCCGAAGATTTTATAAGGACCATAAAGGTCGATCTCTTTGCTGACGAGGTATTCGTATTCACACCCAAGGGCGATGTCATAAACCTCCCGGCAGGGGCGACGCCGATCGACTTTGCTTATGCGATACATTCAGCGGTCGGGAACAGGATGGTCGGAGCGAAGGTCGGCGGGAGGATAGTGCAGCTAGATTATCAGCTGAAAAACGGCGATATCGTCGATATACTGACGTCTAAGGAGACATATGGACCGAAGCGCGACTGGCTGCAGATAGTAAAAACCGGCGAAGCGCGCAATAAAATAAAGCAGTGGTTCAAAAAGGAATGCCGCGAAGAAAACATCCAGCGCGGAAGAGAAGAGTTCGAACGCGAGCTTCGCGCTGCGCTTTTGACGAATGCATTCGCGGACGAAGAGATAAAGACCGCGGTTTTAAAACGATTCTCCTTCAATTCGCTTGATGAGATGTACGCCGGGATAGGATACGGGGGAGTAACGACAACGCGCGTACTCAACAAGATCAGGGAAGAGCTTTCCAGATACAACGCAAAGCAGGATAAGCTCGATCCGGAAAAACTGATAACGACCAGAAAAGCGAAGACCGAATCATCCGGGGCGATAATAGAGGGCGTTGACAACTGCCTTGTCAAATTTGCAAGATGTTGCACGCCTATACCTGGCGACGAGATAGTTGGGTTTATAACTCGCGGATACGGGGTTTCGATACATCGAAAGGACTGCCCCAATGCGCAGTCGTCAATGCGCAGCGAGACAGAGAAAGACAGATGGATACAGGTTAAATGGAACGACGGCAGCATGAGCGACCATTATATGGTCGGGATGCAGATATCATGTAAGAGCAGAGTGGGTCTTTTGGCCGATATAGCAATGGTATTCAGCAATATGAAGATAAACGTTCATGAGATGACGGCAAGGGACCTGCGTGACGGATATACGGTGATCTCACTTATGATAGAATCCACCGGTATGGAGCAGTTTGAGCTTATTGCAAACAGACTCAAGCGCATAAGCGGTGTAATAACCGTTTCGAGAAGTTTGATGGAAAACAGGTGACGGAAATATGCGGGCGATAATTCAGCGGGTCGGGTATGCAGGCGTGTCTATTGACGGGAAGACGCAAAGTGAAATCAAAAAAGGCTTTCTCATTCTTTTGGGGGTGTCGACGGCAGACACCGAAGACGATGCAAAATACCTTGCGGAGAAATGCTCCGGGCTCAGGGTTTTTGAAGATGAAAACGGGAAGATGAACCTTTCCCTTGAGGACATATCCGGAGAGATGCTGATAGTGTCGAACTTCACTCTTATGGCCGATTGCACGCGCGGCAGGCGTCCCGGATTTGAAAACGCCGCGAGACCGGAAAAGGCGATCCCCCTATACGAGCTTTTCTGCAGCGAAGCTGGGAAGACGGGGATCCCGGTAAAGACCGGCGTGTTCGGTGCGGATATGAAGATATCCCTGCAAAACGACGGGCCTGTCACATTGATCTTAGATACAGATATGATGAGGTGTAAGAAATGATAGTTAAACACATTGTAGTAGGACCGATACGCACCAATTGCTATATCGTAGCGGACGAAGAGACAAGGATGGCCGCAGTGATAGACCCGGGAGATAAAGCGGAAGCCATAGTTGACATAATAAACAAAGAAAAACTGCATGTTCAGTATATAATCTTTACACATGCGCATTATGACCATGTTTTGGGCGCGTACGGGGTGCAGAAGGCGACGGGCGCAAAAGTCGTTGTAAGCGAGATGGATGCAAACGACGTGCCGATGCAGCAGATGTGCAGAGTGCCGCAAAAGTGCTATGAGATCTTCGTGACGCCGCCGGACATAAAGGTAAAAGACGGAGACAAACTTAATATCGGGTCGCTTGAAGCTGAATTTATAATGACGCCGGGCCATACCAAGGGGTCGTGCGTTGTCAAGATAGGGGATACTCTCTTCACAGGGGATACGCTGTTTCGCGGCACATGCGGCAGATGCGATCTACCGGGAGGGGATATCATGCAGATGCTTAAATCACTTAAAAAATTATCCGAGCTTCCCGGGGACTACAAGGTCTTGCCCGGACACGAGGATTTCACGACGCTTGAAGAAGAGCGCCAAACAAATCCGTATATGAGGCAGTAACAGAATGAAATATACTCTTTCAGGGCACAGCAATCGAAACGCGGCGGAAGAAATGCTCATAACGCTTCTTCCGGGGGAAAAACATGAATACATTGAAAACGCGTGCCAAAACGAAAGAAACGTCTTGTTTTCGTCGCTGTCGGAAACGGAAAAAACCGTTTTGGGAAGAGCTTTTGTGACAACAGAAAACGGGAAATTTGAAGGTGCATGTAAAATCAATATAACGGGTCTTGACGAAGACGCGGTAAAACGCAGTAAAAACCGCGCGGTCAAGCTGTCGGTATATAGGGCAGTTATAAAGATTATCGGGAAAAAACCGGCATGGGGCGCGCTTTCGGGGGTGCGTCCGTCAAAACTTGCAGTCAAGTGCATGTCCGAAGGTATGAGCGGCAGAGAAACCGAAAAGCTTTTAAAATCGAGATACGATGTGTCATCCGATAAAAGAAAGCTTTTGATCAAGACGGCGACGGCGGCGCTGAACGCGAAGAAGGATATGCGTCCACTTGACACGTCTTTATACATAAGCATACCGTTTTGCCCGTCAAGGTGCGCATACTGCTCTTTTGTAAGCCATTCGGTGAAGAATTCCAGAAAACTCATACCTCTTTATCTCGAAACGCTTTACAGCGAGATGAGAGAGGTAAATGAAATCATAAAACAATCGGGATTCAATATATCGACGGTCTATATAGGCGGAGGAACGCCGACGGTCCTGACAGAGGAGCAGCTTTCAGAACTTATCTTCTCGTCGAGGGAAATATTCGATTTTTCGAATGTGATAGAATATACTGTCGAAGCAGGACGTCCGGATACGATCGACGAGGGGAAATTGAAGGTCATGAGAGATCTTGGGGTCACTCGCATAAGCATAAACCCGCAGAGCATGGTCGACGACGTGCTGAAGAGATCTTTAAGACCGCATAGCGCCGAGGATATAAGAGCTGTATACAAGACCGCAAGGGGAATTGGCGGTTTTGATATAAATATGGACCTTATCGCGGGTCTTCCGGGAGACACGGAAGAAGGTTTTTCAAAAAGTCTTGACGAGATTATAAAAATGTGCCCGGAAAATATCACCGTTCACACACTGGCGCTGAAAAAAGGCGCAGATCTTAAGCATGACGCCAAGTACGAGAGCCCGATGGGTAAAAGCGTTCAGGGCATGCTGAAATACGCGGAGCGCGCGCTTTTTAAGTCGGGATACGCGCCATATTATATATATAGGCAAAAGTACAGCGTGGGTGGATTTGAAAACGTCGGTTATGCGAAAGCCGGGAAAGAGTGCCTGTATAATCTGTACATGATGGAAGAGATGCAGACGATTTTTTCGGTCGGCGCCGGGGCGGTCACAAAAATGCGGCGTGCGGACGGGTCGCTTATTGACAGAATAATAAATCCGAAATACCCTTATGAATATACTAATGAGATAGACAGGATAAACAGGGGTAAAAAAAAGATTTTGGAATTTTTCGATTCGGATGCGAAATAAGAATGTAAAGCAAATAATAACACGATTGCGAGGTGCTTTTGAGCGATATGAGGAAATTAGACATAAAAGAGATAAACAGGCGTGCAAAATGTGATCCGAAAGGATTTATAGAAGAAGCTGAAAAAAAGTACGCTGACAATGTTGAGACCGCCGCCAAAGACCTTTTGGAAAGAATGCATAAAAGTCCGATAATGCTTTTGTCGGGGCCGTCTGGGTCAGGAAAGACCACGACCGCAGAGAGGATTAAACTTACATTAAAAGCGCATGGCGTGTCGACACATACCATATCCATGGACAATTATTTCAACACGCGCACGGATGACAATACTCCGCTTGATGAAGATGGGAATGAGGATCTCGAATCTCCGCTGTGTCTGGATATCTCTTTGATAAATGCCCATCTGGCGACGCTGATAAAAGGCGGGGACATAGAGGTGCCGAAATTCGATTTTGCAAGCCAGAGCCGCCTTGCAGAACCGTCGGAGGTCGTTAAGCTGCACAAAGACGAGATCATGATAATCGAGGGGATACATGCGCTTAATGAAAACATAATCGGACAGATAGGTGAACATGCGGTCAAAATGTATGTAAGCGTCAAAACAAGCATAACAGATGAAGACAACATTATCATACGCTATTACTGGACGAGGCTGCTTCGCCGCGCGATAAGGGATTACAACTTCAGAGGAGCGTCTCTCGAGCGCACGCTTACGCTTTGGAAAAACGTAAGGCGCGGAGAGAGAAAATATATCAAGCCGTATAAATACAGGGCAGACATATCTATAGACACGTATCACGATTATGAGATGTGTGTGCTTCTGCCTGAAATGCGCGAGCAGATAAAAAACTGCGATAAAGAACTTTTCAATATGGCGGACGCGGAAGGATTTGCAGAACATCTTGACGATTTTGCGGACATAGATAAGAATTTGATCCCGTCGTATTCTCTCGTGAGAGAATTTCTGGGGGAAAGCTCGCTTTCATATTGAGTTTTGATTTTTGCATGGCAAATGCTGTATTTATCACATAAGATGGAAGTGCAACGATTTTGGAAAGGAGATCGAGCGTAATGGATCAAAACGTAAAAGAAATATTTGAAAAAGTAAAGGCAACGGCGTCTATCGCGTATGCGGCAGCTGGGAAAGCTGCGGAAGCGGCCGGAAAAAAAGCCGGCGAAATGGTGGAATCGACCAAACTTAATCTTCAGGTTTTTGACTTGAATACCGAGATAGAGATCCTTTATAAAGAAATAGGCAAGCTTGTTTACAAAACCCATATCGGCGACGATGTCGACGCGGAGGAAGTTGACAAACAGATCAGTGCCATAGATGAAAAATACGCTAAAATAAATGAGCTTCGTCAGAAACTTGCGGAATTGAAGCATACGATGCAGTGCCCAAATTGCGGTAAGGAAGTTGAAAAGAACGATACATATTGCAAATCATGCGCGTATAAGCTGAATTAAAGATTTTTAAGGAACAATTGCAAGATCGCAATTGTTCCTTAAACAATAATACGCGGAAAATACTATAAAACCAAGAAGGGTAAAGCTTATGAATTTTACAGATTATAAAGAAGGGGCAGACGCCCTCACATCGGCTCTTTCCGGATTTAAACCGGAAATATTGCTTATACTTGGCTCGGGGCTTGGTTTTCTGGGTGACGTTGTTGAAGATCCGATATTTATCCCGTATGAAAAAATTCCGCACATGAAAATATCGACGGCCCCGGGACATGCTGGACGGTTTGCGGCAGGTATGCTTTCAGGAAGGCGCGTTATCGTCATGCAGGGGCGCATACATATGTATGAAGGGTACAGCGCACAGGAAGTCGCATACCCCGTCAGGATATCAAAACTTGCAGGGGTAAATTCAGTCATCATAACAAATGCCGCGGGGGGCGTTAACAAGACATTTAAAGTCGGAGACATAATGCTTATACGCGACCATATCAATCTTTTCGGTCCGACGCCTCTTACAGGCCCGAATATCGAACAATTCGGGGTAAGATTCTGTGATATGACATACGCGTATACTCCACGGCTTAAGACCGTTATCAGGGAAGCTGCAAAAGAGATGAACATAAATATCAGAGAAGGGGTATACTCGTATTTCCCGGGACCTCAGTTTGAAACGCCGGCCGAGGTACGCGCGGCACGTGCGTTCGGCGCGGACGCTGTGGGTATGTCGACTGTTCCGGAGGCGGTGGCCGCGGCGCATGCAGGTATGGAGATGGCGGGGCTGTCTCTTATAAGCAATATGGCGGCAGGTGTGACGGACAAGCCCCTTTCCGGGGACGAGGTAAATGCGGTTGCGGAAGCGAGCCGTGAAAAATTTTCCAGACTTATTCTTGCGGCGCTTGAGCATATATGAGGGTTAAGGAGCAGAGAAAATGACGATCGATATATTATTCAGTGATATAACCGCGGTAATGCCAAACGACAAGGGCGTCACTGTCGAAAAAAATATGTATATATCGGTTAAAGACGGGAAAATATCGTATGTCGGCAAAACAAAACCAAAAGGATCCCCTGGAAGAGTCGTAAACGGACGGAACAAAGTCATAATGCCGGGGCTTATAAATACGCATACACATCTTCCAATGACGCTTTTACGGGGATATGCTGACGACAGCGACCTTCAAACATGGCTTTTTGACAATATATTCCCTATGGAGAAAAAGTTTGACGCGTATATGATCGGGATAGGGGCGCGGATAGGGATCGCGGAAGCTATTTCGTCGGGGACGACCTCGGTGACGGATATGTATTTCTTCATACCGGAAATAGCGAAAGAAATATACGAGTGCGGGATCAAAGGCAATATTTCAAACGGCGTGACATGTTTTTCGCCTGAATACGATATAAATAAAGACAAGGCGATAAGGGAAACTGAGGCCGCCCTTAAAGATTGGAAAAATGAAAAGTCGGGACGGATAAAAGTAGATACCGGGATACACGCCGAATATACTTCAAACCCTGATGTATGGAAAAAGGTATCGGATTTTGCAAAAGAAAACGGCACAGGGATACATGTACACATGTCTGAAACAAGGCGCGAACATAAAGAGTGCATTGAGAAATACGGGAAAACGCCGGCAGAGCTGTTTTTAGAGACGGGCGTGTTTGATGTTAGAACAACAGCGGCCCATTGCGTGTGGGTAGACGACAGGGATATTGAAATAATGCGCAAAATGGGCGTTACCGCGGCGCACAATCCGATAAGCAATCTGAAGCTTGCAAGCGGTGTCGCTGATATAAGGAAACTTATAGATGCGGGCGTCAACGTTACGATCGGCACGGACGGCGCTTCGTCAAATAACAATCTCGATCTTTTTGAAGAGCTTAAATGTACGGGGGTGCTTCACAAGGGAATATCGCTAAACCCCGTTGAAAACAATGCATGTGAAGTTATAAAGCTTGCCACATATAACGGCGCTTTTTCTCAGGGAAGGGAGAAGGAATGCGGGCAGATAAAGAGCGGGTTTGACGCGGATCTCATAGTACTTGATTTTTCATCGCCGAATCTGACGCCATGTCATAATATATTGTCAGGTATCGTATATTCGGCAAAGGGATATAATGTCTGCATGAATATGGTGCAAGGCAAGATATTGTATGAAAACGGAGAATTTAAGACCATAGATTTCGAAAAACTGCGTACAGAATACGAAAAAAATATCGCAGCAAAGCTTTTTTAAGCGTGATCTCATAAAGCACGCCCATATGCAATATAGTGATAGAGGGGCATCCCGAAGTTCTCTATTGCGAAGGGCGTGTTTTTTTGCGCGAAAAAATACATTCACAGAATTACCTGCACGGTGCGGTGGTGCTGCTTTGCGCGAATGTAGTCGTAAAGATCATAGGCGCTGTGTTTAAGATCCCGCTGTCAAACCTTATAGGAAAAGAGGGTATAGGGATATTCAATATAGCTTACAACATTTATACCGCGCTTTTTGTGCTTTCGACGGCGGGGCTTCCGGTCGCGGTGTCAAAGATGATCGCGGAGAAAGCTGCAAAAGGGCAATATGAGGAGGCTGAAAAGATATTCAAAGTCGCACTGTTTGCTTTTTCAGGGATAGGCGCGGCGTCATCTGCGGCGCTGTTATGCGCTGCGCGCGTATTTACAAACGCGATCGGAAACCCAATGGCGTATTATCCTGTGGTTGCGATTGCGCCCGCGCTTTTCTTCGTATCGGTGATGTCGACGATACGCGGATATTATCAGGGATTTTCCAATATGTATCCGACGGCGATCTCACAGGTGATAGAGGCTTTTTTCAAAATGGTAGTCGGCTTTGGAATGGCATATATACTGCTCTATATGGGATATGGCATCGAAATAGCTGCCGCGGGTGCGGTTTTGGGAGTGACAATTGGAACGGCATCAGGTACGCTTTATCTTGCGCTAAAGAAAGCATTTTCTTCAAAGAGAGCCTCTTTAACAAAACCAAAGACAACGCATGGCAATGTCATACTGAAAGAATTGTCTCAAATAGCGCTGCCGGTCGCAATAGGGGCGTCTGTTATAAGCTTTGTCAATCTCATAGATATGATGCTTGTTATGAACCGTCTTCAAGATATAGGTTATTCGGTTTATGAAGCAAACGGACTTTATGGAGCGTATGGACTTGCGACAACGCTTGCCAATCTTCCGCAGACATTGACGACGGCGATATCAATCAGCATCATACCGGCGATTTCAGCCGCATTCGCAAGAAGAGATGCGGGTGCGATATTTAAAACAACACATACTGCGATGCGGATGACGTCTATTATATCTCTGCCTGCGGCCGCGGGGTTATTTATGCTTGCATATCCGGTTTTGAATCTGTTATACTATAAGCAACCTGAAGATGCTGCCGTGGCAGCTCCGCTTTTATCGGTGCTGTCATTATCTGTTTGTGTGACAGCACTTGCGACGTTATCCTGTGCGGTCCTGCAGGCACTGGGCCGTGTGTATACGCCGGTGTTTACTATGGCGGCAGGCGGGGTTTTGAAGCTTATATTTAATTTTGTCCTTGTCGGAAATAGAAATATAAATATACTCGGCGCCCCGATAGGAACGGCGATCTGTTACACTGTGATAGCTGTCTTAAATTTGGCCGTGATATCCGGTGCGATCGGGCGGCGGATGAGCATAACAAAAATATGGGCGAAACCGCTGATCGCGTCTATCGTGATGGCAATGTGCATATATGTCATAAATCCGGCGGCATCGGGGCTAATAGGCGGAAAAACCGCCGTCTTATTTTCCGCAGCCGCGGGTGCGGTTATATATTTTATCGTGCTGTCTTTTATAAAAGGTATAAAAAAAGATGATATTTTGCTTCTTCCTAAGGGAGAAAAAGCAGCAAAATTGCTAAAAATAAGATAAATATATCGAAAAATGCGATTTATTTGCTTATATTGCTTGCAAAGGGATAGAAATTATGATAAATTTTTCTCCAAAGAGTAGATACAACTTTGAAGATCTGCTTGAAATTATGCGTATTCTAAGGTCTGAAGAAGGATGCCCATGGGACAGGGAACAGACTCATGAGACGATCCGGATGAATTTTTTGGAAGAAGCGTACGAGGCGGCAGAGGCGATCGATTGTAAAGATCCGGACATGCTGTGCGAAGAATTGGGTGACGTGCTTTTGCAGGTGGTCTTCCATGCGCGCATGGAAGAAGAAAACGGCGGATTTACAATGAACGACGTCGCCGACGGGATATGCAAAAAGCTGATTTTAAGACATCCGCATATATTCGGGGAAGTAAAAGTAAAGGATTCGGCGGAAGTTCTCCGGAATTGGGATAAGATAAAGCAAAAAGAAAAAGGACAGAGATCACAGTCAGACGCGATAGAGGCGGTTGCAAAAAGCCTTCCTGCGTTGATGCGCGCACAAAAGATACAGGCGAAAGCGGCGAAGGTGGGATTTGACTGGCCTGACGTTTCAGGCGCGATGGATAAAACGGCAGAGGAGATGTGCGAGCTTTCTTCGGCGATCTCCGACGGAGAAGGATATGAGGAAGAGCTTGGGGATCTTCTGTTTTCATGCGTTAACATCGCAAGATTTCTTCACATTGACGCGGAAAGAGCGCTGGAAAAAAGTTGCGATAAATTTGCCTTGAGATTTAAAAAAGTAGAGGAAGCGGCGGAAAAGCAGGGAAAACTTTTAAAGGACATGTCTCTTTCTGAGATGGACAAGCTTTGGGATGAAGTCAAGAAGTTGTAAAATCGGCAAAAATCAGTCGGTTTTATATAAAATTTTAGGAGGTTTATTATGAACAAAATGGAACTTATCGCGGCAATGGCTGATAAATCCGGATTATCCAAGAAGGATTCAGAAAAGGCTCTTAATGCGTTCGTTGAAGCAGTTAGCGGGGCACTTAAGGACGGCGAAAAAGTGCAGATAATCGGCTTTGGATCCTTCGAAGTAAAGAAGAGAGCAGCTCGTATGGGAAGAAACCCGAAGACCAAAGAAGAAATGAAGATCCCGGCATCGAAGAATCCGGCGTTTAAAGCAGGCAAAGCACTTAAAGATAAGGTTGCTCGCTAATTAGGAAATATAAAAAAACAGCTCCGGTGAGAACCGGGGCTGTTTTTTCAAGCAACAGAGAATGCGAGGTTGTATATGCGGCTTGACAAATATTTAAAGGTGTCGCGCCTTATAAAAAGAAGGACCGTTGCAAACGAAGCATGCGACGGCGACAGGATTTTGGTAAACGGGAAACAGGCAAAGGCGTCATATCAAGTGAAATTAGGGGATGTTATCGAAATGTCGTTCGGCTCGAGAACAGTAAAGGTCGAAGTCACAGATGTAAAGGAATACGCAAAAAAAGAAGAAGCGGCGGCAATGTATAAAGAACTATAATAAATCCGATCAAACAGGTGATAAAAAAAGCATGTCTTCCATATATTTTAAAAAAAGATATATGGAGGCGTGTAAAATGACAACAGAAGATAAAAGCAAGGTCAGAAAAATAGAAATGCCGCATACTGTCGTTATAGATGGGAGAGAGAGGCTCAGCGTGTCGGGCGTCGAAGAAGTGGAAAGCTTTGACGAAAATATTGTTATCATGCTGACCACCCGCGGGATCTTGGAAGTGCGCGGGGAAAATCTTCATATAGGACGGCTTAATCTGGATAATGGCGAACTGGCGCTTGAGGGGCTTGTTTTTTCCGTTGCGTATGAAGATGACGAAGCGGAAAAAGGCGGGTTCTTTTCAAGATTGTTCAGATAAGAGGCGCAGCGAAAAATGGAAATATCTATCGCGTCTCAAACGGTAATATTTTTTCTTTCCGCTGTACTGGGGATATTTATAGGCGCAGTATATGATTTTTTTAAGATTATAAGGATATCAACGCGAGCGTCTCTTGGTGCGGTCGCAGTCTGCGACGCTGCGTTTTGCGTTATATGTGCATTGGCGCTGTTTTTATTCGTGATCAACTACGGCGATGGAAGCGCAAGAGCATATATTTTTGTCGGAACTGGTTTGGGCGGCGGATTATATTTCGTTACAATTAGCAGGGCAGTGGTAACAATCGGAACTTGCATGGCAGAAATTGTAAAATATGTCTGCAAAAAAGTCTTAAAAATGTGCAGTATGTTTATAAGCGGAATAAAAAAATATATTGTTTTAAAAAGAAAAGGATAAAAATAGCGAAAAATCAAAAAACTTCTTTGACATTTTGAAAAAAAGATATACAATAAAAAGGTAAATAGATATATTATAGTACGGAAGTAAAGGTTATAACCTTACATACCCCTTTATATACCCCTTTTTAGCGGGAGAAAGCGATTCGATATGAAGAAAAAGAAAAAAGTTGGGCTTGTAACCAAGATATTATTTGGGTTCGTCGCAATATATGCGGCGTTTACCCTTATTTCTCTGCAGCTTCAGATAAATGAGCAGAAAAATAAAATTGCCGAACTTTCCGAGCAGAATCGCCAGCAGGAAATAAAGAACGAGCAGTATCGCGACGTCATAAATGAAGATGAAGCGGCTGAAGAATATATTTCTCAAATAGCGCACGACAAATTGAAATACGGTTCCAACGGCGAACGTGTTTTTATAGACGCATGGGGGAAATAAAAATTTGAAAGGGGCAAAGGCACTGGGTATGGACCTGGCTTTAGGTACAATAATCGAAGGGAAAGTAACGGGGATAACAAAATTTGGCGCGTTTGTTGCTCTTCCGGAAGGCAAATCCGGTATGGTACATATATCGGAGATCGCAAACACATTTGTAAACGATATTAAAGATCATATTGCAGAGGGGCAGACAGTTAAAGTCAAGGTTATCAGCATTGATAAGGAAGGGAGAATAAATCTTTCCATCAAAAAGGCTGAGGAGCAGACATATCAATCGCGCGACAATGATGCGGACACCGCAGGGGCAAAAAGGTTTGCAGCGGATATACGCAAAGGTCCGCAGACGTTTGAGGATAAACTTAAAAAATTCATGGCCGACAGCGAGAGCAAAATGTCAGATCTGAAATCCTATACCGACAAAAAGGTGGGTTCGCGCCGCGGCGGAAGGAAATAATGCAGATATATAACGAGATGCGATTGCTTGCATCTCGTTTTTTATAAAAAATATTTTAACCGGGGCATAATAAAAAACAGGCGCCCATAAGGGCGCCCAAGCGGGTTGTGGGGATAAAAGATATGAACCGACGTTCACAGTGACATGATAACATATTTTACAAAAAATGTAAATATAAAATTGAGGAGTATTTATGAAAAGAGACGTTATAATAATCGGAGCAGGACCGGCGGGGATGACAGCAGCCATATATGCGGCGCGCGCCGGGGCAAAACCGCTTGTGATCGAGAAAAGTTTTGCCGGAGGACAGATGACTTCCACGGCGGATATAGAAAATTATCCCGGATTTGAAAGCATAAATGGCATAGATCTGTCAATGCAGATGGAGAAACAGGCTAAAAATTTCGGGGCCGAGGTAATATCCGCGCAGGTGCAAAGTGTAGAGTTTAAAAGCGATATAAAAAATGTATGCACGGATAAGGGGGATTTTACGGCCGGTGCGGTGATAATAGCGATGGGCGCAAGACGCCGGAGCATCGGATGCGAAGGGGAAGAAAAGTTTATAGGCGCGGGCGTATCCTACTGCGCTTCGTGTGATGGAAACTTCTTCCGCGGGCGTGATGTGTGCGTTGTAGGAGGGGGGAATACCGCCCTTGAGGATGCGATATATCTCGCGAATATATGCGGAAAGGTATATCTGATCCATAGAAGGGATACGTTCCGCGGGACAAAAACGTTGATAGACAGAGTCAAAGAAAAATCAAATATTGAGATATTGTATGATACGGTAGTAGAGTCCATCAATGGGAAAGATTCGGTAGAGTTTATAGCAGTCAAAAACGTGAAAACAGGAGAGAAAAATGATATACCTTTATCCGGGGTGTTCGCGGCGGTCGGAACGATCCCGGAGACGGAGCTGTTTTCCGGTCAGCTTGAGATCGACGAGAAAGGATATCTTATATCCGGTGAAGACACAAAAACCAAAATACCTGGCGTTTTTGCCGCGGGGGATATACGAAAAAAGCCGCTTTATCAGATAGCGACAGCGGTATCAGACGGCGCAGTCGCAGGAAATGCGGCAGCTGAATATATATCAAATCTGGGAGAGTAAAAATGTATATAATAAACGGAAATATTATTACAATGGAGAATGAGGATTACGACTGCGGGTATGTAAAGATAGAAGACGGGAAAATATCTGATGTCGGCCTTATGCTTAAAATAGACGACATATCTTCGCTTGGAGACGATGTTATAGACGCGTCGGGGTGTGTTGTCATGCCGGGGCTTATAGATGCGCATACTCATCTTGGAATTTTCGGATCTGGACTTGGTTTTGAGGGCGAGGACGGAAATGAGGATACGGATCCTGCGACCCCGCAACTGCGCGTTATAGACGCGGTAAACCCCATGGACAGGTGCTTTAGCGAGGCATGCAGCGCGGGCGTTACGACGGCCATGATATCTCCCGGCAGTTCAAACCCGATCGGGGGGCAGGCGTCTGTATTTAAACTTTTCGGGAAATGCGCGGACGATATGGCGGTGAGATCTCCGGCTGCGATCAAGTTCGCACTTGGAGAAAATCCGAAAATGTCGTATCACGATAAGGAAGAGACGCCCGTGACGCGCATGGCGACGGCGGCAATAATACGCGAACAGCTTTATAAGGCCAAAGAATATCTGGAAGCGAAAAAGAAAGCGGAAAAAGATGAAGACGCCGAAAAACCGGACTTTGATATAAAATGTGAAAGTCTGATACCGCTTCTTGAGGGCAGGATAGATGCGCATTTTCACGCGCACCGCGCGGATGATATATGCACCGCCATACGCATTGCAAACGAGTTTCATATAAAGTGCGTCCTGATCCACGCGACAGAGGGGCACTTGATATCAGACATAATCGCAAAAGCAAATATCCCTGTGATAACAGGCCCTGCACTGGGATTCAGATCGAAACCCGAACTTACCAATATGAGCTTTGAAACTCCAGGAAGGCTGGCCCTTTCCGGGGTGACGACGGCGATATCGACGGATCATCCGGAAGTGTCGGCCGACATGCTTTTCCTGTGTGCGGCGATGGCGATCAAAGGTGGAATGCCGTTAAAAGAAGCTCTCAAGGCAATTACGATAAATCCTGCGAAAATACTTGGTATAGATGCAAATAAGGGATCTTTAAAGGCTGGAAAGGATGCCGATATCGTTATATTGAACGGCGATCCGCTTGACATCAAAACGACGGCAAAATACGTCTTTGTAAATGGGAAAATTGCATATAATAAATAAAAATATGTCGAAAAAACAAATATTATTCGTAAAAAATTTACAAAAACAGTGTGCAAAAATTAAAATGTGTGTTATACTGAAAACAACTACAAGGTTTTGAAAAATTTCAAAACTAAAGGAGCTGACTGTATGAATTTCACATTTATTGGCAGAAAAATGGAAGTATCGGAAAACATGAAAGAATACGCGCAGAAAAAATTTCAGAAGTTGGATCGATATTTCGCAAAGGATTCGACAGCAAGTCTTACGTTCAGCGTCGAGCGCGGCCGGCATATACTCGAGGCGACCGTCAAACATGCAAGTATGTATTTCAGATGCGTAGAGATAACTAACGATATGTATTCATCTATCGACGGCGCGGTCGAGAGCATTGAGAGACAGATCATAAAAAACAAAACGCGTCTTGAGAAAAAGCTTAGAGAGGGTGCATTTGAAAGAGAAATCCCTGTATATGACGCGGTAGAAGAAGAAGCGTATGAAGTTTTGAGGAGAAAGAGATTTGAAGTAAAGCCTATGACAATAGATGAAGCGATACTGCAAATGAATCTGCTGTCTCATCAGTTTTTCTTTTTCAAAAACGCTGAAGACAATAACCGCCATTGTGTTGTGTATAAAAGGCTTGACTCTGGATACGGGCTTATCGAAAGCGGAGATTGATAATAAATATAAAAATAGCGCACGCCGAGGGCGTGCGCTATTTTAATGTTTGCAGATACCTTATGTATCATATATAATTCAAATTAATACAACAGTAAAAATATCAGAAATGTCGGGAGAAAACATGAGTTTCGAATATTTTGTTCCGTGCCTTTTCGGACTTGAGGGGATAGTCGCAGATGAGCTCCGTTATATGGATATAGACGATGTGGAAGCAAAGAACGGGCACGTGATTTTCAAAGGCGACGGAGAGGCGATGGCGCGCGCGAATTTGAATATGCGATGCGGGGAAAGGGTCCTGATGCAGCTCGCAGAATTCAAAGCGGTCACATTTGAAGAACTCTTTCAGGGCGTAAGTGAAATACAATGGGGGGACATCATCCCGAAAAACGGGGCGTTCCCTGTGAAGGGGTATTCGCTCAACTCCGCTTTGTTCAGCGTACCGGATTGCCAAAAAATAATAAAAAAAGCGGCCGTTGAAAAAATGAAGAAAAAATACTGTAAAACGTGGTTTGATGAGACCGGCGCAAAATATCAGATACAGTTTTCTATAATGAAAGATGAAGTGAAAATATTTCTTGACACGTCGGGATCGGGGCTGCACAAACGCGGATACAGGCCGGTATCGAATGAGGCCCCGCTTCGGGAAACGCTTGCCGCAGCTATGGTAAAACTTTCGAGATACAGGGGTAGAGATGTCTTTCTTGATCCGTTTTGCGGATCCGGGACGATCGCGATCGAAGCAGCGATGATAGCGAAAAATATTGCGCCTGGAATGGCGCGTTCATTCGATTCAGAAAAATGGGGTTTTTACGACAACAATGTCTGGAAAGATGAGCGTCAGCGAGCGGTCGAAAGTGTGCGCGATATACAGCTTTCAATAGCAGGAAGGGACATAGACGAGAGTTGTATCGAACTTTCAAAACAAAATGCAAAACGAGCGGGCGTCGCAGATTATATAAAGTTTGAACAGGCGGACGCAATAAAAACGAGCTATGAGGGTTTTTCAGGGACGATCGTGACAAATCCCCCGTATGGCGAGAGGTTGCTTGATTTAAGACGTGCACAAAACATCTACCGAGGATTCGGAAAACAGTTAAAAGACGCGGAAAACGCAAAAGCCTATATTATCTCGTCAGATCCCGAGTTTGAGCGAAACTTTGGAAAAAGCGCGGATAAAAGGAGAAAACTTTACAACGGCATGATACAATGCACGCTGTATATGTATTTTAGATCCTGAGACATAAATTTATCGAAACGGGGAAGTAGGATGAAGCATATTTTTATCATTAATCCCGCAGCGGGTAAGCGCGATCAGTCTGTTGATATTGAAAAGGCGATAAAAAAAACGATGGAGCAGAGCGCTGATCCATATGAGATAATCGCGACAAAATATCCGCGTTACGCATGTGAGGTCGTAAAAAATGCAGCCTCCAGGGAAGAATACGTCCGCATATACGCCTGCGGCGGAGACGGCACATTAAACGAGGTCGTTTGCGGGGCGACAGGGCTGAAAAACGTAGAGGTGGCGCATTACCCTTGCGGAACGGGGAATGATTTTATAAGGATCTTCGGAGAAGATGCGAAGAGGTTTTACGATCTTTCAGAGCTTGTTTTCGGTGAAACAGTCGATGTCGACGTTATAGAAAGCAATATAGGAAGCGCGTTAAACGTATGCTCTGCGGGGTATGACGCAAGGATCGCAAACGACGTCAAATTGTATAGAAAGTGGCCCCTGCTTAATTCAAAAGGCAAATATATGCTGTCGCTTATAAGAAATACAATAAGGCCCCTCGGGAGAGAATATAAGGTCACAATAGACGGCGACACATTTGAAGACAGATATACCCTTGTGCTTGTGGCAAACGGCAGATATTACGGCGGAGGGTTTTACCCTGTTCCTATAGCCGACCCCGGTGACGGGGATCTTGACGTACTGCTCGTAAAAGAGGTGAGCAGATTATCAGTTGCGAAGCTTCTCGGCCTTTATATGAAAGGGCAGTTTGATAAAATGCCGGAGTACATACGCCATCTAAAAGCTCGAAAAATAACCATTGAAAATAGCGACGGGACCCAGATGCCAATCAATCTTGACGGTGAGATTATGTTTTCAGACAGGGCGGATATAAAGCTTTGTGAACAAAAAGTAAAATTTGCAATACCGAGGTCTGCGTCGTGGGCACATGTAGAGAAAAAGAGAGATATTCAAAGAAAACCTGTGGATGCAGTAGAAATAAAAATTTAAATCACAGTATATGGAATGAATAGGTGTTTTTTGAAATAATATGGCCATTTTATCGCTTGCCAATTCTATTGTAATAAATTATCATAATACATGTGTTAGCACTCATAGACAATGAGTGCTAAATGGTCGATAAATAATTGGAGGTATTTTATATGAAACTTAAACCTTTGGCAGATCGAGTTGTTATCAAGATGATCGAAACTGAAGAGACGACGAAGAGCGGCATAATCCTGACAGGCGCAGCAAAAGAAAAGCCTCAGGTTGCGGAAGTGATCGCAGTGGGACCTGGCGGAATAGTTGACGGGAAAGAAGTCAAGATGCAGCTTAAGGTCAAAGATCGCGTTATAACGAGCAAGTATTCCGGAACGGAAGTTAAGATAGATGGGGAAGATCTGATCATTGTTCGTCAGTCTGACATTCTCGCAATTGTCGAGTAATTTATATAGGAATTAGGAGGAACACACAATGGCAAAAGAAATCATCTTTGGCGAAGAAGCCAGACGCGCACTTGAGCGCGGTGTCAATAAACTTGCAGATACAGTTAAAGTGACTCTCGGTCCGAAGGGAAGAAATGTTGTCCTGGATAAGTCTTTCGGATCTCCTCTTATAACGAATGACGGCGTCACGATAGCAAGAGATGTTGAGCTTGACGACGCTTTCGAAAATATGGGCGCACAGCTTGTAAAAGAAGTTGCCACCAAAACAAATGACGTTGCCGGCGACGGAACGACAACGGCAACACTGCTTGCACAGGCGATCATTCGCGAAGGGATGAAAAATGTTGCCGCGGGCGCAAATCCGATGATAATGAAAAAAGGCGTCGCAAAAGCGGTATCTACCGCGGTAGAATTTATAAAATCCAACGCGCAGAAAGTCAAGGGCGCAGACGATATAGCAAGGGTCGCGGCGATCTCATCCGGGGATGAATTTATCGGCAAACTTATAGCCGAGGCTATGGAAAAGGTATCGACCGACGGCGTTATCACGGTAGAAGAATCCAAAACGGCCGAAACATACAGTGAAGTCGTCGAAGGGATGCAGTTCGATCGCGGATACATTTCTCCGTATATGGTGACAGACACGGAAAAGATGGAAGCCGTTATTGACGACGCGTATATACTGATCACAGACAAGAAGATCTCAAATATCCAGGAGATACTGCCGCTTCTTGAGCAGATCGTTCAGGCCGGCCGCAAACTTGTCATAGTGGCGGAGGATGTCGAAGGTGAAGCTTTGGCGACACTGCTTGTCAATAAGCTGCGCGGAACGTTTACATGCGTTGCAGTAAAGGCGCCGGGATTCGGCGACAGGCGCAAAGACATGCTGAAAGATATCGCGATCCTCACAGGAGGAGAAGTTATATCTGAAGAACTGGGCCTCGAGCTTAAGGAAACCACGATCGACCAGCTTGGCCGTGCGCGTCAGGTCAAGATCCAGAAGGAAAACACCATTATCGTAAGCGGAGAAGGCGACAAGGGCGAAATAGCAGAGCGTATAGCCCAGATCCGTGCACAGATAGAGAACACAAGCTCTATGTTTGATCGCGAAAAACTGCAAGAGCGCATGGGCAAGCTGTCCGGAGGCATTGCGGTCATCAAGGTCGGCGCCGCGACAGAGACAGAAATGAAGGAAAAGAAGCTTCGCATAGAAGACGCGCTCAATGCGACAAAAGCGGCCGTTGAAGAAGGTATAGTAGCTGGCGGCGGCGTCGCGTATGTAAACGCGATCTCAGCAGTCGAAGAGATGATACAAAAAACCGAAGGCGACGAGAAAACAGGCGTTCGCATCATAATGAAGGCCCTTGAAGAGCCGGTAAAACAGATCGCTGCGAATGCGGGTCTCGACGGGTCGGTCGTTCTTGAAAAAATAAAAACAAGCAAGAAGATCGGCTATGGCTTCGACGCGTATAAAGAAGTTTACGGCGATATGATAAAAGCCGGCATCGTCGACCCGACCAAGGTGAATCGCTCCGCGCTTGAGAATGCCGCGTCCGTTGCAAGCATGGTCCTTACGACGGAATCGCTTATCGCAAATAAGAAGGAGCCGACTCCTCCGATGCCTGCGGGCGGCCCCGGCATGGGCGGAATGGACATGTATTAATAGGAAAACAATAGATCAAAAGCAAGAAAAGAAGCGCCTGTCGGCGCTTCTTTTTTCTGCACATAAAATTTATTTTGTTATGATAAAATCCGTATTTATGGTATACTAATATAAAATGGATAGGAACGCTGGTTTAAAAAAGAGGTGGAAAAGTGAACTATATCATTTACTTTTGGCTTGCGGCGATCGTTCTTTTTGCTATTATAGAGGCGCTGACGATGAGTTTGAATTCTATATGGTTCGCGCTGGGTGCGCTGCTTGCGCTGGTCGCGTATTCGCTGAATGCGCCGCTATATCTGCAGATCATTGTATTCTTTGTATCGTCTATCGTCCTTTTGATATTGACGAAACCGTTTGTGAAAAAATATCTGAATATAAGAGACACTAAAACAAATGCGGACAGGATAATAGGGGATGTCGCTCTTGTCTGTGAGAAAATAAATAATATTGAAGATAAAGGGCAAATCAAACTGAACGGGCAGGTGTGGTCTGCAAGGTCGGAAAACGGAGATATCATAGAAGACGGCGCGCAAGTCCGCGTGCTTCGTATTTCCGGAGTAAAGGCGTATGTTGAAAAGATATAAAAGGATCATGTCAATTGAAAGGAGAATGTAAATGGGCGTGGAAGGTGTCATTACAGTTATAGTATGGGGAATAATTGTCGCATTTGCGCTTGCTTTGATAGCATCGAATATTAGGATCGTCCCTCAGGCAAGGGCCAGCGTAATCGAGAGACTTGGCGCTTATCAGGCGACCTGGGGAACAGGCCTTCACTTTAAGATACCCTTTATCGAAAGGGTCGTGCAAACGGTGACGCTGAAAGAGCAGGTCGTGGATTTCCCGCCGCAGCCTGTTATAACAAAAGACAATGTCACTATGCAGATAGACACCGTCGTATATTTTCAAATAACAGACCCCAAACTCTATGTTTACGGCGTTGAACATCCGATGGATGCAATCGAAAACCTGACCGCGACGACGCTGCGCAACATAATAGGCGATCTGGAACTTGATGAAACGCTGACTTCAAGGGATATAATAAATACAAAAATGCGTTCCATTTTGGATGAGGCGACGGATGCCTGGGGAATAAAGGTAAACCGAGTCGAACTTAAAAATATCCTGCCGCCGAGAGAGATACAGGATGCGATGGAAAAACAGATGAAGGCAGAACGCGAAAGAAGGCAGGCAATCCTGCGCGCGGAAGGTGAAAAACAGTCGCAAATACTTGTGGCAGAGGGTGAAAAAGAAGCTGCGGTATTAAGGGCGGAAGGCGTAAGATTGACAAAGATCAAAGAGGCGGACGGAGAAGCGGAAGCACTGCTCAAAGTGCAGCGCGCACTTGCAGACAGTATGAAGATGCTCAACGAGTATCCGCCTGACGAGCAGATCGTGAAAATCAAAGCGCTTGAGGCATTTGCAAAAGCCGCCGACGGGAAAGCGACGAAGATCATTATCCCGTCTGAGATACAGGGGATCGCAGGACTTGCGGCGTCGCTTAAAGAAATGGTATCGGAGGATAACACCCAGACGCAGAAAAATGTAAAACAGGTAAAGAGCGAAGATTCGCCAAATAAGTGACAGGATAAAGACGCATAGCATGAAAAACGGAGCGAGATTTTCACATTTCGCTCCGTTTTTGTATGGGGATTTTTAAATTTGGATATTTGCCTTTAATACGCAGTTTGCCGATTGACGTTGATTTGGTGTTGATGTAAGATATTAGGGAACAAAGTAAGGAGGACGAGTGACAGATGAAACCCATACTTGCCATAACGATGGGAGATCCCGCCGGGATAGGCCCTGAAATCGCGGTCAAAGCGCTTTCCAAGAAGGAAATATACGAACTGTGCGTGCCGGTCGTCATCGGGGATTATGAAGCCCTATCAGAGGCGAACGAATTTACGTCTTTAAATCTAAAACTTAATGAAATAAAAGATGTATCAGAGGCAAAAGGCGAATACGGAACTATAGATTTTATAAATATGGGCTTTCTCGGAAAGAGGGCGTGGGAATATAAAAAAGTAAGCGCGCTTACGGGAAAAGCGTCGTTTGCATACGTAAAACACGCGATCGAGCTCGCGATGGATAGAAAAGTTCATGCGATCGTAACGGGCCCGATAAATAAAGAGTCGATAAATCTTGCGGGGTATCATTACGCAGGACACACCGAGATACTTGCGGATCTTACAAAGACAAGCAAATACGCGATGCTTTTGTCGAGCGACTGCTTGAGAGTCATACATGTTACGACGCATGTGTCTATGAGAGACGCGTGCGACAGAATCAAAAAGCAGAGAGTACTTGATGTTATCACACTGGCAGACGAGGGGCTTAAACTTATGGGGATAGATTCTCCGAGGATCGCCGTTGCGGGATTGAATGCACATTGTTCCGAAAACGGACTTTTCGGATGGGAAGAAGAGCGCGAGATAATCCCGGCGATCGAAGAAGCAAAAGCGCTTGGCATCTGTGTTGACGGGCCGGTACCGCCGGATACCGTTTTCGTAAAAGCAATGGCGGGGCAGTATGATGTAGTCGTCGCGATGTATCACGATCAGGGACACATTCCACTTAAATTGAGCGGATTTAAAATGGACCTCAAAACAAACAGATACACATCGGTAAGCGGCATAAATTCGACGATAGGTCTGCCGATAATACGCACGTCTGTCGATCACGGAACGGCATTTGGAAAGGCCGGAGAAGGGCGAGCGAACGAAGAAAGTCTTGTGGATTCAATAAAGCTTGCAACGATAATGGCAAAACGCAAATTCAATCTTTGATTTGTGCTTGTAGGAGGCGGCGCATGATAAAACTGCTTATCACTGCCGATGATTTTACCGGGGCGCTTGATACAGGGGTAAAATTCGCAAATAAGGGCATCAGTACGGTCATAACGGCAGATCCGGATATAGATTTAAGCAAAATTGAAGATGTGGATGTGCTTGTGGTCGCAACGGAAAGCCGCCATGAAAGCGCAAAAACCGCATATGAAAAAGTAAAATATGTTATGCGCCGCGCAGCAAAAGCCGGTGTAAGGTATTTTTATAAAAAGACGGACTCTGTCATGCGCGGCAATATAGGAGCGGAATTCGACGCCGCGATTGACGGGACGGGCGAGAGGAAAATTATGTTTTTCCCGGCGCTGCCGTCGATGGGGCGTATAGTCAAAGACGGTGTTTACTACGTCGACGGTAAACCTCTTCATGAGACACACTTCAGTAAAGATCCGTTTGATCCGGTGACGTCGTCGGTAGTTAAAGAAGTAATAGCAAAAAGCACAGATCGCGATATCATGTCTGTTTCCAAGGCTGATGGCGTTTCTATCTCAGAATGCGGCGCTTCCGTATTAGTTTTCGATGCGCAAAGCGACGATGATTTTTATGCAGCTGCGAATGTTCTAAAAAAACAGGGGTTTTTGACGCTTACAGCGGGATGCTCAGGATTTGCGGAAGTTTTGGCCGACAGCCTGGATTTCAACAGAAAGAAAACCGCAGCACCCAGGATAGATACAGGCGTGATCATAATATCGGGAAGCGTCAACACGGTCACGCTTTCTCAGACGAAGTTCGCAAGGGAAAACGGCATATATGAGATGTGCCTTACACCTGAACAAAAACTCTGTCCGGATTTTACAGACACTCATGAGGGCAAAATCTTTTTAAATCAAGCCGCGGCAGCATATAAAAACGAAGGGACGATCATTATAGAATCGGCGAGGACCATTGCCGATATGGAAATGACCGATAAAACTGCGCTTAAGATGGGAATGTCTGAGAAGGATACAATGCAGAGAACGGCCATGACCACCGCAAGCATCGCGAAACATCTGACATATGACCTTTTGCCGGGGGCGCTCGTCGTATTCGGCGGAGATACGTTGATAGAGATCATGCGCCGGATGGGGGTATGCGCATTGTCGCCTATATGTGAGATAGAGCCGGGGATAGTCCTTTCAAAACCGGTATCGGACAGCACAAGAGAATTTTATATAGTCTCCAAATCCGGAGGGTTTGGAGAGAAAAATGTGATATTGAGTATAATAAAGTTTTTAAAAGGCCATTTTTGATAAATGGCCTTTTAAATGTTCACTTTTAGAATTTAGTATGTTAAAATAAAGCGAGGTGAGAATATGGATCCAAAGATAAAAAACCCCTCGCTTGATGAGATGTTTGAGGCATTTTTATCTCTTGAAAACATGTCTGAATGCTACGCTCTTTTTGAAGACCTTTGCACCGTTCAAGAACTAATCGCCATGTCT
>Ga0079305_1001245_pt1 | contig 36665 bp, 31 predicted proteins | sample LMS_cellobiose_e_FD_79183 | JGI IMG/M metagenome (GOLD analysis project Ga0079305, IMG submission 79183) | Rumen-fistulated moose microbial communities from Alaska, USA - LMS_cellobiose_enrichment | ecosystem: Host-associated > Mammals > Digestive system > Stomach > Rumen fluid ... | reverse complement strand
GTGGTTTTTTCTACAACTTTTCCTGTCTTGACTGCGGGTATGAGATAAAATGTACTCATTGTTCCATACCTCTGACATATCATAAGGAGAGGGGGCTTCTGATATGCCACTACTGCGGCTATTCCCAGCATCCAGAGCGGAAATGTCCAGAATGCGGCTCGCTTCAGGTGGGGTACAATGGGTTTGGAACCGAGAAAATAGAGGATGACATAAAGCATCTTTTTCCCCATCTGCGTACACTGCGGCTTGACAGCGACACTGCTTCAGACAAAGGAAAGACTAAGGCGGTGCTGGACAGCTTTGTCAGAGGAGGGGCAGATATACTTCTGGGAACCCAGATGGTGGCCAAAGGGTTCAATTTTCCCAAGGTGTCACTGGTAGGTATAATATTGGCCGACACCACGCTTCAGATGCCTGATTTCCGCTCTGCAGAACGGACATTCTCCCTTCTTACCCAGGTGTCGGGTAGGGCTGGACGCTACTCATCTGGAGGCAAAGTTATTATCCAGACCTACAGGCCAGACAACTATGCCATAACGTGTGCTGCCACTTTGGATGAGAAAGGGTTTTATACCAGGGAGCTGCAGAACAGGCAGATGCTGGGTTTTCCACCGTTCTCAAGGCTTTTCCGCTTTGTGTTCCGCAGCAAGGACCAGGAGAAAGCTTCTGTGGCAGCATCTGACTTTGCACGTATGCTGACCCAGATGGGGATGCAGGGGATGATGGGTCCTGCCGAGTCTCCGCTTGCCATAATATCAGACAATTACCGCTATCAGATTATCATACAGACACAGAATTTCGCATCTGCCCATGGCATTCTTTCGGCTGCATTGTCTGCATTCAAATCCCCATCCGGGGTCTATGTGGAAGCTGATGTGGATCCTTTAAGCCTGATGTAGATATTGCCTATTTTGCCAGAAGATTGTTCAGTGCCGCATCTGCCGCCTGGGATATCTCCTGAGGCCAGCCTGCATCTTTGGCAGCTATAAGCTGGTCTGCCGCATTTGCATCCCCCGAGTTCCCAAGGGAATTGATCACCATCAGGACAATTCTGTGGTTCTCATATTGAGTAGCCCCTTCCCTGGTGAATCTGTTCTGTTCCTTAAGGTAGTCGGAAAGTACTTTTACTCCATTCTGGCAGTGGGGTGCCGCTTTTATAGCCAAGTCGGTGAATGACTGGTTATAAGAACCGTACAGAATTTTCTGCAGTGCAGCCTCGGTTCCCCGTACCTTGTATGGAGACTGTTCTATAGCGGCACAGGCTGACATCATATAATCACCGAACTCATAATCGTGCACTATGGTCTCTGAAAAAATATAGGCTGCAAGATCCACCTTCTGGACCTCCAGTGCAGTGGACTGTCTGCTTATGTCAAGGATCAGGGTACGTCCCTTGGAGCTGTGTTCCCGGTCTGAGATATCCTTTAATATCGCTGTGGGGTTCCGGACAATGATGTTCATAGCTTTTGCAGCTCTTTCCTGTATTCCGGACTTCTCTGAATAGTCGGTCATCTGGGCGTGGAAAAGTGGTTCGTAGCACCCTTTGGTATTAAGCCGTTCCAGAGCCAGTACACAGGACCATGCATTCTGCTCGTTTTCCTTAAGCATATTCTCATAGCCCTGGGAGATAAGGAAATACTGTTTTGAATTGGCATCTTCCAAAAGCTCGATAAGGCTGTCTGCATACTGTACTGCGCCGATTTTTCCCAGTGCCTCTGCTGCAGAACGTACAACCTGACTGCTGGCAGATCCTTTGAATATGGTAAAGATAATATCTGCATCCTCAAGGGAGTTGGTATCTCCCAGCCGGGTTATAAGTGCCTTCTGGAAAGCTGCTGCAGCTTCATCAGAGCTGTCCAGGGTATCTTTCAGCTTTCTTGATGCATAGGAGGCAGCATATCTGTCAGAGCTGTCAAAAGCAGTCTCCAGCAGCTCTGTCTTGTACTCAAGGTCAGAGTCATCCATAATCCGTATCAGGGTCATGGAACGCCCGAATTCACTGGCGGAAAGGGGTAGGGCTAAACCGATGGTCAGAAGAATAGATGCAATGATTTTTCTCATTCTATCCTCCTACCTGTCATACAGGATGCAGCTCCGCTCCAGCTGCTCCAGTTCTCTGCCGTCGCCAGAGAATGTAGTTTTTATTACCTTAAGGTACTGCTCAGAATAGGTATAAGTTATATACCACTGAAGTTTGTTGTCCTCTCCCAGGAACTCCTCGCGGTAGATAAGGCCGTTTCGGTAGGTGGAACGGTGCTGTGCCAGCAGTTTGTCATCCTTGTCATAGGCACTCTCGGAAATCAGATTTCCGTTTTTATCAAACTCGTTTATAAAGTACTCGGCCAGGACTCCATTGGGCTGGAAGCTGTCCACCCGGGTGTTTCTGCCCCTTGTATATGTATAGACATTGTAGGAGAGCAGTTTCTCGCTGCCGTTGTAGATTCTCCATTCAGCAGTTCTTCCGTTCTCATCATACTCATATTCCTCTACTGCTATCAGCTTGTTTGAGCCGTTGAACAGAAGCTGCTCCGATATCTTGCCATCTTCGTTCCTTGTTATGACATAGTAGCGGATTATGTTGTTGTCTTTGTCCAGATAGCTTTTGCGTTCGGTGCGGACCTCTATCTTTTCGGTAACGACCAGTTCCTTCAGGTCGTTGTGGATATCATAGATCTCTATCCGCTGGGGGTTCAGTTTATCCTGTCCATAGGTATAGACCAGGGTGGAGGTGATCTGTCCGTTTTCCCTCTTTATCTCTTTCAGTGGAATATGGGTCTTTGTGAACTTGATGCCGGAGTCTGATCTCTGCTGTTCCTGTTCCTTTTTATGTTCATCTTTCTTCGGCTGCTCTTTGGAACCGGGTGGGGTCTGGGAGTCAGTCCCTTTCTGCTGGGGGGTAGTGGTGATACATGCTGTAAAAGTCAGGCATACTGCTATCAAGAGCAGAGCCAGGCGTCTGGCCATATTTTCTCCATTCATAGATAAAAACCCGCAAAGCCGCTTGGAGATAATCTCTTGAACTCAATGTTCAGGTGGGTTTTTAGTCCGCAGACTTCATGAGTATTCCGGAAAGGAATGCCAATCCGTCCTGGAAAAATCCCAAAACTTTGGTTTGTCCCAAGAGATTTCCACTCCGCCCGCACTCCGCAGGCACTATTATTCTTCTTCTGTCAATGCAGCATCTATGCTGCTGATAAGCCGCTGGGCGAAAGCCTCCACATCGGTCCGTTCCCGTTCAGCGGAGTTCTGTTCCCTGAAAAGCTCATCTATTAAATTTATACAAGTTAATAAAGATATTTTCAAGGGTTCTTTGATATGGAATGATGATTGAGCTTTATTTATTTCCTGCTCAAGATAGGAAAGGATTCTATTGATATAATCAGGATCCTCATTCGTCTGGAATGAGAACGAGGACCCTAAAAGATTTATCTTAAACGTGCTGCTCATATCTGCCTATCAGAAAATATTGAGCTGTTCCTTGCCAGGGGATGCAGGATCTTCTGGTCCCAGCTGGATATTCAGACTCTCTTCTGAGGGAGTAGAGAAGGAGAATGCACTTGCTGCATCCTTAACTTCGTTCACGTTGGATGGAGCACTGGACATAGGCTCCAGGTTATCAAAGTCATCAAAAATCTTGATGGCATTGGCAAGTTCGTTCTCAACCTCATCGTTGCCGTTCTTGAGTGAGGAAATAATGCTCTCCAGCTCTTCCTCCTTCAGTTTTGCATTAGAGAGGTTTGTCTTGAGCTGAGCGTTCTCAGCCCTCAGTGCCTTGATCATCTCGATTGCTTTTGCAATGCGGTCTTCCAGTGCCTTGATCTGTTCCATTATGCTCATCCTGTTCTCCATTAAGCCTTAAGGGCTTCTTTTGCTTTTTCAACAAGTGCTGTGAATGCAGCCTTGTCCTCGATAGCCATGTTGGAAAGTGCTTTCCGGTTCAGAACAATGTGTGCCTTTGCCAGGCCGTTCATGAACTGAGAATATGTTGTTCCCTGATTTCTGCACTCTGCGGAGATTCTGGCAATCCAGAGGGATCTGAAGTGTCTTCTTCTCTGCTTTCTATGGTCATAGGAATTCTGAAGCGCTCTTGCTACAGTCTCTTTTGCTGTCTTGAAAAGCAGGCTTCTGGAGCCTCTGAATCCTTTTGCTCTCTCTAAAATTTTCTTTCTTCTATCATGACGTCTTGTTCCGTCCACTGCTCTTGGCATAATCTAACTCCTTTAATTTGATTAACTGTAAGGCATTAAAACCTTTGCTCTTGCCTGCTCAGCCTTGCTGAGGATTCCAGAATGTCTAAGGTTTCTCTTCCGCTTGGTTGACTTCTTGGTCAGAATATGACGCAAGCCCATCTTCTTGTACTTGATTTTCCCTGTTCCTGTAAAGGAATATCTTTTTGCCGCAGATTTGCGTGTCTTCATTTTTGGCATACGATACTTCTCCTATTTTTTGCCTCTTGGACTCAATAACATGGACATGAAACGCCCTTCCATCATAGGGGGCTTGTCCAGGATATACTCACCGTTCAAGAGCTCCAGGATCTTCTCCAGAGTCTCACGGCCGATCTCGGTATGAGCCGGCTGACGTCCCTTGAACCGTACGGTGATCTTTACTTTGTTTCCTTCGTCGAGAAATTCTTTAACGTGTCTTGTCTTGAACTGCAGGTCATGAATTTCGATTAATGGCTGCATTCTTACTTCTTTTAATTTTATCTGCTTCTGCTTCTTCTTTGACTCCTTGAGCTTCTTCTCCTGGTCAAAGACATATTTTCCATAATCCAGCAGCTTGCAGACTGGCGGATTGGCCTGGGGTGCCACCTCAACTAAATCGTAGCCCCTCTCCTGCGCTAAAGTAAGTGCCTCCTGAATTGATACGACTCCCTTCTGTTCGCCGTTTTCATCCAACAGTCTAACTTCTCTAACTCTTATACCCTCATTGATTCTTAATTCTTTTTCAGCCAATAGTCCTCCTAAAATAAAATTAGTAATATTATGTTCAGAAAAAGTATCATATAGACATAATTTAGTCAATATCAGCACCGAAATGACGATAATTGTTTATAGGAAGTATCGATGACTGGCACAGCATATACTATTATCGGCGGGGAAGATAAGAACCATGCTCCCCATACAATTCCATGGACTCTATTAGTGCTTGGCAGAGGGCGGAATGCATATCTGGCAGAGCAGCTGGGCTTTTCAGAAGTCATTGTCATAGAGAGCTCCAGATCCCGTCAGCGGGAGCTTATCCCAGGTGCCAAAGTCCTTATTACCGATACCGATGTTAATCCCGGCGAGCAGATAAATATAGGGATAAGTGCAGCCAGCTGTCCGTTTGTGGCAGTGATCTGGAACAATATGCAGCTTAGGACACTGTTCTCGCCACAGTTCATACGGGAAGTGGAGGATTCGGGTGCAGTTTGCTCTGTCCCCATGCTATACAGCAGCCAGGGAGACCTGATTCCATCGGTCCTGACCCCGGCTCATGGCCGCAGGAGTGTCCGGGCTATTCCTATGACAGCAATAGAGACAGGTACTCCGGCTCTATATCCATTTGACTATGCAGGAATCTATAACAAAAAGCTGTTCCAGCTTTCGGGAGGATACGACCCGGAGATACACTCCACCTATTGGCAGAAGATGGATTTCGGGTTCAGAAGCTGGCTCTGGGGCGAGCGTATACTGCTGAATTCTTCTTTCCGCATCTACTATACCACAGGGCTTAAACAGGAGGATGCCACCATAGACCGGGATTACCGCCGGTTCTATCTGCGCAACTTGGCTGTCCGGGTCAAGGACAACCAGGCCTACTTGCCTAAATCTGGAGTCTTCAGTTATATTTTCAGATCAGGGGAGGGTCCGATGGTGGCCATGGGAGAATTCCGGGATGCTGCATTCTGGATAGAGCAGAACAGAACCAGATTCATTCAGTGCAGCCGCACCCTTGTTGAGAACTGGCGAGGCCACATGGAGGAAGATAACTCCTGATATGTGGAAAAAATGTGCTCTCTTCTTTTTTCTTTTTATTTCCACAGCATCACTGTTCGGAGACGATTCTGATATCTTCTCATTTGCCAAGAGCATATCTGCCAAGGTTGTCTGGGATTCCCGCACTGGAAGTGGACAGCTTTCTACAGCACGCTATGTTTATACCTTTATTCCAGGTATTCCTTGGGTTGTCTCGGACAGGGGAGATAAGATAGGGGATTCTGCCATCTACTTCAAGGATGGAATGGTAATGATTCCCGATTCTCTGGCCAAGGCAATATCCAGCTATCAGCGGGCCTCTGTCAAGAAAGATGACAGTGGTCATAGGGTGGCAGCTATATTCCTGGATCCAGGTCATGGTGGAAAAGACCCGGGTGCAATCGGAACCCACAAGAGGAACGGCAGAACTTTTAAGGTCATGGAGAAAAGTGCGGTGCTGGAGGTTGGTAAACGGCTCAGGACCCAGCTTTCAACAGCATATCCGGATAAAAAGATACTGATGAGCCGTACCGGAGATACATATCCGACACTGGATGAGCGGGTCAAGATGGCAAACCGGGTCAAGCTGGGGCCTAACGAGACTATCCTTTTTGTCTCCATCCATGCCAATGCATCCCTCAATGCACGGGCAAACGGTTTCGAGGTCTGGTATCTGCCTCAGGAATACAGGCGTACAGTAGTAGATTCCTCATCCATAGGTTCAAAGAACAAGAACCTGTTCTCTGCTGTCAACACTATAGCAGAGGAAGAGCTCTCCATGGAGAGCGAGCTTCTGGCCAAGTCGGTCATGAACGGTATGAACGAGAAGATTGGAAAGGATATTCCATGCCGTGGTATAAAACAGGAGTCCTGGTTTGTGGTGCGGAATGCCAAGATGCCATCTATCCTTATCGAAATCGGGTTTGTAACCAATCCCAAGGAGGGGGATCTGCTCTCCAATGCTGCCTACTTGCAAAAAATCTCTGATGGAATTTATAATGGTATAAAGGACTTTGTCTATACTTTTGAACATTCGGAGAAAAAATGAAAAGAGTGCTTCAGATTGCAGTTTCAGCGGTTCTTGCCGCTTTCATCCTGACCGGTGCCTTATATTTCAAGGCGCAGCATACTTTTATAGAGCGCACCCTTTTCTTTGTGGAGCCAGTCTCCAAGGCTGTAGTCCTGGAACATAGGCTTATAGCCGAAAAACACGACCTTGAGCAGAATGTGGAGCTCCTTATAAAGGATGAACTTCTGGGGCCGTCTCTTCTGGTACGGGACAGCGTTTTCCCTGCAGGTACCAGGCTGAATCATGTCCTGCTCCGCTCTGGCACCCTGTATGCTGACTTAAGTTCAGAGGCTATGTTCCCATCGGCCCACAGCGGTCTTAACCTCCAGGACAGCATCCAGATACTCGAGAATACTATCTCTTTCAATTTTCCACAGATAAAGTCAATAATAATCACTATTGACGGAAGTATCCCCAATTAAAATTTAATGTATTGACATTTTTTTTACAGTGTTATATAAACATCAATTGTCAAGCCGCTGTAGCTCAGTTGGTAGAGCAATAGACTGAAAATCTATGTGTCATCAGTTCGATTCTGATCGGTGGCAGGTAAACTGGATCCTTTGGGTCCAGTTTTTTTTTGCTTGATTATACTTTTATAAAAAGGTATACTTTTAATTGATGAAAGATTTTAAAAAGAAACTGATTTTAATTCTTGCCATGTTTATTTTTATTTCTGGCTCCCTTTGGGCTGCTCCCAGCGATGACGAGGATATCGATGATCAGGATACCTTTGTAGAGAGCTACGGCCTGGGCGACCAGATGTTCATTATAAATGCAGGACTTTTTATACCGCTTTTCTTCTTTGACCGGGATATGGAAGTCTTTGATACAAACCTGACTCTGGGAGGACACGGATCTCTCTGCTGGCAGGTTTTCCTGTCCAACCACTTTTCTTTGGGAGCTGAACTGGGCGGTATGTTTGCCCTGAGTCCCAACGAGCGGGTTTTATATATGATACCCCTTACACTCAAGGCCACCTACTGGATACGGTTCTATCCCTTCGAGATTCCTCTGTCCCTGGGGCTGGGTGGAAACCTCTCGGTGCTTGAGGAGGCGGCTCATATCGACTTTATTGCCAAGCCTTCTGTCGGATTCTACTGGAATATGAACGAGGAATGGGCTTTTGGAATCAATGCCACATACTGGTTTGTCCCCCAGATTTATTCTGGCAGCGGAAAAGTCTCCAGCGACCACAGTATGTTCGGAAACTTTATGGATGCATCGCTTTCGGTGCTGTTCAGGTTCTAGGGGGAAGGTATGGGTAAGAAGATTATTTCTGCAGCGCTCCTGCTTATGTCTGCATTTCTCCTGATCTCCTGCAACGAGAGTGAGATTGGTGTATTCTACGGACTTTCCAGAGAGGAAAAGGTTAAGAACTATGCCTTGCCTGACCACTGTACCTCTGAGTCTATGGTCAAGACAGGTGGCTATCTATATGTGGCTGCAAGTACTATCTATAAGAAGAAGGCAGAAGGGGGAGAGGTGGACTGGCACAAGGTCGATTCTCCAGAGGATTACCATAATGTGACAGAGATGGGACTGCTCAGCGACACAATCTATATCCTGGCCTACGACCCGGATGATGCCAAACCGGCTCTTTTCAGCGGCTCAGGCGACGGCAGCTGGGAAAAGAAGTCTACTCCGGCAGATGGCAAGATATCCCGCATGAGGGTGGCCGAGAGTTACATATTCCTTACCGACAGATCCGGAAACCTCTATTATTCCACTGACGGAAGCTCATTCACAAAGGATTCAGGTGCATCGCCACTTTTCAGCACCTCCACAGGAAACTTTGATGTTGTCTATGGCGACGGAAGTTACTACCTGAATGCACAGTACAAGATTTATAAGGGAAATCCAGGCTCCTGGACCGATATCACACCCCATAGACCTTCTGACAACAAGTCATGGAAGGATGATGAGGATGTCTATACCCGGCTATATTATGACGAAGAGGACAACCGGCTTTATGCAGCCGACAACTCAGGCTATATCTATGCAGTGGACTCTCCCTCCGGTGCATCCAAGACATCCTGGCAGAAGAGCGATGACAACACATCCAGCGGTCTGGGACTCCAGGGGATGATAGTACTGCGTATACCTACCTCAACAGGAGGCAAGCACAAGGTTCTTCTGGCAGGTTCTGGAATCAACAGCGGCCGGGGCTATTTCGAAGTGCATAACCCACGGACTGAAAAAAGGGATTACCTTGATCCTGAGCGGCCAAGGAACAGTATTCCGATTGTCAGCAACTACTATGACTATATGTCCTTTGATATATCAAAGGCTGCTATAAATTCTTTCTTTATTGATGAATATTCCGATGGTACCAGCTTTGACTTCTATGCCCTCACTTATGGCTACGGAGTTTGGAAAAACTCCAACAAAGGTGGATACGAACGGGGCTGGAACCAGGAATAAGACAGATTTAGAGGATAGATTTTGAGCCGTATCTTCCTTAAATCTGTGCTTGTTATGATTATCTCAAACTTTACCACCATATTCTGCTATGTCATAAACGATTTTGCTGCAGCCCGGTTCCTCTCCACAGAGGAGCTGGCATCATATGGAGTTGCATCGCCTGTTCTGTTCCTGCTCTTGGCTGTAGGGGACCTTATGGCCACAGGAAACCAGGCTCTGGTAGCTAAGAAGCTTGCCTCCGGGGATTCAGAAGGAGCCAGGCATACCTATTCAAATATTGTGACATGGATAATGGTGCTGTCGCTGGCTGGAATGTCATTCCTGTTCCTGCTCCGACACCAGGTGGCATCCTTCTTGGGAGCTTCCGGCGAGAATCTGTTTCTTCAGAATCATACAGTATCCTCTCTTTCAGGGCTTATTCCTGGCATTCCGGCCATGATTCTGGCTATAGTGCTCTCTCCTGTCATGTACTTGGAGAGACAGAACTGGCGTATATATACCTCTGTGGCGGCCCTGGTCCTGGTGCAATGTGCCGGTATATGGTTTTCTGTGGCTGTGTGCGGTGGGGGACTCCTGGGGCTTTCTCTGGCACTCTCTGCAGGTTTCTTTGCTTCTGTTGCAGTTCTCCTCCTTCCAATAAAAAAACGCAGTGTCATATTTTCTGGATTCTCTCTTTCCTTAAGACCTTTTGTATCAGCTGTCAGAATCGGACTTCCTATGGCACTGGTGGATATCTATTTCTCTGTGACGACAGTAGTATTGAACCATGTGCTTCTCCATGTCAGCGGATACATTGCTGTTGCCTCTTATTCTGTGGTATCTGGCCTGAATGAATTTTTAGGCATAATTATCTATGGTATGGGAATGGCTACTGTCACCCATACAGCTCTGGCAATAGGGAAGGGGGATAAAGAGCAGATTGTTTCCCTTATGAGGACAGTATTCACATTCGGACTTATAGTCTCGGTGATTGAGGCTTTGGTTGCATTTACAGCCGCATATCCATTGGTAAGATTTTTCATGGAGGAGGAGAGCATTGCTGTACACATGGAGGCTGTGAATTGCCTCAGGTGTTACTGCTTTGCGTTGCCGCTTCTGATGCTGGTGGAGATCTATGTCAGCTACTTTGAGGCATCTGATAAGATAATTATGGCCCACATCCTGGTGCTTCTGGATGAGCTTGTGACTATATCTCTTACTGCTGTAGTCCTGGCTCTGGTGTTCGGAGTCGCCGGTGTATGGATGAGTTTTGCTGTCACAGAAGTCATAGATCTGGCATTCCTGTACCTCTGTTCATGGCACTATTGCGGACATAGACCCAGGAACTTGAAAGATATCCTGTTTTTAGTATAAAAATAGATAAGGAATGGTAGAGATGAGAAAAATACCTGTTTTGACTATAAAGATCATAAGCCTTATCGTGGGAGCCAGCATATTGCTCTCTACGACTCTTTTCTTTATAGGGTTCTATCAGTTTGACAGACAGTTCGAAAAGCAGTACCGCTCCACCATGCTCTCCATAGCCAAGACAGCCCGTGATTCCCTTAATGCAGACCTGTTTCCAAAGTACCTTGAGACAGGCACTCCAGATGGCTCTTGGTATGCGGTGCATGACATCCTGCAGCGGATAGTCAACGATTTTGAGCTTAACCTTATGTATGTCTCATATGTTGAGGCACCCGACTATAACAAGGTCCACTATATCTACAACCCAGTCCGCACAGGCAGTAAATACAAGGAATTCCCGCTGGCTCATTTCGAGGTTTATAAACAGCCTATCTACAACAATTCCATGAAAAAAGTTTTTGAGAAAGGCGAGACTATTGTACGCAATACATTGAACACACGCACAGGTGCTCATATTACAGCCAATGTCCCTGTCAGAAACCACCTTGGAGAGATTGTGGCAGTGCTGGGAGCCCAGAAATCGGTGCAGGAGTTTGCCGATGCCAGGAGAGCTTATGTCTTCTGGACCATGCTGTTTGAGATATCTTTCATACTCCTTTATATAGTGCTATTGGCCATCTACTACCGGAAGACATTCATCAAACCTATCCTGGCCATAACAGGAGAAGCCCAGAGATTTGCATCCGACTCCAATCATTTATCCACAGCTCTGGAGAAAATCAGGACAGATGACGAGATAGGCACTCTGGCCAAGTCTATCAACAAGATGGAGCAGGACATAAGGGAATACATCAATAACATCACCCAGATAACCTCCGAGAAGGAGAGGATGAACACCGAGCTAAATATAGCCACCAGTATCCAGGCAGGTCTTCTTACAACCAAGCCTATATGCACAGACACCGTATCTGTAATGGCCAGCATGACCCCTGCCAAGGAAGTGGGCGGCGATTTCTACGATTATTCGCTCCTTGGCGATGAGCATGTGGTTATCATTGTTGCCGATGTGTCGGGCAAGGGAGTTCCTGCCGCCCTGTTCATGGCTATGGGAACCACACTTCTGCGTGATCATGTGGGAATGGTCAGGTATGAGAATATCTCTTTCTCCGGCGAGGTAGGCGAAGTCAACAATCTGCTGTGCCGCCATAACGAAGGAGGACTCTTCATTACAGCCTGGATTGGAATCCTTAATACCAAGACAGGACATCTTACCTACATAGATGCAGGCCACAACCCGCCGCTGTTGATGCACGATGGAAAGTTTGCCTATGTTCCATTAGGCAAAAAAGGGCTTCCTCTGGCCGCTATGGAGGATTTCCCATATAAGAAGAACGAACTCTACCTGGCTCCGGGCGACAGGCTGATTCTGTATACCGATGGAGTCACCGAAGCCCAGGATACAAAAGGCCAGCTCTATGGTGAGGACAGGTTTAAGAAGTATGCAGAAGACCATAAGGAAGAACAGCAGAAACAGTTTATAGATGGGCTTCTTAATGAGTTGTCCAGCTTCCAGAAAGACCAGTTCGATGATATAACTGTGCTTCTGCTTGATTATAAAGCAGCAGGCGGCAGTAACCTTGACAATGTCCTTGGTTGATTTTAATATTTATAAATAAATTTATATATTATTGGAGCGGATATGAAAAAGGTTTTGTCGTTTATAGCGGTTTTTCTTGTTGCAACGGCCATTTTTGCAGACGATGCAGAGGCTAAGAAACTTCTTGAAAACTATAAAATGGTGGAAATCGAGGCCGAGAACTATACATTCACAGTAGGAGTGACCGAGGTAACACAGCAGCTTTACGAGGCAGTGACAGAAGAAAATATTTTCAAGAACAAATATAAATTCCTGCCAGCAGAAAGCATGAGTTTCTTCGATGCTGTCTATTTTTGTAATAAAATAAGCAAAATCATGGGCTACCAGCCAGTTTATGCTTTGGACGAAGACTTTGATGCAGATAACTGGGATTATGTTCCTCACACAGGTCAGAAGATAGAGATGGGCCATCTTACATGGGATCAGACTAGAAACGGTTACAGGCTCCCTATGATAGCAGAATGGAAATATTGTGCCGATGGCGAAGAGGAGTATCTTTACAGCGGAAGCGATAAGTTGGATGAAGTAGGCTGGTACGACAAGAACAGCGATTTCAAATCTCACAATGTGGGAAAGAAAAAGCCTAACGCTTTCGGGCTGTATGATATGAGTGGCAATGTATGGGAATGGTGCTGGGACCAGAATCCCAAGTTCACCCATGATGTACGCTATTATTGTGGCGGTTCCTACAAGACCACCGAGAAGCAGTGTGCCACCAAGATTACTTCTTCCAGTAAGCCGGAAAAGGGTTCTGTCAATGTAGGAATACGTCTTTTCCGCTCTACAGTTCCACCACAGCCCGAGAAGCCGGTGGAAAAACCAAAAGAAAAACCTAAGATGACTATTAATTGAAGATTATGATTAAAATATCAAAGATAAATGCTTTGTTCCGCCGGATAGGGGAACTTCAGATACAGCACAGATACGCAGTCCTGTTCATTTTTATAATTATTACAGCAGTATGCAGCGCCGGGCTTGTCAAGTTCAAGATTGCAAACAGCAGCGAAGGGTGGTATGGCAGCGGCGACCAGTTCGACGACATAACTATGCTGCTTCTGGACTATAAGGGTACTGGAAGTTCCGTAGAAAAAGAATGATTCCTTTTCTCAGAAGATTTAAAGAAGTAGTCTCAAATTTTCCGGACAGAGCTGCTGTGGTGGATCTGGAGGGAAGCCGCAGTACCAGTTATAAGGATCTCGATAAGTATTCAGACAAAGTTGCCGTATATCTTTGTCATCTTGGAATAGGGAAGGAGGATGTGGTCGGCATCTATTTTCCTAAGGGGATGGAATATATTGCAGTCCGTATAGGTGTTATCAAAGCAGGTGCTGCCTGGGTTGCCCTTGAGGATATGATGGGGCAGGAACGAATCTGCTATGTAGTAGAAGATTCTGGTGCCAAACTTGTCTTTGATAGGTGGCACTGGGAAAAAGCAATGGAAGAGGAGCCCCTTTCAGATACAGAATGGGCAGAAAGCAGCCTTCACGACCTGGCTTTCATCATATACACATCTGGCAGCACCGGAAATCCCAAGGGAGCAGTTCAGGAGTATGGAATCTATTCCTGCATCATGGAGGGGACATATGGCATGCTGGGCTCCTATTCAAAAGAAAAACCCCTCCAGTTTGCCCATGTGCTTCCAGAATCCTTTGTAGGTGGCGTATATATCACCATAGGACTTGCAAATGTGGCGGGTACTATCCATGTCATATCCCCATCCATGACCCGTAATCCCTCACAGCTTATTGCATATTTCAAAGAGCATCAAATAGATACCACATTCATGACACCGGCCCTTATTGCCACAGTGAAGAAAATTCCCGGCTTCTCCCTCAGGTGTGCCTATGTGGGTGGTGAGATTGTCTCCAATGTGTTCAGCACTGCCTTTGATGTAATGAATATCTATGGCCCCAGCGAGTTCGGCTATCCAACCTGCCTGTTTACCTTGGACAAGCCCTATAAGAATACTCCGGTAGGCTATCCTGTCGGGGATACAGATATCCGGCTTCTGGATGATGATGGAAAAGAGGCTGACGAAGGACTGCTCTGCATACAGTTGCCTTACTCCCGTGGTTATAAGAATCTTCCGGAAGAAACTGCATCCTCCACTGTTGTCATAGAGGGTAAAAGGTTCTTTAAGACAAAAGATTTTGCACGTCGGGACACTCTCTTGGGAAAAGAAAACTGCTATACAATTCTGGGCAGGGCCGATGATATGATAAAAATCAACGGCAACCGGGTGGATCCGGCAGAAGTGGAGAATGCCATTAAGCAGGTTCTCCATACAGATTTTTCAGCAGTCCGTTCTTTTTCCCATGGAACAAAAGTATACCTTTGCGGCTATTATCTTAAGACCAGATCCATGAGACCGGAAGAGATTGAGCCGGCCAATATAGCAAAGGCTCTTGTTCCATATCTTCCTGATTATATGATTCCCTCATACTTTGTCGGAATTGATACAGTTCCCTTGAGTGCCAACGGCAAAGTGAATAAAAGAGCTCTGCCTCTGCCTGATTTGAAGGAGGAGAGAACCCTATATTCCACCCCGAAGGACGAAGTTGAGAAAAAGCTTTGCAGCGCTTATAAAAAGGTGCTTAAAGTACCCTTTGATGTAGGCCTTGATGATGATTTCATTCTTCTGGGAGGCGACAGCGTGACTGCTATTGAGCTGATTATAGAGTGCAGGCTGGCATCTCTCAATGTTCCTATGATTTATATGCATCGTACTCCCCGCCGCATTGCGGAGCTTCTGGCCAAGGTCACAAAGACTTCCCATAGCATATCTTCAGAGCAGCCGTTGACCATGGATCAGCGCTATTTCTTTAATTATCAGCAGAATTATCCTCATAAATTGATATATAATCTTCCTATCTGTTTCCCCCTTCTCCCTTCTGTGGATGTGGAAAAGCTGTGCAGGGCAGTGAAAAGTGCTATGAATGCCCATGCTGCACTGGCCACAGTCATAGAGAAGGGGAAGGATGGAACCTATATCCAGCATATTTCGGAAACTGCTGTCGATACAATTTGCGTGGAATATGTACCGGAAGCAGAGATAAAAGCTCGTATAAAGAAGTTTGTAAAGCCTTTTGCCTTTGATGGCACCCCCTTGTTCCGGGCCGTGATTTTAAAGAGCGAAAAGAACAGCTATGCACTTATGGATGCGCATCATATCATCTTGGATGGGTTTTCCTATTGGGTGCTGCTTGATGATATCACCAGAGCATACTATGGCAAGACTTTGGAAGATGATGGCTACTACAGATATATTGCCGCTGAGAATGAATATGAGAAGACAGCTGGATTCAAAGAGGAGATGGCTCTTTTTGACAGACGCTATAAAGATTGCACCACTTATTCCTGTACCCCTGAAATTGATTTTTCCGAACCTAATCAGGAAAGAAATCTTGAGGCTGAGATTCAAGGCCATAAGGATATAATTGATTTCTGCACCAGAAACCGCATAAGCCCCAACATCTTTTATATTGCAGCCTGTGCCCTGGCCCTGTCTGAGTACAACAGCTCTCCAGATGTGCTTTTCACCTGGACATGGAACGGCAGGAGCGACCTTGAGACACAGCATATTGCAGGACTGTTGTTCCGTGACCTTCCAATAGCTTTCCACATAGAAAAGGGTATGCCGGTTTCTGCTCTTGTTGAAAGTGCAAAGGAACAGGTGACCTTCGGGATAACCCATGGAAATGTATCTTATGGCATGTATGGTATATATGATACGGATGATATGCTGTGCTTCATCTACCAGGAAGATCTGTACGACATAGAAGATATAGGAATTGCAAACCGTTATTATCCAATCCCATTGCCTGATAAAGGAGCAGACAATATTCTGAATGTGGAGATCAGGGAAAATGCCTGGAGCTCTTCTCTCTTCCTGAACTATGATGCCGGGAAGTACCGGTCATCCAGCATGTCACGATTCTCCGTCCTGTTCCAGAAGGCTTGTCAAATACTTATAAAAAATGGAATAATATAAATATGTTCCGGGCTGAAAAGACACTTGGCATAAGAAAATTCGACTCTCTTCTCTTATCTTCTGTCATTGAATATATTGTGATTATCCTTGTTCTGCTCTCTGACACCATAATCATAGGCAACATAATAGGGGAAGATGGTATATCGGGAATGAACTTGGTTGTTCCTCTGATAGGCGCTGTGAACTTTATCAGCATCATGATTTCAGTAGGGATATCCACTCTCTATTCCCAGGCAATAGGTGCCTTTGACAAAGATAAGGCCAGCCGGGTTTTCGGTATGGGGATACTGCTCTCTTCAGCTGTGGGCATCTTTTGCTGGATTTCCACCACACTGCTTAAAGCACCATATTTTAATTTTTTTGAAGTAGATGCTTTGCTTCGGGAAAAAGGAGAGGCCTATTTCTTCTTTTCCCGGTTTGTCTGGCTTATCCTTCCGGTGCAGCAGCTTTTTGCCGATCTTGTTTACTGCGATGGTGATGGAGATATGTGTGTTGCTGCTACAGTGAGCCAGGTGGTTGGTAACATCTTTTTCTCAATATTTTTCACAATTCGCATAGGTATAGCAGGAGCAAGCCTGGGGACCCTCTGTGGTGTAATACTGGGGCTTATGACCTATTGTCTCCATTTGTTCAGGAAGTCCAGTTCCATGCGGGCAAAATGGTCCTTCGCATGGGACAAGGTGGCGAAAGTTGTCAAATATGGCTTTACCGACAGCAGTATCTTTATGTTCCTCTCCCTGTTCAACTTCATTATCACCAAGTTCATAATCTGGCGCTTTGGAGAAGTCTATATCCCTGTCTTTGTTGTGGTGTGCAGTATTTTTGAGATTATGCTTATCTTCGATGGAATAGGACAGGCACTGAAGAGCCTGCAGATTATATATCAGGAAGAGAATAATACTGTGGCAATCCGCAGCCTTATGACCCATGCATTCAAGGTTGCTTTCATCATGGGGTTTGCCTTGATGGTGCTTTTGCTTGTCTTTGCTCCCTTTATACCACTTGTATTTGATATTACCGATGCCAGGCTTGCCCTTTTGAGCACAAGGGCTGTCCGGATTATGGCCCTTGCCGCAGTACCTATGTCTTTGACCTATCTCCTCACATCATATTATCTGTATCAGGAACACTTTGTGTTCTCTATCCTGGGCACAGCTTTCAGTAATTTTTTCTTCCAGATCCTCATTGCTGTTCCCTGCGGTCTGATATGGGGTCTTGTAGGAGTCTGGGCAGGGATATCGGCAGGAATATTTTTGGGGCTGGGTGTCCTTCTGCTCCTTGTCCTTCTGCGGTATGGGAAAGCTGATTTCCCACTTCTTCTCTTTGACCAGGATAGGGTGATTAAGGATTTCAACTTTGAACTGACTTCTGAGAGCATTGTATCAGTACGCAATAAAGCCAATGCATTTCTGACTGCCAATAATGTCAGTTATAAAAGCATAAATCTGGTGGATCTGGCCATAGAAGAGATTTTCATGCTGGTTCTTGAGATGAACAAGGGGAAACATCTTATGGGGGAGTGCACCATTAGCATCACTGACAGAATTGAGCTGGTTGTCTGGGATGACGGCCAGATATTTGATATAACTGATACTGACCAGCAGGTTACAAGTCTGCGTAAATATGTGGTGGCAAACATAATGCAGTATATCAAGGAAAAGAAGACCATCACTGCCACAGGCCTCAACAGGAATGCCTTCAGCTTTGTTTTCGAAAAATAGGAGTATAGAATGAAGATTTCAAGAGTCAATGCAGCTTTTCACTCAATAGGACAGTTCCAGATAAAACACCGTTATATTATTCTTTTGCTGTTTCTGGTCCTGACTGTCATCTGCTGTACTGGGCTTTCCCATTTCAGGATGGTCAACGGCAGCGAAGGATGGTATGGCAGCGGAGACCAGCTTCAGATAAACAAGGAAAGGTATGAAGCTGTCTTCGGCAACAACCACAACCTGGGAGTTCTGGTTGTTGCAGATGATGTGTTCTCAGAGGAAATCCTGAATGTCATCCAGCGTCTGGGAGACCGGATGCTCAGCGAGGTTCCTTTTGCCGACAAGCTTACCTCTCTGATAGAGGTTGAGATTCCTGTTGGAAATCAGGAAGGCTTTGAGGTGGTGAAACCCTATGAGAAAGGAATTCCCTCTGATCCACAGGCTTTGCGAGAGCGGAAGAATTTCGTACTCCGGGGGACTGAGAAGACAAATGCCCTTATCAACTCCCTTGTGAATGAGAAGGGAACTGAGACATGGGTTACCCTGACCCTTCTGCCCTATGAGGGGGATGCTGATGAGGCGAGCCTTGAGGTAGGCTACGCTTTGGATAAAATCCTGGAGAGCGACGAGTTCAAATCCGATTCTTATAAGCTTTATGGCTGTGGGCAGCCTTACTCTGATGTGCAGGAGGAGATTTACGAATATCCCGATTATATTCTCAGGGTTCTCTTGGGCTTTGCTGTCATGGTGGCCTGTCTTATCATCTTTGTCCGCAGCCTCCTTGGTGTAGTCATCCCCGCCGTTGCTACAGTGGGAGCTATAGCTTCAGTGCTGGGGGGTATGGCATATTTCGGGGTCAAGGCCGACTCAGCTCTTATCACATTGCCTATTCTGCTTGGAATGGCCCTTTCCATAGGATATTCCATTCATTATATCAATATGTTCAAGCTCTTTTTCTACCGCACCGGGAAAAGAAAAGAGTCGGCTGTTAGCACCATAGAGGAATGCGGCTGGTCTGTGTTCTTCACCGTCCTTACTACAGTAGCCTCCCTTATCAGCTTTGCCCTGGTTGATATGCGTCCGGTGGCCTGGGTGGGTAAGACCGCAACCTTGGTGGTGCTTGCTGTTTATGTATATGTCTCTATCCTTATTCCTGTATTCTTCTCCTTTGGGAAGGACAAGGTGCCCAATGCCAAGTATGAGAAAGGGGCCACTGCAGTGGATATGGCTTTCTCCCGTTGGGCCGATACAGTGCTCCGCCGCAGGTGGCTTATCATTCTTATATCCGTGGTGGTGCTGGCAGCCTTTATCCCTGGAATGATGGGCATACAGGTGAAGTTTGACATCCTGGGAATATCTGGAGATAAAATGCCCCATATCAAAAAGATATATGAGCTTATCCGGAAGGATCTGGGAAATATGTACAGCTACTCTGTCATGATCTCTTATGGTGAGGATGATGTTGATATCTTCAAGCAGCCGGAACAGATAGAGAAGCTGGAGGAGCTGGAGACTTTTTTAGGGAATCTCTCCCTGACCAAGAAATCGGGAGATAAGCCTCGTGTCAGCTCTGTCCTGGATATTCTCAAGGAGATGAACCGGGCTTTGAACGAGGGGAGCGACGAGTACTATACTGTGCCTGAGGATGAATATGTGCTGGCCCAGCTTATGGAGCTTTCCAATATAGAGATGCACAAGGATTTCTCGGAATTGATGGATGATGAATATAGGATTGCTACCATAGATGTGGATATGGAGCAGTTCCAGTCCGAAGAGGCGGTTAAGAATGTCAGTGCCATAAATCAGAAGCTGGCAGAGCTTTTCCCCGATGCCCAGTGTTGTATCCTGGGGGATATGATCGAGTTTGCCGAGATGTCTGTCCGGATGGTGAGGGGAGAGATCAAGTCTTTCCTGTTCTCTTTCATCGTAATCGCTGTCATGCTGATTCTTGCCTTCTCAAGCCTGCGCACCGGCCTTATAGGCATGATCCCGAATGTGGCTCCGGTCATACTGATTGCCGGGTTCATGGGCTATTTAGGGTATTATCTTGATTATATAACTATGACAGTCATGCCTATGATCCTCGGTATTGCAGTGGACGACACCATACATCTCACCACACACCTTAAGTACGGCCTTGAGAAATATGGCTCCTACCAGGCGGCTATGGAGGCCTCCTTCCGGGAGATAGGCAAGTCTATGTTCATGACTACAGCTATACTGTGCTCTGTTTTCTTTGTTTATATCATAAGCCCGCTGCATTATATATTTGTCATAGGAATCCTGTGCGTAATAGGACTTGCAGGAGCGCTTCTGGCAGATTATACTATAACACCGGCGCTTTTATATATCATCAAGCCTTTTGGAAAAGAAAAAATAAGGAGTGACAAATGAGAAAAATAACACTGTTTTGTGCAGGTATCCTGATGGCTGTGGCATCATCCCTCTCTGCCCAGAATGCAGATGAGATAGCCAAGGCATCCTATAATCTTCCTGATGGCAACACATCATCATATACCGCAACCCTTACCCTGATAGATAAATCAGGAAAAAGCCGTGTCCGGGAAATTGCCCAGTATAACATGAAGGATGGCACCACCAAGAAAGGGGTTACTGTATTCCGTTCCCCTAAGGATGTGGCAGGTGTAAGCTACCTTTCTTTCGATTATCCTGACAACCCTGACGGTTCTGCAAAAGACAGCGACAGCTGGCTTTATCTGCCTGCCATGAAGAAAGTGCGCCGTGTATCTGGTTCCAGCAAGGACGACGATTTCCAGGGAACAGACTTTACATACGATGATATGGGAGACCGGAGCGTGGGCAAGGATACCTTTGCCATTCTGGGCGAGGATACTGTAGATGGCATTTCCTGCTGGAAACTTGAGTGCACTGCCAAGGACAAGAGTGCAAAGATCAGCCGCCGTGTACTGTGGGTAGGCAAGGATAACTATGTGACCTACAAAGGTGAATACTACGATAAACAGAACAAGCTTTTCAAGACAATGGAATGTCAGGATATAGTGCAGATTGACGGCTACTGGACCACCCAGAAGATGATCATGACCACTCTTACCACAAATCATAAGACAGTTTACGAGATGAAGGATATCCAGTACGATAATGATATTAACCCGGCATTCTTTACAGTAAGTGCTCTGGAACGGGGACAGGTTAAATGAGGTGCCGCTTCTTATTGGCCTTCTTTGTGCTCTTTATTCTGTGCGGCACAGCCTATGCCCAGGAGATGGAGTACAGCGGCAGCTTTATCACACAGGCTGGGGCAGGACTTCCTGATACTCATCACAACAAGGGCGACTTCCTGGTGGGGCAGACCAGTTTTGATTCCACCTTCAAGGTCTATATTGAAGAGAGTATGCTCTATATAAACACCATACTGCTTTATGATGCTCTTGAGGGCCAGAGCTCGAACGGAGCCTCTGCCTTTGTCAGCGATAATAATGATTTTGCCCTGCATCTTAAGGAGGCATACTTCGACTGGCGGGGCGAGAAGCTGGCACTTCGGGTGGGGCGTCAGATATCAGCCTGGGGTAAGGCCGATGATGTGCAGATTGTGGATATCCTGTGTCCGCAGGATGAATCCAGCCTTTATAGCGATTATCAGGATAACAGGCTGGGAATCGATGCAGTCAGGCTTTCGTACATAGGTGAATCTACCCAGACCGATTTCTACTGGATTCCGTTCTTTACCCCCAGCACTTTGCCGCTGGCAGAAGGAAATCCACTTAACGATGTTATGTTCGGCAGCTTTGACAATGCTCCGGGCAGCTATTCCGACTTTGACCGTCCAGATAGAGATCTGTCATCAAGTGAATATGGGGCAAGGTTCAGCGCCTATCTGCCATCCTTCGATTTCTCCCTGTACGGTTTCTACGGCTGGGATGATATGCCTTTCTATACAGCTGATATGAATGGAAAATACAAGCGTATGGCTATGGTGGGTGCCGATGCCGCCATTCCGGCAGGAGACTTTGTGTTCCGTCTGGAGAGTGCCTTTTTCCCGCAGCGGTATATCCAGGCTTCAGAAGGTGGTACCAGACAGCGCAACCAGATTATGGCTTTAGGTGGCGTGGATTGGACACCTGCCGGCGGCTGGACTATCACAGCACAATATGTGGCAGATATAGTCACTGGAAGCGACAGCCCTCTGGACCGGCATACCTATGAACATATAGCTACCTTGAGTGTGGAAAAGCCTTTCCTGAACGAGACTATTTTGCTGTCTGGCTCCTTTGCCATGGATCTGCGCTATTTCTCCACCAACACCGAGCTGGTGATGGAGTATAAGCTGACTGATTCCATCACACTGTCCATGACAGGAGAATTCTATTTTGCAGGACCTGATAAAGATGGTGAATTTGGCAGTTACAAGGATTTAAGCTGCATTATACTGAAGGGAAAATATTCTTTTTGATTTTGATAGGAGATTATAAATGAAAACAAGTTCCAAAATTTTTATCGGTCTATCTGGTCTGCTTTTCATCATTGCAGGTGTTATGTGCCTGGCAAGCCCGCAGGCAACACTTCTTTCACTTGCCTGGCTTTTAGGGTTCTTTACACTTTTCTCTGGTATCGCAACATTGGCTTTCTACTTCGGCATAGCATCTGATTACGATGGCAGTGGCTTTATACTGCTCTCTGCTATTGCAGATATTATAATGGGTATGCTGTTCCTGGGACATCAGATGCTGGTGGCAGCCGCTATTCCATTTGTATTTGCCGCTTGGATCATGGTGGTAGGTGTGCATACTGTGATTCAGGCTTTTGAGTTCAAGAAAGCAGGATTCAGCAACTGGACAGTGCTGCTGATTCTGGGACTCCTTACAGTATTATTTGCGGCTGGCTCTTTTATAGACCCGGCTATCAGTGCAATCAGCATAACATTGCTGGTAGGAGTTGCCCTTATATCCCGTGGCGTAAACCGGTTTGTATTCCTTTCCGGAATCGGACGCCTTTTATAATCACCACCTGAAGTTTATAAACGGGGGATATGCTCTCTTTACTGCAGAGTAGAGGAGGTATCCCCCTATTATTCCTGCCAGATTCTGAATTATATTTCCTGGAATCTCCACCACAGCTGCACCTGCTCCAGCCATCAGGCTGCCAACTGCAAAGTAGCCTCCAGCCATTATTACAGTTCCCACTGTAAACACAATTATTCCAGATGCAATAACAGAGAACCTGTTTTCCCTGCGCAGGAGCAGCCTGAGTATAAGTCCGACTGCCAGCCCCTGCAGACCGTGGATAAGGAATGAGAAGGGTGCCCACTGTGAAAATCCGCTTAATATGTCGGCTATTGCTGTGCCAAGCCCCCCTGCGATGAATGCTGTCATAGGTCCTAAGGAGAGAGCAGTGAAGTAGATGGCCAGGTCGCCCAGATTTATGTAGCCTCTGGTGGGGGCAATCGGGATGCGCACTGCTATGGTCATTACTACAGTCACTGCAGTAAGGATTGCTGCCGAGGCGATTTTGAATGAAATACTTTTATAACCACTTGAATTGTTCATATAGTACCCTCCGCAAAAAATACCTACATTTAAAGTAGGCAATTGAACTATAGGTATTTGGGTGTCATATGTCAATAGTTGTCTTGTTAAAAAATAAAAATTAGTATAATATTGTGTAAAGACATATCACAATACTGATCCGGAAGGGAATCCTGACGGAAAAGGAGAGAAAATGAGTTACAACGCACTATCTGATCACGCAGAGGATTTTATCAATGATGAGGAGATTCTTGAGTCTCTTGATTATGCAGAGAAGCATAAGAGCGACCGAGCCCTCATTGAATCACTGCTGGAGAAGGCTTCAGAATGCCAGGGCCTGGGACATCGGGAGGCTGCAGTGCTCCTTGCCTGCGACCAGCCTGATTTGAACAAGAAGATTGAGGAGCTGGCCAAGGAGATCAAACTGAAATTCTATGGAAACAGAATTGTCATGTTTGCCCCTCTTTACCTGTCCAACTACTGCATTAACGGCTGCAGGTACTGCCCATATCACGGCACCAACAAGCATATTCCAAGGAAAAAGCTGACCCAGGATGAGATCCGGAAAGAGGTCATTGCCCTGCAGGATATGGGACACAAGCGTCTGGCCATCGAGTCTGGAGAGGATCCGGTGAACAACCCTCTGGACTACATCCTTGAGTCTATTGATACCATCTATTCTATAAAACATAAGAACGGTGCCATCCGCCGGGTCAATGTGAACATTGCAGCCACCACTGTGGAGAACTACACAAAGCTTAAGAATGCAGGCATCGGAACCTATATCCTGTTCCAGGAGACCTACAATAAGAAGCGCTATGAGGAGCTGCACCCCTGGGGACCAAAGTCTGACTATGCATATCATACCGAGGCTATGGACCGGGCTATGGATGGCGGCATAGATGATGTGGGCTGCGGTGTCCTCTATGGCCTTGGAACCTATAAGTACGAGTTTGTGGGCCAGCTGATGCATGCAGAGCATCTGGAGGCAGCCAAAGGGTGCGGCCCCCACACTATATCAGTTCCACGGCTCCGTGCCGCCGACGATATAGACCCATCTAAATACCCTGATGCCATCGACGACGAGACCTTTGCCAAGATTGTAGCCTGCATCCGCATTGCGGTTCCTTATACCGGCATGATTGTCTCCACCAGGGAATCCCAGAAATCCAGGGAGCGGGTGCTGGCTCTGGGTGTAAGCCAGATCTCCGGCGGAAGCCGTACCAGCGTCGGCGGCTACTGCGAGGAGGAGCGGCCAGAGGATACCACCCAGTTTGATGTCAGTGACCGCCGTACCCTGGACGAGGTGCTGAACTGGCTTATGAGGCTTGGCTATGTGCCATCCTTCTGTACTGCATGCTATAGGGCAGGACGCACCGGCGACCGGTTTATGAGTCTGGTCAAGTCTGGTCAGATTGCCAACTGCTGCCATCCGAATGCCCTTATGACATTGAAGGAGTATCTGGAGGACTATGCTTCTCCCGAAACCAAGGCAATAGGCGATGCCCTGATAGAGAAGGAGCTTCTGTCTATCCCGAACCTTCTGGTGCGCAAACGGTGTCAGCAGTATCTGCAGAAAGAGGTGAACGGTAAGCGGGACTTCCGCTTTTAAAGAATACAGCCCCGGGAATCCCGGGGTATTTTTTTTTGTTATATTTTTTAATGTTACTTGAAACACATACCCCACTGTTATAAAATTAATATGTGATAACTAAAAACATCTTTTCAAACATCTGCCCTCTGGACCATCGGTATTACCTTGCCAACAGAGCTGTTTTCGACGAGCTGGCAAAATACCTGTCCGAAGAGGCTGTAATCAGGTACTCTGCACTGGCAGAGGCCGCACTGGTAAAGACACATGTCTATCTGAACATGCAACACCCTGAACAGTATTATGCTGCAGTGGATGAGGCAATAAGCAAGGTTTCTCCCGATGAGGTTTATGCCGAGGAGGAGAAAACCCAGCACAACATCAGGGCTTTGGTCAATGTCATCAAGCGGTATATCCCTAAGGAGCTGAGCCCGTATGTCCACCTGGGGGCCACCTCGGTGGATATAATGGACACCTCTGCTTCCATGCGGATCCGCGATGCGGTGCAGAAAGTTATAGTTCCGCTCCTCATCGAGGTGGAGGAGCTTCTTATAAAGATTGCAGCCGACCACGCTGCAACCCCCCAGGTGGGCCGCACCCACGGCCAGCATGCTGTCCCTATAACTCTGGGCTTTGCATTCTCTGAATATGTATCCAGGCTTGGCAAGTCCATAATCGAGATAGAAAAGCGTTCCCACAACCTGCGTGGCAAGCTGGCCGGGGCAGTAGGGGCATACAACTCCACCAGCCTTATGGTTAAAGACCCCGAGGCTATGGAGAAAAAGTACCTTGAGTTCCTGGGTCTTGAGCCTTCGGAGCACTCCACACAGCTGGTGGAGCCTGAGTATCAGCTGCGGCTGCTGCTCGAGATAAACACAGCATTCGGCATAATCGCAAACCTGGCCGACGACATGCGTAACCTCCAGCGCTCCGAGATTTCCGAAATCCGCGAGATGTTCACATCCACCCAGGTGGGCTCATCAACCATGCCGCAGAAGCGTAACCCTTGGAACAGCGAGCACGTAAAAAGCCAGTGGAAGGCATTTGCGCCGCGTATCATGACCTTCTTCATGGATCAGATATCAGACCATCAGCGGGACCTGACCAACTCAGCATCCCAGCGTTTTATAACCGACTATCTGGCTGGATTCAGCGCAGCTGTAAACCGGCTTAAGAAGGTGCTTTCTTCCCTCCATGTGGACAAGGAACGCCTTATGAGAAACCTCTCTTTCACAGGAGACCTGGTCCTGGCCGAGGCTGCCTACATACTCCTTTCCTGCGGCGGCGAGAGCGATGCCCACGAGATAATCCGCAAGATTACCCTGGAAAGCGAGAAAACAGGCGAGCGAATGTGCACAATCCTTAAACAGAATGACAAAATCTGGAACACAATCAAGACCCAGATGGAAAGGACTATCGGCATAGAGCCAGAGGAGTTCTTCAGCCATCCGGAGCTTTACCGCGGTCTTGCCTCCCAGAAGGCAGAAAAGCTTGCAGCCAAGTACAAGGCAGAGATGGAGAAACTTAAGAAATGAATATTGTAGTTATCGGAGCCCAGTGGGGCGATGAAGGCAAGGGAAAGATCGTAGACTACCTGGCAGGCGAATCTGCTGTAGTAACACGCTTCTCGGGCGGTGCCAACGCAGGCCATACCATAGTCAGCGACGGCATAACATACAAGCTGCATCTGGTTCCATCAGGCATTGTATACCCCGATAAAACTGTAATACTTGGAACTGGCATGGTCATAGACCTGGAATCTCTCTTTTCAGAGCTCAAGACTCTGGAGGAGCAGGGAATAAACTGGAGAGGGCGTGTCCTTATCTCGGACCGGGCCCACCTGGTGTTCCCCACCTATAAGGCTATGGATCTTGAGATGGAAAAGAAGCGGCGCCACCCCATAGGGACCACAGGGCGTGGAATCGGCATAGCCTATGCCCAGAAGGCAGACCGCGACGGTGTGCGCTCAGGCGATGTATTCAACCCAGATGTCTGGAACCGCCTGAGCGAAGAAGAAAAAGCTTTTATTACCCCATATATGGAAGACCTTAAAACCATGCTTGTGGACCTGGTCTCCTACATGGCTGCCCATAAGGAAGAAAACAAACTGTTCGAAGGGGCTCAGGGAGCACTCTTGGACATCGATACTGGAACTTATCCATATGTTTCATCCGGCTACTCCATAGCTTCCGGTGCCTGTGCTGGCGGCGGTATAGGAGCCCTGGATATAGATGCAGTCTACGCCGTGTTCAAGGCTTATTCCACCCGTGTGGGCAATGGACCTTTCCCCACCGAGTTTGACCATGATGCAGAAGGTGAGCTTGAGAATAAAGTCCGGGTGACAGGCCGTGAGTTCGGTGTTACTACCGGTCGGCCCCGCAGATGCGGCTACCTTGACCTGGTGGCTCTTAAATATTCTTGCCGTGTCAACTCCATAAGCGATCTGGTTCTTACCCACCTGGACATCTACGACGATATGGAAGAGATCAAGGTATGCACTGCCTACGAGATTGATGGCAAGGTTGTCTCCGATTTCCCTGCCCGTGTCGATATGCTTGAGAATGCAAAACCAATCTACCAGACTTTCAAGGGCTGGAAAAAGAATATAGGGGGCACCAAGAAGTTCGAGGACCTTCCGCAGAAGGCCAGGGAGTATGTGGAGTTCATAGAGAAGTACACAGAGACCCCGATTTCCATCATCTCGGTCGGCTACGAAAGAGATGACACCATGATAAGAAAACCGGTATGGACAAGATAATAGTTCTTGACTTCGGAAGCCAGTATAACCAGCTTATTGCCCGCCGTATCCGTGAATTCGGGGTTTATAGCGAGCTCCATCCAGGCGACATAGCTCTTTCTGCAATACAGGCCATGGGCGATGTAAAGGGCATAGTCTTCTCGGGCGGTCCCAACAGCGTCTACGACCCCAATGCTCCCAAGTGCGACCCTGCCATATACACAGCAGGTATCCCAATCTTAGGTATATGCTACGGCATGCAGATGATCCACCATATGCTGGGAGGAAGTGTAAAGAGCGCAGATAAGCGGGAATACGGCAGGGCAGAAATAGAATGCAACAGCTCTGTTCTATTTGACAGGCTCCCTATGAGCCAGGTTGTGTGGATGAGTCACGGCGACCAGGTCGCAGAACTGGCAGAAGGCTTCAAGGCCATAGCCTCAAGCGCAACCTGCCCGAATGCGGCCAGTGTAAACGAGGAAAAAAAGATTTACACCCTTCAGTTCCACCCCGAGGTCCGTAACTCCGAGCACGGCCTTGAGATTCTTAGGAACTTTGTTTTCAAGGTGTGCAAGGCCAAGGCCGACTGGACCATGAAGGACTTTATACAGCATCAGATAGAGGAGATAAGGGCCAAAGTAGGCTCTGACAAAGTGCTTCTGGGTCTTTCAGGCGGCGTGGATTCCTCTGTAGTGGCAGCCCTCCTTAACAAGGCTATCGGCAAGAATCTCTACTGCATGTTCATAGACCACGGACTGCTCCGAAAAGGCGAGGCCGAATCTGTAATGGAGACTTTCTCTAAAAATATGGATTTGAACCTTATAAAGATAGATGCATCAGAGCGCTTCTTGGATAAGCTCAAAGGTGTATCAGACCCCGAGGCTAAGCGCAAGGTTATAGGAGGGGAGTTCATCTACACCTTCCGGGACGAGGTTGCCAAGCTTCTTAAAGGTACAGACATCAAGTGGCTGGCCCAGGGAACCCTCTATACCGACGTGATAGAGAGCGGCACCAAGACAGCCCAGACTATAAAAAGCCACCACAATGTGGGCGGCCTGCCCAAGGATATGAACTTTAAGCTCCTTGAGCCCCTGAACCGCCTGTTCAAGGACGAGGTGCGGGCCCTCGGGACAGCCCTGGGGCTGCCCGAACCGATGGTGTGGCGACAGCCCTTCCCGGGGCCGGGACTGGGTGTGCGCGTGCTGGGCGAGATAACAGCAGAAAAACTTGCTATAGTGCGGGAAAGCGATGCCATACTTAGGGAAGAAATCCGCAAGGCAGGGCTCCAGAGGGAGATATGGCAGTATCTCACATGCCTGCGCGACATACATTCTGTAGGGGTTATGGGTGACCAGCGCACCTACGACTACACTGTGGTGGTAAGGGCTGTCACCTCCATCGACGGCATGACTGCCGACTGGGCCCGCATTCCCTACGATGTTCTTGACCGCATCTCCACCCGTATTGTCAACGAGGTGGCGCACGTTAACAGAGTGGCCCTGGATATCACCTCAAAGCCGCCTGCAACCATAGAGTGGGAGTAAGATGAGCTATCTTAAATTCGTCTGATAGATGATATATTCATTAAGTTGACAATAGGATTGGTTTAATAAGATATTATTCTTTTTATAGTTGTTATCTGAATATTGATTTTTCATAAATAGCTAAACTATTATATTGCAATTTTAGACCAATATGGTACAATTTTTATACCTTTATATTCATATTGGAACGATAATGTCTGAGTTTTTTGTGAATGACAAATACAGATTTTTAAAATGTATGGCAAGTCAACAAATTCATGTTGGTAGTAATCAAGTCATTAAATTATTTCAACAGGGGATTGCAGATATTTTGCATTTCATAAAGACAAAGGTAAATGCAATTATATGTGAATTAGAAGCTAATGGCTATATTATCCAGCTTAGTATACGCAGGAAGTATTTTCTTGCGAAGAAAGCAATGCCGAGCTAAGAGAAATTTGTAGTCAGGAGGTTGTAAAATGGACGTTAATACAATGCCTTTAGAAGCAGAGACTAGGGTGCTTATTGATCAAAACCTTAAAAATCTTGGTTGGAAATTAACGGGTAAAAATCAAAATGTTTATTACGAACAACCAAAATCAGCAGCGGAAAAGAAAAAACTTGCTGGGAAACGTCCTGATTATGTCCTTTATTCTAAAGAAAGTGATCGTCCTCTTATTGTAATTGAGGCAAAGAGAAAGGGATCACGAATCGACACCGCATTGGAACAAGGAATTGATTATGCACGTATAATAAATGCACCTCTTGTTTTTGCAACAGATGGTGTATATTGCAGAGCCTTTCATACATACGCCAACCGCCCTCCTATTCTGAATGGTGAAGAGATTGATGAGTTTATCCGTGAAGCGCTTGCTCTACGTTATCTGACGTCCTATGAAGTCAATACCGTCAGCCCTAAAGTCCAATATGACCGCAAGGAACTTATTCGCATTTTCGATGAAGCCAACAATATGCTGCGTGGAGAAGGCCTCCGTGCAGGTATTGAACGTTTCGGCGAATTTGCGAACATCCTGTTTCTGAAACTTATTAGCGAAAGTGAACAAATTAAACGTGAAAGCGGTATTCAGACCAAGTTTGATATTGCCTGTAGCTGGGATAGTATTAAACAGATTCCCTCGTCTACCCGTATTGAGTATATTAACAAGACTGTTTATGATAAGCTGAATGCGCTGTATAGCACTGATATTTTCACTCCTTTACAGATTCGTGATCCAAGCATTCTGAAGGAAATAATGGATAAGCTAGATCCTCTCATGTTAACGGACGTTGATAGTGATGTTAAGGGTGATGCTTTCGAGTATTTCTTGAAGGCTTCGACGTCTACCAAGAATGATCTTGGCGAATACTTTACACCTCGCCATATCGTAAAAACTATGGTTCGCCTAGTTAATCCTCAAATTGGTGAAACCGTATATGATCCTTTTTGCGGAACCGGTGGTTTCTTGATCGAAAGCTTCCGTTATATTTTCAATAACATGGCGAGAACGGAAGCCAACCTCAAAAAACTGCGCGAGAGCACGGTTTATGGCAATGAGATTACAAATACTGCTCGTATTACAAAAATGAATATGATTTTGGCTGGCGACGGTCACAGCAACATTAAGATGAAAGACAGCCTTGCCAATCCGATTGACGGCACTACAACTTATACAGATGTAAACGGTGTTGTTCATCACAATGGCTATGATATTGTGCTGGCAAACATGCCGTATTCTCAGAAGACTAAGCACGGTGGTCTTTACGATCTGCCGAGTACCAATGGCGACAGTATCTGTGTGCAGCACTGTATGAAAGCAATTAACAGTGCTTCTGAAAACGGACGAATGGCGCTGGTTGTTCCTGAGGGCTTTCTATTCCGCAAGGATTTGACAAAAACTCGGGAATACCTGCTGGATCATTGCCAGTTGCAAAGTATCATTTCGCTGCCGCAGGGTGTGTTTTTGCCGTATACGGGAGTTAAAACGGATATTATTTACGCTACGAAGGTCAATCAAAAGATCAAGGCCGCAGAAAAGAAAAAGGATTTCTGGTATTTTGACGTTAAGAGCGATGGATATACATTGGACAATCACCGGCGTAAACTTGAGACGCCAAGCGATTTGAGCAAATATGAAGAATATCGCAAGCTGGATAAAGATCAGGCTGCCGATATGATGAGGGTAGGATTTGAGATTATCCCGCTTGATAAAGTGCAGCGAAATTCGTTTATTCTCGTGGGAAGTAGATACAGGGAAAAGCGTTCAGTTAGCTCGAATGTAGATTATGAATGGTTTCCGCTGAAAGGTTTATGTGAAATTACTTCTGGACAATCGCCAAGCGGAACTAACTACAATAAAGAGGGAAATGGTTTGCCATTCTATCAAGGCAACATAAATTTTGGAAGCATTTCTCTTGAAGAGCCATCTTTATGGACATCGGAAATCACCAAAGAAGCGTATGATGGGGATATTTTATTATCAGTTAGAGCACCTGTTGGAGAAGTCAATATATGCAATAGACACATTTGCATAGGAAGAGGCCTTGCTTCTTTAAGACCTTCGCCAAGGCTCAACAACCGTTTTTTATACTATATGCTTAAACATCAAGGAGGTAATCTATTAAAACAGCGATCCATGGGAAGCACTTTTGAGTCAATAACAAAAAAAGATATTGAAGATTTATACATTCCACTTCCTCCCATTGAAGAACAACTAAGAATAGCGTCTGAGCTTGATAGTTATCAGCAGATTATAAATGGAGCACGAGAGATATTGTCTAACTATAGCCCGAAAATTGTTTGTAAATCAGACAATTATCGAGCGTTAAATGAAATAGTAGCGTTTAAACCATCAAAAGCTGAAATAAAGGATTTACCTGGAGAAACTAAAGTCTCGTTTGTCCCGATGGCGATAATTAACACTTTTGATGCATCTTTTACATCTTCTGAAATTCGGGATCTTCAAGATGTATCTACCGGCTATACGTACTTTTGCGACAATGATGTTTTGCTTGCAAAAATTACGCCTTGTTTTGAGAATGGCAAAGCTGGAATTGCTCGTAATCTTAAGAATGGGATTGGCTTTGGATCAACAGAATTCATTGTAATTCGCCCGGATACGTCTGTTGTTGAGCCTGAGTGGATTTTCTATCACATCAATACTCGTGAATTTATTGATGGGGGAAAATCATTTATGACAGGCACAGCCGGGCAACAGAGAATTGATCTTAACTATGTTAAGCAGTATAAGATTCCTGTCCCGTCTCTGGAAGAACAAAGAAAAGTACTTGACGGTATTCATCGTGAGCAGGATTTAATTGCGCCATCGAAGGAAATCATCAATACATTTAGCGAGAAAATTGCATCTAGGATCAAAGAAATATGGGGTGAGTAATGGTGCCGGATGCTGTTGATTATACAGAAGTACCACATTTACAAGAGATTTTGAGCTATCTGCCGATTAACCCGGAAGATGAAGAAGATATAGTAAATTACGTACAAAATATTACGAACCTCATTGCAGTAAACTATAGGTACGGGCAGTACCAGTTTGCTTATTTCGGCGTCCATCTGTTATACATGACGTATATATACTGTACAGCATGGAAAATCGGGAAAATTGAACCGGGACGTTATAAAGATGCTATCGTTTTCGCTCGCTCATACAATGGTAGAGAACGGGACCTCAAAATTGAGGAAGCGGACTCCGTTTTTGCATATAGTCTGATGCCGGAGAAAGATATCGCAAAGCTGTTCAAAATTATAGAATTGGATAAATCCCAGATTTCTCAGGTCGGCAATCTCGTTGACACGAGAAATGAGATGGCTCATGCCTCCGGTAAATTTGAGATCCTTACGGAAGAAATCTTCGATGCAAAAGTGAGCAGCATTCTTTCATCCATGGACATAATTCATAGATGTATGACGAGGTTGATTCGAACATGGTATAGCCAGATCCTATTAAGGTTTTGTAAAGGTGAATATGAAGGATACGAGGATCCGAAAGATTTTATAGCCGAGCAAATGATTCAGACATATAAGCTCTCCATAAATGAATTACTACTTTGCAACGAGATGAGTGTAAGCAGTCTGATAACGGAGCATCGGGGTTATAAAGTAAAGTTAAAAGCATTTAAAAAAACAGTTGAAGAGTATTGTCAAGAGATGGAATTTGTTTGACATTTATTAATATAATGTTATTAACTCCAATTATTCAGCAACCATAGAGTGGGAGTAAACTATGAACTATCTTAAATTTGGAAACGGTGCAAAAACCTTGGTTCTTATCCCTGGGCTCAGCGTCCAGAGCGTCCTTCTTATGGGCGATGCCGTAGCCCGCGATTATAAGTTTTTTACAGATGACTATACTGTTTATCTGATTGACCGCAGGGAAGATGTTCCGCCAGTATACCCGGTGGCAGATATGGCCAGGGACACGGCAGAGAAAATGAAGGAGCTGGGGCTTAATGATGTATGTCTTTTCGGTGCTTCCCAGGGTGGCATGATCTCTATGCTGATTGCAGCCTGGTATCCTGAGCTGGTGCACAAGCTGGTGCTTGCATCCTCTGCCGCCAGGATCTCAGAGCTTGGGAACAGTGTCATCCGGGGTTGGATATCCTTGGCAGAGAAGAAAGATGGCCCGGCTCTTTATCTCGATTTCCTTAAGAAAGTCTATCCATCATATATGTTTGACACATATAAGGATGCCTTTATTGCCGCAGGAAACAGTGTTACTTCCGAGGAACTTGAGCGGTTCATCATCATTGCCAAGGGGGCAGAGAATTTCGATGCCCGCTCTGAGCTTTCAAAGATAAAATGCCCTGTGCTGGTTACAGGAAGCGAAGACGATGCAGTGCTTGGGCCTGAGCCATCAAGGGAGATTGCACGCCTTTTGGACTGTCAGATTCATATGTACAAAGACTACGGCCACGACTGCTACGACACAGCCCCTGACTATAAAGAGATAATATTCAAGTTCTTTAATGATTAGAGTCTTTCGTCCAACTTGTTGACAAATATAATTATATATTTAAACATTTGATAGAGACTTAATAATAATTATTTAGGAGTAATAATTATATGGAACAATTTTTACAACCAGAAGAGTATAGTTTAGATAATATTTTCAAAGGTAAATATATAATTCCTGTTTATCAAAGACCATATAATTGGGGAGAAACTCAAGTCAAACAATTACTTTTAGATATTGATGAAGCTTATGAACATTATCAAAAATTTCAGGATAATAATGCAGATGATAATATTTTATTTGCTGGAACAATTTTTATAAAAACAGAATTAAATTATCGAAATGAATATACTGAATATACTGTTGTAGACGGTCAGCAACGAATTACAACTTTAACATTATTGTTAATGGCAATTCTTAATTTTTTGTTCAAAGAAAATTCTGAAGACGATATTGTTGGTGAAATTAGAAATTATTTATGGAAGAAGGAAGGCAGAAAAAATAATAAAGAAAAACAGGTTTTAACATTAGGTAACATTGATAAAGAAACCCTTTCAAAACTATTTGATGAGTTATATTCAAAGAATGATATAGTAAAATATGCTCTTGATATAATTGAAACATCAGAAAATAAAGTAGAAATTAATTTATTAAATAATTTTTTATTAATTAATGAACATCTGTCTAAGATGAAAACGGAGGAAAAATATCTAAATTATGTAGATTTTATTAAAAATAATATAAGGGTAATTTCTATAAAAATAAATACAAATATGGTTAAGTTGTTTAGCATATTTGAATCTATAAATAGTAAAGGGAAACCACTTGATCAGATTGATTTGATAAAAAGTTATATTTTTCAAAATCTTAATCATGCTGATTACGATGAATATCTTGAAAAATGGGGAACATTAATTGAAAAAACAAATGATAATTTAGGTGATTATTTTACGACTTATATTAGAGCAAATATTACATACTATAGAAGTGCAATTAAACAAGAATATTTTAAATCTTTGGCTGAGGGAAGGTTAAGGGATTACTTTAATAAAAATAGTCTTGGAGACATATTAAAAGAATTTATTAATGATATGTTAAAACAGGTGAGATATTATAATATGTTATCTGATTTTAACGCATTAGAAAAAGCAGGTGTTTCAGATAAATCTATAGCTATATTAAGGATGAACAACATTGCAAAGTATAATCATACTGAACCACTTTTCTTTAAGTTGCTTTCAATGCGAGGCCAGAGAATTTCAGAAGAATATTTTGATACTATTATTGATTATGCATTTAGATTTATTTTGACTTTCCAAACAATTAGTTCAAGAGAAAGTAAACGTACTATTGCAATTTTCTCTGATGTCCAGAATGAAATTTATTCTATATCCCAATCTAAAGATGATAATAGTTCTATTGATGAGCATACAGTTGAAAATATTAAATATATTTTTGATAAAGTAATATATGAAAACGATATTAAAAATTCGATTTTACGTAATAGTATAAGAAATACTATGTCATATAAGAAAAATAAAAATGTCGTTAAATTTATTCTTGCATATTTGTTAGAGACTGATTCTACTGGTAAAGTTGATTACCTAAAACTTAATTCAATTCTAAAATTAGGAAATAATATTCATGTTGATCATATCCTGCCTCAGAATCCTCAACGTGATAATGATGATTTTAAGTATTATAAGGATGATGATTTTATTATCCTCAAAAAAGGACAGGACTTTACAGAGGATAAAACACAAGAGAGAGTACCACTTGATGATTTTCTTGATAACTATTTACACAAACTTGGAAATCTGAGACTTGAATGGGCAAATGATAATATTAAAAAGAATAATCATCTAATTAAGCTGGAAGAATTTAACTATCTTTTTAATACAAATAGTAATATAAATAATAGAGAAAAAGAACTGATTGATAAGATTATTGCATCCAATTTGCTTGTTAGCATAGATAATTATTCTTTTAGTCCAAGTAAAATTAAAGTAAAACGACAAACTGAAGTAACATATTTAAATTATGAAAAAATAGTTAATAAAAAGTATAGGCCAATTGGTTTTTCATTGTTTGGTGATAATTTCCATTTGACAAAATACACATATAAACAACTACTCGTTGATATATTTGATGAATTGTATTCGCTTGAAAAGGAAAGATTT
>Ga0079305_1001241_pt1 | contig 36733 bp, 29 predicted proteins | sample LMS_cellobiose_e_FD_79183 | JGI IMG/M metagenome (GOLD analysis project Ga0079305, IMG submission 79183) | Rumen-fistulated moose microbial communities from Alaska, USA - LMS_cellobiose_enrichment | ecosystem: Host-associated > Mammals > Digestive system > Stomach > Rumen fluid ... | reverse complement strand
GCTTCTGTGGCAAACCGGCCTTGAGGCCGGATTTGCCGCCGCGTTTCTCCCTCGCGCCGCAAAAGGCGGCGGCGCGTTCCCTGCGGGAACCGGGAGAAAAGCGCGTCTGTGCGACGCCGAAAGCGTATTTGGTCCGCCATGGGGGCGTGGCCGACGGCAGAATTTGGTGTGCGCCGGCTTGCGCGGCGCGTGCGAGTGTGCTATAATGTACACATACCGTTCGTTATACGAAAGCGATGGATCCCATGCAGATCGTCTTCTTCCTTATCGGCGCGGCTGCCCTCGCCTCCGCCGCCCTGCTGATCGGCGGACGCACCGCCTGCGCGCGGCGCGCCGCCGGCTGGATCGCCGCCGTCCTGACCGCTGCCGGTGCGGCGTCGCTCGTCGCCGCGCTCCTGCGCGCGCACCGCGCTGCGGCCGCCGCAGATCCCGAGACCGCCGCCTGGGGCGGCGATATGCTCGCCGTCTGGTTCCGCGCCGCCGGTATCTTCACCGCCGTCGTCGGCGGCGCCGTATTCCTTGCTGCCCTGACCCGCCACGCCCGCCGCCGCACCCGCTGGATCGTCGCCGCCGCGGCCTCCGTCCTTCTCCTGCTCGGCGGCGCCGCCTACGCCGTCCTCTGCGCCGCCGACGCCATCGACCTCGTCACGCCCGTACACCTTTTCACGCTCGGCTGCGCCGGCCTCGTCAACGCCGGGCTCGCCGTCGACGGCTTCTCCCCGCCGCCGGAGGAAAAAACAAAACCGGCGGCAAAAAAACGCCGCCGCTGAGCTGTCATATTTTCAATTGAATTCCGTTCTGTAACGTGAAAGGAGTCCGCGATGGAAGACCGCGAGATCCTTGCCCTGCTGCTCGCGCGCTCGGAGCGCGCGCTCGACGCGCTGCGCACGCAGTACGGGCGCCTCTGCCGCCGGATCGCCATGAACATCCTGCACAGCGAGCCGGACGCCGAGGAGTGCGAGAACGATACCTATCTCGCCGTTTGGAATACCGTGCCGCCGGCCGAGCCGGATCCGCTGACGCCCTACGTCGGGCGCATCGCGCGGAATCTCGCGCTCGACCGCTACCGCTACAACCGCGCCGCCCGGCGCTACGCCGGGGAGGACGCGCCGCTTGATGAGCTAGCCGAGGTCGTCACCGATTCGGAGACGCCGGAGACAGAGGCAGAGCGCGCCGCGCTGGCCGCGGCGATCAACCGTTTTCTCGCCTCGCTGAAGACGGAGGAGCGGCGGCTTTTCGTGCGCCGCTACTGGTACGGTGACCGCGTGGACGACATCGCATCGTCGCTCGGCATGACGGCGAACACCGCCTCGGTGCGGCTGCACCGTGTGCGCGCGCGCCTGCGCGATTTTCTGGGAAAGGAGGGCTTCGACCTCTGACGGGGGACGAACAATCGAAATGAAACGGGATTTTTTGATGCGCGCCATTGGCGACATCGACGACGCCTATCTGGCCGAGGCGGATCCGGCACAGCTTTTGTCTGCTCCGCAGACTGCGTCCGCGCCGCGCCGCCGCGCCTTTCACGCCGCGCGCTGGGGCGCGCTGGCGGCGGGGGTATGCCTGCTTTTGCTCCTCCCGCTTGTGTGGCGCTTCGTCGGCCGCGGCGGCATGACGGCCAAGGAGGACGTGTCCTTTGCGCCTGCGGCGGACGGATTCCGGGACGGCGAGGCGCTCTCGGGCGCACAGCCCGCGGAGACGACGGCAGCGGCCGCTCTTACAACTGCCCCCACAACCACCGCGGCGGCGGCGGAAACATCCGGCGCGCCCTCCACAACCGTCTATTATCCCGAGGCGACGGGCGCGCCGACCACCACCCGGGCGCCCGTCACCACCACGGCGCCGATCACTACCACCGCGCCGTTTGCCACCGATGCTCCGGTCACGACGGCTGTTCCCACGTATTATGCGCCGCCCGCCGTCGGCACCTACGTCTGGGAGACGCCGGAGGGCGAGGGAATGAAATCGACCGTCACGCTGACGGAGGATGGGCATTTCACCTTCCTCTTCCCGGCGGAGGGCAGCTCTGTCGGCACCGGAAGCTGTTCGCATGCGGAGGACGTCCTCACGCTGACGGCGATCGACGGGCGCGTCTGGTATTTCGCCGTCGAGGAGGGCGCGCTGCGCTACCTCGCCCACGCCTCGGACAAAACCTGGACCGCGGCGCTTCCGGACGACGCGCGCTTCATTCTGCAGTAAGAAAAAATCACAGGCCTACGGCCTGTGATTTTTTCTCAGATTTCGAAGCTTTCGCCGTCCTCGACGGCGTGGACCGGCACGCCGAGCGAGAGCGTTTTCTCCGCTTCGCGGATCGCGGCCATGTTTTCCTCGTAATTGCGGAAGACGTGGTTGAAGAGCACGCGCTTTGTCGGGCAGGCGGCGACGATCGGGAAGATCACGTCGTGGTTGAAGTGCGCCATCTCGCAGACGATGGCGTCCGACGGCTCGGCTTTGGCGATCTCGGGAAAATCGGCCGCGTCGCCGCCGTGCAGATCGCCGGTCATGATGAGGCGTTTGCCGTCGGCGGCGTCGAGGACGTAGGCGAAGGTCGGGCGGCCGACGCCCTCCATATGGCGGGTGCGGAAGGCGCTGACGGTGAGGTTGTCGTCGGAGTAGACGACGCCCTCCTGCACGAGGCGGAAGCGGAGGCGGCTGTCGTCGAAGCGTTCGTCCATCACGCGCACCGCCTCGCGGAAGGCGTCGATGCCGATCTGCTCCGGCAGGAAGATCTCATAGGAGGAGGTCTTGAATTTCCAGTTCGAGAGGCTGATGAAGCCGAGGAGACCGGCGGTGTGGTCGGAGTGCATATGGGTGGCGAAGACGGCGCGGATCTTTTCGTAAGGGATGCCGCGGCGGATGAGGAGATCGCCGACGGGCGCCCCGCCGTCGATGAGATAGGCGGCGTCGCCGATCTCGACGAGGGCGGCGGAGCAGAAGCGGGTCGTCATGGGGACGCCGTGGCTTGTGCCGAGGAACGTGAGTTTCATGGGGAGGAACCATCCTTTCCTGTAATTCTGATTCATACCGCCGCACGAGACGGCGTGTGATGGCTTATGATACCGCTGAAGCGTTGAGCGGGTTTGGGTGCGGGCTTTGCCCGCCGCGGGGGCTCTGCCCCCGCATCCCCCGCGCGCCCCCCTGCCCCCGGGCGCGTCCCCCGCCCCAAGAACGGGACACTGTGCGCTGCCGCAGAGGGAATAGGCCATGATTCAGGCATTCGTTTGCACGAAGCCGGGGAGGGGGAATTTTGACCTACAGCTGAACAAAACGGCGTGTGATGGCATACGGTTTCGCTGATGCAGTGAGCGGGCCTGGGTGCGGCACTGCCGCCGCGCCGATGCTGGCCCCCTATCCGGCCGCTTCGCGGCCACCTTCCCCCCGCGTCTGACGCGGGGGGAAGGAATTATTAGAATTTCCTGTGGGGGCTTTGCCCCCACACCCCCGGTGTTCGCCGCACGAGACGGTGTGTGATGGCTGACTGTTTCGCTGAAGCGTTGAGCGAGCCTGGGGGCGGCACTGCCGCCGATGCTGGTCCCCTATCCGGCCGCTTCGCGGCCACCTTCCCCCCGCGTCTGACGCGGGGGGGAAGGAATTATTAGAATTTCCTGTGGGGGCTTTGCCCCCACACCCCCGGTGTTCGCCGCACGAGACGGTGTGTGCTGGCTTACGTTTCGCTGATGCGTTGAGCGGGCGTGGGTGCGGCACTGCCGCCGATGCTGGCCCCCTATCCGTCCGCTTCGCGGCCACCTTCCCCCCGCGTCGGACGCGGGGGGAAGGTATTATTAGAATTTCCTGTGGGGGCTTTGCCCCCACACCCCCGGGCGGCTGACGGAATTATGCGGCGTGTGCTGGCTTACGATTTCGCTGATGCGTCGAGCGGGTTTGGGTGCGGGCTTTGCCCGCCGCTGCCGCATGAGCGGGTCAAAAGGAGGTTATGCGTGCGGCTGCACGGCGCCGTTCGGCGCAAAAATCGTCATCGCCACGCCGGTGTCCTGTACGAGGATCTCTGCCGGAAGACGCGAGACGTGCACCGTCATGTAAATGTCTCCTGCCGCGCCGCCGACGTTCACGATCTGCAGCGCGTAGATCACCCAGAACCAGCCGTCCGGCACAAGCACCTGCAGCACGGCGAAGATCACGCCCCACACCACGACCGGCGCCATCGCAATGATCCGGTAGTCGCGGCGGCAGAAGTACGCGTCGCTGCCCGCGAAGGCGTACAGTCCGGTAAAGCCGTAGCGCACCTTCGCCCGGCTGAAGCGGCGCATGCAGATCCCGTGTACCGCCTCATGCAGGATCAGGTACACGATGCTGCCGACGAAAAACACGGCCAGCCGCAGGATCAGCGAGCCGAACGATCCGCTTTCAAACGCCTCGTCGAGGGCGTCCATGTACCGCAGCGGGCGGATCCACTCGCCGATCAGGAACAGCACGACCCCGATCGCGAGCGAGAGCCCGTTCACGAGAAGCGCCTTCTTTTTGTCCTTCTGCAAATCGACCTTTTCCAGCACCCCGTATTCCTCGGGGAGCGAATTCTGCGTGTGCATTGTCTGTTTCTCCTATTGTTATAAATATCTCCTGGGGGCTTTTGTGGTAAGCCGGCCGCTGAGCCTGCCTGCCGCCGCACGAGACGACGTGTGCTGGCATACGGTTTCGCTGATGCAGTGAGCGGGCCTGGGTGCGGCACTGCCGCCGCCGCACGAGACGACGTGTGCTGGCATACGGTTTCGCTGATGCATTGAGCGGGCGTGGGTGCGGCACTGCCGCCGCCGCACGAGGCGGCGTGTGCTGGCTTACGTTTCGCTGATGCAGTGAGCGGGTTTGGGTGCGGGCTTTGCCCGCCGCGGGAAGGCCGCGTAGCGGTGCCGGATGTTCAGATCCTCGGGCATGTCGAGCCCGTGCGAGCCGCAGCCGCCGTCGATCTCGTGACAGCCGTGATCCATCGCAAAGCCGAGGAGCGTGTTGTGCTGCGTCCAGTGCGTGCGGATCAGCGCGGCCAGCGTCGCAAAGGCGCGCGCGTTCGCGCGGCCCTCGGCCAGCGTGATCGGCGCCTCGGGACCATTTTTGTGCATCGTCGCGTCGTAGTTGCCGTTGTAGACGGCGATGAAATCGTATTCGTCGCGCAGGATCAGCTCGGCGGCGCAGGCGTTGATCTCCGCGATCGTCTCAAAATGGAAGTAATCCATCTTCCTCTCGAGGAAGATCTTGCCCATGCTGCACTGCGTGTCGGCGATGATGACCGGCCGCCTGCCCGCGCGCAGCAGCGCGTCGTAGATCGTATCGATGCGGATCACCGGCTTTTCATACTTGCGGATGCCGTGCACCGCCGGCTGCGCGCCGGTGTACATCGTGCCGAAGCATACCGGCGTCACCGACGGCATCACCGTCTGCATCGGCAGCGCGAGCGGCGCGATGGCGTTCACCTCAGCGAAGAATTCCGGATATTTGTCCATGATCCACATGGCCACGGCGTCGGGATTGTACATCACAACGCGGTCGGCGTGTCCGCCGCCGAAGGCGTCGCGCGCGAAGCGCACGAGCGTCTCGTTGGCCGGCGCGGCCTCGCGCGGCGGTTCAATGCCCATCACCGCGCACAGCGCGGCGCACAGCGTATCCAGAGAGACGGGATTCAGTTCGTTTTCCATATGTTTCCTCATTGAACGATCGATTTGGGGAGCGCACGGTCAGGCGTGCGCCGCATTCGGTATTATTGTAGCATCTTTGCGGCGAAAGGTCAAGCGGGACTTGCCAAAGCGCGCGATTTGTGGTATGATAAACATACGATAACCGCCCGAAAGGATCCGTATGATCGCCGTCTCCCATCTCACCTTCGCCTATCGGAGAACGCCGGTGTTCTCCGACGTGTGCTTCACCGTGGCGCCCGGGGAATGCCTCGTGCTCGCCGGCGCCAACGGCTGCGGCAAGAGCACGCTGCTTTCGCTGCTGGCCGGCGCGCGCCGGCCGCGATCCGGCGCCGTCTCCGTCGACGGCCCGATCGGCTTCGTTCCACAGGGGACGGCGCTGCTCGAGGACGCGACCGCCGCGGAGAATCTGGCGTTTTTCGCGCGCCTCGCACACGCCGCGCCGCCCGATCCGCCGCCCTACGGCCTCGCCCGCGTCGCCTCCACGACGGCCGGACGGCTCTCCGTCGGCTGGCAGAAGCGGCTGAGCCTCGCCTGCGCGCTGTGCGGCGATCCGCCTGTCCTGCTGCTCGACGAGCCGTGCGCCTCGCTCGACCGCCTCTTTCGGGAGACGATCGCCGCCGAGATGGGCCGCCTGAAGGCGGCGGGAAAGTGCATCGTCTACGTCGGGCATGATCCCGGGGAGTTTTTCCCGTTCTTTGACGCGCTGCTTATCCCCGGCGCCGCCTCCCGCCGGATCGAGCGCGCCGCGCTCGGCGAGGCCGGGCGGGACGAGGCGGCCTTCGGCCGCTGGTTTGCCGGGGCGCTGGAGGAATCTGAGAGAAGAAAGGAAGAAACCGTATGACAAGCGATCCTGTTCTGCAGAATGAAAAAAAGAAGCGCCGCGCCGCGCCGTGGATCCTGGCGGCCGTCGCCGTCGTGCTCGTCGCGGTCGCCGCCGTCGGCGCCGCGCTCTGGCTCGGCGCGAAGAACGACCCGCTCGCCTTGGCGGCGGCCGCCGCCGCGCAGAGCAAGAAGGCGTGGGAGGAGAACGAGCTCGCGCGGACCGCGCGCGCGACCGCCGAGGGCGGCGGCCTGACGCTGGACGCCGATATCGGCGGCCTGATCGAGCAGTACGCCGGCGTGAAGATGCAGGCCGGGCTGATCGCCAATCTGACGCTCGATTCCGCGTCGCACCGCGCGGCCTTGTCCGCCTCCTTCGGCCTCTCCGGCGTCGAGGCGGCCAGCCTGACGCTGTATGAGGACGGCGAGTCGCTCTCGCTGCGCTCGTTCGCCGCCTTCGGGCAGGACGCCTACGGCGTCGAACTGTCCGAGGCCGGCGCGCGTTACGCCGACTCGCCCTTCGGGCCGGGCGGAAAATACGATATCGGCGTCGCGCCGGAGGCGGTTTCCGCCGCCGCCGAGGCGCTGCTCGTCCGCGGGGACGGCGCGCCCGATGCGGCGCAGACGGCCGCGCTGGCGGCGCGCGCCTATAAGACGCTGGGCGCCTCGATAAAAAAGAACGCGGAGACGGGCCGCGCCTCCGGCGTGCTGAGCAGCGCCGGGGCGGCGATCCCCGTGACGGAGCTGACCTTCACCGCCGCGGGCGAGGGGCTTCTCTCGCTTGTGCGCGATGCGCTGACGTTTGCGGCCTCCGACGCGGAGGCGCGGGCGTATCTCGCCGCGCAGCGCGGCGGCGGACAGCTGCTCGCGGAGGCGGATCGCCTGCTGGCCTCGCCCGACGAGATCGCGGCGGAGTTTGCCGGCGCGACGGCGGAGGCGAAGCTGTCCGTCGGCGAGGAGAACGGGGAGCTGCTCTTCGTTCACCTTTCCCTGAGCGGATCGGCCTCGCACGACGCGGAGGCGAGCCTCGTCTGCGTGCCGACCTGGCGGGAGATCTCCTTCCTCAGCCTGCTGTACGCGCCGCTTCACGGCGAGAGCGCGTCGCTCTCCTACGACGTGCGCGAGGATACGGAGACGGCCTTCGCCGCCTCGCTCTCGTTCAGCGCGCGCGGCGCGCACGGCGAGGGCACGCTGCATTATGACCGCGAAAGCGGCGCTTTCCGCCTCGAGGGCACGCAGCCCGGGAACGGAGAGGCGTTCGTCCTTTCCGGTACGCGGACGCGCGGCGAGGGCGAGGACATCTTCACCTTCTCGGACGCGCAGCTGGGAACGGAAGCCGTGCCGCTCGGCGGCGTCACGCTGACGCGGCGCGATGCGGACCGCATGCCGGAGGCGCAGGCGTACACGGAGCTGCTTACGATGAGCGAGGCGGAGGCGGACGCCTTCGTCGGCCGGATCGATGAATTTGTCTCCTATATCACGGGAGAGATCGCGCGGGCGGCGCTCGCAGGGTATCTCTCCGGCCTATTCGGCTGATGTGGCGGCGGGACGGACGGCGGCTTCTGCGCTGCGCCGCGCCGCTGCTCGCGCTTCTCATCCTGGCGGCGCTTGCCGCCGCCCTCGCGCTGGCCGCGGCCGGTGCGGACGGCGCGCAGCCCCAGCCGCTGCGCGTCGCCGTGGTGGACGGGGAGGATTCGCTCCTCAGCCGGATTTTTATTCAGACCGTCGAGAACGCCCCGCTCGTGACGGGGCTTCTCGCCGCGGAGCCGATGACGGAGGCCGCCGCGCTCGCGTCGCTTGACGCCGGCGAGACGGCCGCCGTCGTGCTGCTTCCGGAGGGGACGGTCGGGCGGATCCTCGCCGGGGAGGCGGCGCGGGGCACGGTGCTGCTGACGCCGCGCCTGGCCGAGGCGGGCGAGACGGTACGGGCCGCGGTGCGTCTCGGCGAGACGATCCTCACCGCCGGGCAGTGCGGCGTTTTCGCCGCCGAGACCGTGATGGATGAGGCGAACACGCCGGCGGCGGCGCGCGCCGCCGTGAACGCGCAGATCAACGCCGATCTGCTGCACGAGGCGCTTGACAGCCCGCGGTATTTTGCCGCCGAGACGCTCGATTACGCCGGGACGGGGCTGGGACGGCGGGCGTTTCTCGCCGCTGCCTGGAGCGCGGCTGCGCTCTGCCTTCTTTCCGCCGCCCTGACACCGCTCTTCGCGGCGGATGCGAACGCGCCGCTGCTCTCGCGGCTGCGCGCCGCCGGGATCGGCGCGGGGCGCTTTCTCGCGCCGAAGCTGGCGTGGAGCGCCGCCGTGCGTGCGCTCGTGCTCGCGCTCCTTTTGTGGATCTTCACCCGGCTGGGCTGGATCTCGCCCGCCCCGGCGGGCCTTTTGTGCGCGCTCTGCGCCGCCGTATATCTGTCCGTCCTCGGCGCGGCGATCGGCATGGCCGGTGCGGCCGGCGCGCCGATCGCGTTTCTTCTCGCCGGCGCGGGGCTCTTCCTTGTCGGCGCGCTGATCCCGCGCACCGCGCTGCCGCCGTTTCTTCTCGCGCTCGGCGACGCCTCGCCCTTCGGGGCGGCGGTGTCGCTGCTCGCCCCGGCCTTCTCGCCGGCGGGCGCGCTGCCGGGCCTCGCCGCATGGGCGCCGGCCGCCGTGTACGCGGCGCTCGGCCTGGCGGCCGCCGCGCTGCGGGTGCGGCGCATCCGCGAGGGCGGAGGATACGGCGTCCCGCCGCGCGCGCGGCAGATGGCGGCCGGCGCCGGACGTCTCTCGTATCTCGGCCTTGCCTGGCGGCGGACATGGCGCGGCGTGCGCTGTCCGCTTCTTCTCGCCGCGCTGACGCTGGCGATCGCGGCCGCCGGGCGCGGCGACGCCGCCGCGCCGACGGTCGGCTATGCGGACGCGGCGCGCTCGCCGCTCTCCGCCGACGTCGCCGCGCGCCTCTCGGCGATCGGCATGACGGAATATCCCGACGCGGACGCGCTGCGCGCGGCGGTGCGCGCCGGCCGTGCGGACTGCGGATTTGTGCTCAGCGAGGGGCTCGAGGCCGACGCCGCGGGCGCCGTCACGGTGCTGACCAGCCCGGCCTCGGCGGCCGCCGAGCTTTCGACGCAGCAGGCGGCCTCCGCCGTCTTCGCGGCGCGCGCGCCGCATACGGCGGCTGCGTCGGCCGCGGCCGCCGGGCTGGACGGCGCAAAAATCGTGGCCGCCTACCGGGCGCTCGAAGCGCGCGGTGCGCGCTTCACCTTCGACGTCGCCGTCCGCGAGGGCGGCGGCCAGGCGCCGGTGCGCGCCGCGGACGGCGCGGCGGCCGCCACGGCCGCGGCGGTCGGGCTGCTGGCCCTGTCGCTCTTTGCCGCCGCTGCGAGCCTGCGGCCGGGCGACGCGGGCTTCTGCGCCCGCGTCGGCGCGCGGCGCGCGCTGCTCTGCGTCTCCTGGCCGATGATCGGCGTGCAGACGGCGCTGGCCGCCGCCGCCGCCGCCGCGGGGCTGGCCCTGTGCGGCCGCGCGGCGTGGATTCTCCCGGCGATCGTCTATCTCCTCGGCGCGGTGTCCGTTGCCGTGCTGCTCGTCACCGCGGCCGGCGGCCGCGCGGAGATCGTCGCCGCCGTCTCCTTCTTCGTGCTGCTTCTTTCGCTGCTGCTCTCGCCGCTGATCCCGGGCGTATCGCTGCTCGCCCCGCCGCTCGGCGTCGCGGCGTCGCTCGCTCCGGTCGGCCGGCTGCTCGCGTGCGCGGCGCATCCGGCGCGCGAGGCCGCGATTTCCCTTTCTCTCATGGCGCTGGCCGCGGCGGCGTCGCTGGCGATGGCCGACAAAAAAACAGGCTGATTTTCATCAGCCTGTTTTTTATGCGGTGCGCTCAGATCAGCGTATGGATGTCGGTGTATTCGCGGCCGTGCGCGAGGGCGACGTTGCGGCAGGTCAGCCGGCCGTCGTAGGTATTGACGCCGGAGCAGATGACGTCGCTCTGCCGGCAGGCGGCCTCGAGCCCTTCCTTTGCGATCTCAAGCCCGTATTTGACGGTGGCGTTGGTGAGGGCGATGGTGCTGGTGCGCGGCACGGCGCCCGGCATGTTGCCGACGCAGTAGTGCACGACGCCGTCCAGCTTGTAGACCGGATCGTCGTGCGTCGTGACGTGCGAGGACTCGCCGCAGCCGCCCTGGTCGATGGCGACGTCCACGAAGACCGCGCCGTCCTTCATCTCCTTCAGATACTTCGCCTTGAAGAGCTTCGGCGTGGAGCCGCCGGGGATCAGCACGGAGCCGATCACGAGGTCCGCGTCGCGCAGCACGCGCTCGACGTTCGAGTCGTTGGAGACGAGGGTCTGGATGTGCGCGCCGAAGAGATTGTCCAGCTCCTCCAGCCGCTTGAGGCTGATGTCGAGGATCGTGACGTTGGCGCCCATGCCGACGGCGATCTTGCAGGCGTTGGTGCCGACGGTGCCGCCGCCGAGGATCACGACGTTGGCCTTCGGTGTGCCGGGCACGCCGGCGAGGAGGATGCCCTCGCCGCCGAAGCGCTTCTCCAGATATTTTGCGCCCTCCTGGATGGAGAGGCGGCCGGCGATCTGGCTCATCGGCGCCAAAAGCGGCAGGGAGCGGTCCGTCTCCTGCAGCGTCTCGTAGGCGACGGCCTTGACCTTGCCCCGCAGGAGGGCGTCCATCTGCGCCTCGTCCGCCGCGAGGTGGAGGTAGGTGTAGAGGATCAGCCCGTCGTGGAAGAGCGGGTACTCGCACTCGAGCGGCTCCTTGACCTTGACCATCATGTCGCACAGGTGCCATACGTCGGCGGCGTTGTCGATCAGCGACGCGCCCGCGTCCACGTATTCGTTGTCCGTAAAGCCGGAGCCGACGCCGGCTCCCTTTTCGATATACACATGATGTCCGGCGGCCACGTAGGCCCTGACGTTGTCGGGCGTCAGCCCGACGCGGTATTCGTTGTTCTTGATTTCCTTGACACAGCCGATTTTCATGGGAGATTCCTTTCTGTGCGGCATGGCCGCGAAGACTACTGCGGTATTATTATACAGGAAATGTGAATATCTGTCAAGCGGTTTCGCGCGTCACGCGGCGAACGAGCCACAAGGCGAACAGCGCCCCCAGTCCCTCGCCGATCGGCAGAGCGGCCGCCAGACCGATCTCGCCGAAGAGACGGTCAAGGAGAAACATGGCGGGGATATAGAAGACGAGCTCGCGCACGACGGCGTGGAGCATCGTCGCGCGGCCGCGGCCCAGCGCCTGCAGGCAGTAGGAGCTGCTGTAGTTGAGAAACTGCACCGGCGAGGCGACGGCGCGGATGCGCAGAAAGAGCGCGGCGAACGCCACGGTCGCGAGCGCGTCGCCGCCGTTTTTCGTGCTGAGGAAGAGGCGCGTCACCGGCGCGGCGCAGAGCTCGAAAAGCAGGATCGAGACGGCGGAGATGCCGAGGCCCCACCAGCGGGCGACGCGGATCGTCTGCCGCATGCGGGCGTGATTTTTCGCGGCGTAGTTGTAGGCGACGATCGGCAGCATGCCCTGGCAGACGCCGAGGTTTACCGCGTTCGGCAGCCGCTCCACCTTCATCACGATGCCCATGCCGGCCAGCGCCAGATCGCCGTGGCCGGAGGCGAGCAGATTGACGCAGATGTTCGCCAGATCAAAAAGCCCCGTGAGGATCGCGGACGGCACGCCGACGGCGAAGACGGCGCGGCGGTTTTCCCCTGTGATCTCCCGCGCGCGGCGCACGTCGAGGCACAAGGCGGCGCGCCGGCAGGCGAGAAGCAGATAGACGCACGAGGCGGCGTTGGAGAGAAGGGTCGCCAGCGCGGCGCCGGTGACCTCCTGTCCCGGCGGGAGCAGCACGAACATGAAGAGCGGGTCGAGCAGCATGTTGAGGATGCCGCCGCCGCTGAGGCCGATGCTGGCCTTGGCCGCGAAGCCCGCGTTGCGCAGCATGTGCGCCAGCGTCAGGGAGAGGATCGTCGGCACGGCGCCGACGACGATCACGAGGATCGTATAGGCGCGCGCAAAGCCGAGCGTCGCCGGCGAGGCGCCGAGAAAGCGCAGGATCGGCGTGAGGAAGAGCCCCATCACGGCCGAATAGGCCGCCGCCAGCGCGACGGCGCCCGCGGCGCAATAGGCGCTGACGGCGCGCGTCTCCTCCTGGCGGCGCGCGCCCATCAGACGGGCGATCTGGCTGCCGCCGCCGACGCCGAAGAGGTTCGAGAAGGCGACGGAGAGCATGGTGAGCGTCAGCGTCAGCGTCGTGGCCGCCGTCATGTAGGCGTTGCCGGTGCGGCCGATGAAGAAGGCGTCCACCATGTTGTAGACGAGGCTGATGATCTGGCTGACGATGGTCGGGAAGGCCATCGTGGCCAGCGCCCGCGCGACAGGCGTGCGCTCGAAGAGCGCCTGTTTTTGTGCGGAGAGCTCCATTGTTTCAGGCGAGCAGATGCGCAACCTTTTCGGGGAAGGTGCGGTAGTCGTCCACGCAGAGGAAGTGGAAATCGGAGCGGTAGACGGACTCGTCGTTGCCGCCGAGGCCGTAGTCGTCGCCGACGAAGATGGCTTCGGCGTGCGCGATGCCCGCCTCGGCGCAGTATTTGTCGAGCGCGTAGTATTTGTTGTACGGCTTCGGCGCCATATCGAACGACGAGGAACCGCCGATGAAGACGTTGAACTCCGGGAACAGGCCGACCACCTCGTCGTAGAAGGCGCGGCGGCGGGAGCGGTCGGGATCAAAGGCCAGCTTGTCGGCCTGCACGGCCTTCGTGCCGAGCAGCGGGAAGGTGATGCAGCCGGAGGGATGGTATTCCACGTTGTCTCCGGTGAAGACGGTGAAGCCGTGCTCCTCGCGCAGGGCGGTCACGCGCCGCTCGCACGAATCGCGGTCGCAGGGGAGCTGGATGTCGTAGACCGGCGAAAGATCGCCGCGCGCGGCGTCATAGCGCGCGAACTGCATGCCGTAGTTGCCGATGATGTCGATGGGAAAGCGCCCCATCTGTTCAAAGATGCGCCGGCACTGCCCCGCGCCGACCATCAAAAGGCGGTAGCGCGCGCCGAGGGCGGTGAGCACCGCGCGGTGCTGCGGGGAGAGCGGCGTCTTGTGCTGTGTGAGCGTGCCGTCGAGATCGAATGCAATCAGCCGAATGGCCATGGTGTTTCCTCCGAATGAGAGAGCGGGCGGCGACCCGCTCAGAATTTCCAGTTGGCCGCGTCCTGCCGGCCGGCAGGATGGCGGTAGGGGACGCCGTCGATGACGGCGTCGTTCTGCGGTGTGAAGTAGGCGCTCGCGGCGCCGTCGGGCGAGACGGTCAGCTCCCGCCAGCCCCAGAAGCCGCCGCCCGGGTGGCCGGGCGTGTGGCTGTAGGAGAACTGCCCGGTCTGCAGCAGCAGCTTTCCGCCGTACGCCTCCCCCAGCGGCACGACGGAGCATTCGTGCGTGTGCCCCTGAAAGAGCGCGACGAGGCGCGCCTCCTCGCGCACCAGCTGCCGGAAGGCGTCGCTTTCCTTCTGCAGGTCGAAATGATGCGCGCAGAGGAAGACGTGCTTGTCCGGGTACTTCGCCATCTCCGCGCGGATCCAGCCGACGTCCATGGGCACGTAGGTGCCGTCGCTGTGCGACGTGGGGTCGAGATCGCCGGCGAAGCTGTCCGCCAGGATGAAGGCGGCGGGGCCGACGGCGAGGCTCGTGCGGCGGGCGCAGCCGGTGAAGCGGCGAAAGAGCGCCTCGCCGTACTGCTCGTGATTGCCGGGGATCATCGTTACCGGCGTCGGGAAGCGGGCGGCGTACTCCGTGACGAAGTGTGCGGTGCGGCTCTCGCCGGCGCGCAGCCAGGAGCCTTTTTCGTTCCACGCCCAGAAATCGAGCGAATAGTCGCCGAGCAGCAGCGTGTGATCGACCGGCTGCGCGGCACAGTACGCACGGTACTGCGCGACCAGCCGCTCCATGCGCACCGCCGTCGGCACGCCGTACCAATCGATGTGGCAGTCGTGCAGATCGCTCATCAGCACGACGCGGATCGCATCGCTCATACTGCCTCCTTACCGGTCGGTGGCCTCGTAATGATAGCCCTCGTACTCAAAATCCTCCTCCGTCATGAAGAGGTACTGCACCTTGCCCTGGCGGTAGTCGTCGTCGAGCTCGTCCCGGTCGTACCAGGTGACGTCCACGTAGCGCACGCCGTCCTCCGTGTCGAGACGGTTCCAGGCGTGCCGCTCGCCGTTCACGGCTGTGCCGCGGCAATACCAGCAGGAGATGCCCGCCTGCCGGCACAGCTCCCAGAAGGCGGCGGTGTACCCGGCGCAGACGGCGGAGCCGCCGACGAGCGCGTCATAGGCCGGATACATGTGCCGCAGCGTGACCATCTCGTCGTCATAGTCGCAGAGATAGCTGATGACGAAGGCGAAGTAACTGCACTTCTGCGTGTTGTTCAGCCCCGCGGGCATCTTTTTGAGGATGCGGGAAACGACGGCGTCATAGACGTTGACGGCACGCCGTACCGCGACGAGGTCCTCGGTCGGATGATTGAGCCATTCGTTCGGCAGATAGTAGGAGGATTCGTAGGTGTAGGTGCCGATTTTGACGTCGCCGTAGAGGAAAAGCTCCGGCCGGTCGAGACGCAGCGCGTCCATCGCGGAGACGAAGACACCGAAGAAATAGATGTCGGGATAGTCCCGCTCGTCGTAGGTGAAGTACTGGCAGTTTTCCAGCGCCCGTTCGACCTTGTCATAGAACTCGACGGAGAGCGGATCCTTCAGCGCGTCGCGCTGGCGCGGCCGCGTGCTGTAATCGCAGTCGAGAATGTGCAGATCCCGCTCGGGGAGCTGGTTGAGCAGCTCGGCGGCACGGCGGATCGCGTCGTCGGCGATGCCGGCGGCCTCGCGGGCGACGTCGTTCGGAAAGACCTCGTTTTCGTCAAACACCGCGGCGATGTGCGGCCTCTCCGGCGCCGTCTCCGGCGCCGCCGTCGTCTCGGCCGCCGTCGTCTCGGCTACGGGCGCCTCGGAGGGTGAGCCGGTCACGGCGGGCACAAGCGGCGCGTGCGTGCAGGAGGTGAGAAGGAGCGCGGCCAGCGCGGCGCACAGGAGACGGATTCGCATGGGGAACACCTGCCTTTTCGGTCGGATTCTTTGTAAAAATGAAAATACAGGTATATTATAGCACAGAGCGCGGCGGAATGCAATGCGCCGCGGTTGACAAGGACGGCTCGGTGTGCTATAATTATCAATGAATATAATAGGGAAAATATGGATCCGTGAAACGAAGCATCGGGAGGAAGGCAGCATGGCAGAGAAAGTCACCGCCGGGCAGGGGCGCAGACAGGGCGGCGTCCGGCTGCGAATATTGCTGATGATCCTGGTCGCGCTCGCCGCCTGTGTGGCGATCGCCCTGATTTATACGACCTATCAGTCGCTTGAATGCAGCCGCCGCGTGCGCCTCGCCACGGAGGAATACATCGTCTGCCAGACCTATGCGCAGACGATGCTCGACGCCTCCGACACGCTGACCGAGGCCGCGCGCGCCTTCGCCGTTACCGGCGGGCGGCAGTATCTGGACGCCTATTTCAAGGAGGCCGAGGAGGATCGCCGCCGCGACGCGGCGCGCGAGGGCCTGGCCGCTTACGCGGCCGAGGACGAGGCGCTCGGCCATCTGGACGAGGCGCTCGCCGCCTCGCGCGCGCTGATGGAGCGCGAATATACGGCGATGCGCCTCGCGGCCGAGGCCGCCGGCTTTTCGCTGACCGAGCTGCCCGAGACCCTGCGCTACACCGCGCCGGACGCTGCCGCGCAGTCGCTCTCGCCGGAGGCGAAGCGGCAGGCGGCGCAGTCCATGCTCTTTGACGACGAATACGCTGCCTCCAAGGAGGAGATCCGCGGCCGCGTCGCCTCCGCGCTTGCGGCGCTGATCGAGAGCGCGCAGCGGAAGCAGGAGAGCGGCAGCGCACGGCTGGCGCGCCTTCTGAAGCTGCAGATCGTCTTTGCGCTGACGCTGATGGCGCTGCTTGCGCTGGGCGTCACGCTGACCGTGCGGCTGGTCATCATTCCCCTGCACCGCTCCGTCGACTATCTGCAGCGGCAGCAGCAGATCCCCGTCAAGGGCTCGCGGGAGATGCAGGCACTGGCCGAAAGCTACAACTCGGCCTTCCGGCAGAGCCGCGAGAAGCAGAAGGAGCTCTCCTACGCCGCGACGCATGATCCGCTGACCGGACTGAACAACCGCGGTGTCTTTGAGACGCTGTGCGGGGAGGTGTGCGACGCGGAGACCGCGCTGCTCGTGATCGATATTTATCGCTTCAAGAGCATCAACGATACCTACGGGCACGACGCGGGCGACCGCGTGCTGAAGCGGGTGGCGCACGCACTGAGCGCCTCCTTCCGCCCGACGGACTGCGTCTGCCGCATCGGCGGCGATGAGTTTGCCGTGCTCCTGTTCCGCTTTGACACACAGCAGCGGCGTGTGCTCGTGGAGAAGATCGACCGTCTCAACACCGCCCTCGGCGTACCCGAGAAGGACATTCCCGCCGCGGCCCTGAGCGTCGGCGCCGCCTTCGGGCACGCCGGCACGCCGGTCGCCCAGATGTACAAGAGCGCGGACACCGCGCTCTACCACCGCAAGGCGCACGGCGGCGCCGGTATCACCTTCGCCGAATGACCCAGGACTGCAACCGATATGGAACGAGGACAGACACTATGAATACGCTGCAGCAGAAACGGCCGGCCGACGCTGGCAAGCGCCTGGTTCTTGTTGTGGACGATGAGGAAATCAACCGAGAAATGCTGGGCTTCATGCTCAAGGACGAGTATGAGGTGCTCTATGCCCAAAACGGCGCGGAGGCGCTCTCGCAGATCCGGGAGCATGCCGCGCGGCTGTCGCTGGTACTGCTCGATCTGCTCATGCCGGTGATGGACGGCTTTGAGGTCCTGCGCCTCGTCCGGGAGGACGAGGAACTCTCGCGCATCCCGGTGATCGTGCTTACGACGGAGAAATCGTTTGAGGTCAAGAGCCTGCGGCTCGGCGCCTCGGACTTCATTTCCAAGCCCTATGACCTGCCGGAGATGGTGCTGGCGCGCATCCAGCGCACGATCGAGCTTTCCGAGGACAAGTATATCATCCAGACGACGGAGTACGACGCGCTGACCGGACTCTACAACGAATCGTACTTTTACCAGTATTCGGCGCAGTACGAGCGTCTGCTCCCGCAGAAGCCGATGGACGCCGTGACCGTGGACGTCAGCCACTTTCGCCTTTTCGGCGAGCTGTACGGCCAGGAGGCCGGGCAGACGGTGCTTCGCCGCCTGGCGGACGGCATCCGCGCCGTGCTCGCGGAGCGCGGCGGGCTGGGCTGCCGCCGCGACGACGACATCTTCTTCCTCTTCCTGCCGCACGCCGACGATTACGAGGCGCTGCGCGCGCGGCTGCAGGAAGCGGTGGGCGAGGCGGGACGCGACGGACGCATCCAGCTCTGCATGGGCGTCTATCCCTGTCTTGACGGTACGGAGGAAATCCCCGAGCGCTTCGAGCGGGCCCGCACGGCGCGCGATACGCTCCATCAGAAGAAGATGCAGACCGTCGCGGTCTACGACGCCTCGCTGCACGAGCAGCAGCTTTATCAGCAGCGGCTGATCGACGAGATGGATCAGGCGCTCGCAGAGCGGCAGTTTACCGTTTTCTATCAGCCGAAGTACGCGATTCAGGGCGAGCGGCCCCATCTGGCCGGTGCCGAGGCGCTGATCCGCTGGAAGCATCCGACGCTGGGCATGATTTCGCCGGGCGTCTTCATCCCGCTTTTCGAGGAGAACGGCCTGATCCCCAGGCTGGACCGTTACGTCTGGCGCGAGGCCGCCGCGCAGCTGGCCGCCTGGCGCGACCGGTACGGCGTGACGATCCCCGTTTCCGTCAACGTCTCCCGCATTGATATGTACGCTCCGGACCTGGTCGCAACGCTCTGCGCGCTGGTGGAGGAAAACCGCCTTCCGCCCGGCGCCTACCATCTGGAGGTCACGGAATCCGCCTACACTGAAAATTCCGAGCAGATTCTGCGCATCGTGGCGCAGCTCCGCGCGCTCGGCTTTCCCATTGAGATGGACGACTTCGGCTCCGGCTACTCATCGCTGAACATGCTGGCCGAGCTGCCGATCGACGCGCTGAAGCTCGACATGCGCTTCATCCGCCGCCTCCGCGGCGCGGACGACAAGGCCTCCTATATTGTGCAGCTGATGGTGAACATCGCGCAGTATCTGTCTGTGCCGATCATCGCCGAAGGCGTGGAGGAGGAGGCGCAGCTCGTTCGTCTGAAGGAGATGGGCTGCGACGTCATCCAGGGCTACCTCTTCTCGCCGCCTGTGCCGCCGGAAGAATTTGAAAAACTGATCGAGGAGGAGCTCGCAAAATGATCACGCTGGATGCGCTGCGCGCCATGGGCGTGAATGTGGACGAGGGACTCGGCCGCTGCATGAACAATGAAGCGTTTTATCTGCGCCTGGTGGGAAAGGCGCTCGACGACGAGGGTTTCGCCGCGCTTCAGGCGGCGCTGGAGGCGGGCAGCTGGAGCGAGGCCTTCGAGCAGGCGCACCGTCTGAAGGGCGCGCTCGGCAATCTCTCGCTGACGCCGCTCTACGAGCCGCTCTCCGCGCTGACGGAGCTCCTGCGCACCCGCGCGGCGGTCGAATACGAGCCGCTGCTCGCGGCGATTCTGGAAAAGCGCTGCGCGCTGCGCGCGCTCTGAGCGTCTGCGCCCGCGCGGCGGGCAAATCTGATCCGGGGAGTAGCTTACCGTTTATGGCTTGTCTCACAAGACCGGCGTATTACCGGGGATTTCATCTGCGCGACGTCGCGCGCCCGGAATACCGGCATCTGTTTTATCTTCTGTTCTGGCTGCTTCAGCCGCTGGCTTTTTTCGGCATCGGCTATCACAGCCTCGCGTCGTTCCGGCTGGTGCACGTGCCGCTCGACGACGTGATCCCGTTCTGCGCGCCGTTTGTCGTTCCGTATGTGGTGTGGTATCCGTTTGTTGGGCTTTCGCTGCTGTATACGGTGCTCTATGACGTGGACGCCTTCCGCTGGCAGATGCGGTTTTTCCTCGTGACGTACACCGTCGCCTACGTGGCGTTTTTCTTCTGGCCGACGGGGCAGGACATGCGCCCGGCGCTCGGGGAGGGCGGCGGGCCGTTTGTCTGGCTCCTTCGGCTGATCTACGCGGCCGATCCGCCGACGAACTGCTGTCCCTCGCTGCACGTGGTGGGTTCGATCGGCGCGGCGCTGGGCCTTTCGGACTCGCGCCGCTTCGGGCGGCCGCTATGGCGCGCGGGGATCTGGGCGATGGCCGCGCTGATCTCCGTCTCGACGGTTTTTGTCAAGCAGCACTCGGCGGCGGACGTCGGAGGCGCGCTCGTTTTGTGCGCGGCCGGATATCTCTTGGTTTATCAGCTTGGACGCCGCCTGTCGGCGCGCAAGGCGGCAAAGGAAGGATGACGGTTTTATGAAAAAGCATTCCGTAAAGGGGCAGAGCTGGTATCCCTATGCAGCGGCGGGCTGCATTGTCGTCGCCGTGTACATGCTGTTCAGCTATCTGCCCGTGATCTGGGGGGCGCTGGGCACCTTCGTCGGCTATTTCAAGCCGCTGATCCTCGGCTGCGTGATCGCGTACATGGTCAATCCGCTCGCGCGGCTTCTTGGGCGGACCGTGTTCCGCCTGATCAAGAAGGAGAAGGTGCAGCGGCTGCTCTCGAACGCCCTGGCGTTCGTGCTGGTGCTTTTGTTCCTCGCCTTCGCGCTGGTGCTGCTGATCCCGCAGCTGATCGACAGCGTGGAGACCTTCGCCGGCAATCTCAACGGCTACGTGTCGTCGCTGACGCGGCTGATCGAAAATCTGGGCATTTCCAATCCCCTGCTGGAGAGCTTCATCGATTCCTCGGAGAATCTGGTTTCTCTCGGCGCGAGCCTGCTGGAGAAGAACATGGACCGCATCGTCGATATGCTGCAGAACAACATGGGCAGCATCGTGACGGTGACGGTGGACGCCGGCCGCGGCGTGTTCCAGTGGGTGGTGGCCTTCATTCTGTCGGTCTATCTGCTCGGTGAGCGGGAGCGGCTGAAGGCGGGCGCGATGCGGCTTTTCCGTGCGATCTTCGGCGAGACGCGCAGCGAATGGGTCTTCACCTATCTGCGCCGCTGCGACGTGATTTTCAGCCGCTACATCGTGTTCAATCTGATCGACGCGCTCATCATCGGGGCCTCGAACGCGATCTTCATGAGCATCGCGCGCATGGAGTACGTGGGGCTGGTCTCGTTCGTGGTGGCGATCACGAATCTGATCCCGACCTTCGGGCCGGTGATCGGCGCCGTGATCGGCGGCTTCATTCTGCTGATGGTGAAGCCGATGCACGCGCTGATCTTTGTCATCTTCACGCTGCTGCTCCAGACGCTGGACGGCTACGTCATCAAGCCGAAGCTGTTCGGCAATTCGATGGGCGTCTCCGGGCTGTGGATCCTGGTGGCGATCCTGGTCTTCGGCAGCATGTTCGGCGTGGTGGGCATTCTTCTGGCGATCCCGATCGTGGGCATTCTCGATTACACGTATGATGAATATCTGCTCCCGTATCTGGAGCGGCGTCAGAAGGCTGACGGCGCCGAGGCGGCGGCGGATTCTGATAAGGAGGAAGAACAATGATTTTTCAGCACATGGACCGTATCGTCTTCGCGGGCGATTCGGTGACGGACATGGGCAGCCAGAACCCGGTGGGCGAGGGACTGTTTGACAACGTGGGGCGCAGCTACGTGCGCATCATCGAAAACATGCTCGCGGCGTATTATCCGGAGGTTTTCGTGCGCGTGACGAACGCGGGCATCTCCGGCAACACGAGCCGCTCGCTCCTGGCGCGGTACGATCGCGACGTCGTCTCGCTGAAGCCGGATTGGGTGTCGATCTGCATCGGCATCAACGACGTCTGGCGGCAGTTCGATTCCCCGGCGATCCCGGACGGACAGGTGATGCCCGACGAGTACCGCGACAACGTGGAGAAGATGATCCTTGCCGTGAAGGATTCGGTGAAGGGGATCTTTCTCCTCTCGCCGTATTACATCGAGCCGAACCGCGCCGACCGCATGCGCGCCCGCATGGACGAGTATACGGCGATCTGCCGCGGCCTCGCCGCCGACCACGGCTGCCGCTTCGTCGATTTTCAGGCGATGTTCGAGCGCTATTGCGCCGTCCGCCATTCGTCCTACCTCGCCTGGGACCGTGTCCATCCCAACCAGATCGGCGCCACCCTCATGGCGCGCGAGTTTCTGCGCCAGTGCGAGTTTGATTATCTGCATTGAGAGACGCAGGAGAACGAACGAGAGGGCCCTTTTGAGAAAGGGTCCTCTCGCGTTCTCCCCGAAAACCTTTGGGCATGGCACGGGACGGGGTGCGGTGCGGATCGCCGGAAGAGGAACGAACGAGAGGGCCCTTTTGAAAAAGGGCCCTCTCGCGCTCTCCCCGAAAACCTTTGGGCATGGCACGGGACGGGTGCGGTGCGGATCGCCGGAAGAGGAACGAACGAGAGGGCCCTTTTGAGAAAGGGTCCTCTCGCGTTCTCCCCGAAAACCTTTGGGCATGGCACGGGATGGGGTGCGGTGCGGATCGCCGGAAAAACAAACAGAGAGCGAGGGCTTTTGCCCTCGCTCTCTGTTTTTTTATCGCTGGCCGTACTGCGGCGGCTGGTACTGCGGATATTGCGGCTGCGCATACTGCGGCTGGCCGTACTGCGGCTGGCCGTACTGCGGCTGGCCATACTGCGGCTGGCCATACTGCGGCTGGGCGTACATCGCCGCGAGACGGTAGTTGTAGATCGAGTTGGCGTCGTTCCAGATGTGGAGCTGCTTGACGTAGGCGACGAGCGGACCGACGAGGATCAGCGCGCCGAGCAGTGACCAGAGCAGCCAGCCGCCGCCGTCGATGCGCGGCTTTCTGCCGGCGCCGGCGACCACGGCCGCGAACTTCTCGCAGACACGGTAGTTCCAGACGAGGCCGTAGATGCCGAGCGTGATGATGCTGAGCAGGATCAGCGCGAGCAGTCCCGGCACGCGCTTGCCGGCAGGATTGACGATGTTGGCCTCCTTGGCCATGGTGTGCGTCAGATAGAGGCTGTAGATGCCGAGCGTGATGAGAGAGAGGAAGAAGGTTTTCCAGAAGCCGCGGTTCGTTTTCAGCATGGTCAATACCTCCCGGAAGAAAGAATGTGGAATTCGATTCATTATAACAAATCCACCAGGGTGAATGTTTGCAAAATAATGACATCATCGTAAACAAAGAATGAACGGCGCCACTCGTTTTTTCCGCACTGCACCTCGTGCCGTGCCATGTCCAAAGGTTTTCGGGGAGAGCACGAGAGGACCCTTTTTTCAAAAGGGTCCTCTCGTTCGTTTCCTGCGTTCTCCAGCGTTTCCTTAGCCGGAGATGGTGATGATGGACATGAACTCGCTCCAGAAGTAGTGGGCGGCGTAGTCGCCGTAATACTCGCGCGGGACGTAGATCTTCACGTCGGGCGAGGCGCCGTCCATGAGGCCGCCGCCGACGAGGATATCGTCCGGCAGGCAGCGGATGATGATCTTCTTCAGGTTGGGCGCGCCCTCAAAGGCGTTGTTGGCGAGGAGGGAGAGGTTGGTGTTGGCCTCGATCACGATCTCCTCCAGCTTGTCGCAGCCGTCGAAGGCGCGGGCGCCGACGGTTTGCACGGCGTAGCCCTCGCTGGCCAGCGGCAGCGTCAGCGACGTCTGCTCGCGGCCGAGGTCGGTGATGCCGACGAGGGTCATCACGCCGTCCACCGTATCAAAGCGGAAGAAGCCGGTCGTGTCGTTGAGCGAGGCATCCACGTAGATGTCCGGGCGCTGCGGCTTGTTCGGCAGCTCGATCGTGAAGGTCGCCGTGTTGGCCATCGCGCGGCGCAGATCGCCGATCAGGGAGGCGGTGTGCACCGTCACGCCCGCGTCGTTGAGGTGGAAGTTCGTGTCGTAGAAATACTCCCAGTCCATGATGCAGTCGTTGATATCCGTGATGATCTCGCAGTCGAGATAGGCCGCCAGATAGCTGTAGAAATTGTAGATGCTCTGCGCCGTCGTGCCCTCGGCGAGCGCCATGCGGTCCATCGGCGAGAAGCTGAAATAGACCGACGCGCCCTTCTTCTCACAGTAGGCGATGTACTTGTTCACGTAGGCGAGGAAGTCGGAGGACACGATCGACGGATCGAGCGTGATGATCGTCGTCGGGTCGTAGCCCAGCGCCATGATGTTGTACTCGCGCGGGTAGATGATGTCGCCGTATTCGTTGAAGGACGAGTGGTTGTAGATGCCCGCCGGATCCGGCGCGTTGTTGTTTTTCCAGAAGCTGTACTTGTTCACGCAGAAGTTCCACACACCGCCGAACATCGCGCCCCAGTTGGCCGTGCCCAGATGCGGCAGCATCTTCGCGTGGCCGTCCATCGCCTGCCACATCGAATCCTCGTTGAAGTAGAGCGAGAGCGTCTGCGCGTCCATCTCCGGCGCGATCAGCACGATGTCGCCCTTGTTGATGTTCGACTTCGAGAGGTCGATCATGGCCTTCGTGCCGAGGGAGGCGTAGAGGCCGAAGTTGACGACCGGCATGCCGGTGTACTCCTCGATCATGGCGGAGTCGATGCCGAAGGCCACGCTCGAGCCGCCGATCACGACGATCTTCGGCTCGTCGAGCGCGTTCAGACGGTCGTACTTGTCGCTCAGCTCGCCGAGGAACGTCTTGTCATACTGCGGCGGCAGACCGAAGGCAATCACGCCGACGACGATGAACGGGAGCAGCAGCGCTACAACGACCAGCGGAATGATGATTTTCAGTGATTTTTTCATTTTTTATACCTCGCCGTATTTCAGAACTGGAAATAGATGAAGGTGCTGGCGCCGCCGCCCTGCAGAAGGATCATCCACGAGAAGACGATCGCCCAGAGCAGGTAGATGAACGTGGCCCGCTTGACCAGCGCGCCGGAGCCGTCCGGCACGTCGTAGTGGTTGATTGCACGGTCGAACTGATTCATGATCAGAATGGCGAAGACGATGATGATCGCGGTCAGAACGCTGATTTCCAGCGCGCCGAAGACGGCCGACGGGGCCACCGCCCACGTCGTGAACAGCCGCTTGAGCAGCACGCCCAGATCATGCACGTTGTTGGCGCGGAAGAACAGCCAGGCGAAATCCACCAGAATGAAGGTCACGATGCGCTGCCCCCAGGCGTAGAGCTTGCCCTCGCGGTTGATGTGCAGCTTGTCGTAGAGGCTGTCGCGGCCCTTGCGGGTCATCTTGCCGACGACCTGGAACGCGCCGTGCAGCACGCCCCAGATTACGAAGGTCCAGTCCGCGCCGTGCCAGAGGCCGGAGACGAGGAAGACGATCATCAGGTTGCGGTAGGCCTTCCATTTCGCGCAGCGGCTGCCGCCGAGCGGGAAGTAGAGATAATCCTTGAACCAGGTGGAGAGAGAGATGTGCCAGCGGCGCCAGAACTCGGCGATGCTGCGGGCCGTGTACGGCCGGTCGAAGTTCTGCATCAGACGGATGCCCATGATGCGGGCGCAGCCGATGGCGATGTCGGTGTAGCCGGAGAAGTCGCAGTAGATCTGCACCGCGAAGAGCACCGTGGCGATCACGATGCCGAGCGCCGTCGCGCTCTCCGGATCGTTGTAGACGCGGTCGACGATCTTGGCCACCAGATCGGCGACGACGATCTTCTTGAAGAAGCCCTCGAGCATCTTCTTTGCGCCCTTGGAGACGTCGTTCAGATCGGGATCGCGCATCTCCTTCAGCTGCGGCATGAGGTTGCCGGGGCGCTCGATCGGACCGGCGACCAGCTGCGGGAAGAAGGTCACGAACAAGGCGTAGTAGCCGAGGTGGCGCTCCGTCTTCACGTCGCCGCGGTAGACGTCGATCGCGTAGGAGAGCGTCTGGAAGGTGTAGAACGAGATGCCGACCGGGAGCAGCAGATCGAGCGAGAAGTCCGGCCGCGTGCCGCTGAAGAGGCCCACGATGCCCGCGACGGAGCCGGCGAGGAAGTTGTAATACTTGAAGAAGGCGAGAATGCCGAAGCACACGAGCAGCGTCACCACAAGACACAACTTGCGCACGCGCGGGTTTTCCGACTGCTCGATGATCAGCGAGCAGACCCAGGAGACGAGGATCGTGAAAACGATGAGGAAGATCAGCTCGGCGGAGTAGCTCATGTAGAAGTAGAGCGAGGCGGCGAGCAGCGGGATCCAGCGGTACTTCTTCGGCACAAGGAAGAAGAGGAGCAGGACGATCGGATAGAAAATCAGAAATTCAATTGAGTTAAACGTCATTGTCTGGGCTCCTCCAGTCTGCCGAGCAGCAGGGATGTGAACGAGGAAACGAGAAGTACGAGAATGAACTCATACAGCGTGCCGCCGGCGAGGATCAGCGCGGCGCAGAGGCCGACGTGCACGAGGACGTTGACGATCGTCAGCGGAAGCTGCAGCTTCGGCAGAAAATGCGTCAGAACGTGGAGGACGAGGATCGCGGCCACGAAGGCGAAGAGCCACGGCGCCGCAAAAAATGTGGAATCCAAGGTTGTATCCTTCCTTTCTGTATCTCTCGGTCTTTACTCGGCAAGAATGCCGTCTTTGATCATCTGCGCCTTGATGTCGCGCGCAAGACGTTCGGTGCGGATGCGGCGTCCCTCGGCGCCGAGATGGTTGTTGGAGTTGGACATGTACTGCCCTTCGAAGATGTAGTCGCCGACGGTGGAGATCACCGGGACGGTCAGCATTTTCTGGAAGCCCGCGTCGACGCGCTTGAAGTAGGATTCCGTCAGGGCTGCGGGCTGATAGATGTTGCGGTTGGCGGGTCCGTAGCTGAAGTAGACCGTGACGCCGGCGTCCTGCAGCATGCCGTGGACGCGGGCGAGGTTCTTCGCGTAGGTCTCCGTGATCGCGTTCGGACTGACCGCGCTGTGGGGATTGTAGTTGTAGTTGGGGCTGTTGAGCGGATATTCCGTGGCGATGTCGCCGTACATGTCCATGCCGCGCTCGGGCGTGTTGTATTCTCTGTCCGCCATGTTGAGGCGGCCGTTCTCGACGTTCCACTGCGTGTACTCGTCGAAGATCTTCGAGTACTGCGAGGCGTCCACGTAGCGCCAGACGTTGTAGTAGCCCTCGGTGCCGCGGTAGAGGCGCCACGTCACCTGATTGCTGCCGAGCTGCGTGCCGGAGCTGGTGCAGGGCGCCTGCACGAGGATGTCGCCCGGATGCATGAAGTGCGCGCAGACTTCCATGTAGAAGGTGGCGGCGGTGCCGGCGTTCGTGCCGTAGTTGACGACGACGTATTTGCCGTCGAAGGCTTCCTCAAGCTGTGGCGTCTTCAGACCGTACAGCGAGGAGGAGCCGGACATGACGACGATGCGGTTCTTGTCCTGCGAGGTGACGAGCCGCTCCCACTTGACGAAGAAGTTGCCCTCCGTCGTACCGGCAAATTTCGGCGCCGTCGCGGCGTTGAGGCGGAAGTTCTTCATCGTGGACAGATCGTCAAAGGCGCGGTCCATGATGTGCTCGATCGAGTCGAACATATAGAAGGTGGTGAAGTTCTTGTTGCCGGTAAAGGCGGCGTTTTCCACCTGCTTGATCGTATGGGGGAAGACGAGGGTCGTGAACGATTTGTTTTTGACCGCGCCGGCCGCGATGCCCTCGACCGGCGTGCCGCCGATCTGCGAGGGGATCACGAGCGTCTCCTCGTCGGCCGTATAGCCGGTGATGGTGAGGCGGCCGTCCACTGTCGCCGTCGTGAAGTTCGACGGATCGGATTCTTTGGCCCAGACGCACCAGAGATCGATCTGCCGCGAGCCGTCGAGGATGATGATCTTCGAGCCGAGGCTGTAGGCGTCGCCCGTGCCGTCGGGCTTCGTGTTGTATTCGATCAGCACGTAGCCGTCGCGCACGAAGTAGTCGCGGTCGGCGAGGCAGTTCGGGAAGGCGAAGGTCGTCAGGTCGGCCTCCTGCGTGTAGGTGTCGGCGCCGCCGCGGACGGTTTTTCCGCCGGCGGTGTGGTAGGTCAGATAGCAGAGGTCGCGCGCGGCCAGGGCGTCGGCCTCGGCCTGCGTGATGAAGTTTGCATAGAGCACGGTGTCGGACTCGATCCGGAAGGAGTACTCCTGCGTGCGGGAGACGAGCTCGCCGCCGCGCGCGGCGGTGTCGCCCAGCGTCCAGCCGGAGAAGACGTAGCCGTCCGCCGGCGTCGCCGTGACGGTGACGCGCTCGCCGTTCAGGAGCGTCGAGCCGGGGGCCGCGGTCGTCAGCACGCGGCCGTTCGGCGAGCGGTTGACGACGTTGAAGGAGGAGTAGGTCGGATCGGCGACGACGTCCAGGCGGATCGTCGTCGGATAGAGAACGCGGGAGAGCGTCAGCGTGCCGTTTTTGTATTCGGCGCCGGCGTCGTTGCCGAGGTAGACCGCGCCGTCCGCGAGCGTCACGGCGAAGGATACGTCCTCGCCGACGCGCACGGTGCGCGGATTTTCTCCCGCGACCGTTACGCCGGCGGCGTCCTCCAGCATGACCGTCACGTAGGCGTCAAGGGTGCGGGCGCAGCCCGCGAAGAGAAGCAGTGCGGCCGCCGCGGCAAGCGCGGCGAAGACTTTTTTCATCGATGAACTCCTTTGCGTGATATGGGAATGCGGAACGGATCAGCGGATGCCCTCCTTCTCCATTTCGGCGATGATGTCGCGGTAGAGCAGGTTCGTGCGGTATTCGCGGCCGTTGTCGTCCGGATGCCAGTCGGAATCGAACATCCACTCGCTGGGGATGGCGTAGTCGCCGACGTAGCTGATGACCGGCGCGTTCAGCGCCGCCTTGAAGCGATCCGTATAGGCGCGGAACATCTTTTCAGAGACCCTCTGGGCCGCTTTCGCGTTGAACGGCGCAAAGGACATCCAGACGATGCCGCCCTTGTCGGTGATCTTTTTGTGGACGCGGTTGAGGTTTTCGGCGTAGGCGTCGCTCAGCTGGCCCGGAGAGAAGTCAAAGGTGGAGCCGGCCCAGTAGTTCGGGTTGGTCTGGACGCGCGTCTGCGTCATGTCGCCGTGCTCGTCGTAGCTGGAGCCCGGCGCGTCGGTGTAGGAGCGGTTGCCCATGGCGAAGCGGGTCTTCTGATGCTCCGACCACTCCGACCACCAGACGTTGTATTCGCGGGCGTCGATATAGCGGAAGATGTTGTAATACGCCTCGGTCTCGCGGAAGTGCCGCCAGGTGATCGTGCGGCTGCCGAGCTGACAGCCGGCGACCTCCGGCGCCTGGATCACGATGTCGCCCGGATGGATGAACTGCGAGAACATCTCGATGTACATCGGCGTGGAGCCGGAGGCGTTCGTGCCGTAGTTGACGACGTAGTACTCGTCGTTCAGGAGCGACTGCAGCTGCTTGGCGCTCAGGCCGTTCCAGGAGGAGGAGCCGGAGACGACGATGATGCGGTTTTTGTCCTGCGTGGCCACGACGGCTTCAAATTTGCGGGAGACGCCGGGGCCGTAGCGGTTCTGCACGACGGCGTTCAGATAGAAATTGCGGAAGGGAGAGCCGGTGAAGGAATCGTTGGGGATCGAGGCGACGCTGTCGGGGAAGTAAAGGGTCTCAAGCTCTGTGCAGTTGAAGACGGCGTTCGATTCCACCTTCTCCATCGTGCGCGGCAGGGAGAGGGTCTTCATCGCCTTCTTTCCCTTCAGCGCGCCGGAGGCGAGGACTGTGACCGGCTTGCCGTCGATATACTGCGGGATGACGACGGTCTCCTCGTCGCCCGTGTAGCCGGTGATGGTGACCGTATTGCCGACGGTTTTATACCTGAACTTTTCCGCATCGGTCTCCTTCAGCCAGACGCAGTAGAGCACGCCGGTCGTCTCGCCCTTCGGGAGCAGGATCTTCGAGCCGAGGCTGTAGGCCTCGCCCGTGCCGTCGGGCTTCGTGTTGTACTCGACGAGGTGGTAGCCCTCGCGCACGAAGTAGCCGAGATCGCCGAGGCAGTTCGGGTAGAGGTAGACGTTGTTGTTGACGTCCTGGTAGTAGATGCCGTTTTCGCCGCCTTCGAGCGTGCATTCGCCGCCGTTCAGATGATAGACGAGCAGGAAATGATTGAAGGAATCGGTGTCGTCGGCGGCGCCGGGCACCACAAAGGAGGCGAACAGCGTCGTGTCTTCGGTGACCGTGAAGGTATAGCGTTCCTCGGCGCTGACGATCGGGCCGGAGCGGGAGCCGAGGCGCCAGCCGAGGAAGGCGTAGCCCTCGTTCGGCTCGGCGGTGAGCGTGACGGCGGTGCCCGTCAGCACCTCGCCGGGCGCGACGGTGCTGGTGAGGCGGCCGCGCAGCGACGGATCGTAGATATTGAGCGTGACGCGGTCGGAATCACGGCGGACCGGCGGCGTGATCGTCGCCGGATAGAGCACGTGCGGCACGGTCAGAACGCCGTTTTCATATTTCAGATCCCCTTCTTCCACGAAGGAGTAGCCTTCCTCCAGCGCCAGGGGGAAGACGGCGTCCTCGCCGGGACGCACGGACTGGGGATTTTCCCCGCCGATCGTACAGCCCGCGGTATTCTCTATCATGACGGTTACGCGGGACTCCAGCGTTTGGGCGCAGCTTGCCAGGATCAGGAGCGCGGCCGCGGCCAGCGCAGCCGCGAGGACCTTTTTCATAAGCAGTCTCCTTTGCAAAGGATTTGTCGTTATCGGATGCCCTCGAGCTCCATCTGTGCCTTGATGTCGCGGTAGAGCAGGTTCGTGCGTATCTCGCGGCCGGCGTCGTTCGGGTGCCAGCCGGAATCAAACATATATTCGCCCGCGAGGGTGTAGTCCTCGACGCGGGAAATGACCGGCGCGTCGAGCGCTTCGGCGAAGCGCCGGGCGTACTCGGCGCGGCCGACGGTTCTTCCGTAGTCGCTGAGGGCGTTGGCGTTGTGCGGCGCAAAGGAGACGGCGACCTTCGCCCCGGCCGCCTCGAGCAGCGTGTGGCAGCGGTTGAGATTCTGTGCGAAGGCGTCCGTCAGGGAGGCGGGATTGAAGTGGATCGTCGCGCCGCCGTGGTATTTCGGATTGGAGCGGTCGGCGACGGTCGCGCGGTCGCCGTGCTCGTCATACATGCCGGGCGCGGCGGTGTAGGTCGTCTTGCTCATCTTCATGCGGATGTCCTGGTGCTCCGTCCAGGCCGCGAAGAGATTTGTGAAATGGGTGGCGTCCATGAGGCGGAAGATGTTGTAAAACGATTCCGTCTCGCGGTAGTGACGCCAGGTGACGGCGGGGGAGCCGATCTGGCAGGAGGCGTCCTCCGGCGCCTGCACGACGACGTCTCCCTCATGGACGAGGGCCGCGAGCATTTCCATGTACATGGCGGCGCTGCCGGAGGCGTTCGTGCCGTAGTTGACGACGTAGTATTCGCCGTCGAGCAGCGCGGCGAGCTGCTTTGAATCGAGTCCGTTCAGCGAGGAGGAGCCGGAGAGAACGATGACGCGGTTCTGTTCCCGCGTCGCGGCGACGGCCTCGAATTTGCGCGCGACGCCGGGGCTGTAGCGCGGCGCGGTGGCCGCGTAGATGTAAAGATGCGGGAAGGTGGTGCGGATGAAGGCCAGCTCCGGCACGGCGACGATCGTGTCGGGGAAGTAGACTGTCTCAAGCGATTTGCAGTTCTGGAAGGCCTTCGGCTCGATCGAGGTGAGTCCCGTCGGCAGGGAAAGGGTCTTCATCGCGCGGGACTTGAAGGCGCCGGCGCCGATCACGCGGACCGGTCTGCCGCCGATCGTATCCGGCACAACGACGGTCTCGTCGTCGCCGAGATAGCGCTTGACGGTCAGTGCGCCGTTCTTCTCGATGCAGGTGAAATCGCTCTCCGGGGAGAGCGGGAGCCAGACGCAGTAGAGGGTCGCCTCACGCACGCCGGCCGGCAGAAGGAGCTTCGAGCCGGGGCTGTAGGCGTCGCCCGTGCCGTTGGGCTTCGTATTGTACTCGACGAGGCGGTAGCCCTCGCGCACGAAGGTGCCGTTCTCGATGAGGCAGTTCGGCAGAAGATAGACGCCGTTCTTGACGTCCTGCACCGTGACCTCGCCGCCTCCGGCGGCGACGCGGCCGCCGTTCGCGTGGTAGGTGATGCGGAAGCGGTTCGCCTCGTTGCGCCGCTGGGTGTTCATCTCCTTATAGACCGGGACGATCGTATCCCCGGCGGCGGAGAAGGTATAGGCTTCTTCGGACGAGAGCAGCTTCCCGTCGGCGGAGCCGGCGTGCCAGCCGTCAAAGAGATAGCCGGCGTTCGGTGCGGCCGAGGCGGTGACGGTCTCGCCGGCGGGAACGGAGGCGCGGGCGCGCGTGACACCGGAGGAAAGGACGTTTCCCGCCCCGTCCGACAGCGTCATCGTGCCGCGGCCGGCCGGATCGAGCAGCGTCACGGTCACGTCTGCGGCCGCGGCGGCCGTGCCGGCCGCCGACAGCGCCGCCGTGAGGCAGCACAGCGCGAGGCAGATCGCCAGAAGTCGTTTCATTTTTGTTTCCTTTGTCCGCGTGCGGGCGTCATTCGCTCCAGAGGCCGTCGAGGACCATCTGCGCCTTCAGATCGCGGATCAGGTTCTCCGTGCGGTAGTTGCGGCCGAAATCGTTCGGATGGTAGTCGGAGTTGTACATCCATTCGCCCTTGATGGCGTAGTCCCAGACGTTCGAGATGACCGGGACTGCGAGATTGTCGTGCAGAGACTGCATGTAGGCCTCCTGCTGCGCGCGTTCGCGCGCCTGCTTGGTCAGGCCGTTGGCGTTGAAGGGCGCGCAGCTGAAGTAGACGACGCAGCCGGCCTCCTCGAGCATGGCGTAGATCATGTTCAGATTCTTGGCGTTCTGTCCGGCGAAGATGTTCGTGCCGAGGCCGAAGGTCGAGCCGTCGTGATAATTCGGGGAGTTGAGATTTGCGCGGGCGGCGGCCTGCAGATCGCCGTACTCGTCCATGCCGGTCGAATACTCCTGCGCGGAGCGGTCCTGCATCTGGGCGCGGTTGCGGTTGCACTCGGTCAGCGCGCCGAAGACGCCGGTATAGCGGGCCATGTCGATATAGCGCCAGAGGTTGTTCAGCATCTCCATGCCGCGGAAGACCTTCCACTGAATGTTCATGTCGCCGGCCATCGCGCCGCCCATCTCGGGCGCGTTGATGAGGATATCGCCCTCCTCGACGAAGTGGGAAAGGAATTCCATATAGAGCGTGCCGTTCGTGCCGGCGTTGGTGCCGTAATCGACGACGGTGTATTTGTAGTCGAACGCTTCCTCCATCATCGGGGAGTTGAGGCCGTTGAGGGAGGAGGAGCCGGAGAGGACGATGATGCAGGGCTTGTCGGAGGTGACGAGGCGTTCCCACTTGCGGCAGAAGTTGCCCTCCACCTGATTGGAGAACTTGAAGGACATGGCCGCGTTGAGGCGGAAGTTGTGGAAGTTGTTCTGTCCGGCGACGGCTGTGTTGGCGGCCGTTGTGATGTTGTCGAACATGTAGAGCGTGGTCAGATTGGCGCAGTTGAGGATCGCGTTGCCGTTTAGCTTCTCCAGCGTCTTGGGGAGGACGAGCGTCTCGAGCGCGTCGTTCTTCTCAAAGGCTTTGGCGGCGATCTCGGTCACCGTCGCCCCGCCGATCACCTCGGGAATGACGACCGTCTTTTCGCTGCCGTTGTATTTCGTGATGGTCGCACGGCCGGCGTTCTTTGTGACGGTGAAGAGCGACTCGTCGCTGTTCTTCGCCCAGATGCACCACAGCGCCTGCGCGTTCTCGCCCTTCGGCAGAATCACCTTCGAGCCGAGGCTGTAGGCGTCGCCCGTACCGTCGGCCTTCGTGTTGTATTCGATCAGCGTATAGCCGTCGCGGACAAAATAGTCCTTGGCGAGCAGCGTGGACGGGCAGGGATAGATCGTCGTCTCGACCTCGTCCATGAGGATCGTCTCGCCGTTCTCGGCGACCGTGCCGCCGTTGGCGTTGTAGATCAGCGTCGCGTAGCTGCGCACGACGCCCGTGTCGGCGGCGAAGTTGGCGTAGAGATCGGTGTCGCCCGCAAGCGTCAGCGTCGTCTCGGCCTCGCGCGTCAGCAGCTTGCCGCCGCGCTTCAGCGTCGCGCCGAGGCTCCAGCCGTTAAAGACGTAGCCCTCGTACGGTTCGGCGCGCACCCACGCCTCGGAGCCATTCGGATACTCGCCCGGCGCCAGATTCGTGTAGAGCGTGCCGGAGAGGGAGGGATCGTAGAGCGCGAAGGAGACGGCGGTGCCGTCGGAGGGGATCACGGTGAGGGAGACGGTGGTCGGATAGAGCACGTTCGGCACGGTCAGCGTGCCGTTCTCGAAGGCGGCGCCGATGTCGTTCTTTACGTAGCAGTAGCCGTCCTCGACGGCGACGGAGAAGACGGCGTCCTCACCGGCGCGCACGCGCATGGGGTTATCCCCCTTTACGGTGTAGCCCTCGCCCGCCGCCAGCATCACGCTGACGAAGACCGGGCATTCCCTGGCGCAGCCGGCGGCGCACAGCAGCAGCATCAGCACAGCGGCGGCCGCGGCGGCCGCGCGGAGCGGGCGGTTTCTCTTTCCGATCATGTTCACTCAACCTTCCTTGCGGGATATAAATGGCGCGGGAATCATTTGGTGCCCTCGAACGGCACGCCGACGGCCTTGAGGTCGGCGATCAGCTGCTCGGTGCGCAGATCGCGGCCCCAGGCGTTCGGATGGTAGTCGGAGTTGTACATCAGCTCGCCGGGGAGGATGTAGTTCTTGATGTGCGAGATCACGGGGATGGAGACGCTCGCCTGCAGCGAGGCGATGTAGCGGTCCTGCACCGCAAGGGATCGGGAGCCCTCGTTGATGGCGTTGTAGTTGCACGGCGCGCAGCTCATATAGAGCGTCACGCCCTTCGCGCGCAGCATGTCAAAGACCATCTCCAGCGCCGCGGCGCGGCGCTCGTTGATGACGCCCTCGGCGAGGACGATGTTCGAGCCGGCGTGGTAATCTTCCATGTTGTAGGCGGTGGTGTTGTTGATGTCGCCGTACTCGTTCATCGAGCTCGTGTTGGCGTAGTAGTCGAGCTGGGACATGTTCCGCCGCGTATCCTGGAAGGCGGAGAACTCGCTGAAGAGATGGGTGTAGTGGCGCATGTCGACGCAGCGCCAGACGTTGTAGTAATATTCGGTGCCGCGGAAGAGGCGCCAGGTGATGTTCGTGTCGCCCATCGAGACGGAGCCGACCTCCGGCGCGTAGACGAGGATGTCGCCCTCGTCCATGAAGTGGGAGAAGACCTCCATATAGAAGACGCAGGAGACGCCGGCGTTCGTGCCGAAGTTGACGACGGTATAGGCGTCCTCGCCGATCTCGGACTGCAGCATCGCGCCGTTGAGGCCGTAGAGGGAGGAGGAGCCGGAGAGCACGAGCAGCACCGGGTTTTCGGCGGCGACCATGCGCTCCCATTTGATGGAGAAACAGCCCTCGGTGGAGTTGGTGTAGGCGGGCGCCTGCGAGGCGTTGAGGCGGAAGTTCGAGAAGTTCTCCGTGTTCGTGAAGGCGTCGTCGGGGATGGACTGCATCGTATCGAACATGTAGAGCGTCGTGAAGTTTTCCGTCGAACCGAAGGCGCGGCTCTCAACGACGCGCACCGACTTTGGGATCACCATCGTGGAGAAGTGCTTGTCAACGAAGGCCTCCGTGCGCACGCGCACGACCTTCTGTCCGCCGAGCCGCTCCGGGATCACGACCGTGTCCTCGTCGGCCGTGTAGCCGGTCAGGGCGACGCCGCCGTCCACGGCTTCATATTTAAAATAGGAAGGATCCGATTCCTCAGCCCAGATGCAGTAGAGGTAGGGCGTGGGATCGGTGGGCAGGGTGAGGACCTTCGATCCGAGGCTGTAGCCGTCGCCGGTGCCGTCGGGTTTCGTATTGTATTCGATGAGCTGGTAGCCCTCGCGCACGAAGGTGTCGCGCGCGGGCAGGCAGTTCTGATAAATATGATGGATCGGGATGTCCATGTTGACAACGGAGACGTTCGTCCCGGCAAAGACACCGCCGTTGGCGTCGTAAGTGAAGAGCATCGTGGGAATCTTGACGCCGTTCTTCGGCACCTCGGCAACGACGCGGGTGAAGTTCGCGTAGAGGAAGGTGTCGGCCTCGACGGTGTAGTCGAAGCTTTCGTCCGTGGAGACGAGCTTGCCGCCCTTGGCCAGCGAGCGGCGGAGGGACCAGCCGTCGAAGCGGAAGTCCGGCTTGATGCGGACGTAGCAGTGGGCGACGGTGCCCTCGTAGACGAGACCCTGCTCGATGCTGGCGCCGACGTAGCCGCCGTTGCCGAAGTTTTCGAGGAAGAATTTATAGGTCTCCGGATTCTCGGCGATGCGCATGGTGAGCGTCGCCGGATACTGGACGTTTGAAAGGGTCAGCGTATTGGATTCCGGATGGAAGACGGCGCCGCCCGTAGTCTGGATGCAGACGCTGTCCTTGGGCATGTCGATGGCGAAGGAGGCGGTGCCGCCGAGCGGCACAGAGACGGGATTCTGCCCCGAAACGGTAAAGCCCTCGCCGTCCGCGAGCATGACCTGCACGGCGGCGGCGCCGCGTGGCGAATCGGCGGCACAGCCGGCGAGCAGAAGTGTCAGCGCGGCGGCGGCCCCGAGCAGGGCGCGGGTGATGGAGTGGTGCATAGAGCCTCCTTTGTTGGGTGATGGTTGCTGCCCGGAGGGCACAAAAATCCATTTACCATTATAGCATATCCAGCGGGCAAAAAGAACGGTACATTTTCAAACAAAATGTTACGGTTTCCTACATATGGTTCACAGTGGATTCATAATTCGGGCATCCTGCCCAAAAAAGGGCGCTTGAATTTGTGCAACACGGCAAAAGGGAGGCGGAGCCTCCCTTTTGCCGTGCGCTGCATGGCCGCGGGCCCTGCCCGCCCGCCTTCGCACCCCGGCCGCTGCAGAAAGCGACGTGGGTTGTCTTCCAATTCCGCTGAAGCGGTGAGCGGGCCTTGGTGCGGGCCCTGCCCGCCGCTGCAGAAAACGACGTGGGTTGTCTTCCAATCCCGCTGAAGCAGTGAGCGGGCCCGGGTGCGGGCCCTGCCCGCCGCTGCAGAAAACGACGTGGGATGTCTTCCAATTCCGCTGAAGCGGTGCGCGGGTTCGGCTGCGGGCACTACCCGCCGGGCACTGCCGCCCCCATCCGTCGGCTGCGCCGACACCTTCCCCGGAGGGGAAGGAATTTTTCTTTATTCCTGCGGGGGCTTCTGTGGTAAACCGGCCGCTGGCCGGATTACCCACCGCATT
>Ga0079305_1001239_pt1 | contig 36812 bp, 38 predicted proteins | sample LMS_cellobiose_e_FD_79183 | JGI IMG/M metagenome (GOLD analysis project Ga0079305, IMG submission 79183) | Rumen-fistulated moose microbial communities from Alaska, USA - LMS_cellobiose_enrichment | ecosystem: Host-associated > Mammals > Digestive system > Stomach > Rumen fluid ... | reverse complement strand
CTCACGTTTCCATGAGTGTACTCAAAAAAATTTTCAAGGGTTACTTCTGCTCATAAACCGGCTCTCAGAGCCAATCTACAAGCTTCTGTTCTTTTCTCTCGTTGTTCATTTTTCAAGGTGCTGTGCTCCCCGTCCTCACGGGACAGCTTTGTTATAATACCACACTTCGCCAAGGCTGTCAACACCTTTTTGCAAAAAAATTTGAATATGGGCCTTCTTTTTCTAAACTTCCCCACAAAACCGGCCCTTTTGACCTTTCCCCGCCCGGAATGCCGAAATTTGTTATGTACAGAATACATATATAATAGTGCAGCGGCGCATACTTTTGGTATCTCTCTTTTCTAAAGGAGGCCACACCGCGTGTCCAACTCCAAACCCAAACAGATTACGGTTTCCATTTTCATTATTCGGATGATCTCTTTTTCCATCGCGCTTTTTCTATTGCTCGGCCTGGTGGCTTACACCGTCGAGCTTGGCCGGGCCGATACGGTCCTTTCCAAAAGCGGCTCACGCGGAGAGGAGGTCCGGCAAATCCAGCAGCGTCTCAAACAGTGGGGCTATTATAATGGAAGCATCGACGGAATCTTCGGCGTGCAGACCAAAAAGGCGGTGCTCTCCTTTCAAAAGAAAAACGGGCTGGCCGCGGATGGGATTGCGGGGCCAGCTACCCTCAAGGCCATGGGGATCTACTCCTCCCAGCAAACCGGTACAACCGGCGGTTATGGCGACAGCGATGTGAACCTGTTGGCGAACATCATTTCAGCCGAGGCGCGCGGCGAACCCTATGAAGGGCAGGTCGCGGTCGGCGCGGTTGTGCTCAATCGCGTGGAGCATCCCTCCTTCCCTGACACGCTCGCCGGCGTCGTCTACCAGCCCGGGGCCTTCACCGCAATCACGGACGGCCAAATTAATGAAGCCATCGCGGAATCCGCGCGTCGGGCGGCGCGCGACGCACTGGCCGGATGGGACCCCTCCGGCGGCGCCATCTACTATTACAATCCGGATAAGACCTCAAATCAATGGATCCGTACCCGTCCGGTCATCAAGCGGATCGGCGCGCATCTTTTCTGCAAATAGTCCGTCGGCGGCACGGTGTGGCTTTTTTCGCCCGCCGTGCCGCTTTTTCTGCGAAAACGCTGTTTTTTTCGCCCGCTTTCCTATATAATATAGTATCATAACAAAGCAAAGGAACCGGTGACCTGCCCATGACCTTACAAAAACCCGACCTGCATGTGCTGACCGTCTGGCGGCTGCGCCTTCTGCTGGTTGCGATCCTGCCCTCCTTCCTGTCCGCTTATTTTGCCCCGCACATCGGCTTGGTGTGGTGGGTCTTTACTGCTGCGTGGATTTTTGCTTTTCTGGGCTTTTACATATTCTATTACCCGATCAAATACCGCAAGTTGGCTTATTCGGTCAACGAAAAATGCCTGCTGATCCACTGCGGCGTCATCTACACCCGTGTGAAGGCAATTCCCTTGACATCTGTACAGTACGTTTCGATCGCCACCACCCCCTTGCAGCGGCTGTTCGGCATCTGCTCGCTGATTGTGTTCACGGCCGGGAGCAACGCCTACATTCCCGGGCTTGCGCCGGACAAAGCGGACGAACTGCGCGATCTGCTCACCCCGGTGCTGCCGGATGGAGGTGAGGAGCCTGCATAATAAGGAACTGCTCGTGCGTACTCATCCCATCTCGATTGCCGCCTTCCTGTACCGGTTCCTCTTTTTGCTGCTGATCCCGGTGGGGCGTGGTTTTATCACCGCGTTGACCGGCGGTTTGCTGGCCTGGCTGCGCGGTGCGTGGATTGATCTCATCGTGGTGGCTGTGATTCTTGCACTGGCCTATGCGAAATGGGATCAATTCAAATACCATATGGATTCTTCCGGGATATATTTTACTATTGGTATATTTTTTAAGCGCAATTCTTTTATTCCAATGCAGAAGATCTCTACCTTTTCGATCCTGCGCCCTTTTTGGTTCAAACCGTTCCATCTGGTCAAGGTCCGGATCGATACCATCGCGGGTGATCCCGGAAAGGCGGATCTCTCGCTCTACCTGCGTGCCGATGAGGCCGGACGGCTGATGCGGCTGCATGGCGCTGCGCATGAGCAGCAAGCTTCACCCGGCATTTCGGCCGAATACCGCCCGCCTGTGCTCGGCGTGGTGTTCCTATCCCTTTTCACTTCGAATTCGTTCCTTGGAATTGTCTTTGTTGCAACCTTCATCTCACAGGCGGGCCAGATTTTGGGGGAACAGCTTTCCGAGCTGCTTTTTGCCACCTTCCAGGAGCTTGCGCGGCAGATTGCGATCTCCCTGCCGTTGCTGACCGCCGGCTTCCTTGCCATCCGGCTGCCGCCGATTGCTGCCGGTGTGGCAATCGCACTGCTTGGCGGCTGGCTGGTCGCTTTCCTTTTGAATCTTCTGCAGACGAAAAACCTCCGGGTCCAGCGGAAAAACGACCGCCTCCGGATCAGCGGCGGCATACTGGTGGAAAAGGATTACTCCCTGCGCACCGGGGATATCAGTTTTGTGGACATCCGGCAGAGCCTCGTCACCCGGACACTACGGCTCTATTCGGTCTTTGTCAACGCGATCGGCATTGGAAAAGACAAGTCTGATATCGCGGCCATCATCCCCTTCTCCACCAAAAGCCGCGCCATGCGCCAGCTTGGGCTGCTGCTGCCGGAATACTGTTCGACTCCGCGCCAGCTGAGACCAAACGGCGGCGCTATCTTCAAGTTTATCATCGATCCGCTCTGGCCCTGCCTGCTGATTCCCGCAGCTACCTTCCTGGGAATCTGGCTGCTGCCGAATTGGGCGGAAATTCTGCGCTTCGCAGGCTTTATGCTTTCTCTGCCGGCTTTCTGGTTTTTGGGGGTGCGGCTTATGGATTTCTTCTCATCAGGCGTTTCCCGCAGCGGAAAACATTATACACTTCGTTATTCAAATTTATATTATCTACACACAGTAGTTTTTTCTTATGACAAAATCGCTCTGGTAAACATCCGGCAAAGCATTCTGCAACGCGGCGACAATAAATGCGACCTCGTTGTTTCCACCCGCGCCGAGGGCCGGATGCGCCACCATATCCGGAATATCGGCTGGGATGAAACTGTCGCGCTCTTTGAAGCGCAGGATGCCTGGGCCCCAGCCGACGCGGGGATCCCCAACTGGTACGAACGGATTTTCCAGCGGGCGCTCGCTGTTTGGAACAGGCGTACAGCCGGACGCAAAGATGGCAGCAAAAGGTAACCTTTTTTCGCATAAAACTTTTTCTTTCCTTTTTTACCCTGATCTGGTATTATGATACAAAAAACAAAGGAGCGACAAAATGACCTATAAGCAGGCGACTCAACTGATGGGCCCGATTTACGAGGAGTTGAAAAAAATCAGCACGGACCACGACACGATCGTCAACCAGCTGTCCGATATCTATATGCAGCTTGCTTCCCTTTCCAACGCGCCGCAGTACCAGCCGAGCGAAGAAGGGCTGGTTGGCATCAGTATCCAGCTCCTCACCCTGATCCAGGAGCGGATTATCCCCAGCTCCAAAAGCCTCACAGACAATATGCAGGGTCTCTCAAACGCAATGGGCGAGATCGATTTTGATCTGCGCGGCAGCAACAGTCCTGCATCCTGAACGCCAAATACCGCCCGCGCGGGAGCAGGTTCGCTCTGTGCGCGGGCGGTTTTTTTCAGTTACGCAAAATCGGGCGGTACGACTCAACGGTAAGCCCGGCCCTGAAAGCCGAGAAGCGGGGCAATTAGGCGAGACAGCTCATGAAAAACCGCGCCAACGCCGCGAGTGACCCCAAAACAGAAGAAAACACCCACGAATACCGATAGAATATGGCTTCGCAGGTGTTTTTTGTTTTACCCCCGCTATTGGATAACGAACCGGAAGTGGCAGCTTAAACATAACAGAATTCGGTCATATCTCGATCACTTTTCCGCTGCGTCCTCTTTGCGGAAAAATTCGACCACATTCCGAGCGGCAGCCATACCCATACGGTAATTCGCTTCCATTGTGTGCGGAGCGATATGCGGCGTCGCCACAACATTGTGTAGGGTCAGCAGCGGTTCATCAACCGGCGGCTCGACCGAAAAGACATCAAGCCCGACGCCTTTGAGCCGGCCTGCTATAAGCGCCTGATAAAGCGCGTGATCATCCACCAGCGCGCCTCGGGAGGTATTGATGAGGATCGCACCGTCTCTCATCATGTCTAACGCCTCTTTATCGATCATATGGAAGGTGGCTTCGGTCAGCGGAACATGTAGTGAAACGATATCGCTATACCGCAACAGATTCTCCAAGCGCACCAAACGGGTGTTTTCGGTGACAAAATCCGATTCCTTCACAAATGGGTCGCTCACCAAAATTTCTGCGTTAAAACCCACCAACCGTTTGGCAACCGCCTTGCCGATTTTTCCGTACCCCACCAACCCCACTGTCTTGCCGTAAAGGTCGTTTGACAAGCCTTTGCTATGCCAGTCGGGAGTCGGACATTTGATTAGGTTGTCCACGAAATTCCGCAGGACCGACAGCATCAGCATAACGGTCAGGTCGGCCACTGATTCGTTGTTCGCATCCGGGGTCTTGGTTACGGTGATGCCCCGTTCAGCGGCCAGTTTCAGGTCTATGCTGTCCAAACCAACGCCATGCTTGGAAACTAACTTGAGATTCGGACAGTGATCCATTACATAGCGGTCGATGATGTCCGAACCAGTGATCACCGCTTGGGCATCGCCGATCTTTTGGGCAATGAATTCTGTATTTTCCGGTTCGTCATTGCGCACGAGCTCATAGTCGATCTCATTTTCATCCAGATAACGAAGTGGATCGTCACAGGCCTTTGCAAACGACCGGGACAGAATCACTAATTTATGTCTATTCACGTTCGTTAATCTCCTCTAAAATGGTCATCCGGCCGTTTTGAGAAACTTCAGGCAAGAGCCCCTGCGATACCGCAATTTCTCCCAGCGACAAGGTGTCCCGGATCTTCACGATCTTTAAAGCGTCATAATCCACCCCTATAGCAGTACGCAGCGATGCAAGAATCCCTTCCCGTTCGTCTTCGACCTGAATGGGGATGCGTCCCGCTTCCGGATTACCGGAACCGATGCTGTTTGTGTAGGTGGACGGCAGGTCGATCTGCCTCGCACAGGCTTTTAGAACGTAATCCGCCAGACCGACCCCGCAGGCATTCCCATGGGAGGCTGGTGAAATTCCTTCAATTACGATCCGTTTAATCTTTGGTCCCGCAAACCCTTTGATTGGTCCTTTGGTGGTGCGGCCCACAATGTTGGGATCCATTCCCGCGCCGGAGATATCCTTACCAATCTGTTCAATCACCAGCACATCGATCTCCTTTAGCATAATCGAGGGCATCTGCGCCTTGGCAATTTTTAAAAGTTCCGGCTCGCGTGTGTGGATTTCCCTTGCTGGAACCGCTTCGAGCAGACAGGTTTTATCATAGCCGTTTTCCAGGATTGCCAGCCCAAACCCGACCGGCGCGTTTTCAATCACAACCCGCGCTGCCTCCGGGATCAGCTCTGCAAAGCTTTCAAACCCATATTGATGCAGCCGCGAACAGCCTTCATGCTTGCCAAGCCCGATGGTGAGCATCTTGCAAAGGCCGCTTTCAATCGGGCCTTTGAAGTCTGTGTGGGGTTTTACCCTTCCGAGCGGCACAATGAGATCGGCCGCATGGGCCACTCGATCTATGCAGATCGGTATGCCGGACGACGTCATGCCGATCTCATCGACCTGCATCTGGGAAACGACCGGCATTCCCATGGTTTCTTCGGTAATACCGTAACCTGCCAGCACTTTCCTCTGGCCTTCGGCAGTACCGCCGCCATGGCTGCCCATGGCGGGTACGATAAACGGCTGGGCGCCCATTTTTTTCAGATTCTCACCCACGGCGCGAGTGATTCGATCCATGTGACAGATACCGCGGCTGCCCACAAGCAGCGCGACACGCATCCCGGACTTTACCAACGAACGGACAGTGGGCTTTGCAAGCTCCGCTGCAACCGCGCCTTCGATATCGACGAGCTGCTGGTCGTCAAACTGCTGTTTTACACGGTACATTTTTGGCAACTTAAGTGCATAGACACTCTGTGGAAGAATCGCCATCCCTTTTCCCTCCTTATCCGATAAACCAGTTCATCGGCACACGGATTAACGCCGGAAAGAGGATGAACAGGAACAGCATTGTGAATTCCACCATCAGGAACGGCAGGATGCTTTTGACCAATCTCCCAAACGTGACCTGCCCTACGCTACATCCCAGGTAAAGAATCGTGCCAACCGGCGGGGTGATCAAGCCAAGGCAGAGGTTAAAGACCATCAGCACCCCGAAATAGACCGGATCGATGCCCGCGGCAATGATGACCGGAAAAATAACCGGGCCAAAAATTAACAGGTTTGGGGTAAGATCCATGACCATTCCGATGAAGAAGAAGAAAATGTTGATGATAATGAGCAGTAGGATCGGCTGGTGCGCGACCGGTCCCAACAACGCTGCAAACTGCGCCGGAATCTGTGCCACGGTGATGAGCCAGCCGACTGCCGTGGCTGCGCCTACAATAAACATAACAATCGCGGTTCCCTTTCCACTCTCAATGGCGATGTCAAGCAGATCGCTCGGTTTTACTTCACGATAGACAAACATCGAGATGAACAGGGCATAAACACAGGCGAAAGCGCCTGCCTCGGTTGGCGTAAAGATACCAAGCCGGATTCCACCCACAATCAGAACCGGCATGAACAGCGCAGGAAGGGAATCCTTGAGGATTTTGGCAGTTTCCTCTTTGGTATATGTAACCGTGTCGTGATAGTCATGCTTACGGACGATAAAAAACCAGAGCGCCATCAGCCCCATGCCGATCAAAACACCCGGGACAATACCCGCCATAAACATCCGACCGATGGAAACGCCAACCGCCGAACCAAGTACAATCATCGGAACTGAAGGCGGAATGATCGGAGCGATCATCGCGCCGGCGCAGATGAGACCAGTGGAAGTACCACGGTCGTAACCCTTGGCAACCATCATCGGGATCATGATCGCACCGAGCGCCGAAGCGTCCGCGACTGGGCTTCCGGAGAGGCCCGCGAAGATCATTGAGGCGATGATCGCGGCATAGCCAAGTCCACCGCGCACCCGACCCACCAGAATATTGGCAAAGTCGACGATCCGGCGGGACAAGCCGCCACGTCCCATAATCTCACCTGCGAGCATGAAGAACGGGATCGCCATCAGCGCAAAGGAATTGGTGCCCGCTACCGTCTGCTGTGCGATGATCGAAGCGTCAAAGTTACCCATGAAAAGCATCAGAATCGCACAGCAAATAAGCAGGATAAACGCAATCGGGATACCAAGCGGGAGCAGCGCAAATAGGGAAATCAAAAAAACCGCTAATTCCATTTATTCCGCCGCCCCCTTCCTAGTAATTTCTTTGAGATCGCCCAAAATCCTCGTCAAGGCGATCAGCATCATGCCGGCAACGCAAACCAGTAGCGCCATCGCCATGATCCCCATCGGCAGGTTAGTTGCAGGGGCGGGGGTATGGGATACTGTAAGAAAATAACCCCATCCGCCATACAATACCACCGAAAGGATGATCAAAATAACCAGCAGGCCAATGATGTCCACTGTCATACGGGTTTTTCCCTTCAACTTGCTTACCACCAGATCGACACCAACATGCTTGTTTTCCCGATAGGCAATCAGCGCGCCAAGCATCGAGACCCAAACAAACAGGAACCTACCAAGCTCCTCGGACGCCGGCCAGCCAGAATTAAAAACGTAACGCAGTACCGCGTTGATGAATACAAAGGTCACCATCGCATATAGGGCGATGCCCATTGCATAATTCAGGATCTTATTGAGTACCTTTTTCCCGGTTTCGAGCACGCCCGGGTTCTCGGACTGGGGATATTCCTGCATCAAATGGATCCACCTCTCATATCAAGCGGAGATTTTCCCGCTTTTTTGTGGAAAAGGAATCTGCAAAGCCGCAAATTCCCTTTCTCCCCCTGCTTTCCAAGGTTTCATTTAGCCTTTCCAGGCACGGATCTCTTTCTCCAATTCCTCGCTGCCCGGATATTCCTGATAGAACCATTCGTAAACACCGGCTGTAACCTGTGCATCAATTAGCTGCTGACGCATTGCATTGTCCGGCACGGTAACTTCCATTCCCTGATCGATCAGCCACTGTTTGTCAGTGTCGTCGGCTTCCTGGGAAAGTTTCCAGTTCTCGTCCGCGGCTTCCCTGATCGATTCATCCACGATCTGACGAAATTCCTCCGGCAGGCCCTGGTAAAATTTCTCATTAATTACCCATTCAATCGGGCTGAACATGTGACGGGTTTCGAGCATGTAGGACTGCACCTCATAGAAGCTGGATGCCCGCACAGTCGCATACGGATTATCCTGACCGTCAGCGACCTTCTGTTCGAGCGCAGTGAACACCTCGGTCAGCGGCATCGCAATCGGATTGACACCGAGTGCTTCAAACATTTTGATATAAACCGGGGTGTTTGGGACGCGTAGACGCAGGCCCTTGAAATCTTCGAGGGAAGCGACTGATTTGTTGGAGGAAACTTCGCGGAAGCCATTGACCGTCCAAGCTAGGGTGCGCATACCGCAGGCCTCCGGCATCGATTCGGTGATCTTCATGCCAATTTCACCACCGAGGGTCCCCTTTGCATGCTCCCAAGAGCTGAAGAGGAATGGCATCTCCGCAATCGCAATACCGGGAACGTCACGCGCCATCAGCGTGCCAGTCGCGCCCATTTCAACGGTTCCCTGTTTGATGCTGTCGATATAGGTATCCTCCGGTCCCAGCTGGCCGTTGCCATAGATCTCGACGACGATCTTGCCGCCGGATTTCTCGGCGCAGAGCTGCTGGAATTTCTGAATTGCGATATGCTGCGGGTGAGTTTCTCCGAACCAATGGGCAAATTTGATTTTCACTTCGTCAAACGAGCTGAAATCCGGAGCGTCTGTCGCAGGAACGGAAGATTCCTGCATGGCGGAGGAAGAAGCTGGTGCGGCTGGCGCCGCGGAAGATGCTGGGGTACTGCCGTAGCTGCCGCAGGCGGCGAACGAAACGATCATAAGAGTTGCCAGTGCCAGTGCCAGACATTTCTTTAACATTTGAATACCTCCATACACATTTCTGTTTTTCTTTTCGCGTCGCTGAAAAACCGTTTATTGAATCTTTTCATTATAAAACTGTGCAAGTTCCTTGGCCTGTGAAAGCCAGTTCTCATACTCCCGTATAAAGCTGCCATCTGGGCGGATGGTACGGCCAATCCGCATCTGCGGATCAACCTTGATCCCAAGTCCGTCCCCCGCTGAAAGCACCGCACCGGTCGAGCAGAGGTAGCCGCCATCTTCTAACAGTGCAATCTCCTCCTCCATGCAGCCGGCGATGAGACCTACCAATGCTGGGATATTGGTACCTCCGCCCGCAAGTACCAGCGGACCGTTTGCCTTCTTTGCAAGTACCCTTCCCATTCGCGCAAAAGTGAACGCTACGCCCTTAACCACCGCCGCCGCCAGCGTCGCAGGGCTGTCACCAATCTGCAAGCCCAAAAAGCTTCCGCGTAGATCGCTTGACCAATATGGCATTCGCTCGCCGTGCAGCCACGGCAGGAATATCACGTCATTCGTATCCGCAAGCGGCGCGTCAACGTCCAGTCCGAACCGCTGCGCCCAGTTGAGCACCGAGCAGGAGTTGGACGATATCCCACCGGTTAGATAGGTAGCTGCATCCACCGCGTAGTTCCAGAGCCCATGTGTTTCACAGAGATCCGGTTCCCCAGTGAATACCCGTGCCGCCATCGAGGTGCCTACATTACCGCAGAAGTTGCTCACATCACGGCAGGCCCAACTTGCCGATGGTCCGTCGCCAAGTCCAGGAACCAGCAAGATGCCCTCCCTCAGCCCAGGCAGCAGATCCCGGCGCAGCGTTCCGACGGATGCGTTGTGCGGCAACGCCTTCGGAAGTTCCTGTATATTAAGCCCGAGCGATTCGACAAACGGACGGTTCCAGTCGTGTTTTTCGATATCAAAAAATCCACTTGCTGAAGCGGTTGTGTAATCTGTCGCCAGTTCACCGGTTAAAAACGCGATCAGGTGTTCTTTGAGCCCGTATGGCAAAAAGCCAGTTCGTTTTTGGGAGTCGGTCGCAGCAACCTTGTACGCGCCAAAGATGGTATCGGTGCGGCAACCGGATTTTTGCAGCTGATGTGCGAAATCCGGTTCCTTATGCGGGCAACGTTTCCAAAGACTGTTCCATTGCCAAGCAACTATTTCGCCGTCCACCACCTCACAAACCGAATACATCTGGGTGGTAAGCGCCATGCCCACCAGTTCACAAGTTTGCAGGAGCTCGCTAAGTGCGGTTAGAACAGTCTCTTCATAAACCTTCACCGGCATCACGCCAGGAGCTAGTTCCCGATAACCGGCATAATCGTATTTAAGGTTGTCAGTAATCTTCCCAGTTTGCGAGTCTGCCAGGGTCACCTTCAGAGAACTGGTGCCGATATCGAAGCCCGCGATCTTTTGCTTTCTGCGCATTGCCATCTTCCTTTGCCAGCCCGGTCAGGCGTCAGATTTTGTACCATTATACCATGGTTCCACTTTATTTTTTTGACAGAACGCTTATATGGGTCAATCTTCCAGCGCCTTAATTGCCGCGTACGCTTTTTCAAAATCCGCCTTGAGTTCGGCGTATTTCGGGTCGCTGTCCTGCGGCAGCGACATTGGCAGGCGCGGCAGGCCGCAGTCGAATCCACGCGCCTTCAAGATCATGTGGGAGGCGATTGTGCTGTCAACAAACTTACACTTTCCGGAATATTCCATCATGATCCGATAAGCTTTTTCCGCCTTCTCCATATCGCCTTTGATCGTATATTCATACATCGCGGAGATAATTTCCGGCGCGTAGTTGCACATCCCGGCGATCATCGTGTCGATCCCCATTGTAGAAAAAGGCAGCCATCCGGTCGAGGTACCAATGATGGTTTTGAAATCCTTGCGGTTGATCTTCGCGTCATAAAAAACGTTGGTGATAAAAGCAACGTTCATCGAGCTGTCCTTCACCCCTTTGACGCCCGCCTCCTGGAGTTTAAGGACCGTCTTGAGGGTCATGGTCGTCTTGGTGGTAAAGGGGTTGTTATAGGCATATACCGGAATCTTAACAGCCGAGGCGATTGCGCGATAGTATTCGATCACGCGGTCCTCGGTATAGGTGTAATAAAACGGCGGAACCGCGCCAAGCGCGTCGACGCCGATCTCTTCGGCGGCTTTGGCCAGCGCAACGGTGGAGTCGGTATCCGCACAGCCGACATGCGCGATCAGGAATTTCCCTTCATACTGGTCCTTCACTTCTTTCGCGAGCTTAAAGATCGAAATACGCTCCTCATTGGTCATCAGCGGCCCGGCGCCGTAGGAACCGGTCAGGAAAAGACCATGTACGCCATTGTCAAACATCCACTTCATATGCCAGCGGCATTTGTCGTAATCGATGGTATTATCCTTTTTAAAAAACGTGATATTGGGCACCAGGGAACCTTTGATCATCTGTATTTCCTCCTGATATGTAGATTTTATTTAAGATAAGAATAATTTTTGTATCTTATCTCCATGCGCTTATGATAGCACAGCCAGAAACCCTTGTCACTAGTTTTTTGTATATTTTTTACACGATTTTAATTTTCATGTAAAATTACCACAAACCCATTCCGCATCTTGTAAATTTCGTCCAGTAAAAAACCTTTTGATGCACTTGATTTACATGTTGGAATTCAATATAATGGAAGCATAACAAAAATTGATTTATTACCTGGAACAGGTATATAGAATGGAAGTTTCATATGGTAGAAATTGAGAACAATGCAAACGCCCTGCTGCACCTGCAAACCCACTACAGTACATTACGGGCAAGCGAAAAACGGATCGCGGATTACATCCTCAGCCGCCCGGATGAGATCATTTATCTGAGCATCACAAGCCTTGCAAACGAATGCCACACCTCCGAAACCTCTGTGATTCGTCTTTGCAAGGCCATGGGCTATAAAGGTTATCAGGATTTTAAAATCAATATCGCAAAATCAATTATTGAACCGAGCAAGCAAATTCATGAGGCGGTTACCAACCAGGATTCAACTGCTGATATTATTAAAAAAGTGATGTCCTCCAATATCAAAGCGATTGAGGACACCATGCAGGTGCTCAGTTCTCAGCAGGTGCAGCTTGCGATCGATGCCATTTCCAAAACCCGGCGCCTGGAATTTTACGGCATGGGCGGCTCTGGATCAGTTGCGCTGGATGCCCAGCATAAATTTTTCAAATACGGTTTTAGCTGTATCGCTTACACCGACCCGCATATGCAGGCCATGAGCGCGGCCACCATGGGGCCGGACGATGTGGCTTTCGGCATCAGCCACACCGGCAGCAGCAAAGATATCGTTGAAAATCTGGAGATCGCTTCAAAAGCTGGCGCCACCACAATTTGCATCACCGGCGGTCTTAAATCACCGATCACAAAAGTCAGCGATATCGTTTTAATGGTGGTTTCCAAGGAGCAATCCTATAAGCCCGAACCAATGTCAAGCCGGATCGCGCAGCTGGCCATTATTGACGTGCTTTCAGTTGGCGTTGCTCTTACCCGGCCGGACGCCGTTCTGAACAATTTGCAGAAAACGCGGAGCGCCCTGGCGACCAAGCGCTTCTAAACCCTATGGGGTCATTCAAATGCCTTCGCATGCGCATTTTGCTCCCAAACGCAGGTTCAAATACATAGTTAACACAAAAGCGAAGGCATATGGCGCCAACTGGCGCCATATGCCTTCTATAAAAAACAAACTCCCGCAGATTGGCTTAGAAAACCAGTCTGCGGGAGTTTGTTTTGGTGACCTGTACGGGATTCGAACCGGAAAGATATCGTTTTATATCTTTTTTTCTTAACCCGCAAACGCCCATTCTATGCTGGTTTGCGGGCTTTTACCTCTCATAATTTTCCACAACTTGCAGTTGTTTTCTGCGTAAATAAGCGTAAAATAAGCGTTAAATTTGTAGCCTGATCCCGCTATAAAAAATAACGGTGTTGCCGCTACCGAAAGAAGTATTGTACCCGAGACAAAGCCGGGGTATAATCAAGGCGGAGGTGATTTAAGTGGCAGACAATACGGAGAAGGTCAATCTGGGAATGCTGTCATTCAAGGAATGGAAGCAAACCGGGAAGTGCCTGGAATCAGAGCTAACACCAGAAGAACTGGCGGCATTACGAAAATCAAAAAATGAAACGCACCCGGCTACTGACCCGAATGCGCTTTAAAGCTATTTCTTATATGCGATATTGGCTAATGCCGCAATAATTCGCGTCTGTTTCATTAAAATGTCTTGCGCTGCGCCCAATACCGAACACATCAGATTTCGGCGGCCCGCTAAAATCGAACCTATTGTGAATGGGGTTCCGCTTACTTCTCCTAATTCTTCACGGAGAATGCGTAAAAGATCAATCGCGGTTTCTTGGTTAATCTCCACATTCGACAGAATTCTAGCTGTATTCATGTTTTTCTTTCCCTTCTTGAATTCTTCCAATAAAATTCACGTTTTTAAGCTTTATACCCGCTAAAGGTAAAACTACCCTAGCGAATGTAGTTACCTATTGCGAATCCCGACTTTTCACGGATGAACTCGGCTCAGATTTGATTTTAACCGTTCTGCATTCGCTGTCCGTTGTTCTTCTGTCAGAATTCGCGGCGCACGAATTTTAATCCAGCGCTTGGGAATGGAATATGTAACGCCGCCGTGCTGATCTTCTCTGATAAACTTCGCATCTGAGGGAAATTGCTCCGACAATAATCGGAGTTTTTTCTTGAATGCGCCATTATAGGTATAGACGGTCGCCACGCTGTCTGCTTCGTTAAAATTCACGATAGTTTCTTGCTCGTAGCGGCTCAAACGCATTTTTACTTCCTCCTTGCAATCTTCCCGGAGGTCTGCTAGAATAGGTTTACAAACCTCCGGGTTTGTGTGGGGCTTCTTACATCTTGCTTTGGTCGGCGTGGATGTAAGGGGCCTTTTTCATACCACCGACACCACAAAGCGGCGGGTTTCAATGGCCTTTAAGAACCGCTCGTAGATTTTGCCGTGGGATTCTTTGAGTGCGGCGGTGTCCAGCCGGGACGACTTCACAACCTTGTACGTGGCCTTTGTGGAATCGGTCTCCACTTCCTCCACGTTGCGCCGCTGCATTTCGGCCTTGATCGTGTCGGCCAGCCTGTCCGCCTCCTTCTGCTTCTGATCGATCTCCGCCCGCATTTCCCGCAGGTGGTCGATCTTGGAGGTTAACTCTTTGTTGCTCATGGGATCACTCCTTTCTGTCTTGGCCCGGATGCAGGGGCTTGTCTGCGCAGGCTTTCGAGCTTAACCCGCCAACTGTGGCTTTTCGTTCCTTGCCATCGACGGCGCTTTATCCGGTCAACGCCTAAACGGAGAGCCGTTTGCGGTGGCTCTGGGCCGTTGAGTTAAGGACCGGGGGGCTTTAAGCATCTAGGGCGCTGCCCGTCTCAATCTCCCTTATCCGTTCCCAGCTTTACGCGGCATTCTTGGTTTCGGCTTTCGCTTACTTTCGTCTGCCATCCCTTAACTTCTGTTTATATTATACATCGTTATCTGTGTAATTTCTATTGATTTATTACACAATTATCCGTGTAATATTTAGTCTATGTTTTACATTGAAATCTGTGTAACGCTATGTTATACTCTATACAGTGGGAAAGAAGGTCATAATAAAAATTCCCAAATGGAAAGGATGTGGAGACAATACCTATTCGGTACAAAATCAATGTGTTGGCTGCACTTAAAGAAAACGGATTCAATACCACAAAGTTACGTCGAGAGAAACTGCTTTCCGAAGGGGTCATTCAGGCCTTGAGAGATGGCCGGATGATTTCACTTGACAATGTGTCCAAAATCTGCAAACTGTTGAACTGCCAACCGGGGGATATTCTCGAATATGAACCGGAAGAATAACCGTTCGCTTTTGGCAATATCGCCCATTGTGGGGCAACCTTCAACGTGGTATAATCAAATTCACAAAGTAAGGGAGTTGAGCACATGGATGAAAAAATGCTGCTGGAATCAATAAAAAACATGTTGGAAGCGCAAACCGCAGATATTAAAGGGGAAATTAACCGGCTTGACGAAAAAATTGATGTGTTAAATGCCAAAATGGACACGAATTTTTCTGATACCCGTTCCGAGCTGGTGGAAGCGGTTGAAGCTGTCGGAAATAAGGTCGATGCTTTGGAGCGCTCTATCAAAGACGTGGAGACCGTCACCGCCAGAAACACCTTTGAATTGCAGCTCATCAAGGGCAAAGCGTAACTGTCAGGTAGGAGGGAACCCCATGTTAGATCAGAATGATTTAAAGGCCCTTGCTCAGTTGATGCAGCAAAATAACGATTCCTTACGCGCTGAGCTCTCACAGCTGATGGACATAAAATTACATCCTATCGGAGAGCGGCTAGATCGCATTGAGAATGACGTGGAGCAGGTAAGGCAAGACGTTGAACAGGTCAAAACAGATAGCCGCCAAACACGGGTACTACTGGAGCATCAAGACCACAATATTAGCTTGATCGCCGAACAGTACGGAGAAATCACTCGAAAACTCGAACGGGTCTATGAGATTGACGAACTCAAAGACAGAATCCGTACCCTTGAGCGGGTTGTGTCTGCTCATACTTCCCAAATCAGAGAGATTAAAAAAGCTCAATAAGCATAAAGAAAGCGGGCTTCCCTCCGTGGGTTGCCCGCTAGTTTTATATCTGTGGGTATGCGGCGGCGACAGTTGCCGTCACCAAAGGGGGCATAGAAATCAAACGGAAGCTGTTGCCATTTGAATGGTCACGGCATCAGTTTCCGTGACCAAACGGTTGATTATTTTATCAATCGTTGCCATTGGCGGCAACGGCGTTAATCTTTCTACCGCTACCCTCCGCAGATTTCTGCGGGGGGGCGATTCGACGAAGTTATCTTTAAGGGTGACGAAGATTTCTGCGGAACCAAAAGACAATTTGCTTGCTCACGGAAACTGCGTGCAAATCGACCGGTTTTGCCCCGGTTAGCCGGTGAGGTGGCGTTTCACCACCCCGCGAGGGTAAGACAGACTTACAGTGTCCATCAGATAGAAGCTCTCTGCCAAATATATGGTTTCGGTTGTGACAAAGCCATATCTTAACGCGTGGGCGGCTTGCAAGCCCGCGCAGTGGCCTTTAGACGGTCTGGCCGTAACCTTTTATCAAATGCTGTTGCGGGGTGAGCTGCTGGTTCTTTCCTGCGGATACCCGACAGGACTTCTCTTTCCCACCGGTAATATGTTGTTGTGGTTACTCCTCGCTGACGGCACCATTCGCGCACGGATATCCCGCTACTTCGGCACTCCTGCACTTTTGCCTGATGCTTTAACTCATTACCTGTCATCTTTATGCGCCCCTTAAAAGAGAATAGTGGTGGATTGTTTCACAACATCCCACCACTATTCTCTCATGCTTGTCTACCCGTTGGAGTATTTGACGCTTACGCAGATTATATAATTACACCACCAGGATAATGCGAAAACACTTTCCAATCATGAGCAGGAATTACAGTATCCGCGCGCATATGTAAAGTATCGTACGCTTTGGCGAGCTCTCCTAAGTTCCAGATATTCCCTCCTGGGCCCAGCCAATTGTGCTCCCAATTCTCATATTTTGGGACAATATCTCCAGCTAAAGCAATAACGGAAGATGCGGTTTCGATAAATACAGCAAGACTACCGGGGGTATGCCCGCCCAATTGTAAAAAGTGCACATGCTTGGATATGGTGCCCTTACCGTTAATGGGCTTTATTCTTGCCATTTGAGTGACACATTCCCGCATTCCCGGATAAAAATGTGGGGCCCATACAGGTGCGGATAGGAAATAAGGGAGATCATCCGCCGGGATCATTAACTGGGCGTTGGGAAAAAGTTGGTTTCCACCGATATGATCCCAATGCAGATGCGTATTGACCACGATGTCAATGTCGTTTGGTTGTACGCCCAGCTTTTTGAGCTGATCTTCCAGCGGTTCCAGCGCTTTTAAGTAGTATCGGTCCCCGCGCTCCTTTCGGATACGATGAATCCGGTCGAAATCTCCAACCCCGGAGTCTACGAGAATTTTTGTGCCGTTGTCATCGATGTAAAAAGCGCAGCCACAGTGTTTGACTCCCTCACTGACAGTCCCGTCACTCCATGTAACCTGTGTTTTTTCCTCGATGGTTTCGAGCATCGGACCATGGGTTCCCACATTGTTATATACCGCCGAAGGAGGAATTGCCATTTCGGAAACCGCTAAGATTTGAATTTGGACCGCCATATACAAACCTCCAAAGCTATAATTTCGCTGAGCAAACAATATGCTCCAGGACATCATCACCTGTGTTGCGCAACCCATGCAGAACGCCGCAGGGGATGGGTATGATATCGCCAGCCTTCACAGGGCGTTCCTCGTCGCCTATGGTCATGATCCCGTGGCCTCTTACAATGTAAAACGCTTCCTCAACGGCATCATGGAGATGGGTGGGTACGAAACCGCCGCAGTAATAAATTCCATAGTCTCCGCTGTTAAAAGAGCTGCTGTGAAATTCGGTGCCCTTGACGTAGTTGCAAGATACCCGTCCGGTTTCATCTTCATGTTTGGTTTGATGCAGTTTTAAATGTTTTATATTCGCTCCCATATTCAAAATTCCCCCTAAGCTTTTGTGTAATAACGAACCAACCTGAGACCGACATTCCCAGAGTTATTGAACCAATGATCGTTTCCGGCGGGAATGTAGACACTTGACTGCGGGGAGAGTGAATAAAGATATTCATCTACTTTCAGCGTCCCATACCCAGAGATGACGAAATAGCAGGAATCCATATTTTCCAGTGAGAGGTTCGCACCTGTTTCGTTTATTGCGAGCTCGATTTCATCAATGTGCAGCTTTTGAATTTGTCCTTGGCTGGGCTGTACCCAATTTTGAATTTTCAAATGCATGAACTCCTTTCAAATGGCCTTGCTTCCTATCCCAATAATCCTGGCAGCCAGAGTACCAGTCCTGGAATATAGGTGATTAACAACAATACGATAACGAGGACAACCATAAACGGCGCCAATTCCCGGAAAACTGTGTGCAGGGGTACTTTTGCAATTCCTGCCGAAACATAGGTCATCATCCCGAACGGAGGGGTGAGCGTACCAATCATCAAATTGACGACCATCACAACACCTAAATGCACCAGATCGATGCCAAGTCCCTGCGCCACGGGCAAAATGATCGGTAAGAAGATCAGCATCGTGGCATTGAGTTCCATAAAGCACCCAAGAATTAAGAACAAAATATTGAACACCATCAGCATGACATATGGGTTTTGGCTAAAAGAGAGCATTCCTTCGGTTAGCCTGATCGGGATTTGTTCTGCGGTCAGCACAAACCCAAACAGGGTTGCCGCTCCAATGATAAAACAGACGATTGCCGTATTGGCGGCCGTATTTATGAGGATTTGCTTCATATCTGTGAGTTTAATGGTGTGGTAAAACAAAAACCCCAATAGAAATGCATAGACAGCGGCCACCGAAGCCGCCTCCGTCGGGGTAAAAAAACCGCTGTAGATGCCGCCCAACAGGATGATTGGCGCCATCAATCCGGGAATTGCCTTAATGAAGCTTATCCAGACTTCATGCAGATCAATTCTCTCGTTTCGGGGATAGCTGCGGCGTTTGGCAGTCCAGTAGCAGATGGCCATCATGGCTCCACCCATCAGGATACCGGGGATTGCCCCTCCCAGGAAAAGCCTTCCGATCGACGCGCCGGTGATGGAAGAATAGACCACCATGGGGATACTGGGGGGAATGATAGGCCCTATGATTGAAGATGCCGCTGTGATTGCTGCGGAAAAGGGCTTATCATACCCGTCGTCCGTCATGGCCTTGATTTCCATTGTCCCCAATCCTGCGGCATCGGCGGCGGACGAACCGGACATTCCCGCAAACAGCATACTTGCCAGAACATTGGTGTGCGCCATGCCACCGGGAATCCATCCCACAATTGAATTTGCAAACCGGAACAGGTAGGTTGTTATACCACAGTGGTTCATCAATTCCGCGGCAAGGATGAACATTGGTATTGCCATCAGCAAAAAACTGTCCATCCCGGCAACGGATTTGCGCGCCACCAAGGTCAGCTGTTCACCGGACAGAATCAGGTAGGTGGTGGAGGAGAGCAGTAAGGAGGACCATATCGGAGCCTTGAATAGGAACAGGACGATTAATACCAGGATAAAAGCGGTCAAGTGCAGGCTCATATGGGTGCGCCTCCTTTCCTGGTCAGCTCACTGGCTGCTTCCATACAGTCCCCTAAAAAGGCGACGATCATAGCGCATAGACCGGCCAAATACCCAAGATGAGGCAATCCCGACGGCCAGGAAAGGGCTGCTGAGGGGATCGTGTTCATACTCTGGACCAATCGCATTGTTGGCGGCAGCAGCAAAAAGAAAAATAATACGATGACGATATTTGTCAGAATTCGGACAATATTCTGCAATCGCGGAGACATCAGCCTGGAAACAAGAAAATCGAACTGGATCTGGTTTTTCATCTGGATTGCAATTGCACAACCCAAACAGTTGAGCCAGACGAATAAAAGCCGGGTAAATTCTTCGGTCCAGGACAATGGGGAGGAAAATATTTTCCGGCAGATAATCTGGAGGAAGGTTGCCCCAACGATTAGAATCAGAAGGATACAACACACTACGCGGCAAATCCGGTTGACAAAGTGTGCTGTGCGCATAAGAGCGTTTACGATTTTATTCATTCCCGCGACCTCATTCCTGATAGGACTGCACTCTTTCATAATAACCTTCGCCCCATTCGGAGTCGAAGTTTTCGGTCATATATTTTGTCGCCGCCGCTCGGAATGCCTCCACGTCAGGCGTATGTACGGTGACGCCTTCCTCTTCCAATTTTGCTACCAGATCGGATTCCTGCTGGAGGGCGATTTCCTTCTCATATTCGCCGGCTTCCTTGACGCATTGTACAATCAAATCCTGATCCTCTTTTGACAGCCCCTGCCAAAACGCGTCGTTGACCATAACCGTATTAAAATTATAATTGTGGCCGGTCATGATGATGTACTTCTGAACTTCCTGGAATTTGTTCTGATAGATGGTGGGCAGAGGATTCTCCTGCGCGTCAATCACACCTGTTTTAAGTGACAGATAGACCTCCGAAAGGCTGATTGGCGTGGGGCTCGCGCCGAGCGCATTGCCATTGGCAATATAAAGCGGCCCATCCGGCACGCGCATTTTGACGCCCTTTAAATCGGCGGGGGTATCAATCTGTTTGTTGGCGCTGATGTGCCGCGTTCCATAGTACCACACATCGATTACCCGTATACCGCGGGATTCAAGAAGCTCATCGAACATCTCCTGCCCAATTTCCCCAGTCATAACAGACATCATATGATCGATGTCCCGGAACGCATAGACTGCTTCACTCACCAAAAATTTCGGGGCCCACTGCGCAAGAAATCCGCCCCCTTCATTTCCCATTTGGTTGGTGCCTTCTACCAGCATCCCCATAATCTCATTGTTATTCCCAAGTTGAGAGCTGGGGAACAGGTTAACGGTAATTCTCCCATCGGATCTGCTTTCCACGAGTTCCTTAAACTTCGCAGTGCCTTGATTAAAGGGGAGATCGGGCGCGAAAACGTTACCCCAGCGAATTTCAATTGGCTCTTGGGCGGCTGGGGCATTCTGGCCGGGATCCGACGCCGCAGACGAAGAGATTGGTGTGGTGCCGGGGGAGGGATCAGTGCTTTGTGTTGCGTTATTGGAGGAGCAAGCTGATAACAGGGTAATACAGGTGAAAAGCGAAAGGACTTTGATTTTGAAACCGCTGTTTGCCATAGTAAACACTCCTTTTTCTTTTTTAGATTCTAAATTTTAAATCTAAAATCTAATCTTGACTTTAATATAGCAATAATTTACAATGATGTCAAGACATTTTTAAGGAGGAACTTTCGATGAGTAACATTGATAGCCCCTACCTGTTGGTGGATCTTGCTTATCGTGCGATAAAGGACGACATTTTGACAAAACAACTTGTGCCCGGAAAAAAAATCGTAGTACATGATTTGTCACAACGCTACCAGATCAGCGAGACTCCCATTAAACAGGCACTAAACCGGCTGATTACAGAAGGGCTTGTAGAAAGCATCCCAAGACGTGGCGTGACCATCAAAAAGCTTACATTAAAAGGCTTGCGCGATATGATGCAAGCCCGGAGAATGATAGAGTTGTTTGCGGTTCCACAAATTTTGCAAAAAGCGAAGGAGGAACCGCAGTTTGTTGATATATTAAATGAGAATACGTGCCAACTCGAAGAGTCTTTGAAAACTGCAAGCGCGAGCGATTATTATGCAAAACAAAACCAATTGGATACCCAATTTCATGTCTTGCTGGTGGGGACTTTAGAGAATGAAAAAATATCAGAGATTTACAGCCATCTAGGTACACATCTTGTGGTATTTTATCTTTATGGCGTCAAACAGATGGAACGGTTTTTGGAAAGCTTGGAGGAACATAAAGAAATTCTTCGTGCTGTCCGTAACCTCGATCGAAAGGAATTGGAGGAGGCGCTTCTTCACCATTTAGATATGACGGAAGCAGATTCACAAAAAAATTTAACGCAAGTCCTAAAAAATTGCAGCGTATTTGATCCGGATAAAAATTAGCTGTACAGGTAAATATCCACCTGCATTGTCCGTTTCCTCTCGATCTTAACAGCTTCATGGACAACTACCTTTTCGATAAACTCATTCAAAGGGGTGGGCGTGCGTTCCGTAAACTCAGTGTGCCGCTTTACCAGTTCTAAAAATCGGTCGGCTCTCACACTATCGGTATTGTAGCGGTCAATCTCGGCTTGTAACCTCTCAATCTCTCTATCAAGATTTTTCTGTTCGGTATCATAGCCCGTCAAAAGTTCCGAAAAATGGTTTTCGGGGATTTTGTCTGCGGCATAGCTTTCATACAGCTTTTTAATCAGACGGCTGATTTCCTCCCGGCGGCGTTTGCTCTTTGTCAACTTCTTTCGGTTTTGCCGAACAAGGTTCTCGTCGATCTCCGCAAGCTCGGCCTGTAGGCCCTTTAGGTCAACCTGGTTGCATTCGATGGAGACGCGGCCCGCAAAGATTTTCTCAGCTTCTCCAATGCGTGACGCTCCGCGCTGAGCACTCCCTGATAGGATATCCCTATCCGCTCGGCTATCTCGCGCAGCTTCATCCCGTCTATGTACCGCAGCCGGATGATCTCTTTCTGCCGTGGGGATAATGCGCCTATCGCCGCCCTCAACTGCTCCTGCAATTCACCGTTTTCTATCCGTTTAGTCGGTGACGGCTCCGGGTTTTCCAGCGCGTCAAGCAATGTGATTTCGTCATCCTCCCGGCCCGGTAAAGGCGCATCCAACGAAATTGTATCCATCTGCTTTTGGTGTTCTTTGGAGCAGCGCAGGCCCCGCGCTTCCCGAACGACATCAAATTCGCCTTTCCACACAGTTTTTTCAGATATTTGCCTTGACATTTTTTAAAATATTTTGCAGGATTAAAATGAGCAGGGCCAAGCTTGAGAAGTAGTTGAGAAAAGCAAAACGCTACGGACCACTACGCACAAAAAATATAGATATACCAATTCTATCGAAGAACACATGAAGAGCGCTCAACGGTTGAAAGAAGTGTTAAACAGGCAATAAAGAATCTGGACAAAAACGACGTTTATCTGAACTATAAATTTATTCTCACGTTTCACAATAAATTAACTTTGTAAGAAAGGTGACCGCTTATCTGTACGCTTTCATTCTTATCTGCATCGATAGCGAAGCGGTTATAACGGTGATTTCAATGTTTCAGGCAGACTGCCATCTTCATACAAATAATTCGTTTGATACAAATACTCGGATGCAGGAACAGTGCGAAGCTGCCATCCGGGTCGGCTTGACAGAAATTTGTTTCACTGAGCATTTTTCGCTTGATCCGCAGGTGCCAACCTATGGTTATATGGACTGGGCGCACTACAACCAAGATTTGCAGAACTCCATCCAATGGTGCGAAGATCGGCTCACCATTCGAAAAGGGGTTGAGCTTTGTGAACCGTATCATTTCCAGAATGGCTACCGGGAGATTCTTGCTCGGGAACGGTTTGACCTAGTAACCGGTTCCGTACATAATGTCGAAGGAAAAAAACTGCGTGCGCTAGTGCAGGAATATGGGACGCAAGGAGCCTACGACGCATATTTTACAGAGTTGCGGAAGCTGGTACAGAAGGCAGACATAGACGTGGTAGCCCATTTCGACCTGATCAAGCGCTATTGCGGCAAACCGCTCGGCAAACGCGAGTTTTCACAAAATCGCACGTCCATTGAGGATTGTCTGAAAATCATTGTAGCGCGTGGTCTAACGCTTGAAGTGAACGCATCAACGCTACCATTCTTAGGGCAAACGATGCCCGGAGAGGATATCCTGCGGCTTTATCGATCGCTCGGCGGTAGCCGAATTACTTTTGGATCGGATGCACACCGGCCGGAGGATGTCGGGGCAGGGCGAGAGGAAGCCTCAACTCTCACAAAAGCCTGCGGCTTTACTGAGTATTTGACTTTTAAAGCGCGCGAGGGAATCCTACATACACTTTGAGACGGATAGAAAACAGGCGGATGCATAAATTCTTTGCATCCGCCTGCCTTTTTGTTCTTATATATTTTTAATAGAGCTCTTTAACCCGGGAAGTGATCCCCTGCATATTAAAGCAGTCAACATACCGTTCGACCGATTTCATGATGGCACTGACAACAATCTGGTGAGGATTGAGACCTAGAGATTCCAGATGGGCATACATCTGTGCGGTCTGTTCTCTGACCGCTGGGTCATTGAAAATATAATGCCCACAGATCTGCACGACTTCGTTCGCAAGTGCCTTGTCGGCAACTATCTGGTCGGTCGTGTATTGGGCGGTGTCACCGACCATCCATTTGCGCCAGCGCTCACTCTCAATCGCCGCTTGTGTAAAGGCCTCCTGGAAGCTAGAAAGGGAGTCAAGCATTTTGCGGCTGTAGAAATATTTCTCCATCCGGCTTAGCATCAAAAGCGCCTGGGTTTCACGCACGCCATATTCGGGAGCAACATTCGACGCAGTGATGCCAAGCGCCGGATGGATGTTTAGGATAAAGTCAGTCTGGTAATCGCAGTTATGTTCCTTGAGCCCAACGCCATGCACCCGAGCAGCTTTGGAGAGGGCCATTGCCTGATCTGCATCGAAATGTCCAACATTCTCGATACGGCGGGTGAGCGTCCCGGTTTGTCCAACGATGAAAACTGGTAGCGGCAGCTTCTTTTCCTCCAGGCGCGCGATGAGTGTGTTGATAAAGGTGTTATAATTTTCAATGCTGGTGAGGCCGCCGTTAGTCTCCTCGGTGCCGACTTCATAGTCGACTGGCGGAAGGTTGAGTGCCTTGCGTTCAATTTCACAATATTCGATCAGCTCAACCGTGTAGTCGAGGACGAGATCCATCGGTACAACCCCATCGATTGTCGGGATTTTGGTGGGATCGATGTGCAACAGGTCAAACCCGGCAAGCAGGTCATAACGATATGATTTTTTACCAAGTTCCATCGCTTTCTTCACATGCAGCTGATCTCTGCGCTCCTTGTCGCGCTGCCAGGGGCCGCCGTGGTCACGGCAAAGGTAATAAAGTCCGTCAAAGCTGACTTTTTGGGCGATCCGATCGATATCCTGTCGGAACGTCTGTTGGTTCCAAGAGCAAACGTAGCCACCGCCGAATTCGTCAGCATCCACTTGATTACGGCTAGCAATGAACATGACAGGAAAATCCTTTTGCTTCGCAAGCAGAAAGACCGCTTCTATCAGGTTTTCGGACATCGGTCCGATACCCAACAGCGTGCATTTGAAGTTTTCGTCCGCTTCAAGCCGGTAAAGGCCCTTCACAAAGCTTCCAATAGTAATTTTATCCATAAAGCATTGTTCCTTTCTATTTTTGAATAAGCCCATGCGCGAGCAACACCGCGCCTGTGGTGCCGATCAGCCCGCCAAGCTGGGCCTTTTGCAAATTGAGATAAGTGAAGATGTCTTTACAACAGTAGCGAGCAGCTTCAGTGCGCAGGATCGGCTCCATTAAATCCCATGCGTTGCTTACACCGCCGCCGAATACAAAGATGTCGGGATCGAGTGCCTGACTGAGCATAGCGATTAGGATTCCCAGCTTTTTGACTGCATCGTTCCAGATGGAGATGCTGAGCGGATCTCCGGCACGCACACCTGCTTCGATCTCACGGGCGGTGATATCCGTACAGCCCCCAAGCATTGAAGTGATGCCTCGCGCAGCCTCGCGCGCCCGGTGTGCCATTGCCGTCCCGGAAGCGTATAGCTGCACACAACCGCGTCCCCCACAAGGACATGGTGGCCCGTCCGGTACGACGGAGATATGGCCAAATTCGGCTGCAAAACCGTGTGCACCATGCATCAACTTTTTTTCGATACAAACGCCGCCGCCGATTCCGGTGCTGACCGTGAGATAAACAACGATCGCATAACCTTTGCCGGCACCGCACAAAGCCTCGGCGTAACAAGCCGCGTTCGCGTCGTTGTCCAGCGCGACCGGAACACCGAAAGTTTCATGGAAAAGCTGTTTTATCGGGATATCCCGCCAGCCGGTGGTGGCGACATGCAGGATCTTCCCTGAGGAAAGATCGAGCGGCCCGGGACAGCTGACCCCGACCGCCAGCAGTGCGGACCGACCTTCTCCTCGTGCACGGAGCAGAATGTCGACGGACTTCGTGATCAGTCCCAGCTCACCGGAAAAGTCTGCCGTGGCCGGTGTGGCATGCGTCACAGTTTCAAGTATACGGCAGTTTTCATCTGCGAGTGAAACGGCAATCTTGGTGCCGCCGATATCTACACCTAAATAGTACATCAACAAGCCTCCTTTCAGACAACCAGTGTGACGAGATTTGGTCACTGGCTTAAAAAGAGTACAAAAAACCAAGGCGTCCGCTGCTAAAAGGGGGCAGACACCTTATGGACGATATGTTGCTTTTTGAAAAAACCGGAGATCAGACCTTCATGTTTTGATCCCAGATGTCGAGCGAGGTGATGATGGCAGCTTCCGCTTTCTGATAATCGCGAGCCAACAGTGCATCAAGAATCCGTTGATGGATGCGCAGGGTGCTACGGCCGTCATTGGTGCTTACCTCGCCGGTGGTAGATTTGATCTTAGGGGAGAAAAACTCCATCACGAAGTCATAAATTTTACAGACGAGCGGGTTATGCGTAGCTCTGCCGAGCGCTGAATGAAATCGCAACTCATATTCAAAGGTACGGTCGCTGTCCATAAGGCCCAGCTCGATTTCATTTTTCATGTCCTCAAGGATCTGGCGGACTTCGGCGAAGTCTGCCTCGTCGGCCCGCTTGATGATTAGCTTGACGACCGAGACCTCGATGACTTCTCGGAGCTCCATTACCGATTCCATATTGCAATTTTCCATTACGAGGGAGAAAAGCAATGGATTAAAGGCCTCTTTGTTGATACTTTTTGCAATATAGGTACCGTCGCCGCGCTTTATTTCAACCACGCCGAAGGAAGCAAGAATCTTCATTGCCTCCCGCACCGAGCCACGGCTGACCGACATCTCCCGCGCGAGGTCGTTCTCCGAGGGTATGAGTTCGCCCGGCTTCAAGACACCAGTCAGAATTAGCTCTTTCATCTTGTTGAGTACAATGTCGACTGCGGATTGCCGCTTTTCCACGATAAACGGTGTTGCAGAGTTTCTCTTTGTCTGTGTGCCATGATCCATTCTGTATCCCATCCTTCCCACATACTAATCCAACTATAAAAGCCCACGGATATTTTGTCAATAGACATATAACATCCGACAATTAAAGACGACTAAGGTGAAAGCTGTGGGGCGGACGGTGGATTAAGCGGATGTTTGCCAAGTTTTGCACTTCTGCTGAAGATAGGGGATCGCTTCGTCGGCCCACTGGCGTTCCATCGCGACGGTCGCTTCAATCGACCCTATATATGGAACCCATTGTTCAAGGATCATGTTAGCATCCCGATGATACCGCTTCATCAGCGAAAGGATCCGGTCAATGTCGGTAAAGCCTTTCCCCGCGACGCAGCCGTTTACCAGAAAACCCATCGAATGATCGAGCCGTTGGATGGTAAAATCTTTATAATGTAAATTATTGATATAAGGGGCAAGTGTTTCGACCACCTGTTCCTGACATTCCTGCGCGCCCAGAGAGTTGACTAGGTCGATGCAGATACCTACCATGGGGTCATCCACCGCCCGCATCAATGCGGCCAGCTCGGAAACCTTGCGCAAGTCATGATTTTCAATCGCAATCGCAACGCCCGCGCCACGATAGGAGGGAAGCATCTCCCGGATCCATGTCGCGCCTTGTGCGACGGTCGGATACGCACCGTCACCGTCCATGATGGTGCGCACCAGCGTTGCACCGAGCCGTCCGGCAATCTCAAGATACTGACCCAGCCGTCGCGGCGTGATGCCGAGCGTGCCGATCTCCAGCTCTATTCCCAAACGACTGGCCGTTTCTGCAATGCTGTCGAGCTGTGCACTGGTACAGACGTCGAGTGATACAATATTGTCCAGTATCTGTACAAGCCCGACCCCATGGCTGTACGCGATCTCAAGCAGTTTTTCAGCGGTAAAGGGGGTTTCTGGGAAAGGATAACCTTCGACGCCGAAGTTCCAGGTATATGTACAGGTGCTGATTCCGAATTTCATACAGCGTCCTTTCTTAAATGCTCTGGGGATGGAGCATCTTCCTGACAATCTCGCGAGTGAACGCAGGGTCGAGCGTTTTCTTCCAGTCAGGGTTTATGATGTTGTCGTACCCAGCTTTCGCTGCGATTGCGGCAGCGTCAGACATGGGGTTAGTTTTGAATAGGATGATCGAAAGTCCCATCTGCGCATGCCCAAGTACGAAGGAACGGGCTGCTTCCTCTGGAATGCCCATACGGATGATCTCGTCAAGCGTTTCTCCCATAACTTGGATGAGGCAGGTATTGACCACCTCGGTCGCAGCGGGTTCGAGCATTGCCATCTGTTCGACCGTGATTTCAAAGCTGTTCATGACTGGTGCGAACATCTGCTTACTGAGTTCCTGTGCCTCAGGAAAGCGACTACGATTGCCCGAAACGAAGGAGATAACAACATCCTGCTTGGCCGCAACTCCGCCAAAATGATCGTTGCGGGCATCTTCTCCCTCCTGTTCAAAAAAGAGCTGCGGATGGCAGGGATGGATGACGACATAGGTGCAGTCCTCCCGGATATATGCCTCTTCTGCATAGACTGCGGCGGGGTCGAGCAATATAAGCAGCGTATCCGGCTTTACCTGCGGGACGAATTCCGCAGTGAGCCTGCCAAGCAGTCGGTCGGGCAGAGCAAAGATGACGACATCGGAAGCGGCGAGGGCCTTCACAGTCTCGGAAAGCTGGAGGCCCTTATCCAGTACGCGCTGCTGTGCGGTAGGACTCGTCTCGACCAGCAGAAGGTTACAATCGGTTTTGCGCAGGCAATCGGTGATGCGTCCGCCCATCTTTCCGCCAGCACCAAGGATCGTGATGGTTTTCATAGGATTAACACCCTTTCTGATAATAATGATGAAATTAAAAACAATAGATGTCAAACATTTGATGTTTTGCGCTTATATATTACGGCTATTTTAAAAGTCTGTCAATAGGAATCGGGATAAAAATCAAACCCGTTGATAATTAAAACAATTCTGTGAAATGTTTGACAATTTTTATGTATATGATTCACAAAATATGTGAATCATATTGTTGCGTTATGTAAATTTTACAAAAACCGATTGACAAGAATCTAAATAGCACTTATTATTTTAACATCAGACATTTGATGTTTTTGACGAGACAGTGTACAAAATGAAAACAGAGGCGTAGAAGTAAGGAGGGCTGATGCTTTCATGGCATCATTAAAAAAACTGAACGATGTGCTTTCGAAACTGGAGGAGTGGCTTCTCCTCTGCGGGCTTGGCGCAATGTTTATCGTCCTGCTCGTGCAGGTGATCAGTCGCTATCTTTTCAACTATTCACTGATTTGGAGCGAGGTATTCGCAAGATATATGTATCTGTGGATCGTATTCCTTGGGATCAGCTTTGGTGTGCGCAACAAAAAACATATCCGTGTCAGCATTCTTTATGATCACTACCCACTTCCGATTCGAAAGCTTATGTACGTCTTTCTTGATCTGATGGCTCTTGTTTTTTTTGTCATTCAAATTCCAGTAGGGATTCAGTTCTGTCAGGGATATTTTGCTGTCCCGGCCGCTGGCCTACCGATTTCGATGGGATTTGTATATCTGGTTCTGCCAATTGGTTATACCACCGCAAGTCTCCGTCTGATTGCTGAGATAGTCACGACGTTGCTCGAAAAAGGGCCGAACGGCCCCATAAAGGAGGAATGCTGAAATGATACTGCTACTCACGGTGTTTTTCGTCCTGATGCTGCTTGGAATGCCAGTTTCTTTCACGATGATGATTTCAGCGATTCTCTATCTGCTTACGCATGGAATCCCGCTAGAAATTGCGCTTCAAACGATGGCAAGTTCCATCGGGGAATCTTTTGTTATTATCGCGATCCCGTTTTTTGTGCTTGCAGGAACGATTATGAATAGCTCCGGAATTACCAGCAAGATTTTCAACTTCGCAGATGTCTGTGTCGGCTGGATTACGGGAGGATTGGGACATGCGAATATTCTAGCTTCGATCATTTTTTCAGGTATGAGCGGAACGGCGGTTGCCGATGCTGCAGGGCTGGGGGCGATCGAGCTTTCTGCGATGAAAAAAGCTGGCTATGACGAGGATTTTTCTCTTGCAATCACAGGAGCTTCTTCGATTATTGGCCCGATTATCCCGCCTTCAGTTCCGGCCGTTGTATTTGGTGTGGCGGGCAGTGTATCAATTGGAAGGCTCTTCATTGGAGGTATTGTGCCGGGCCTAATGCTGGGACTTTCCCTTGGCCTAATGGTTTATTTTGCCTGCAAGAAGCGTAACTATAAGACCCGTTCGTTTCCCAAACCGAAAGAGGTCTTCCGTTCCTTCTGTGATTCCTTTTTTGCACTGCTTACCCCGGTTATTCTGATCGGCGGGATTATGAACGGTATTTTCACCCCGACAGAAGCTGCGGTAGTTGCCGTGTTCTACGCATTGGTTCTCTCGTTTGCTACTCATTCGATTGTGATAAAAGAGATACCAGGCTTCCTACTCGACACCTGCTATAACACGGTAAGTATTACTTTCATCATTGCATCAGCGTCTATTTTTGCTTTTGTGCTGACGATAGAACAAGTGCCGGCAAAGGTCACAAATTTCTTCATGGGTAGTGTTGACAGTAAAGTGATGGCGATCATTCTCATCAATCTGTTGCTGCTAATTATCGGATGCTTTATGGAAACCATGGCATCGTTGACAATCCTTACGCCAATCTTGCTACCGGTCACAACGGCTTTTGGGATGGATCCAGTTCATTTTGGCATTATGATGATTCTCAACCTAATGCTTGGTCTTTTGACGCCGCCGGTCGGAACGGTATTATATGTGCTTGCAGGCATCTCAGACGCTAGTTTTGAAAGTATCGCAAAAGCGATTTTGCCTTATCTAATTGTTATGGGCGTGGTACTTATGATTATTGCGTTTGTTCCAGCAACTGTCCTGTGGCTGCCAAATCTGCTCGGTATGTAATTAGTTGCGAGACAACTATCAATATTACAGAAATTAGGAGGATAAAAATGAACAAAAAAGTATTAGCAACAATCTTGAGTTTCCTGATGATTGCAGCTCTTATTACCGGTTGTCAAGGTTCATCCGCTCCGACAAGCTCCATTGCATCTGCGGTCCCAGCAAGTTCGACTTCATCAGAACCGGCTCCGTCAAGTACTCCGTCCGAGCCCGCAGCGAATGCAGTCACCGTCAAGTGGGCGACAATCCTGCCTCCTGATCATCCCTTTGGCGTGGCCTATACCAAGATAGCCGCGGACGTCAAGGAAAAATCGGGTGGTAAAATCAATATTGAGGTTTACCCGTCCTCACAACTCGGCGGCGAGCCAGAACTGGTAAACAACTGCAAGCTCGGCATCGTGGATGTCGTCAGCATTGGTCCGACCGAACTTTCCAAGCGTATCTCGGATTTTCTAGTGTTTGACTGCCCATTTATGTTTGCGGATAAAGAGCATTTTCAAAAATTCATCGCGCTTGACAGTCCGGTGGGCGGCGAGATCTATCAGAAGCTTGAGGATCAGGAGCAGATGCGCGTCATCATGTCGATCTATAACGGCGCACGTCAGCTTACCACAAAGAACTTCCCCGTGAATTCAGTGTCCGACCTCACGGGCAAGAAAATCCGTTGTCCAAATGCACAGGGTTCGATCGATATGGTTGAGCAGGTATTTAAAGCGCAGGCCACGCCGATGAATCTCGCAGAGGTTTATCTTGCGCTACAGAACGGCACGGTGGACGGTCAAGAAAATCCAGTTTCCAATATCTATTCCAATAAATTCTACGAGGTGCAGCAATACATCAATATGACCAGCCATGTCCAATCGGCGGGGCTTGTGCTCATGTCGATGAAGACGATTGAAAAGATCGGGCAGGAAAATTACGATCTGATCATGGAAGCAGTGCGAGCTGAACAGGCCGACCTCGATCAGATGGTCACGGAATTTGAGACAGAAAAGCTTGCGGAGATGCAGTCGGCGGGTATGGAAATCGTCGAGCCCACTGATCTGAAGAGCTTTTCTGACAATGCGGCCGTGCTGATTCAAAAATATGAGTCAGAAGGCCAGTGGACGACTGGGATGTATGAAAAGATCCAAGCGCTTATTTAAAAATTGGGCTTTTGGGGCGGCGTTAAAAACGCCGCCCATCCCCGGTTTTGCGCACGGGAGGATCATAATAGATGGGAGGCGTATCAGAAATGTCTGAAACGCAGAGTATGGTATCAAAAATATTGCAGGACGTCCCGCTCCCGCGAATGGTGAAGATACGGCAGAGATTTTTACGCGACCGCGTGGAGGACATCCCCGCAACTGTCCGGGCGGAGCTCTCAAGGCCCTGTATCCGTGAAAAAATCCATCCGGGGATGTATGTTGCGCTTACCTGTGGTAGCCGTGGAGTCGCGAATATCCCGCTCATTCTGCGGGAGATTGCCACTTTTCTGAAAGAAGCCGGCGCGCACCCGTTCATCGTCCCCGCCATGGGCAGCCACGGCGGGGCAACTGCGGATGGACAGTGTAAGGTCCTTCAGAGCTACGGAGTAACTGAGCAGTTCTGTGGTTGCCCGATCCGTGCCACCATGGAAGTCCGGCAGATCGCCACGACTAAAGACGGCGAGCCGGTTGTAATCGATCGTTTTGCCGCGGAGGCGGATGGGATCATTCCGGTAAATCGCATCAAACCTCATACCGATTTCCAGTACATCTATGAAAGCGGTCTTATGAAGATGATGACCATAGGACTGGGCAAACAGAAGGGCGCTGAAAATTGTCATCGTCTAGGACCGGATCATCTTGCGCGGCGGATTGAAACGTTCGCAAACTATATCCTTGACAATGCACAGATTCTATTTGGGGTTGGAACGGTGGAGAATGCCTACGATGAAACCTGCCTGCTACGCGCACTAACTCCGGATGAAATCCGCACCCAAGAGCCGGAAATTCTAAAATATGCCTACCGATCGATGGCACAGATTCTTTTCAAAGACATCGACGTACTGGTAGTGGACAGAATCGGCAAGGAGATCAGCGGTTCGGGTGCGGACCCGAACATTACAGGAAGCTTTGCAACTAACTGCGTCAAGGAAGGAATCGTAAAGGCACGCAAACGGGTTTATCTTGATCTGACCGATATTACCGATGGAAACGCATGTGGCGTAGGACTGTGCGATGTAATCACCGAACGGCTTTACCGTAAGATTGATTTTGACAAGACCTACCCAAACTCGATCACCTCTACGATACTCAATGCCTCCAAAATTCCAATTTTTATGAAAAATCAGTGCGAAGCTCTCAAGCTGGGCATATATGCGAGCAACTGCCCGGATCAAAAAAAAGTGAAGCTTGTGCGGATCGCCACAACGATGGAACTTTCCGAAATTTTAATCTCAGAAGCGCTTTTGGGGGAAGCACGCGCCAATCCACAGATCGAAATCCTTTCAGAAGCAACGGAGATGATGTTTGATAGTAAAGGAGATCTTTTCTGAAGTTTCGACTGGCTGATAAATGGGTATGAAATTATAAAAGGTGATGCGGCCCGAGAGAGCTCGCATCGCCTTTTTTCAGGAGGATGGTCTGTAAACGTTTACTATATACATCCCGCCTTATTGTACCGCATTTAGAAAGGCCTAATAATTTTTTTTAATTATTCCTTACTCGGACCGAAAAAAGACTTAGAAATGTCTTTTATGGAGACATCGGAATACTTAAAAGAAGCTGAGAGAGAAGGCCTCTGCGCCATTTTTCCGTTTGGTCGGTGATAGGAATAACATCTTTCAGATACCTTGCGTAAACCTTGTCCCTTTTTACAGTGGGGAAATACTCGCGCGCGTATCGTGTTAATAAACTCACCTTAACCCATTATCACGCGTGTACCAGCTTCAAAAAATGCCTGTTTTATTCCTGTTCTCCCGCTGTTACCAGGCACGGTTAATCCCCCCGATGGAGGCTTACGGTGTCGCCTGCTATCCCTGTACTTTTCTAGTCGCCCCCGGGTGCATCGATCACCGCCTGTATGATATCCCCGGCCTCAAAGGTCGCTCTGCTGATCCTCACAACCGCGCAATGTTCGCCGTCCCACCATGCGCAGCGCTCACCCATGCAGAAAGGCTTATCATCTACCCGGATCGTCCCAATCGCAAGCAGCGGACAAATAATATTTACTTGACGTTCCATATTGATCCTCCTGTCAAAACGGCGGTGCTTCCCGCTCGGTCTCATAAATCTGCTCATTCATCCATGCATATAAAGTTTCGGCTTCTCCCAGCTCTACAAAACGCTTGGAATATGGGTTGTAGTCCAGACGGACATTTTCCAGCTCACCGTAAGCCCGGTTCTTGAGGCACATAACCACAGTGCCGCATTGTAGCTTTTGCTGTTCTTCTTCTGTACAGCGGTGGACGTTGAACACGTTGCACGCTATGTTCGTGATCGTCCCCAGCCCCGACACGCTGTCACTGTCTTTTATTACACCATCTGTCTTTCGCGGATGCACCACCAAATGAATATGTACGCCCAGCTTATCCGCCAGCTTTCGGAGCCTGACCGTAAAGTCAGCCTGCATTTGCATGATATCCCGGTCTTTGGCTGTGCTGTTTACCGTCATGAGATTGTCCACCAGGAACACCTTGCAGTCATAGCGTTTATATGCCAACTCGAAGATTTTAAGGATTTCTGTCGTCTCGTCGGTCTTGATGATCTTATTGTCGTATACCCATATTTTCCCATTGTACCACTGCTGAATTTTTTTCAAATATTCTCCCGGTACATAGCTAATTGTCCTGTCGGCCACCAAATCTTTACGGGTTTGGATGTACTGGCTCCCTGCGGCTTGCAGATTGATTCCATATTTTAACCGGTCCGCGGGGATTTCCCCGGAGTAGATACAAACGTTTATACCGGAGTTGACTGAATTTAATAACAACTGCGTCAGAAGGGTGCTCTTTCCTTCGCCACGCTTTCCTGTCCAGACAGACAAGTCGCCGTAGAACATGCCTCCCGTCATCCGGTCTAACGCCTTGATTCCGGTTAACGCGCGGGGCATATCCGCCATATCTACATTCTGCACATCAGCCAGATTTAAAAGGCCCTGCACCGCCACAGGCTTCATCGTCTCCATGATTGTCTTTATCGCGGCCGCGCCCATCTTCACAAGGATTTCGTTTGCATCCTTGCAGCCACAGTAAAGTGAAAATTCTGGTTGAAGCACTTTTATATCAAGTTTCCGGGAAAGCTCTGAAAGCATTTTCCTGCCCGCTTCGTCGTTGTCGGCAAATACCGCGACCACCTCAAACCGCCGCAGCCATTCTTCGCAGGTCTCCAGCCAGGTAAAATCTTCGCACCCGCTCGGAACCGACACGCAGTTTAACCCCGATGCCTGATAGCCGCACATTGCGTCAAATTCTCCCTCGAAAATATAAAGCGTCGGATCATTCGAATCGCACAGGTGCATGCCAAATAAAATCGGCTCCGTGTCCTTCTCCCGCCACATCTTCCGTTCGCCCTTCTCAATCTTTTGAGGCTTACGGTACTTGATGAAGGTGGGCGCTTTATTCTCCGCATCCTCTGCGTTCCGGTAAAACGGGAACAGAATGGCGCCATCGCTTGACGATATATCAAACGCCCTTACGGTTGTATCTGTGAGGCCCCGCAGATGGAGATACTCCGCCACTTGGTCAGTAGGCGGCGCAGCTTTCACCGTTGGCCGCCTGTATGTCCTCCTGACCGGTGGAGTGCTGAACTCCTCCCGATCCGCTTCAACCCCGAACGCCTTGCATAATTGCGCGAAGTGGCCGTGCGCGTCGCAGGAACCACGCCGACAGTTATAAACATGCTCACGGTAATTAAGCGCAAAGGTTTCTTTGTCGCGGTGGTCGCCGCCGTGACAGATCGGGCAATATTGCGGAATGATCTCATCCCCCTTGGTCTTATAGGGCCGTAAAAACGACCGCGCAAAATCGAATTCATTCATGCCGCTGCCCTCCTAGTTCGCAAACCTCATGCCGCAGATCCCTTTCCCGGCTTCCGGCTCGGTGTAATTTTCATCCAGATAATCCACATAACCGGAATTGAAAAATGTGCTCCCGTTTTGTGCCTGCCGCCATTCCTCCGCTTCCAACGCCGCCTTATACCGTTGAATGCACCGTTCCATCTGTTCATAGCCGATCTCATATAGCCGCCGCTTCTGCGCTTCCTTTACCTGCCCTTTTCCGCGCTTATTGGGGTAGAGCTGCCACACCTTTTCGAAGAATGCACAATATATATCTTCTTTTCTTTTATTTGCTTTGCTTTGTGGCGTTTCTGCCATCGTTTCTTGGGCGGTTTCTGCGACAGAAATGTTTTTATACCGCTCATTCTCACGAGCCCGCTTTTCAAGCACCTTTGCGGCCCTCTTTTGAATCCCGGCACTTGTCAATTTCCCGCTCACTGCATAGATTTTCGCATCAAATGCACCATGTCGAAGTAGTGATTGCAGTATGCATGCATAGTCATTTTCGGATATCTGCAACTTTCTGCATATTACCTGCCGCATTTCTTCCCCTGTTTCTGTCGCAGAAACATCAATGCTCAAATCTTCCGATCGGTAGCAGTATTCCAGGTGGATAAAATAGAAGGCATAAGCCGCCGCGCCATAGCGCATGATCGCCGGTTCTAATTTCGGGTCGGTTGTCGCATCCACATCATGTGGGAAATAATCTAACCCTGATTTTTTTGGTCTGGCCGTAACGTTCACCTCGCCTACATATTGTAGTCGGCCAGCATCTTCTCCGCCGCCCGGATCGCCTTCTTGATCTTCTTGGTCCGGCTTCGCATGGAGCGGACAAACTGCCGCAGTTCCTGTTCGTTGGCGGGCTGATAGTACCCGCCGCCGTTCTCCGTGGTGCTGCAAATGACCGCTCCT